>Ga0308172_1000119_pt1 | contig 153840 bp, 148 predicted proteins | sample PhyGR2_FD_202134 | JGI IMG/M metagenome (GOLD analysis project Ga0308172, IMG submission 202134) | Phyllosphere microbial communities from UC Gill Tract Community Farm, Albany, California, United States - DLSLSG.R2 | ecosystem: Host-associated > Plants > Phyllosphere > Unclassified | place... | reverse complement strand
TACAGATCAGAAACCGAACGCACCGCCGCATTCGCACCCTGGCTCCATCACTACAATCACCACCGAACCCACACCGCCATCAACGGCACCCCCGCCTCACGCGTCCCCAACCTCCCCAGCCACAACAGCTAGGCTGACAGACGGCCCGCACGGGTCGCGCGCCCGGTTCGCCCCGGCGGTGCGCGACGGTGCGCGTCAGACCCCCAGCACCGTTTCGAAGGACGCATCCGTGACGAAGCCCGTCGTGCTCATCGCCGAAGAACTCTCTCCCGCCACGATCGACGCGCTCGGCCCCGACTTCGACGTGCGCAACGTCGACGGGACCGACCGCCCCGCGCTGCTCTCGGCTCTCGCCGATGCGCACGCGGTGCTCGTGCGCTCGGCCACCAAGATCGACGCCGAGGCGATCGCCGCCTCTCCGCAGCTCAAGGTCGTCGCGCGCGCCGGTGTGGGCCTCGACAACGTCGACATCAAGTCGGCGACCGCCGCCGGCGTCATGGTCGTCAACGCGCCGACCTCCAACATCATCTCGGCCGCGGAGCTCACCGTGGGTCACGTCCTGAGCCTCGCTCGCCGTATCCCCGCCGCGCACGCCTCGCTCGCGCAGGGTCTGTGGAAGCGCAGCTCCTTCACCGGGACCGAGCTGTTCGAGAAGACGATCGGCATCATCGGCCTCGGTCGCATCGGAGCGCTCATCGCCGCCCGCCTGCAGGCCTTCGACATGCGCGTGATCGCCTACGACCCCTACGTCACGGCCACCCGCGCACAGCAGCTCGGCGTGCAGCTCGTCTCCCTCGACGAGCTCCTGGACCAGAGCGACTTCGTCACGATCCACATGCCGAAGACGCCCGAGACCACGGGCATGATCGGCGCGGAGCAGCTCCGTCGGATGAAGAAGACCGCCTACGTGATCAACGTCGCGCGCGGCGGGCTCATCGACGAGGAGGCGTTGTTCGACGCGCTCACCGCGGGCGAGATCGCCGGCGCCGGCCTCGACGTCTTCTCGACGGAGCCCCCCGTCGACGGCGGCCCCGCCCGCAAGCTCCTCGATCTGCCCAATGTCGTCGTCACGCCCCACCTCGGTGCGAGCACCGAGGAAGCGCAGGAGAAGGCGGGCGTCTCCGTCGCCCGGTCGGTCAAGCTCGCGCTCGAGGGAGACCTCGTCCCGGATGCCGTGAACGTCGCCGGCGGCGCCATCGACCCGTTCGTGCGCCCCGGCATCGCACTCGTCGAGATGCTCGGCCAGTTCTTCAGCGGACTCGCCGACAGTGCCCTCGCCAGCCTCGACATCGAGGTACGGGGCGAGCTCGCCGCGTACGACGTCAGCGTCTACCGCCTCGCGGCGCTGAAGGGCTACTTCAGCCGCATCGTCAGCGAGAGCGTCTCCTACGTCAACGCGCCCCTGTTCGCCGAGCAGCGCGGCGTCGAGGCGCGTCTGGTCGTCGAGGCCGAGAGCCCGCTATACCGCAACATCACGATCCTGCGCGGGACGCTGGCGGACGGGTCGAGCCTGACCGTCGCGGGCACGCTCGCCGGCACGCGCATGGTCCCGAAGGTCGTCGCGATCAACGGCTACGACATCGAGGTGCCCATCGAGCGTCACCACCTCGTCATGCGCTACGCCGACCGCCCCGGCATCGTCGCCATCTACGGCCAGAAGTTGGGCGAGGCGGGCATCAACATCGCGGGCCTGCAGGTGGCGGCTCCGGATGCCACGGGCCGCGCGCTCTCCGTGCTCACGGTCGACTCGCCCGTGCCCGACGAGATCCTCGGTGCGATGCGCGAGGCCGTCGGTGCCGACCTGTTCCGTCAGATCGAGATCGTCGAGGGCTGAGGCCGCCACACGGGTGTACGGAGAGGGTCGCTACGGCGGCCCTCTTCTCGTTTTCCGGTACCCACCGTTGAGCACTGGTCGTGACCGGAGGACAGGCGTCAGGTGGTCGCGGCGACCACCGCGGCGATGAGCTGGTCGAGGCCCGCTCCCTCGACACGGGGGCCCGGGACGGCATTGAGGTCGAGCACCGCGTTGAAGTACAGGCCGTCGCTGACCAGCAGGACGATCTGCAGGGCCGTCTCGTCGCGGGTGTGACCGCGAAGGCTCTCTTCCCACAGCTCCCGGACCCGACGCAGTGACGCGGCCGCGGTGTCGTTGCCGTTCTGCGCCAGGCGCGACACGGCGAGGATCGTGACGTCGAGAGCGGAGCCGGTGTTCTGCGATGACCGGATGTGAGCGGCGACGGCTCCCTCGGCGGATCGCTCGATCTCGTCGACATCCTCCTTCGCCAGCTTCTCGAGTCGTTCGACGAGCGCCGCCTCCAGCGCGCTCTTGGAATGGAAGTGATAGAGCAGGCCGCCCTTCGAGACGCCGGCCGCGCGCGCGGTTGCGTCGACCGTGGCCGCGCGCTCGCCCTCGTCGACGAGGATGCGGGTGAACGCGTCGAGGACGGCTTCGCGGGCGAGAGGGGGGCGGCTCATGACTCCTCGATCGTAATGGCGCTCGGGGCTGCGATTCTGATACTATACCGGCTGGACGGTTTAGAAACGGATTCGAAGAATGCTCACCTCGTCGTTGCCCACGCAAGACATCGCCGTGACCCGTGCCGGGTGGCGGGGGTGGTTCGCGCTGGCGGTGCTCATGCTGCCGGTGCTGCTCGTGTCGGTCGACAACACGGTGCTGAGCTTCGCCTTGCCCGCGATCGCTCTCGACCTGCAGCCCTCCAGTATCGAGCAGCTCTGGATCATCGACGTCTATCCGCTCGTCCTCGCCGGTCTGCTCGTGACCATGGGAACGCTGGGCGATCGCTTCGGCCGCAAGCGCATGCTGCTCATCGGCGCGACGGGCTTCGCGGCCGTGTCCGCCCTGTCGGCCTTCGCGCCGACGGCCGCCGCGCTCATCGCGGGTCGCGCACTGATGGGGGTGTTCGGCGCCATGCTCATGCCGTCGACGCTGTCGTTGCTGCGCAGCATCTTCCGCGACCGCGACCAGCGCCGCTTCGCCATCGCCGTGTGGGCGTCCGGCTTCTCCGCGGGCGCCGCCCTCGGCCCGATCGTGGGCGGGTTCCTCCTCGAGCACTTCTCGTGGGGCTCGGTGTTCCTCTTGGCGGTGCCGGTGCTGGTTCCGCTGCTGATCCTCGCCCCGTTCTTCGTGCCGGAGAGTCGGGATCCCGCGCCGGGCCGATTCGATCCGGTCAGCGTCCTGCTCTCGCTCGCGACGATGGTCCCCATCGTCTACGCCATCAAGAAGCTCGCCGTCGATGGGCCGCTGTCGCTCGCGCCGGTGCTCTTCGTGGTGGGCATCGCGTTCGGCTGGGCGTTCGTCCGGCGCCAGCGCACCCTCGCGACGCCGATGCTCGACATGTCGCTGTTCCGCCGCGGCACCTTCTCGGGAGCGATCCTGGTCAACCTCCTGAGCGTGGTCGGCCTCGTCGGCTTCCTCTACTTCGTCGCGCAGCATCTGCAGCTCGTCGTCGGACTGTCTCCGATGGTCGCCGGGTTCGCCCTGCTCCCGGGCCTGGTCCTGATGATCCTGTCCGGACTCGCGGTCGTCCCCGTAGCGGCGCGCTTCGCTCCGCGCGTCGTCGTGCCGGCGGCCCTCGGGTTCTCGGTGGTCGCCTACGTGATGGTGGCGCTCTCGACCGCTGACCTCATCCCGCTTATCGTGGCCTTCGCCCTGCTCGGCATCGGCATCGGCGCAGCCGAGACCGTGTCGAACGAGCTCATCCTCTCCAGTGCGCCGTCGACCAAGGCGGGCGCCGCGAGCGCCGTCTCCGAGACGGCGTACGAGGTGGGAGCGGTGCTCGGCACCGCGGTGCTGGGTGGCATCCTCGCCGCGTTCTACCGAGCGCAGCTCGTCCTCCCGTCGGGTCTTCCCGATGCCGCGGCGCAGGCGGCGCGCGAGACCCTCGCGGGCGCGGTGGCCGTGTCGCACACGCTTGACAACGCCGAGCTCGGAGAGGCGGTGAGGGCCGCCGCAGCGCACGCCTTCGACTCCGGCGTGGTGGTCACCGCACTCATCGGAGCGGCGCTCATCGTCATCGCGGGCGTGATCGCTGCCACTACCCTGGGAAGGTCCCGCGGCACGTCGACGAAGTGACGTGCCCCGAGCTCTGAGGAGAGCGATGTCGCGTGTCGTGAAGCTTGCCGTCATCCCCGGTGATGGCATCGGTCCCGAGGTCGTCGCCGAGGCCGTCAAGGTCCTCGACGCGGTCACCGTCGAGTCGGGCGTCGCCTTCGAGAAGACGCCGTTCTCGCTCGGGGCGGGACGCTACCTCGAGACCGGCGACACGCTCACCGACGACGACCTCGCATCGATCGCGGCGCATGACGCGATCCTGCTCGGGGCGGTCGGGGGAGTGCCCGGCGATCCCCGCCTGAAGGACGCCAACATCGAGCGCGGTCTCCTGCTCAAGCTCCGCTTCGAGCTCGACCACTACGTCAACCTCCGCCCGTCGAAGCTGTACCCCGGTGCGGCCGGCCCGCTGGCTGATCCGGGAGAGATCGATTTCGTCGTCGTGCGCGAGGGCACCGAGGGCCCGTACGTCGGCAACGGCGGGGCCATCCGACGCGGCACGCCGCACGAGGTCGCCAACGAGACCTCGGTCAACACCGCCTACGGCGTCGAGCGTGTCGTCCGCTACGCCTTCGCCTTGGCGGAGCGCCGCCGCCACAAGCTCACGCTCGTGCACAAGACGAACGTCCTGGTGCACGCCGGCGGCATGTGGAAGCGGATCGTCGACGCCGTGGCATCCGAGTTCCCCGGGGTCGACGTAGACTACCTCCACGTCGACGCGGCAACGATCTTCCTGGTCACGAACCCGGGCCGCTTCGACGTGATCGTCACCGACAACCTCTTCGGCGACATCCTGACCGACTTGGCCGGCGCCGTCACCGGAGGCATCGGCCTCGCCGCTTCGGGCAACATCAACCCCGACGGCGCGTTCCCCTCGATGTTCGAGCCCGTCCACGGATCGGCGCCCGACATCGCGGGTACCCAGAAAGCCGATCCCACGGCCGCGATCCTCTCCGTCGCCCTTCTGCTCGATCACCTCGGGCTCGTCGACGAAGCCGCCCGCGTCACCCGCGCGGTGGAGGACGACATCGCGAGCCGCGACGGCGAGCGCACCACTGCCGCGATCGGCGACGCGATCGTCGAGCGCCTCCAGGCGTAACCTGGATCGATCGGCCCCCGCTTCGCCCCCGCGCACGAGACTCTTTGGACGACTGATGACCACCATCGACACCGACCCCGACACCGGACTCGACCCGCTCGAGTTCTCCGTCACCCGCAACCTCGCGGCCAAGAACGCGGCCGATCGCGACGCGATCCTCGCAAATCCCGGCTTCGGCCAGAGCTTCACCGACCACATGGTCGACATCTGCTGGTCGGTCCGTGGCGGGTGGCACCGCCCGCGCGTCTCGCCCTACGGCCCCATCTCGCTCGACCCCGCCGCGGCGGTGCTCCACTACGGCCAAGAGATCTTCGAGGGCATCAAGGCGTACCGGCACGCGGACGGCTCGGTGCACACCTTCCGTCCGGATCAGAACGGTCGGCGTCTCCAGCGCTCGGCCCGCCGCCTGGCTCTTCCCGAGCTGCCCGTGCCGTACTTCCTGCAGTCGCTGCGAGAGCTCATCGCCGTCGACGGTGCGTGGGTGCCCTCGGGCGAAGACCAGAGCCTGTACCTGCGCCCATTCATGTTCGCCAAGGAGGCGTTCCTCGGTGTGCGCCCGGCGCACAAGGTCGCCTACTACCTCATCGCGAGCCCTGCCGGCGCCTACTTCAAGGGCGGGGTGAAGCCCGTGTCGATCTGGCTGAGCGAGGACTACTCCCGCGCGGGCAAGGGCGGCACGGGTGCGGCCAAGACCGGCGGGAACTACGCCGCCAGCCTGCTGCCCCAGTCGGAGGCGTACGAGAACGAGTGCGACCAGGTCGTCTTCCTCGACCAAGACCGCAACGTGGAGGAGCTCGGCGGCATGAACGTGGTGTTCGTCTACAAAGACGGCACGATCGTCACGCCGCAGTCCGACTCGATCCTCGAGGGCATCACGCGCGACTCGCTCCTGCAGCTCGCCCGCGACCGCGGACACCACGTCGTGGGGCGCAACGTGTCCCTGGAGGAATGGCGTCAGGGCGTGGCATCCGGTGACATCGTCGAGGTGTTCGCGTGCGGCACCGCCGCCGTGGTGACGCCGATCGGCACGCTCAAGGGACGCGACTTCATCGACGAGCAGCCCACGGGAACCCTCGCGCTCGAGCTGCGCCAGCAGCTCACCGACATCCAGTACGGCCGCGCCGAAGACACGCACGGGTGGCTGTACCGTCTCGACGCATAGTCCGCGCGATGCACGGAGGGGTCCCGGATGCCGGGGCCCCTCCGTTCTCATTCGGGCGAGACCGCGTGTCTCGTTCTGCGCCGGTGCGGCCGCGCCGTCCGGTGTGCACGCTTAAACGCCATCGGCGCGGAAACGCGTGGAGAGCGTGTTTTTGTGCGCGAACGGCGTTTATGCGACGGCGTGCGCGACGGAGCGCGAGAACCGCGCCAATCACCGCCCGAACCCTGCCAAGCACGCCGGGCACCACGGCGCGGCAAGGCGCCCGCGAAATCACGCGGATAGGCTGATCGGGTGAAGATCGCTCGATTCAGCCACCAGGATGCCATTCGCTACGGGATCGTCGATGACGGAGAGCTCGTGGTCCTCGCCGGCGACCCCATGTTCGCGGGCTTCGACACGACGGGGGAGCGCGTACCGCTCGCCGACGTGGCCCTCCTCGCCCCGGTCATCCCGCGCTCCAAGGTCGTCTGCATCGGCAAGAACTACCACGATCACGCGGCCGAGATGGGTGGCGAAGCCCCGGCCGAGCCGCTGATGTTCCTGAAGCCCAACACGTCGGTCATCGGCCCGGGCGACGTCATCGTCCGTCCGACGAGCCTGAGCTCCCACACCGACTACGAGGGCGAGCTCGCCGTCGTCATCGGACGGATCGCGAAGAACGTGCCCGCCGAGAAGGCGAGCGACTACATCTTCGGTTACACCGTCGCCAACGACGTCACCGCGCGCGACCTGCAGCGCAGCGACGGCCAATGGTCGCGGGCGAAGGGCTTCGACACCTTCTGCCCGGTCGGCCCGGTCATCGAGACCGACCTCGACCTCGACGCCGCTGCCATCACGACCCGCGTCAACGGAGAGGTTCGTCAGCAGGGTCCGGTCTCCGACATGATCCACGGCATCGGCGCCCTGGTCGCTTATGCCTCGGCCGTGTTCACGCTGCTGCCCGGTGACCTCATCCTCACCGGCACTCCCGCGGGCGTCGGACCATTCGTGGCCGGCGACGCCGTCGAGGTGGAGATCAGCGGCATCGGGGTGCTGCGCAACACCGCGCGCGATGCCTGAGATCGCCGCGCCGGCGAGCCTCGACCTCGCTGCCGCTCAGCGCCGCACGGTGCGGGTGCTCGCGGCGGGACAGGTGCTGACCGGCGTGGCATTTGGAGCGACCCTCTCGCTGGGAGCTCTGCTCGCAGCGGACCTGTCGGGACAGGAAGCCCTCTCGGGTTTCGCGACGGCGGCCGTCACCCTCGGCGCCGCGGTCACGGCGATACCGCTGGCACGGCTGGCGGCGCGTCGCGGGCGGCGCTTCGCCCTCACGAGCGGGAACCTCGCCGCGCTGATCGGCATCGCCGTCGTGATCACTGCGGCTGCACTGCGCACGTTCCCCCTGCTGCTGGTCGGTATCGCGCTGATCGGTGCCGGGAATGCCGCAACGCTGCAGTCACGCTTCGCCGCGACCGACCTCGCGACCACGGCGCGTCGCGGACGCGACCTCGCCACCGTGGTGTGGGCCACGACGGTCGGCGGAGTCGTCGGTCCGCTCCTTCTCGCGCCGGGCGAACTCGTCGGCGCGAGTATCGGGATGCCACGCCTCACCGGTGCGTACCTCTTCTCGTTCGCGGCCCAGGTGTGCGCCTTCGCGCTGTACGTGCTCGTGCTCCGACCCGACCCCCTCCTGCTCGCGCAGCGCCTCGACCGCGAGCGGACGGCATCCCCGGTGTCGGCACCCGAGGCTGATCGGCCGCGGCTCGCCCGATTCGCGATGCTGGCGGTCGCCGCCTCCCACGTCACGATGGCGTCGGTGATGGCGATGACGCCTGTCCACCTGTCGCACATCGTCGCCCCGGATGCCGTCACTCTCGCGGTCGGGGTGACGATCGCGTTGCACGTGTTCGGGATGTACGGCCTGTCGCCGGTGTTCGGCATCCTCGCCGATCGCGTCGGCCGGATCTCCGTGATCCTGCTGGGTCAGGCACTCCTCGCCGCCTCGCTCCTCGTCGCCGCGATTCTGTCGTGGTCGCAGGCGGGGGTGCTGGTCGCCCTCGTCCTGCTCGGGCTCGGGTGGAGCGCCGCAACGGTGGCAGGATCGGCGCTGCTCACCGAAGCCACTCCTCTCGCGGCGCGTCCCCGGCGGCAGGGCCGCAGCGACACGCTCATGACCGCCTGCGCGGCGGTGGGGTCGGTGCTCGCCGGCGTCATCCTGGGACTCGTCGGGTACGGCGGTCTCGCGCTCTGGGCGTTCGTCCCCGTCGCGCTGGTGTGCATCGGAGCCGCGCTCGTGCGCACCCGCGGCGTCTGACGGCGACCCCGTTCCGCCCCGGCGCCACTCGCGTCCCGGCTCCGGAGCGACGGCGTGCCGAACCCCGGACAAATCGACCGCGTGGTCGGGCTGCAGGCAGGAATCAGGGCCGGGGCAGCGGATTGTCCGGAATCCGGCCCGCGCGGCTGCGTCGCGACGCCGAGCAAAACGGCCGAGCGACCGAGCCCGACCTCAGATCGCGTACTCGAGGGCGGGGTCGAGCACGACCGGCGCACCCCATCCGAGCGCATGCAGGGCGCGATCGACGTCGACCTCGTCGTTGAACACGTGGAAGGCCACGCGAGCACGTCCGGCGCGTCCCGACGCGGTGATGCCGTGAGCCGCGAAGTGCGCGAGCGCGTCGCCCGTGGCATCCGGCCAGGTCACGATCGCCGAAGGACGCGAAGGCTGCGGCAGCCCCATGCCCGCACGGAAGCGCGCCGCGAGGCCGGTGGTGTGCGCGTACAGCTCGGTGATGTCGGCGTCGGCGAACATCTCCAGGGCAGGGGCCGCGCCGACGAAGGCCTGCCACGCCGGCGACACGTCGAAGCGTCGCGCGTCGGGCGCGAGGGGAGCACCCGTGCCATAGCACGACGACCAGGGGTCGTCGCCGGAGTACCAACCGGCCTGCACCGGGCGGAGCAGGCGCGCGAGAGCGGGCCCGACGGTCAGGAAACCGACGCCGCGCGGGCAGCAGAGCCACTTGTAGGCGTGGCAGACCGTGGCGTCGAACATCGTGGCATCCACCGGCAGCCAGCCCGCGGCCTGCGTCAGATCGCAGAGGGTGAAGGCCCCGGCGCGCGCGGCGGCGGCGGCGATGCCCGCCGCGTCCGCCACCTCGCCGGTCGCCGATTGCGCGAGCGAGAACGCGACGAGCCAGGTCTCGCGGCTCACCGCGTCGGCGAGGTGCTCCAGGGGAGCGGTGCGCAGACGGATCCCGCGGCCCGCCTGAGCGAACGGTGCGACGAGCGAGGCGAAGTCGTCCTCCGGACACAGCACCTCGGCGCCGTCCGGCACCGCCGCCGCGATCAGCGACACCATCACCGAGGTCTGCGAGGCGATCGCCACCTCGCCGATGGGGGAGCGGACGATCCGGGCGTACGCCGAGCGGGCGTTCTCGACCGCGCGGGTCGCGGCAGCGACATCGGGGCGACCGGATGCCGCGGTCTCGAGGTCGGCGCGCACGGCCCGGACCGTGGCGCGGGACGGAAGGCCGACGGTGCACGCGGCGAGGTAGTCGCGGCCACCGGCGAAACGGGATACGAGGCTGCTCATGGCTCCAGGCTCCCGCGAGAGGTTGTCATTGCACCAGGCCAGGTGTTGCATGAAAAGCATTCAATCTGGTTATGTGTGCCTATGGCCGACACCGACGACGAACTCGACGCCCACTCGCTGCGAGTGGTCAAGGCGATCGCCGACACGGGCTCGATCACGGCGGCGGCTCGACTGCTCGGCTACAGTCAGCCCGCCGTCAGTCAACAGCTGCGCCGGCTCGAGAGACGGGCCGGCATGCCGATCGTCGAGCGAGTCGGTCGCGGTGTCCGCCTGACCGAGGCAGGACACGTCCTCGCCCGTCATGCCGTGGCGGTGACCACAGCCCTGGATGCCGCCGCCGGCGACCTCGCCGAACTGCGGGGCCTGCGCGCCGGACGCGTGCGGATCGCCGCCTTCCCCTCGGCCTCGTCGATCGTCGTCCCGCGCGTCATCGCCGCGGTCACCGCGCGTCGACCCGGTGTCTCGATCAGCTTCGTCGAGGCGGAGCCGCCCGAGGCGATCGTCGCGGTCCGCGAAGACCGCGCCGACATCGCGCTCACCTACAGCTATCCCGGCGACCGTCGCGAGCTGGACCTCTCCGCGAACGGCCTGGCGGTGCGAACCGTCGGCGGCGACGACACCGTCCTCGTGCTGCCCGCGGACCACCCGGCCACGCACGGACCGATCGACCTCGCCCGCCTCGCCGACGAGCGGTGGATCGCCGGGTGCCCGCAGTGCCGCGGCCACCTCCTCGAGGCGTGCGCGCGAGCGGGGTTCGTCCCCGACATCGCCTTCGAGACCGACAACTACATCGCCGTCGAGAACCTCGTCGCCCAGGGGGTGGGCGTGGCCATCCTGCCGCGCATGGCCGTGGCATCCTTCCCCCTGCTCTCCGGCATCGCGGCGCCGCCGCTTCCGGATGCCGAGGCCCGGACGCTGCACGTCGTCACGGCGCGCGGAGCCGAGCGCGTCCCGGCGGTGGGGGTGGCTCTCGAGGTCATCGGCGAGGTGCTCGCGGAGTATCCGCTTCCCTCCGGACGGGAAGCGCGCCGCCGGTAGGATCGAAGGGATGTCTTCCTCTCCCGATCCCCGCACCACGACCGCCTCCGGCGCCGACGTCCGCGTCCGGTTCTGCCCGTCTCCGACGGGTCTGCCGCACGTGGGTCTCATCCGCACCGTCCTGTTCAACTGGGCCTACGCCCGGCACAACGGCGGCACGCTCGTCTTCCGTATCGAAGACACCGACGCCGCGCGCGACAGCGAGGAGAGCTACCAGCAGCTGCTCGAGGCGCTGCGGTGGATGAACATCGACTGGGACGAGGGCGTCGAGGTCGGCGGACCCCACGCGCCGTACCGCCAGTCCCAGCGCCACGAGATCTACCGCGAGGTACTCGACAAGCTCGTCGCGGCGGGCGCGGTCTACGAGAGCTACTCGACCGCCGAAGAAATCGACGCGCGCAACGAGGTCAACGGCCGCGCGAAGCAGCTCGGCTACGACAACTTCGACCGCAACCTGACCGAGGAGCAGAAGGCCGCGTTCCGCGCCGAGGGGCGTCAGCCCGCGTGGCGTCTGCGCGTGCCCGACCACGACCTCACCTACGTCGACCTCATCCGCGGCGAGGTCACCTTCCCGGCGGGGTCGTTCCCCGACTTCGTGCTCGTGCGCGCCGGGGGAGTGCCCCTCTACCCGTTCGTGAACCCGGTCGACGACGCCCTCATGGGCATCACCCACGTCATCCGCGGTGAAGACCTCATGCCCTCGACGGCCCGTCAGCTTGCGCTGTACTCGGCGCTGGTGGATGCCGGCGTCACGACGTTCATCCCGCGCTTCGGCCACATGCCCCTGGTGCTGGGTGAGACGGGCAACAAGAAGCTGTCGAAGCGCGACCCGCAGGCCGACCTGTTCCTGCAGCGCGAGAAGGGCTTCATCCACGAGGGCCTGCTCAACTATCTGGCGCTGCTCGGCTGGTCACTGTCGCGCGACCGCGACGTCTTCTCGCTCGACGAGCTGATCGCCGCGTTCGACATCGCCGACGTCAATCCCAACCCCGCGCGCTTCGACCAGAAGAAGGCCGAGGCGATCAACGGCGACCACATCCGGATGCTGGACGCCGACGACTTCGCGGCCCGGATCGTGCCCTACCTCGCGGGCGCCGGGCTGATCGACGAGCACCCCAGCGAGGAGCACCGCGCGATCATCGCCGCCGCCGCGCCGCTGGTGCAGGAGCGCGTGCAACTGCTCGGCGAGGTGCCCGGCATGCTCGGCTTCCTATTCGTCTCCGACGTTCAGTACGCCGAAGACGCGCTCAAGGGTCTGCCCGCCAACGCGGGCGAGGTTCTCGTCGCGTCGGTGGGAGCGCTCGAGCTCGTGCCCGAGGCCGAGTTCACCGCGGCCGCGGTACAGGAGGCACTTTCCCGCGCGCTCGTCGAGGAGCTGGGGCTGAAGCCCCGTGTCGCCTACGGTCCGCCGCGTGTGGCGCTCACGGGCCGCCGCGTGTCGCCGCCGCTGTTCGAGTCGATGGAGCTTCTCGGCAAGGCCGAGTCGATTCGCCGCCTCGACGCGCTCGCGCGTCAGCTCGGCTGAGCTGCGCGTGGCGCGTCCCCGGATGGTGGACGCCGCGACGCGCGCGGGTCGGCGCCGGTTTGGCGCATTGCGCTGCGTCACGTAAGCTTGATCCTCGGCACGAGTTCCGGCTCAGCGCCTTGGGGTATGGTGTAATTGGCAACACGGCGGTTTCTGGTTCCGTTGTTCTTGGTTCGAGTCCAGGTACCCCAGCAAGACGAAAAGCCCCGGTCATCTCGCGAAGCGCGAAGAACCGGGGCTTTTGCGTTGCACCGCCTGGCGTCCGCGCATCGACGCTGGTAGGCAAGACGTGTGACCTCCACCCGGACCCCGCCGCGCCGACTGACGCCGGGGGAGCGCCGCGCCCGTCGCGAGCGTCTGTCCACGTGGGTCACGATCGCGGTCGTCGCGCTGGTGTGCGGTGCCGCAGGCTTCGGGGCGCTCGCGCTGGCGAACTCGTGGTGGGTCGACGAGGCTCCCGCCCCTGCGGCGGACCAGCAGCTCGCCGACGGCCAGTCGCGTTTCGACCGTGCCGGGCTCGACTTCCTCAATCGTCGACGTCTCGCCACCGTCGACGTCGCGAACCCCGCCCCCGCGGGCGAGCTCGGCCTCCCCGCCGACGGCTCCACGCCCGTCGAAACGCTCGTGCCGCTGACCGTCGAGGTCCGCGGGGTCGCGAGCGTGCTGTCGTTTCCCGGGGTGTCCTGGTTCTCGCTCGCCACCGCGGGCGACCGGTTGGATGCGGTGACGATCGTCCCCGCATCGAGCACGACCTGGACGGCCATCCGGACCGACCTGAAACGACGGGCGCCGGAGTGGGGGTGGTCCGCGAGCGACCTCGACGACCTGAATCGGAATGTCGGCGAGGCCGGCCGGACCGAGGGCGTCGCGCAGACCTTCGCTCTGCCGGCGAGCGTCGACGGCCTGAGTGCCCTGGCGCAGGTCACCGTCGACGAGGCCGGACGGATCTCGTTGCAGTACGTCTTCTCGACCTGATTCGCGCGCCCCGCTCGAGGCCCGGGCGGGGAGACAGCCACGGCCGCTTCCCCCGGTCCCGCCGGACGCGCTTGCGGCTCTCGCCTCCGACGAATCACGCCGACCGCGGGGTAGCATCCGACGCAGGAGCGGCGGGGGGTGTCCCCGCCGGGGAGGGTGGGCCATGAAGCGCGTGTCGCTCGTCGTTGCAGGGGTTCTCGCGGTCGGCGTCATCGCGGTGGGATGCTCCCCGACGACGGAGACTCCCACCCATCCGACGTCTGTCTCGGCGACCGTCGACCCCGCTCCCTCCACGAGCGCTCAGGCGTTGCCGCCGACCATCGTTTCGCCCGGCGACCTCGACGGGCGGGACGTGTCGGTGATCGTGGGCACGGCGCTCGTCATCGCGGCCCCCGACGGCACCGAGGCCGAGTGGTCGGGGACCACGGCCGATCCGTCGATCGCCGAGTTCTCCGCCGGAGGCGCGTCCGAGGGTGCGACTTTCCGTCCGGGGTTCGTCGCGAAGGGCATGGGAACGACGGATGCCACTCTGATCGGGCCGGACGGCGCCGAGATCGATTTCCGCATCTCCGTCATCGCTCCGTGACCCACCGCGCCGTGACCCACCCGACGCTTCTCGGGTCGTCGCTCCCGCCCGCCCTTTGCCGAGGCCGCGGCGAAGAGCGTCGATGGGGTGAAGAGCGGGGTGAGGCATGGCGCGCGACGCGCGCGATCGACCTCCGAAACGGCGCTCCTCGTGTCGCGGAGCGGGCGGGGGACCCGCTCGTGCGACGTCGGATGCGCGGCATCCCGATACTGTGAGGCCCATGGGGCCGGACAACGCAGCGAGCGTGCAGATCGACGAGCGACGCCGAGGGGGACTGAGTATTCAGTCGCGCCTGCTGATCATGCTGCTGGTGGTCAGCCTCCTGAGCGCGCTGGTGGTGGGCGCGGTGGGGTACATCAGCGGTCGTGAGTCTCTGCGCGCCGAGGTCATCGACAAGGTGACCGCGATGCGCGAGCTCCGCGCGGGCGAGGTCACGGCCCTCCTGGGCGAAGTGCAGCGGGAATCGGCTCTGGCGACCAACAATGCCAGCGCGCGCAGCGCCTCCCAGGCCCTCAACGCAGGCTGGGACGAGCTCGCGACGCGTCCGCTCACCCCTGCTCAGGATGCCGACCTCACCGCGTTCTACACCGGCACCTTTCTGCCCCGCCTCGAGGACGCGACCGGCGAGGACTTCGGCGACCGCGCGTTCGTCCCCGAATCCGCGGCCGGACGCAACGCGCAGTACCTGTTCACCCGGCAGGACGGAGCCGCCGATCGCCCGGCCGGCGACCCGGGCGACGGCAGTGCGTACACCGCCGCGTACCTCGAGGCCGACCGGTACTTCTCGGAGCTGGTGCGCACCGTCGGCTATACCGACGTCGTCGTCACCGATCTCGACGGCGACGTGGTCTACACGGCCGCGGGCGGCGTCGATCTGGGGACCAATCTCGCGGACGGCCCGTTCCGGGAGAGCCATCTGGCGCAGGGGGTCCGCGACGTGGTCGCGGACAACTCCGTCAACGCCGTGGTCACCACCGATATCGAGGAGTGGACTCCGGCCCTCGGGTTCCCGGTGATGTGGGTCGTGTCGCCGATCGGCGACGAGGACGGGATCACGGGGGTCATGGCACTGCAGGTGCCCATCGCGTGGATCAACGACGTCATGACCGGCTACGGCGAATGGGAGCAGCAGGGCTTCGGGGCGACCGGCGAGACCTATCTCGTCGGGGGCGACCACCTCATGCGGTCGAACTCCCGCCGCCTCATCGAGGATCCGGAGGGCTACGCCGCGGCGGTGATCGCCGACGGCACCACCGCGGAGACGGCGGAACGGATCACGAGAGCCGGCGGTACCGTCCTGCTCCAGCCGACCCGCGGCGACGCGGTCGACGAGGCGATCGCCGGCCGCACGGGCGCCGGGCTGTCGGAGCAGTACATCGGCGGCGAGAACGTCACGGCCTACGCTCCGCTCGAGGTCGAGGGACTCGACTGGGCCATCGTCGCGCGGATGGACGCGGACGAGGCCTTCGCCCCGGTCGCGGACTTCACGCGCACGCTCGTGCTGTCCACCCTCGGTCTCATGCTGCTCGTCAGCGTGCTCGCCCTCCTGCTCTCGCAGTCGTTCACCCGTCCCATCCGCCGTCTCGCGGGCGCGGTACAGGCGCTCGCCGATGGAGATTACGACGCCCGCGTCCCCGTACGGGGGACGGACGACTTCGCCGATCTGGCGACCGCTTTCAACGACATGGCGGCCGGGCTCCGGGTTCAGCAGGATCTCATCGAACATCAGCGGGCAGAGAACGAGCGCCTTCTGCGCAGCATCATGCCCGAGAGTCTCGCTGAGAAGTACCGCGAGGGCGAGGAGACGCTCGCGGAGCGGCACGACGACGTCGCGGTCGTTTTCGCCGAGCTCATCGGCTTCGACGACTTCGCGCACGACCTGGACGGCCAGGAGGAGACGCTGGCGCTGAACGACCTGATGCGTGGCTTCGACGAGGTCGCCGCGCGCTGCGGTGTCGAGTCGGTGCGGACCCTGCGAGGCGGCTATCTCGCCAGCAGCGGGCTGACGGTGCCACGCGTCGACAACGCCCGTCGGGCGGTCGAGTTCGCCATCGGGATGCGCGAGAGCGTCGAGCGCTTCAACGCCCGCAACGGATCCGCGCTCGAGCTCCGCGCGGGCGTCGACACCGGAAGCGTCACCAGTGGCATCGTGGCGCGGGCGAGTCTCGCGTACGACCTCTGGGGAGACGCGGTGCGCCTGGCCTCGCGATTGCGACGGGCGGGGGAGGAGCCGGGCGTCTTCGTCACCGGGGCGGTGCGCGACCGCGTCGAGGGGCTGTTCGATCTCGTCGAGGCGGGCTCCGTCGAGATCGACGGGCGTGCGGCCGCGGTCTGGCAGGTGGCGTGATGCCCCCGGTATTCGACGGCGTGGCGATCGGCTGGGCCGTCGCCGTGGTCGTGGCCGTGCCGGTGCTCCTGGTGGTGCTGACCGAGGTGATCGGCATCCTGCGTCGTCGGCGGAGCCCGGCGGTGAAGCCTCTGATCCTGTTGCGCAACTGGGTGGTGCCGTTCGGCGGACTCGTGGGTCTGCTCGTCTTCGCGACGCGGTCGGAGCAGGACCTGGTCTGGCCGCGTGTCGTCGCCACGATCTTCGGCTTCCTCGTCATCCTGCTCGCCCTGAGCGTGCTCAATGTCGCGATCTTCGCGACCGCGCAGCGCGGCAGCTGGCGGGAACGCGTCCCGACGATCTTCATCGAGATCGCACGGTTGCTGCTCGTCGTTGTCGGCGTCGCCTTCCTTTTCTCGTTCATCTGGAAGGCCGATGTCGAGGGCGTCATCGCCGCCCTGGGCGTGACATCGATCGTCATCGGACTGGCGCTGCAGAACGCCGCGGGGGGCATCGTCTCGGGCCTGCTGGTGCTGTTCGAGCAGCCGTTCCGCCAGGGTGACTGGATCACGACGGGCGGGACGACCGGTCGCGTCGTCGAGGTCAATTGGCGAGCGCTGCACATCGACACGGGGTCCGGACTCCAGATCATCCCCAACTCCGGTCTCGCCGATGCCTCGTTCCTGAATCTCAGCGGTCCGCCCGGACCGTTCACGGCCGTGGCCTCGGCCACGTTCGCCCCCAGCGACCCGCCGCACGCGGTCATCGCCGTGCTGAAGCAGGTCGCCGGGGATCTCCCCGCGCTCGTTCCGGGAGCAGAGGCCGCGGTGACGAATGCGGGCGCGGGCACCTGGCAGGTCTCGATCCCCCTCGACTCCCCGGTGTACGCCGACGACGCGCTGAGCACCTTCCGGTCGTGGCTCTGGTACGCCGCGCGCCGTCGCGGCCTCTCCCTCGACAAGGTGGCTCCGGATGCGGAGGCCGACCGCGCGGAGCTGGCGGAGGCGGTGAACGCGTCTGCGCGCGCGCTGCACCTCGATGAGGCGCTGCGGGAGGATGCCCTGCGCGAGGCGCGCGTACAGCGTTACGGCGCGGGGGAGATCATCCATCGGGTGGGAATCTCCGCCCCGGACATCCTGCGGATCCTCGAGGGGCGCGTCGTTCTCTCCGCACCCGACGGGGAGCCCCTTCCGGCGATGCTGGAACGGGGCGAGTGGCTGGGGACGGCCGCGCTCAGCCGTAAGCGCGTGCCGACGACGGCGACGGCCGCGACCGTGGTGACCGTCCTCGTGCTGCCGCTCGCTCTCGTCGACCGCCTGACCCGACTCCGGCCGGCGCTCGCGCGAGATCTCGGTGCGGATGCCGAGGCGCGGCGTACCCAGGTCCGCGAGCTCCGAGCGGGAACCCTGCGGGACGCGCGACCGAAGCCGGAGTAGTGGTCGTTCGGACCCATGCGCTCCCCGAACGGCACGTGATGCCGCCGGGCTGGCGTGTTTCGGCGCGCCCGCGCCCTCCCGCGTGACCCGGATGCCGGACCCGCGTGGCGTTCTGTGGTCTCGCGAGATTCTGTTGCTCTGTGTGGGTTCATGTTGTATCGTGTGGGAATCTTCGAAGGGGATCCCGTGTACGCAATGGAGCGCCAGCAGCTCATCGAGCGCGAGCTGCGCGAGGTCGGACGTGTCAGCGTCGTCGACCTGGCGCGCCGTTTCGGCGTCACCACGGAGACCGTTCGTCGCGACCTCGACCGGCTCGAGACGACAGGTTCGCTGCGTCGCGTCCACGGCGGTGCCGTGAGCGTCGACAGGGCCAGCACCGCGGAGAGCACCCTCACCGAACGCCGTGAACGCCACGGCGACGCCAAGCGCGTGATCGCATCGGCAGCCGTCGCGCTGCTGGGCGCCGACTTCCGTGGCTCGATCTTCGTCGACGCCGGGACGACGTGCGCGGCCGTGGCCGAGATGCTCCCCGCCGCCCTCACCGCCGCCGTCGGCGTCGAGGTCGTCACCCACTCGCTCGAGGCCGCGCATCTCCTCGCCGGCGAGGAGCGCGTGTCGCTCACCACCATCGGTGGCCGCGTCCGCGGAGTCACCGCCGCCGCAGTCGGTGCGCACACGGTGCGCACAATCGGTGAGCTCCGCCCCGACATCGCCTTCGTCGGTACGAACGGACTGAGCGCGGGCTTCGGCCTGAGCACGCCCGACCCCGACGAGGCCGCGGTCAAGACCGCCATCATCCAGTCGGCCCGTCGCGTCGTCCTCGTCGCCGACGAGGCCAAATTCGGAGAGGAACTGCTCGTGCGCTTCGCCCGACTCGACGAGATCGACGTGCTCGTCACCGATGCGGCGCCGCCCGCGCCCCTCGGCGAGGCCCTCGCCGACTCCGACGTGGAGGTGCGTGTCGCATGATCATCACCCTGACGGCCAATCCCTCCGCGGATCGCGCCATCGTCCTGTCCGCGGCCCTCGCTCCCGGCGAGGTGCAGCGCGCCCTGTCCTCCCGTGAAGACGCCGGCGGCAAGGGCGTGAACGTCGCCCGCGTCGTCACCGCCGCGGGCGCTCCCGCCCGCGCCGTCGTGCCGGTGAACGCGCACGATCCCTACCGTCTCCTCGTGGAGGACACCGGGATCGCCCTCGACCTGGTCGACGTGGCCGGCCGGGCCCGCGCGAACCTCACGATCACCGATCCGTCGGGCGAGACGACGAAATTGAACCTTCCGGGCGCCGAGCTGTCGGCGGCCGAAGCGGAGACGCTGGTCGCGGGCGTGGTCGCCGCCTCCGAGGGCGCGACCTGGCTCGTGCTCGCCGGGTCGCTGCCGCCCGGCGTCTCGCACACCTTCTACGCCGATCTCATCCGTGCGGTACGAGAGCGATGGGGGAGTGCAGCGCCGCGTGTCGCGGTCGACGCCTCAGGACCGGCTTTGGCCGCGGTCGTCGAGTCGGCACACCCCGATCTGATCAAGCCCAACCACGAGGAGCTCGCCGAACTGGTCGGCGAGGACGCCGCGGCCGACGGCGACGTGCTCGCCGAAGCGGCGCGACGCGCACGCGCCCTCGTGCCCGAGCGCGTGGCATCCGCCCTCGTCACCCTCGGTGCGGACGGCGCCCTGCTGTTCGCCGCGGACGGCGCGTGGCGCGGACGCGCCCCCCGAATCCAGGTCGCCAGCACCGTCGGTGCGGGCGACAGCTCGCTCGCCGGATATCTCCTGGCCGACCTCGAGGGCGCCACGGCCCCCGATCGACTCGCGCGCAGCATCGCGTACGGCGCTGCGGCCGCGACCCTGCCGGGGACCCAGGCCCCGAGACCCGCCGACCTGCCCCCGGGCACGATCGACGTCTCCGATTTCGCCACCCCCATCGCAACACCCTGACCATGGAGGTCACCTGACAATGTCCGACATCATCACTCCGGAGCTCGTCACCCTCGACGCGCCCCTGGGCACCGACAAGCAGTCGGTGATCCGAGCACTCGCCGAGCGCGTCGTCGCGCAGGGCCGCGCGACCAGCGCGCAGGAACTGTTCGACGACGCCTGGGCCCGCGAGCAGAAGGACGAGACCGGTCTGCCCGGAGGTATCGGGATCCCTCACGCCCGCAGCGCTTCGGTCACCGAGCCCACCCTTGCGTTCGCCCGGCTCACCCCGGGAGTCGATTTCGGCGCCCCCGACGGCCCGGCCGACATCGTGTTCCTCATCGCCGCGCCCGCCGGTGCGGACGAGGCGCACCTCGCCGTGCTCTCGCAGCTCGCTCGGAGCCTCATGAACGACCAGTTCATGTCGGGCCTGCGCGCCGCTGCGACCCCCGCCGAGGCGGTGCGCATCATCACGGATGCCGTGACCCCGGCCGCTGCGACCCCCGCGGCCGTCGCCGAGGCACCCGCCGCCACGCGTGCCGAGGCCCGGACCGCCACCGCGACCACGACGAAAAAGATCGTCGCGGTCACCGCGTGCGCCACCGGCATCGCGCACACCTTCATGGCCGCCGACGCCCTGACGACGGCCGGCGCCGAGACCGACGGCGTCGAGCTCATCGTCGAGCCGCAGGGCTCGAGCGGCTACAAGGCCCTCCCGCAGAGCGTCATCGACTCCGCGGACGCCGTGATCTTCGCGGTCGACGTCGACGTCCGAGAGCCCCAGCGCTTCGCGGGCAAGCCCGTCATCCGTGCCGGTGTGAAGCGCGGCATCGAGCAGCCGAAGCAGCTCATCGCCGAGGCCCTCGCTGCCTCCGAGAACCCGAACGCCGCGCGTGTGCAGGGTGGGGCCACCGCGGTCTCCTCGTCCGACGCGCCCGTCGCGCAGCAGTCGGTGGGCCGTCGCATCCAGCGCTGGCTGCTCACGGGTGTCAGCTACATGATCCCGTTCGTCGCCGGTGGTGGCCTCCTCATCGCGCTGGGCTTCCTGCTCGGCGGATACCAGGTCACGCAGAACGCCGCCAACGTCATCATCCAGAACTCGCTGTGGGACCTCCCCACGGAGGGCATCACCTCGCCGCTGGGTCCGATCGGCCAGTATCTCGGCTCCGTCGCCTTCATGATCGGCGCGACCTCGATGGGCTTCATCGTCGCCGTACTGGCGGGGTTCATCGCCTACGCCATCGCCGACCGTCCCGGCATCGCGCCCGGCTTCGTCGCCGGCGCGGTCGCCGTGCTCATGAACGCCGGCTTCATCGGCGGCATCATCGGCGGTCTGCTCGCCGGGTTCATCGCCTGGTGGCTCGGCCGCTTCGACGCGCCGCGCTGGTTGCGCGGTCTGATGCCGGTCGTGATCGTGCCCTTCCTCGGATCGATCTTCGCCTCCGGCCTCATGATCCTCTTCCTGGGACGCCCGATCGCCGCCCTCATGACCGCGCTCACCGAGGGCCTCACCTCGCTCGCCGCGAGCAGCGCGGGAGCGATCGTGCTCGGCGTGATCCTGGGCCTCATGATGTGCTTCGACCTGGGTGGACCGGTCAACAAGGTCGCCTACGTCTTCGCCACCACGGGCCTCGCCGCCGCGTCGCAGACCAACACCGCCCCCTACCTGATCATGGCCGCGGTCATGGCGGCCGGCATGGTGCCCCCGCTCGCGATGGCGCTGGCCTCGACTCTGCTCGCCCGCAACAAGTTCACCCCGGTCGAGCGGGAGAACGGCGCGGCTGCCTGGCTGCTCGGCGCCTCGTTCATCTCCGAGGGCGCGATCCCGTTCGCCGCGGCCGACCCGCTGCGCGTGATCCCCGCGTCGATGGTCGGTGGAGCCATCACCGGTGGGCTGAGCATGCTGCTGAGCGTGCAGTCGTTCGCCCCGCACGGCGGAATCTTCGTCTTCTTCGCGATCAACCCGTTCTGGGGTTTTGCCCTCGCAATCGTGGCGGGTACCGTCGTCACGGCGCTGATCGTCGTGGCCCTCAAGGGTCTCGGCCGCAGCACCAAGGACGCCGCCGTCGCCGAGGCTGCGCCCGCAGCCACCGTCGTCGCGTAACACCCCGTCGAATCGGAAGGATTCACCATGGCAGAACGTCAGGCCACCATCGCCAGCGCCTCGGGCCTCCACGCCCGTCCCGCGAAGCTCTTCGTGCAGGCCGTGCAGGAGAAGAAGCTCCCCGTCACGATCGCGGCCCAGGGCGGCCCCGACCTCAACGCCGGCAGCATCCTGTCGCTCATGGGTCTCGGCGCCGGCCACGGCACCGTCGTGACCCTCAAGGCCGAGGGTGAGGGCGCCGAGCAGGCGCTCGACGAACTCGTCGCCCTTCTCGAGACCGACCTCGACGCGCAGTAAGCGCCGCGCTTCACGAACACCGGATGCCACGGGCCCCAGGCTCGTGGCATCCGGTGTTCGTGTGTGACGGCGGGTGCGGTGCTCGCGCGCTCACACCTCGGTGGTGTCGCCGGGCTTCAGATCGACGAACGCGCCGCCGTTCTGCTCCACGGCCCACGTCAGACGCCCGTCGCCCATCTGCTTGCCCGCAGAGGACAGGGTCATGTCGTGCGTCGCGAAGACGCGCTCGGGCTTGACGTCGACGACGAAGTCCATCGCGTCGCCGATCTTCAGCCACGGGGCCCCCACCGGCGCGGCGAGCAGGGTGATCTTCTTGTGCTTGGGGACGGTGTACGAGTCGCCGGGGTAGTAGAACGATTCGTTGACGAGGACGCCGACGTTGTCGACCACGGGGATCGACTCGTGGATGACCGCGTGCCGCCCGCCGAAGAACTCGAGCTGGAACGGCGACAGGTCGAGGGTGTCGCCCGGGTGCACCACGATGATGTCGAAACCGGCCGCAGCCTGTTTCACCCCTTCGGGCCCGTAGATGGGCGTCCCCGGGTGCGCATCGAGCAACCGGTTCAAGTGGTCGGGCGTCCAGTGATCGGGGTGTTCGTGGGTCAGGACGATGCCCACGAGACCCTGAAGGTCTTCGAGCGACGAGGTGAAGCTCCCCGGATCGATGACGAGCGTGTGGCCCGACTCGACGAGGACGAGGGCGGCGTGTTCGTGCTTGGTTACTCGCATGGCGTCGAGTCAACTCCTCGCTCCCGCGCAGGGCAACCGGTGGCGTGCAGGCTCCGCGGCGGCTAGATATGCCCCACGGCGGATACGTCCGGGGGTCTATCGCCCCTCGGCGGATCGCGGTACCGTGTGCGGACACGCCCGAGATCAACGGGGTCCCGCCTCGATTTTGCGTGCGTGAAATTGTCATGCATACTTGAACGGTTGCGACGCGGCCCCATCGTATAGCGGCCTAGTACGCCGCCCTCTCACGGCGGTAACGCGGGTTCGAATCCCGCTGGGGTCACCAACGGCAAAAAGGCTCCGACCGAACGGTCGGAGCCTTTTTGCTGTGCGGGTGGCGCGGCTTGACGGGCGAGCGCATGCGCGGGTTTGAGACCACCGCCCGGAGGCTCCGCGCGACCTCAAGGCCTACCCGAGGGGTGGGGTGCCATCGCCGACAGGCCCTCGCGAGACCTCGGCTCGCGCTGGATCCGGAGAATGACACCAGATCCGGATCAAATCGGGCGAATCGTCCGGATCCGACGACGCTCTCCGGATCCGCGATCAGGTGTCGGTCCCGGAAGCGCGGCGCCGGCGGGCGCGGCGGACGAGCCACACCCCCGCCGCGATGACGGCCGCCAGCGAGAGCCACGGCAGCAGGAACCCGAGGCCGACCACGAACCCGTTCAGCGCGGCGACGAGGCCGTTCCATCCGGCCAGCAGTCCGTCCGTGAAGCCGGCCGGGTCGGCGGCGACGGGAGGGTTCGCGGCGACGACCTGCACGGACAACGACGACATGGCCACCTGAGACTCCAGCAGGGCGAGCTGCTGGCGGTCGGAGTCGAGCCGCGCCTGGCGATCGGCCAGGGCCGATTCCGCGGCGATGAGATCGGCGACCGAGGCGGCCTGGGACATCAACTCGGTGAGGCGGGCCACGGATGCCTCGGCCGCGGCGACGCGCGCACGCAGGTCCACCGCCTGGTCGGTGACGTCGCTGCGCATCACGCTCGACGCGCTCACCGTTCCGAGGGCGGAGAGCCCGTCGGTCACGCTCGTGAGCCGTTCGGCGGGGACGCGCACGGTGATCCACGCGCTCGAGGGATCATCGGCGAGGCCCGTCCGCGGCGCGACGCCTTCGATGGGGACGAGCGCCGATCCGGCGCCGATCTGCGATGACTCCACATAGCCGCCGGCGGAGGTCGCGGCGTCCGTGATCCCCGCGATCGCGCGATTCACATCGGACACCTCGAGCGTGACGGATCCGTTCGCGACGATCTCGCGGCCCGGGGCATCCGCGTCCGCCTCGGTCACGGCTCCCTCGGACGAACGGGTGTCGAGCTCGGGAGCACTGTCGGCGGCCCCCGCGGCTCCCGTGTACTGCTCGGCGAGGGAGCCGCTCCCGCCGCCGATCACGGACGGACCGGCAATGGCCGCCACGAGCACGACGGCCGCAGCGGCTGCTGACCACCCGCCGATGCGGGCGCGTCGGCGTCGGCGGTCGACCCTCGCGGTCTCGGCGATGCGGGCGAAGATCCGGCGCTCCATCGCGACGACGTGATCGTCGTCCAGAGGGGGGAGATCGATCGGGGGAAGGGAGGGCGAGGTCATGGGGTCTCCGTCTCCATCGCGGTGGCACGCACCCGTGTGCGGATGCGGGAGAGACGATTGCGCACGGTGCCGTGCGAGACGCCGAGCTGGTCTGCCGCGGCCTGGTAGCCGTAGCCCTCCGCGGCGCAGAGCCGGAAGATCTCCCGGTCCAGGTCACCGAGTCCGCGTACTTCGTCGAGGATCGCGTGGACCATCGCCGCGTCGACGACCTGGCGCTCGACGTCGATGCGCGCGGGCATGTCCGCGTCGAGCTCGTCGTGCACACCGTGGCGGGCCCGTGCCCGCAGACGGTTGGCGGCCTGCAGGCGGCACACGGTGGCCAGCCAGGGCAGGAGCGACGTTCCCTCGAGCGTCATCCTCGGCAGCTTGCGCCACGCGACGACGAAGGTGTCCTGCACGACGTCGTCGGCGTCCGCGGCATTGCCCACCAGTCCCAGGGCGGTCCAGTAGACCGGCCGCACGTACGCGCGGTACAGGGACCGGAAGGCCGCTTCCGACCCGCCGGCGGCGCGCGCGACGAGCGCCCTGTCGTCGATCACGTCGTCAGCCATGGCATCCGTTCGTCCAACCGGCTTCGCCGGTGCGAGCACTCTCTCACTGAGAGGTGTCCGGGCGCGCGCGATCGTCTCAGACGGATTCCGGATGCCGTGCCCGCCGCCCCCACTGCCCTCGATGCCGGGTCTCGGCCGGATAGACTCGAGCGTTTCCCCCGACGAAAGGCACCGTCATGGAGCTGCAGATCGATCCGCTTTTCCAGACGATCACGCTCATCGTTCTGGTCGTGATCCTGATCGCCGATCTGCTGATCATCCTCAAGCGCCCGCACATCCCGGCCGCGAAGGAGTCGACCCTCTGGGTGGTGTTCTACGTCACCCTGGCGCTGATCTTCGCCGGAATCCTGTGGGCCGTCGCCGGGGGAGAGGTAGCGGGGCAGTTCGTGGCCGGCTGGCTCACGGAGTACAGCCTGTCGATCGACAACCTCTTCGTCTTCGTCCTGATCATGGGTCAGTTCGCCGTGCCGCGCCGCTACCAGCAGGAAGTGCTGATGGTGGGCATCATCATCGCGCTGATCCTTCGCGGCGCCTTCATCCTCGTCGGCGCGACGATCATCGAGAACTTCAGCCCGATCTTCTACCTGTTCGGTGCGTTCCTCGTCTACACGGCGATCCGTCAGGCCTTCCCGGGCGGCGACCACGACGACGAGCAGAAAGAGAACCTCATCGTGCGGATGCTTCGCCGCGCCCTGCCGATGAGCGACTCCTACGACGGCAAGAAGGTCATCACGCGTGTGAACGGCAAGAAGCTGTTCACGCCGATGATCATCGTCTTCGTGGCGATCGGCGTGACCGACCTGCTCTTCGCGATCGACTCGATCCCCGCGATCTTCGGCATCACGCAGAGCCCGTTCATCGTCTTCACGGCGAACCTCTTTGCGCTGATGGGACTGCGTCAGCTCTACTTCCTGCTCGGCGATCTGCTCGACCGCCTGAAGTACCTGCACTACGGCATCGCGTTCATCCTCGCGTTCATCGGCGTGAAGCTCATGCTGCACGCGATGCACGTGAACGAGCTGCCGTTCGTCAACGACGGCGAGCACATCGAGTGGGCGCCCGAGATCTCGACCTGGACGTCCCTGGCGGTGATCGTCCTGTCGATGGCGGTGGCCACGATCGCGAGTCTCATCGCCGCGCGCCGCGAACCGTCCGCGGTGGGGCCTCAGGATGCCGCTGCCGAGGTCGCCGACGAGAAGGGCACCCCCGCGACGGTAGAGCACCCCGAGCGCGACTGACCCCAGGCCCCTGAGCCTGCCGTAGGGTCCCGGCGGCTTCGACGGGCTCAGCCGCCGGGGGAGGACCGGATGGATGCCGGGGCTGCGGCATCCGGAATCTAGAACGCGCGCAGGTTCGCCTGCAGACCGCCCTCGACGTACTCCTCGCGGAGGACGCCACGGCGGCGGAGGACCGGCACGAGGTCGTCGAGCGCGCGGTGCACGGTCACCGGGTGCAGGTCGCCCCACAGCAGGACGCCGTCGTTGCCCCAGTCGCCGAGCTCCTCGATGCGGTCGGCGAACTCATCCGCCGTGCCCACGAAGCCGGTGCCGTCGTTCAGGCGGCCCAGGCGCGCGTGAGCGGCCAGAAGGGTGCGCAGCGGCGCGTCGGCGTCGTGCTTCCCGATCAGCCTTTTGATGCTGCCCTCGGACACGTGCTCCCCGAAGATCGAGCGGTCGAGCGGCCGGTCGAGGTCGAGGCCGGTCAAGTCGGTCTCGAGGTCGCTCGACTGCTTGCGCGCGATCTCGATCAGCTTCTCCTCGGAGGGGTGAGCGGATGCCGCGACCAGCCGGTCGGCCTCTTCCGGCGACGAGACGAGCACCGGCTGAATGGCGAAGAGGATCTTGATGTCGTCGGCCGCGCGCCCGGCGGCCTCGGCTGCGGCGTGGATCTTGCCCCGGTACGCGCGGATGCTCTGCTCGTCGAGGGTTGCAAGCGCGAGCTGCACGTCGAAGTTGTGCCCGGCGAACTCGAGTCCCCGCCCCGACCCGCCGGGGGAGACGATTGCCGGCTCCCCGTCCGTGAAGGGGATGGCGTTCAGCGGCCCGTCGAACCCGAAGTACTCGCCGCGGTGGGGCGTGGCATCCAGTTTCGAGCCGTCAGCGTACACGCCGGACTCCTCGTCGACGACGAGCGCGCCCTCACCCCAGCTCCGCCACAGCTGACGGATGCCGTCGAGCCACTCCTCGGCCCGGTCGTAGGCCGCGTCGTGCCCGAGCTGCGGAGCGGTGGAGAAGTGACGCGCGCTGCCGGTGTCGGTGACGACGTTGAGCCCCAGACGGTGCCCGCTCAGGTGCTGTAGCGTCGCGAACTGCCGGGCGGCGGTGTACGGCAGGTACGCGGCCGGATTGACCGTCGGCACGACGCCGAGGTGCCGGGTGGCGGCGAAGAGGTACGGGGCGAGCAGCAGCGGGTCGTGCTTCGGCCCGCCGAACGCGTGGCGCACGCGCAGGTCGATCGTCTCGGCGCTGCCGAGCGAGGGCGCGTCCTCGATGATGAGTAGGTCGAAGCCGGCTTGTTCGAGCGTGCGGGCCGAGTCCTGGTACAGGCCGGGTTCGGTCCAGCGGTGATTCCAGCGCAGGTACGGGTGGCCCCATCCGTGCGGCCCGAAGCCGCGGGCGAGGAACCAGCCGAAGTGCTGCAACCGGCTCACAGCACGACCGTCTGGCGCTCGGCGACCGGGACGCCGACCAGCGCCTGCTCGAGGTCGGCGAGGAGATCGTCGACGTCTTCGATGCCGATCGAGAGGCGGATGGTGCCCGGGTAGACGCCGGCCCGCTCGCGTTCCTCGACCGTACGGGCGGAGTGCGACGTGCTCTGCGGGTGCAGCACGAGCGAGCGCACGTCGCCGAGGTGAGTCATGTGTGTGATGATCTCGACCGACTGCAGGACATGACGCGCGGCGTCGAGCCCACCCCGGAGGGTGACAGTGAACACCGAGCCCGTGCCGCGCGTGAGGTAGCGGCGCCCGAGCTCGTGGTGTGGGTGCGAGGCGAGGCCGACGTGGTCGACGCGCTCGACCTCGGGACGCTGCTCGAGCCATCGGGCGATCGCCAGAGCGTTGGCCGACTGGCGCTCCACCCGCAGACTGAGCGTCTCGATGCCCTGTCCGATCAGGAAGGCGTTCAAGGGCGAGGGGGCCGGACCGAATCGCGGGGCGACGCTCTCGCGAATGTACGCGCCCCGCGCGCGCGGGCCGTGCTTCTCGGCGTAGCTCGCCCCGCCCAGACGGTCGGTCTGCACGAGGTGGGGGAACAGGTGTCCCGAGGCGGCGGCGTCGAAGCGACCGTCGTCCACGATCACGCCGCCGAGGACCGCGCCCTGACCCGCGAGGAACTTGCTCGCCGAGTGCACCACGACGGCGGCCCCGTGCTCGATCGGGCGCAGGAGGTACGGCGTGGTGAAGGTGCTGTCCACGACGAGGGGGATGCCGCGTTCGCGGCCGATGGCCGAGACGGCGGCGATGTCGAGCACGTCGTTGCGGGCGTTCGAGAGCGTCTCGGCGAAGAGCGCCTTGGTGCGCGGGGTGATGGCATCCCGCCACGCGGCGAGGTCGGACGTGTCGACGAAGGTCGTCTCGACGCCGAGCCGTGCCAGGTTGTCGAGGAGAAGGCCCCGGGTTCCCTCGTAGATGTGCTCGGAGACGACGACGTGGTCTCCCGCGCCCGCGAGGGCGAGCAGGGCCACGGTCACCGCGGCCTGACCGCTCGAGACGAGCACGGCCTGGTCGCCGCCCTCGAGCGAGGCCAGCCGGTCCTCGACGGCCTGCACGGTGGGGTTCCCGGTGCGGGTGTAACCGAAGCCGGAGCCGGTGCCGAAGTGCTCCGCCGCCTCGTCAAGATCGGTGAACGTGAATCCCGCGGTGAGATAGATCGGCAGGGCGCGCGGGGACGCGGGCATGGGAGAGGACCCGACGTGCACCTGGCGGGTCGAGAATCCGGGCTCTGCGTTCGCGGCCATGCGGCACGCTCCTTCCTGCGGCGTGCCGACAGGCTCGCACGTCGGCCCATGCGCGGCCGAAACGTGCGGCGCCGTGTTACGCCGCCGGACGGGGGCCCGAGCGCGCGGGGAGCGGCGAGAGCGTCGGTGCCCGGTGGTATCGTGGCGAGGTGCGGATCGCCGGCCTCCTCCTTAGCGGCCGCGACGAGACCTTGTTCTAGGCCTTTCTCGTCGCGGAGTTCGTCGCGGGCCTCACACCCCTCCCGAGGAGAAACGCAATCATGACCGGCATCCCTGATCACCCCCGCACCCTGGCTGAGAAGGTCTGGGACGACCACCTCGTCGTCAAGGGCGAGGACGGCCAGCCCGACCTCATCTACATCGACCTGCACCTCGTGCACGAGGTCACCAGCCCCCAGGCGTTCGACGGCCTGCGCGCCGAGGGGCGCCCCGTGCGCCGCCTCGACCTGACGATCGCAACCGAGGACCACAACACCCCGACGCTCGACATCGACAAGCCGATCGCCGACCTCACGAGCCGCACGCAGATCGACACCCTGCGCCGCAACGCCGACGAGTTCGGCGTCCGGATCCACTCGCTGGGCGACAAGGAGCAGGGCATCGTCCACGTCGTCGGCCCGCAGCTGGGGCTGACCATGCCCGGCGTCACCGTCGTCTGCGGCGACTCGCACACGTCCACCCACGGCGCGTTCGGTGCCATGGCGTTCGGCATCGGCACGAGCGAGGTCGAGCACGTGCTCGCCACGCAGACCCTGCCGCTCAAGCCCTTCAAGACGATGGCCATCACGGTCGAGGGCGAGCTGAAGCCCGGGGTCACCGCGAAAGACATCATCCTCGCGATCATCGCGAAGATCGGCGCCAACGGTGGCCAGGGCTACGTGCTCGAGTTCCGCGGCAGTGCGATCCGATCCCTCTCGATGGAGGGGCGCATGACGATGTGCAACATGTCGATCGAGGCCGGTGCCCGCGCCGGCATGATCGCCCCCGACGAAACGACCTTCGCCTACGTCAAAGACAAGCCGCACGCGCCCCAGGGCGCGGACTGGGATGAGGCGGTCGCCTACTGGCGCACGCTTCCGAGCGACGAGGGCGCCGTCTACGACGCCGAGGTGTTCCTCGACGCGAACGAGCTCGAGCCCTTCGTCACCTGGGGCACGAACCCGGGTCAGGGCGTCTCGCTGTCGGACGTGGTGCCCACCCCGGCCGACATCACGGACCCCAACGAGCGCGCCGCCGCCGAGCGCGCGCTGGAATACATGGACCTCGCGGCCGGAACGCCGATGAAGGACATCCCCGTGGATGCCGTGTTCATGGGCTCGTGCACCAACAGCCGTATCGAAGACCTCCGTGCCTTCGCCTCCGTCATCCAGGGCCGCACGAAGGCTGAGAACGTGCGGGTCATGGTCGTTCCGGGATCCGCCCGCGTGCGCCTGGAGGCCGAGGCCGAGGGCCTCGACAAGGTCTTCACCGACTTCGGAGCGGAGTGGCGTTTCGCCGGGTGCTCGATGTGCCTCGGCATGAACCCCGACCAGCTCGCCCCGGGCGAGCGCTGCGCGTCGACCTCGAACCGCAACTTCGAGGGACGCCAGGGCAAGGGCGGCCGCACGCACCTCGTCTCGCCACTCGTCGCGGCGGCCACGGCCGTGCGCGGCACGCTGTCGAGCCCCGCCGACCTCGAGCCGGTGCCCAGCGAGATCGTTTCGACCGGGGCGGAGGCCTGACATGGAGAAGTTCACGACGCACACCGGTGTCGCCGCCCCGCTGAAGCGGTCGGCCGTCGACACCGATCAGATCATCCCCGCCGTCTTCCTCAAGCGCGTCACCAAGACCGGCTTCGACGACGCCCTGTTCGCCAACTGGCGGCAGGACCCGGAGTTCATCCTGAACCAGGACGCCTACCGTTCGGCATCCGTCCTCGTTGCCGGTCCCGACTTCGGGACGGGGTCCAGCCGTGAACATGCTGTGTGGGCCTTGCGCGACTACGGATTCAAGGTGGTGCTGAGCCCGAAGTTCGCCGACATCTTCCGTGGGAACTCCGGCAAGCAGGGCCTGGTCACCGGCGTGATCGGTGAGAACGACCTCGAGGACGTCTGGGCCGTCATCGAGGCTCAGCCGGGGATCGAGATGACGGTCGATCTGCAGGCGAAGACCGCCACGGTGGGTGACCTCCAGGTCTCGTTCGAGATCGACGATTACACTAGGTGGCGGCTTCTCGAAGGGCTCGACGACATCGGGCTCACGCTGCGCGACGAAGACAAGATCACGCAGTTCGAGGCGCGCCGCGAGGCATGGCGGCCGCGGACCCTCCCGGTCCGCTGAGCCCGGTCGACCCGATCGGGTCGATTCGCCGCCCCTCGTCCACGAAGTGAGGTCCACCCCCTATGAGCACACTCGTTTCCGACACCGGAGAACACTCCATCGGACAGCCCGACTGGGAGGCGGCAGAGACCCTCACCATCCGCGGCGGTCGACCGCTGCGCGGCACCGTCGAGGTCAAGGGGGCGAAGAACCTCGTCACCAAGGCGATGGTGGCGGCCCTCCTCGGCGACACCACGAGCACGCTGCGCGACGTGCCGATGATCAGTGACGTGAAGGTTGTGCGCTCCCTCCTGGAGGTGCACGGTGTCACCGTCACCGAGGGCGACGAAGAGGGCACGCTGCATCTCGACCCCTCCGGCGCGGTGGCGGCGCACTTCGAGGAGATCGACGCGCACGCCGGCGCCTCGCGCATCCCGATCCTCTTCTGCGGTCCGCTGCTGCACCTGCTCGGTGAGGCACTCATCCCCGATCTGGGCGGCTGCCGCATCGGCGACCGTCCGATCAACTTCCACATGGACGCACTTCGTGCGTTCGGGGCCGTCGTCGACAAGAGCTACGAAGGCATCCGCATCACGGCCCCCAACGGCCTGCACGGTGCCAACATCACCCTCCCGTACCCCAGCGTCGGCGCCACCGAGCAGGTGCTGCTCACCGCCGTCCGCGCCAAGGGCGTCACGGAGCTGCGCAACGCCGCCATCGAGCCCGAGATCATGGACCTCATCGCGGTGCTGCAGAAGATGGGCGCGATCATCTCCTACGAGCCCAACCGCGTCATCTTCATCGAGGGCGTCGACAAGCTCGACGGGTACGACCACCGCGCGATCTTCGACCGCAACGAGGCCGCATCGTGGGCCTGTGCCGCGCTGGCCACCAACGGCGAGATCTTCGCCAAGGGCGCCCGCCAGCAGGACATGCTGACCTTCCTCAACGTGTTCCGCAAGGCCGGTGGCTGGTTCGACGTGCGGGAAGACGGCATCCTGTTCCGCCGGGGCGAGTCGCTCAAGCCCGTCATGGTGGAGACCGACGTGCACCCCGGCTTCATGACCGACTGGCAGCAGCCGCTCATCGTCGCGCTGACGCAGGCGACGGGTACGTCGACCGTCCACGAGACGGTCTACGAGAACCGCCTCGGCTTCACGGAGGCGCTGAACAAGATGGGCGCCGACATCGTGGTCCACCCGAAGGGCATCGCCAGCCCCGACCGCCGCGTCCCCCGTCGCGACCTCGAGCAGGCCGCGGTCATCAACGGGCCGACGCCGCTGCACGGCGCCGACGTCGAGGTACCGGATCTGCGCGGCGGGTACAGCTACGTCATCGCGGCCTTGGCGGCCGAGGGTGAGTCGACGGTGCGCAACATCGGCATCATCCGCCGCGGGTACGAGAAGTTCCTCGAGAAGCTGACCGCTCTCGACGCCGACTTCTCCGTCGTGGGCTGAGGCCGTGGCCGCGACCCCGGAGAAGAGCCGACCGAGTGCCTTCTGGCCGCTCGCCGCGATCGTCGTCCCCGCGGTGGGCCTGTTCGCCCGCATCGAGATCCGCGGCGGGGAGAATCTGCCGCGCGAGGGAGCGTACGTCCTCGCGCCGAACCACAACTCGGAGTTCGATCCGCTGATCGTCGCCGTGGCGGTCTGGCGTCTCGGACGCGCGCCGCGCTTCATGGCGAAGGAGAGCCTCTTCAAGGTCCCCGTGCTCGGGGCCGCCCTGAAGGCGACCGGAATGGTGCCCGTCCCGCGCACCTCGACGAGTGCGAACCAGTCGATGAAGGCCGCGCAGCAGATCGCGACCGACGGGCGAGGGGTCATCGTCTATGCCGAGGGCACCCTCACGCGCGATCCCGACCTGTGGCCGATGCGGGGGAAGACGGGCGCGGTGCGCCTCGCTCTGGCTGGCGATCTGCCGCTGATCCCCCTGGCCCACTGGGGCGTGCAGGAGATCCTGCCGCGCTACGGCAAGCTGAGATTCCCGCGCCGCTCGCGAGTGATCGTGGAGTTCGGCCCCGCCATGGATCTGTCCGAGTACGCGGGCGCGCCGTCGCAGCCCGCCACCCTGACGCGGGCCACCGACGCGATGATGAACAGGATCACCGACATGCTCTCCGGCATCCGCGGTGTTTCCGCACCCGCCGAACGCTGGAACCCGTCGCAGCACGGGCAGAACGAGACGGGCCGCCTTGAGCCGTAAGAACGTCGCCCCCGGCGCGGGGCCGAAGGTCGCGGTCATCGGCGCCGGCAGCTGGGGCACGACGTTCGGCAAGATCCTCGCCGACGGTGGGGCGTCCGTGGTGATGTGGGCGCGCCGCCCCGAGCTCGCCGCCGAGATCACCGAATCCAAGCGCAACAGCCGCTACCTGTCGGGCATCAACCTGCCGCGGACGATGACCGCGACGACCGACCTCGCCGAGGCGCTGCGCGGCGCCGAGCAGATCTACCTCTCGGTCCCCAGCCAGACCTTGCGCGAGAACCTCGCCGCCATCAAGCCGTTCGTCGAGCACACCGACGTCCCGATCGTCTCGCTCATGAAGGGGGTCGAGAAGAGCACCGGCTTGAGGATGAGCCAGGTGATCGAGCAGGTCCTGCAGTGCGATCCAGCGCGCATCGCCGTGGCATCCGGGCCCAATCTGGCGCTCGAGATCGCCCGGGAGCAGCCGACCGCGGCGGTCATCAGCTCACTGAGCCCCGAGACGGCCGAGGCTGTCGCCCGTCGCGCGCGCAACCGCTACTTCCGCTCGTTCGTCAACACCGACGTCATCGGCACCGAGTTCGGCGGCGTCCTGAAGAACCTCATCGCCGTGGCGATCGGCATCGTCGACGGCGTCGGCTACGGCGAGAACACCAAGGCCTCCATCATCACGCGCGGCCTCGTCGAGATGACCGACTTCGCGGTGGCCCAGGGGGCACAGCCCGAGACGCTGCAGGGTCTCGCGGGCCTCGGCGACCTCATCGCGACGTGCCAGTCGCCGCTGAGTCGCAACAACACCGCCGGGCGCCTCCTCGGACAGGGATACGGCTACAAGGAAGTGGTCACACAGATGCAGCAGACGGCCGAGGGGCTGGCCTCCGTGGCCCCGGTGCTGCAGCTCGCGAAGCAGGTCGGTGTCGACATGCCCATCGTGCAGCAGGTGAAGATGGTGCTGGACGGGACCATGGATCCGCGCGACATCGCGCCCCACCTGACGACCGACGACGACCAGCCGCAGGGCGAGAGGACGCAGAATGACCAAACCGGTGGTGGTGGTGCTCTTCGGCGGGCGCTCCAGCGAGCATTCGATCAGTTCCGCCACGGCGGGCGGAGTCCTGCGCGCGATCGATCGTGACCGGTTCCGGGTGATCCCCGTCGGCATCACCCGTGAAGGAGCCTTCGTCCTCGAGGACGACGACCCCGACAAGTTCGCACTGATCCCCGAGGCGCTGCCGCAGGTCGTCGACAACGGCACCCGCGTGCGCCTCCCCGACTCGACACGGTCTCGCGAGTGGACGGTGACGGATGCCGCGGGCACGCGCTCGTTAGGCGAGGTCGACGTCGTGCTGCCCATCCTGCACGGCCGCTTCGGCGAGGACGGCACGGTCCAGGGTCTGCTGGAGCTGCTGGACATCCCGTACGCCGGCGGCGGCGTGCTCATGTCGGCGATCGGCATGAACAAGAACGTCACCAAGCGCGTGCTGCGCTCGGCGAACGTTCCCGTCGTGCCGTGGGTCGCAGTCACGCGCGCCGACCTCGCACGCGCCCGCGAGCTGTGGGAGCGTCGCATCCGGGCGCTCGGCTTGCCCGTGTTCGTCAAGCCGAACGAGGCCGGGTCGAGCGTGGGCGTCACGAAGGTGTCCCGCTGGGAAGACCTGGATGCCGCGTTCGACACCGCCTTCGCGGAAGACGGCCTCGTCCTGGTCGAGCAGGCGATCGTCGGTCGCGAGGTGGAGTGCGGTGTGCTTCCCGGTCGCGACGGCGGACCCGTGCGCGTGAGCGTCGCGGGCGAGATCGTCGTGACGGGGCGGGAGTTCTACGACTTCGAGGCGAAGTATCTCGACGCGCCGGGCGTCGACCTCGTGTGCCCCGCCGAGCTCACCGAGGGCGAGCTCGCGGAGATGCAGCGCATCGCCGCGCAGGCCTTCGAGGCGATCGGTGGGGAAGGTCTCGCGCGTGTCGACTTCTTCTACACCGGCACCGAGTTCTACGTGAACGAGGTCAACACCATGCCCGGGTTCACGCCCATCTCGATGTTCCCGACGTGCTGGATCGCCTCCGGACTGAGCTATCCCGACCTCATCAGCGACCTGCTCGACGCCGCACTGGCCAAGGCCTGACGCCACGCGCCGAGGGGCCGGGTGCGGGGCTCTTCTTCGCGCACCCGACGTGCCTCGACGGATGCCGTGCCCGGCGCCGGCCGGATCAGGGCGTCGGTGAGGGGGAGGGGGTGACGTCGGACGCGGCCGTGCACCTGGCACCGGTCTCGGCCAGCCAGTCGCGGATCAGCGGACCGAGAGCCTGGGCCACGTCGCCACTGCTGGCCACGCCCTGGTCGAGGTACACCTGTACCGCGGGCTCGCGACCGTAGGTCGTCAGCGTGTACTTCTTCTCCGCGGCCTGCGACTCGTCGACGATCCAGTCGACGCCGTCCGACGTCCGGCACGGGAGCGTGGTGGGGCCGGGGGCCTCGAGCCCGCAGGTCATCAGGATGGATGCCGGTGTGCCCCACGCGGCCGTGGCCTGAGCGTCGGTCCACCGCCGCTCCTGACCCGAGATCGTCTTCGGCAGGCGGGAGACGACGTTGGCGCAGGCGGTGTCGTTCGCCAGCTTCGCCGGTTCCATCGCGACGGTCGCGCTGCACGCCGCGAGCCCCGGGAGGAGCGTGAGGGCGGCCAGCAGCGCGAGGGTCCGAGAGAAGCGGGGCACCCCTCCAGGCTAATAGCGTGGGGGAGTGACCGACGCCGACGCCGCCCGTGAGAAGACCGTGGGGGAGCTGTCCGAGGGGCAGATCCTTCGCGGCATCCTGGATCGCCTTCCCCCGTCCTCCGCCCCCGTCGGGCCGGGCGACGACGCGGCGGTGCTCGCCGTCCCCGACGGCCGCGTCGTGGCGACGACCGACACGCTGGTCCACGGGCCCGATTTCCGCCTCGCCTGGTCGTCGGCCTATGACCTCGGCTTCAAAGCCGCCGCGGTGAACCTCGCCGACGTCGCCGCGATGGGGGCGCGCCCGGTCGCGCTGCTCGTCGCCCTGGCGATGCCGGATGCGACTCCCGTCTCGTTCGTGCGCGGTTTCGCCGACGGCCTCGCCGCCGCGTGCGCGGAACTCGCGCCCGGTTGCGCCGTCGAGGGCGGCGATCTCACGGTCTCGGACACCCTGACCATCGCGGTGACGGCTCTCGGCTCGCTCGACGGGCGTGCGCCCGTCCGTCGCTCGGGGGCGCGGGTCGGTGACGGCGTCTACGTCATCGGCGAGCTCGGCCCGGCGGCGCGCGGGATCGAGCTGCTGTTCCGGCGGTTCACGGACGCCGACGGCCTCCCCGTGCAGCTGACGCCCGAGGCGCGCGCGACCCTCACTCCGACGGACGCGCACGCGGTGTCGCGGCAACTCGCCCCGCGTCCGCCGATCGGCGAAGCGCAACGTGCCGCGGATGCCGGGGCGACGGCGATGATGGACATCTCCGACGGTCTGGCCCTGGATGCCGCCCGGCTCGCGGACGCCTCCGACGTGACGATCGCGTTCGACTCCGCCGCACTGGGCGAGGATCCCGGGCTCGCCCTCCGCGGGGGAGAGGACCATGGGTTCCTCGTGACCTTCCCGCCGGACGCGGAGCCCGTCGGTCGGCGCGTGGGGACGGTCGAGGTCCGAGGCGAGATGCCCCTCACCGTCGACGGGCGCCCCTGGACGGGACGTGCGGGGTGGGACCCCTACCGGGACTGGGATGCCGGCCGCGGCTGACCCCACCACATCGTGGTGTCGCCGTACGCGCGATCGCGTTGCGGCTCGAGTCCCGCGGCGGCCCAGTCCGGGGCGGGCGAGCGCTTCGCCCGCTCCACGATCACGGTGGCATCCGGACTCAACCGTGGCGCGAGGGCGGTGAGGACGCGGGTCAGCTCCTCCTCGCCGACGTCGTACGGCGGGTCGATGAACACGAGATCCCACTGCGCGGTGGATGCCGGCAGGTAGGTCGAAACGTTCGCGCGGTGCACCCGGGCGGCGGCGGTGACGCCCGCCGAACGCAGCCGTTCGGCGTTCTTGCGGATGAGGGCGGCAGCGGGAGCGGAGAGTTCGACGAGGTCGGCCGAGGCCGCGCCCCGGCTGAGGCTCTCGAGACCGAGCGCTCCGGAACCGGCGTACAGGTCGGCGACGCGCGCGTCGTCGAGGAGACCGGCGGACTCGAGGGCCCCGAAGAGCGATTCCCGCACCCGGTCGCTGGTGGGGCGCGTGCCCTTGGGGGGGACGTCGAGCACGGTGCCGCCGGCGCGGCCGGAGATGATGCGCGTCACGGTCCCAGCCTAGGGTTCGGGAGCGGCCGGGCCGGGGAGCCGACGTCGATGTCGGTTCCCGTCCCTAGACTCGACGCATGACCGGTCTGTCGCTCGCCTCCCGTCTCGACGGTGCGATCGGGGGCAAGACGGCAGCGGCGTTCGACCGCGCTTTCGGCATGAAGACGGTGGGCGAGCTGCTCGAGCACTATCCCCGTCGGTACGCCCGACGCGGTGAGCTCACCCCCATCTCCACGCTGCCTCTCGGCGAGCCGGTCACGATCGTCGCCGAGGTCGTCAGTGCGAGCGAGCGGCGGATGCAGAACCGGCGGGGCTCGCTGCTCGAGGTCGTCATCAGCGACGGCGACGGCCGCCTGTCGCTCACGTTCTTCAACCAGCCGTGGCGGCTGAAAGACCTGACCCCGGGCCGTCGAGGGATCTTCTCCGGCAAGGTGGGGGAGTACCGGCGTCAGACGCAGCTGACCAACCCCGACTACGAGCTCTTCGACGACATCGCCGAGGCCCGTGCCGAGGCCGAGGTGAGTGCGAAGCGCCCCATCCCGATCTACCCCGCGACCGCGTCCGTTCCCAGCCCGCTGGTGCAGAAGACCATCTCCCTCGTCCTCGACGCCCTCGGCGACATCGACGACCCGCTGCCCGACGATCTGCGTGCGCGCCGCGGGCTCTTGCCCGCACGCGCGGCGCTCGAGCAGATCCATCGTCCCGAAGACGACGACGACATCCCTCCCGCCGTGGCGACCCTGCGTATGCAGGAGGCGTTCGTGCTGCAGACCGCGCTGCTCCAGCAGCGGCAGTTCGTGCGGGCGCTCTCCGCGACCACGCGTCCGGCCCAGCCGGGCGGACTCCTGGAGAGGTTCGACCGTATCCTGCCGTTCGACCTCACCCCTGATCAGCAGGGCGTCGGCGCGCGGATCGCGTCCGACCTGGTCGGCGACTGGCCCATGAATCGCCTCGTGCAGGGCGAAGTGGGGTCTGGTAAGACGCTCGTCGCGCTGCGCGCCATGCTGCAGGTCGCCGAGACCGGCGGTCAGTCCGCGCTCATCGCGCCGACCGAGGTGCTCGCGGCGCAGCATCTGCGCTCGATCGCGCGCATGCTCGGTCCGGAGCTCGCCCCCGAACTCATGCCGACGCTGCTCACCGGTCAGCTTCCCGCCGCCGAGCGGCGGAAGGCTGCGCTGCGCGTGGCCTCGGGACAGGCGCGGATCGTGGTCGGCACGCACGCGCTTCTCAGCTCGACGACCACGTTCGCAGACCTCGGGTTCGTCGTCGTCGACGAGCAGCACCGCTTCGGGGTCGACCAGCGCGAGGCGCTGCGCGCCAAGGGGGATTCCCCGCACACGCTGGTGCTCACGGCGACTCCCATTCCCCGCACCGTCGCGATGACGGTGTTCGGCGACCTCGACGTGTCGACGATCCGTACCATGCCCGCCGGTCGTGCCGGCATCCAGTCGTTCGTCGCCCCGCTGGCGGAGAAGCCGAGCTGGTTCGCGCGGGTGTGGGATCGCGTGGCCGAGGAGGTCGCGCAGGGACGCCAGGCCTTCGTGGTGTGCGCGGCGATCGACGCCGAACAGCTGGCGGCCGACGAGACGACAGACGAACCCGCCGATGCTCCCGAGGCGGCGGCGCCCGCGGCGGGGACGGGGGAGGGGAACCGCACCCGCTGGGGGGTGGTGCAGGTCGAGGCGTTGCTGTCCCGGCTTCCGACGTTCGCCGGGATCCGCGTCGAGATCCTGCACGGCAAGATGCCGGCCGACGAGAAGGATGCGGTCATGCAGGCGTTCGCCCGCGGCGACATCGACGTGCTCGTGGCGACGACCGTGATCGAGGTCGGGGTCGATGTGCCGAACGCCTCGACGATGGTCATCCTGGAGGCTGATCGCTTCGGCGTCTCCCAGCTCCACCAGTTGCGCGGTCGCGTCGGCCGTGGCGGGGTGCCCGGGCTGTGCCTGCTCGTCACGGAGGCGTCGCCCGGTACGTCGTCCCGTGCCCGCGTCGACGCCGTCGCAGCGACGCTCGACGGGTTCGCACTGGCCGAGGTCGATCTCGAACTCCGCGGGGAGGGCGACGTGCTCGGCGGTGCGCAGTCGGGCGCCCGGTCGTCGTTGCGGCTGCTGCGCGTCGTGACCGATGCCGACCTCATTACGGAGGCCCGCGCCGAGGGCGAGCGGCTTCTCGCGGACGACCCGGCCCTCGAGCGGCATCCCGGACTCGCCGCGGCCCTCGAACGGCGCCTGGGCGTCGAGGAGCGGGCCGCGCTCGCGAAGTCGTGAGCGGGCTCTCCCCGCCCTGGCCCGATCGATAGGCTGGACGGCATGAACCCCCGGATCGCCGTCGTTCCCGGCTCGTTCGACCCGCCGACCCTCGGACACCTCGATGTGATCCGGCGCGCCGCTGGCCTCTTCGACCAGTTGCACGTGCTCGTCGTGCACAACCCCGGCAAGGAGGCGATGCTGCCCATCGCTCAGCGTCAGTCGCTGCTCGAGCAGTCGATCGCCGAGGCGGGTGTCGATGGCGACGTCGTCGTCGCGGCGTGGAGCGTCGGGCTCCTGGTCGACTACGCGACCGAGGTGGGCGCGAAGGTGTTGGTGAAGGGCATCCGTTCGCAGGTCGACGTGGCGTACGAGACACCCATGGCGATCGTCAATCGCGATCTCGCCCACGTCGAGACGGTCTTCCTCCTGCCCGATCCTTCGCATGCGCTCGTGTCGAGCTCCCTCGTGCGGCAGGTCGCCGGCCTCGGGGGCGACGTGTCGCCGTACGTCCCGCCCGCGGTCGCGCGGTTCCTCGACACGGGCGCGCGGGGCGTCTGAAGCCGCGGGCGTGCGCTCCGAGGCCATGTCCGCCGGGGAGCGTTCCGGTGAGGCGCTCGGGCGCAGCTCCGTCTCGGTCATCGGCGAGCCGCGGCCGCGCCGCCCGGCCCGCCCACACCGCGCCCGGGTAGAATCGACCATCGTGAGAACCCACCGTCCCGGCCCTTTCCAGCTCCCCGTGCGCGACATCGAGCGCAAGCCGGGTGAGATGCGCGAGCACAGCCTCGACCTTCCCGCTCCCGAGAAATGGGGCGAGGGTCTCGTGTCCGTTCCCGAGGGGGAGCCGCTCGAGCTCGAGGTGCGTCTGGAGTCGGTGCACGAGGGCATCCTCGTCTCGGGCACGGTCGACACCACGGCCACGGGCGTGTGCGGCCGATGCCTGATCGACATCGAGGAGCCTGTCGAAGTCGAGTTCCAGGAACTTTTCGCGTATCCTGGGGATGAAGCGAGTGACTTCGACGTTCAAGACGACCACGTGGATCTTGAAAATCTGGTCCGGGATGCCATTGTCCTGTCGCTTCCGTTCCAGCCGGTGTGTCAGCCGGATTGCCCCGGGCTCGACCCGGTCACGGGCGAGAAGCTGACGGAAAGCCCCGGCGACACGGAGCAGACGTCCGTTGATCCTCGATGGGCTGCGCTCCAGCAGTACACCCCAGACGACGGCGATGCGCTCCGCGCCGCCCCCAAGACAGAGAAGAGCTAGTCATGGCAGGTAACCCCCCGAAGCGGAAGGTCTCCCGCTCCAACACCCGCTCGCGTCGCGCGCAGTGGAAGGCCGAAGCCCCCGCGCTGGTCAAGACCATCGAGAACGGCAAGGTCGTCTACAGCCGCCCCCACCAGGCGAAGGTCGTCACCGACTCGCAGGGCACCGAGCTCTTCCTCGAGTACAAGGGCCGCAAGGTCGCCGACGTCTGATCGGCGCTTCGTGACGCGTAACACCACCGAGCGCTCCGCGCTCACCGAGAAGCTCGGGGTCGATATCGACCCCGAGCTTCTTTCGCTCGCCCTGACGCATCGGTCCTTCGCGTACGAGAACGGCGGCATCGCGCACAACGAGCGCCTCGAGTTCCTCGGCGACTCTGTGCTCGGCCAGGCCGTGACGGTGCGCCTGTTCACCCGGCATCCCGACCTCGACGAGGGGCAACTCGCAAAGCGACGCGCCGGGGTGGTGTCCACGATCGCCCTCGCGGAGGTCGCCCGTGGCATCGGACTCGGCGAGCACGTGCGCCTCGGCCGCGGTGAGATCCTCACCGGCGGCAACGACAAGGACTCGATCCTCGCCGACACGATGGAGGCGATCATCGGGGCGACCTACTTGTCGGCGGGACCGGATGCCGCGACTGCCCTGGTCCTGCGCCTGGTCGAGCCCCTGATGGCTGACCCCGCCCGCTACGGCGCCGCGATGGACCCCAAGACCAGCCTGCAGGAGATCGCCGCGCGGCTCGGGCTGACCGCTCCCACGTACGGCGTCGAGTCGTCGGGCCCCGATCACGACCGGCGGTTCACCGCGACCGTCACGGTCGGCGACGTCGTGACGAGGGGGACGGGGTCGAGCAAGAAGCAGGCCGAGATGGCGGCCGCGCTCACCGCGTGGCGCGAGCTCGACGCACGTGCCTGAGCTCCCCGAGGTCGAGGTCGTCCGCGCGGGTCTGCAACCGGCGGTGACAGGTGCGCTCATCGCGTCCGTCGACGTGCGCGACGAGCGCGCGCTCACTCGCCACACCGGGGGAGCAGCGCACTTCGAGGCGGAGCTGACCGGCCGGCGGATTTCGGCGGCGGTGCGACGGGGCAAGTTCCTATGGATGCCGGTATCCGGCGACGAGGCCATCGTGACGCACCTGGGGATGAGCGGGCAGATGCTGCTGCGCGTGCCCGGGGCCCCTGAGGAGCGGCATGAGCGCATCCGGGTCGAGCTGGAGCACCCCGCGCACGGACCCCTCTCGCTGGTCTTCGCGGATCAGCGCACGTTCGGCTCGCTCGCGATCGACGAGCTCGTCGACACAGCTGATGGCGCCGCCGCGGGCCGCGGCTCCGACCTCCCGAGGGTTCCGACCCAGGTCGCGCACATCGCCCGCGACCCGCTGGACCCGGCCTTCGACGACGCGCGCTTCCGCGCCCGGGTGGCGCGCACCGCGTCCGGCATCAAGCGGGTGCTGCTCGACCAGACCGTGGCCAGCGGTATCGGCAACATCTACGCGGACGAGTCGCTGTGGGCGGCGCGGATCCACCCCGAGACCCCCGGCTCCGCTCTGCCGACGCGGGCGGTCAACCGCCTGCTCGGCGAGGTGCGCGACGTCCTGGAGAAGGCGCTGGCCGAGGGCGGGACGAGCTTCGACGCGCAGTACGTCAATGTCAACGGTCAGGCCGGGTACTTCGCGCACTCCCTGAACGCTTACGGACGCACCGGTCGGCCGTGCCCGCGCTGCGGGCGTCCGATCGTGCGCGTGTCGTTCATGAACCGGTCCAGTCACTTCTGCCCGAGGTGCCAGCGCCTGGGCTGACCCGAGGCATCGCGGCCGAACCCGCCGCCGCGCGCTGCGGTGCGACGACGGACCCAGCAGTTCAGAGCAGGACCTTCTTCCACGCCCCTTCGTAGGCCGCGGGAACGAAGCCGATTTCCTCGTTGATCGAGAGCATCGGGCGGTTCTCCTCGGCGTTGTAGGTGAGGACGCGCGGTGAGTCGGGCGCGATGTCCCGCCACGCGAGCAGGCCTGCGCACTTCACGAGCATGCCGAGGCGGTGGCCGCGGTGTCCGGCGAGCACCAGGGTGTCGTGCTGGTGCGTCGCGCCGGCGCGGTCCTTGCCGATCGCCAGTTCGTTGAACGCGACGAGCTCGCCGCTGTCGAGGTGCTGGGCGGCCGTGACGAGCAGGAGTCGACCGGCGTCGAGGTAGGTGCGCTCGTAGCGGCGGACGCGTGCGGCATCCCACACCTCGTCGTCGAACTCCAGACCCGCCGCCGGCGCGTCGGTCACCATGCGCTCCTTCATCCGCGCGAGCCCCTCGACGAACTCGTCGGGAGTCGGCAGCGTCCACTGGACGACGCGATATCCGACCGCGGCCTCTTCGGCGCGGGCGCGCAGCGCTCTCAGGCGCGGGCGTGCCTGCGCGAGGTCGAGGGAGCTCATGCGTTCGACTTGCTCGAGAGTATGCCCGGATGCCAGGAAGTACCGCGCGATGTGATCGTGCGGCACCGAGCCGAAGCCGGTGGGGGCCTCCAGGTGTGGGCCGTCCGCGGCGGGGTGCTCCGCCCAGGACTGCAGGACGGTCCGGCCGTGCTCGCGGGCGGTGCGCTCGACGAGCTCGAACCCGGCGCGGCCGATGCCACGCCCCCAGACGGAACGGAGGAGCTCGACGAGCCAGAACCCCGACCGCGCGCCGTCTTCTTGCGGGAGGTCGAGGCCGACGCGGCCGACGACCTCGCCGTCCAGCACGGCCAGCCATGACAGGCGCAGCTGCGCGGGGTCGGGCTGGAAGTTCGGGAGGAGTTCGTCGGCGGGCATCGAGTGATCGTCGTGGCCCGAGATCTCGGCGTACACGAGATTGCGTACGCGTGTCATCTCGCGGAAGTCCGCGGCGTCATCGCCGTCGATGGACGCCGGGATGTGGAGGCGCCGGAACTCGAGGCCGGCGGGGAACGTGGTCATGAGGTGTCTTTCGTGGCGAGAGGGAAGGGTGCGCGCCGCCCGTGTGGGACGGCGCGCACCGATCAGGAAGGCGGACGCAGCAGCGTCGCCGCGCGGTACCAGTCGCGTTCGCGCTGATCGCGCTGCGCGGACTGCACGCGTGCCCGGTGGGCGTCGGCCGTGCGGCGTTCGATCACCTGCACGCGCGCCGCGTGCCGCGTCAACAACCAGAGGCCGAGGCGAAGGGTGAGTCGATCGAGGAGGCCGACGCGGCGGTCGGTGGTCGAAGGAAGGGAAACGGTGGGCGTGGCCGCGGTGTGCTGCGGCGCACGCGTGGGCAGGGTGCTCATGCGGAGGCTCCGAAAGGGGGAAGCGAGACAGACGGCGAGCGGTGCTCGCACGAGGAAGGATCAAGAGATCCAGACGACCGGCATCCCCGAGGATGCGGCACGGAGGGCGGAGACGCAGGGCGTCTCGACGCGACGGGTCAGCCCTGGTGAGGGGACATACCGACGGCGGTGGTCACTCCGGCGAACGGGGCAGACAGCACGGGAACGGCGGTGAAGCCGGTGGTGTTGCGAATCATGGGAGGACCTCCTTTCGACGTCGGTTGCGACCCCCGACGCTAGCGGGGCCGTTCGGCGAATGTCAAGCTGACTTCCAGATTCCCGCGTCGCCCGGGCGCGCCGCAACCGGTGTCACCGGCTTGCCGCCGCGGAATTCCGCGGGCTTCCGGTAGCGTGGCGGTTTCAGGATCGGGGCAGGAGGCAGCGGCGACATGCACTTGAAAAGCGTGACGCTCAAGGGCTTCAAGTCTTTCGCACAGGCGACGACGTTCGCTCTCGAACCGGGTGTCACCTGCATCGTCGGTCCCAACGGATCAGGCAAGTCCAACGTCGTCGACGCGCTGGCGTGGGTCATGGGTGAGCAGGGAGCGAAGACGCTTCGTGGCGGCAAGATGGAAGACGTCATCTTCGCCGGGACGTCCACCCGCGGACCGCTCGGGCGTGCCGAGGTGCAGCTGACCATCGACAACTCCGACGGCGCCCTTCCGATCGACTACAGCGAGGTCACGATCAGTCGGACCCTGTTCCGCACGGGGGCGAGCGAGTATGCGATCAACGGCCAGACGAGCCGTCTCCTCGACGTGCAGGAGCTCCTGAGCGACTCGGGACTCGGCCGCGAGATGCACGTGATCATCGGGCAGGGACGGCTCGACACGGTGCTGCAGGCCACCGCCGAGGACAGGCGGGGATTCATCGAAGAAGCCGCCGGGATCTTGAAGCATCGCCGCCGCAAGGAGAAGACCGTCCGCAAGCTCGAGGCGATGGAGACCAACCTCACGCGGCTCAGCGACCTCGCGGGCGAGCTGCGCCGTCAGTTGAAGCCCCTCGGCAAACAGGCCGAGATCGCGCGCGAGGCCGCGACCATCGCCGCGGTCGTCCGCGACGCGAAGGCGCGTCTCTTCGCCGACGAGCTCGTACGGTTGCGGGCTCAGCTGGCGGATGCCGCGCGCGCGGAGAACGAACGCCATACCGAGCGGCTGGTGTTGCAGGAGCAGGCCGACGCGCTGCGCCATCGGGTAGAGAGGCTCGAGGAGGAGCAGCGATCGGAGGCCGTCGATCGTGCCCGGCGCGTGGCATTCGCGCTCGAGCAGGTGCAGGAGCGCCTGCGCGGGCTCTACACCCTCGCGGGTCAGCGGCTCGCTCTGCTCTCCGACGACGACCGCGACGTCGCGGCATTCTCCCCGACGGTCTCGCAGACGATGATCGACGACGTCCGGGCCGAGATCGACGAGATCGCGGCCGGCCTGGGCGACGCGCAGGACGCGGCCGCGGCTGCGGCGCGCGCGGTCTCGCGCGCCCGCTCCGACCTCGACGCGCTCGACGTCGACATCGCGGCGCAGAGCGCGCTGGTGTCCGAACACGACATGAGGCTCACGACTCTCCGCGGCGCAGCCTCGGCGGCGGTCTCGACCCGGGATGCCGTCCGGGCCGGGGTCGAGCGTCAGCAGCGCGCTCTCGACGCGGCGCTCGCCCGGCGGCAGGAGGCCGAGGAGGCCCTCGCCGCCCTCGATCCCGCCGCGGCGCCGGAAGCCTCCTCCGCCGAACACGCAGCTGCGTACGAGCGCGCGCAACGCGACGCCAACGACGCCGAGAACGCTGTCGCACAGCTTCGTGAGCGTCTGCACGCCGCGGAGCGCGAGCGCGACGCGCTGACGGCGCAGACCACCGCGCTCGGCCGCGCCCTGGATGTCCGCAATGCCGCCGCCGATCTCGTCGCCTCGGGCCAGCCGGGGGTCCGGGGTCTCGTCGCCGACGGGGTCAAGGTCACCGCGGGCTACGAGGCCGCCATCGCGGCGGCGCTCGGCTCCCTCGCGGAGGGCGTCCTCGTCGACGATCGCGAGACGGCGTTCTCGACGGCGCGGGCCGCGGCCGAGGACGACCTCGGCTTGGTCGAGATCGCCGTCGCCGAGTCGTCGGCCGCACCCTCCTCGCCTCGAGGGGTGGCGGGCGGCGTTCCCGCGACGGAGGTCGTCAGCGCTCCCGCGGGCGTTCTCAACATCCTGGCGCATGTGATCGTCGTCGACGATCTCGACGCCGCCCGCGCGGCACTGGACGATCTCGACGACGGCGTCACGCTCGTGACTCGCGTGGGCGAGGTCCTCACGGCTCACACCGTGCGTGCGGGGTCGGGTGCGGGCCGGTCGCGGCTCGAGCTCGCCGCCGAACGTGACGCCGCGGCGGAGCGGCTGGCGGAGATCGTCGTCGTGGCGGACTCGCTTCGCGAGGCGCTGACCGACGCGCAGCGCAGCCTGGTCGACGCGCGCCAGCGCGGCAAGGACACCCTGGCGACGCTGCGCGCGCACGACGCCGCCCTCGCCGCGCAGGCAGAGAAGGTCAACCGCGTGACCGTGCGGCACGAGGCCGCGGTCGCGGAGTGCGAACGACTGCGAGCGGGACTCGCTCAGGCCGAAGCCGCGGTCGACGACGCGGAGGAGGCCGCGACGGCAGCGGAGACAGCGCTGAATCGCGCCCTGGAGGCGCCGCGGCCGATCCTCGACGCGTCCGCGCGCGAGGGGATGCTCGCCGACGTGGAGGCAGCACGCGAGGCCGAGATGAGGGCCCGACTCGATATCGAGACGCTGAAGGAGCGCGTCCGCGCGGGTGAGGCGCGCATCGTCCAGCTCGAGAACCAGCGCGAGCACGAGCGCGCGGCCGCCGAGGAGGCAGCCCGGCGGGCCGTGGTGCGGCGCGCGCAGCGCGAGGTCGCGGCCGACGTCGCCCGACAACTCCCGGCCCTGCTCGACTCGGTCGACCGCTCGGTCAGCCGGGCCCGGGTGGAACTGGCGGCCGCGGAGGCGACACGGACCGCCGTCTCGGCCGATCTGGCCGCAGCCCGCGCCGAGGAGGGCGGGGTGCGTGAGCGCCTGGCCCGACTGACCGAGAGCGTGCACGGTCTCGAGCTGCAGATGCACGAGAAGCGTCTCCACGTGACGAGCCTGCGGGATCGCGTGCAATCCGAGCTCGCCCTCGAGGAAGACATTCTCGTTTCGGAATACGGTCCCGACCAGCCGATACCTGTCGACGGCGATGAGGGGGCGGTTCCCTTCGATCGGGCTGGCCAGAAGAAGCGCCTCCAGGACGCCGAACGCAAGCTCGCACAGCTCGGCCGCGTCAACCCGCTCGCCCTCGAGGAATATGCGGCGCTCGAGCAGCGACACGCGTTCCTCACCGAGCAGCTCGCCGACCTGCAGCAGACCCGCACCGATCTGCAGACGATCATCACCGAGCTCGACGAGCGCATGCAGACCATCTTCGTCGCGGCGTTCGAGGACACCCGCGCGGCCTTCACCGAGATCTTCCCGATCCTGTTCCCCGGCGGATCCGGGAGCATCTCGCTCACCGATCCGGACAATCCGCTGACCACCGGCATCGAGGTCGCCGTGCGGCCCGTCGGCAAGAAGATCGAGAGGCTCTCGCTCCTGTCCGGCGGCGAACGCTCCCTGGCCGCCGTCGCATTCTTGACGTCGATCTTCACCGCGCGGCCGAGCCCTTTCTACATCCTGGACGAGGTGGAGGCCGCCCTCGACGACGCCAATCTGGGGCGTCTTCTCGGGGTGTTCGAGAAGCTCCGGGCGAGCAGCCAGCTCATCGTCATCACGCATCAGAAGCGGACGATGGAGATCGCGGACGCGCTCTACGGAGTGTCGATGCGACAAGACGGGGTCTCGGCCGTCGTGGGGCAACGCGTCGGCGACCGCGCGACGGCCCATCGCGAGGCCGCCCCCGTAAGCTGAAGCAATGGCTGAGAACTCCTGGTCGCTCGGCCGCGCGCTGCGCGGGCTGTTCGTCAAACCCACGATCGACGAGACGACGTGGGAAGACCTCGAGACGGCATTGCTCACCGCCGATTTCGGCCCCGACGTCACCGAACGCCTCGTCGACGAGCTGCGCGAGAAGGTCGAGCGCTACCGCACGACCGACCCGCGCGACCTCCAGCGGATGCTGAAGGAGACGCTCGAGGAGCACTTCGCGAAGTTCGACACGACCCTCCGCCTGACCGAGCGGCCGGCGGTCGTGCTCGTCGTCGGCGTGAACGGCGTCGGGAAGACGACCACGATCGGCAAGTTCGCGAAGTTCCTCCAGCGCTACGGGAGGACGGTGGTCGTCGGTGCCGCCGACACGTTCCGCGCCGCCGCCGTCGACCAGCTGGCCACGTGGGCGGAGCGCGGGGGTGCCACCATTGTCCGCCCCCAGCATGAGGGTCAGGACCCGGCATCCGTCGCCTTCCAGACCGTCGCGCGCGCGAAAGAGACCGGCACCGAGATCGTGCTCGTCGACACGGCCGGCCGCCTGCACACCAAGGGCGGGCTGATGGACGAGCTCGGCAAGATCAAGCGTGTGATCGAGAAGCAGGCGCCCATCGCCGAAGTGCTGCTCGTGCTGGACGCGACCACCGGCCAGAACGGTCTGATGCAGGCTCAGGCGTTCCTCGACAGCGCCGGTGTCACCGGGCTCGTGCTGACCAAGCTCGACGGCTCGGCGAAGGGCGGTTTCGTCCTGGCGGTGCAGGAGCGCACCGGCATCCCCGTCAAGCTCCTCGGCCAGGGAGAGGGCATCAACGACCTCACCGGCTTCACACCGCACGTCTTCGCCGCCTCGCTGGTCGACTGAGATCCGCCTGGGCTGCCGCTCACGGGCGGGTCGCCTTCCCGAAGCGGGTGCGGACTGGTTTCATGGACCCATGGCGATCGAGCACGATTTCTTCGGACTCCTCGAGTCCGGACCCGACGGGTCGATCTTCTGGTCGGAGAATGTGGAGTTCGGCGACCAGAGCGTGACGGTCGACCTCACGGCGCCCGATCAGGACGACGTGTCTATCGAGGCGCTCGATGTCGCGGCCGCGATGATCTCCACGCTCGAGGCGATCGACCTCGCCGCGCGCAACGCGATGGTGGGCGAGCTCGACTCCCGTACGAGCGAGGTGACCGAGTACATCCTGCAGCAGCAGGCGACGCTCGGCGACGAGATCGACGACCTGCTGATCGACCCGTCCGGCGACACCCACATCGACGTCATCAAGTCGATGCAGCTGATGAGCGTGACGATCCTCGCCGACGAGCACGGCGGGACCGACCCGTTCGCGGTGCTGGAGTATGCCCTGGATCCGGATGCCACGGACGACGTGCTGCTGGTCAACCTCGCCTCCGACGGCAAGGTGCAGTCGGTCACCAGCGCCGACTGACCCCGTGCAGACGTTCCTGCCCTACCCGTCGTTTGCCGCGTCGGCCGCGGTGCTCGATCCGAGGCGGCTGGGGAAGCAACGGGTGGAGACCTTCCAGCTCCTGCGGGCGCTGACCGTGCCGGGTCACGGGTGGCGCAATCACCCCGCCGCGAAGATGTGGCGCGGCCATCTGCCGGCACTCGTGTCGTACGGGCTCGTGATGACCGACGAGTGGATCGCGCAGGGGCGCAAGGACACGGTGCGCGAGAAGATCCGGGTCTTCGCCCCCGAGGTCGACGGGGTCGCGGAGGACGACCTCGACCTCCCGGAGTGGATCGGCGATGCCGCGTTCCACCTCGCGCATCGCTCGAATCTGGTCCGCAAGGACCCGGAGTTCTACGTGCCGCGGTTCGGGGACGTCCCCGACGACCTGCCGTACGTCTGGCCCGTCTGAGCCGCTCTCACACCGCCTGGGCGAAACCCGCGTCGGCTCCGGCGATGTCCTTCGCCAGGTGCGCGAGATGGGGCGGGATGTCCCGGCCTTTCGACGCCATCGACTGCGCCCAGAGGCGCCCCGCGCGGTACGAAGAACGCACCAGCGGGCCGGCGAGCACCCCGAGGAATCCGATCCGCTCGGCCTCCTCCTTGAACTCGACGAACTCGGCCGGCTTGACCCACCGCTGCACCGGCAGGTGCCGCGGGGTCGGGCGGAGGTACTGCGTGATGGTGATGATGTCGGTCCCGGCTGCGTGCAGGTCTCGCAGGGCCTGCACGACCTCCTCGGGTTCCTCTCCCATGCCGAGGATGAGGTTGGACTTGGTGATGAGCCCCGCGTCTCGAGCGGCGCTCAACACGCCCAGCGAGCGGTCGTAGCGGAAGGCCGGACGGATGCGCTTGAAGATGCGCGGGACCGTCTCGACGTTGTGGGCGAACACCTCGGGACGCGACGAGAAGACCTCCTCGAGGTGTGCGGGGTTGCCTGAGAAATCGGTCGCGAGGATCTCGACGCCCGTACCCGGGTTATCGGCGTGGATGCGCCGCACCGTCTCAGCGTGAAGCCACGCGCCTTCGTCGGGCAGGTCGTCGCGCGCGACGCCCGTGACCGTGGCGTAGCGAAGCTGCATCCGGGTGACGCTCTCGGCGACGCGGCGCGGCTCGTCCGTGTCGTAGTCGGCGGGCTTGCCGGTGTCGATCTGGCAGAAGTCGCACCGGCGCGTGCACTGCGAGCCGCCGATGAGGAACGTGGCCTCGCGGTCCTCCCAGCACTCGAAGATGTTCGGGCAGCCCGCCTCTTGACACACCGTGTGCAGCTCTTCGCTCTTCACGAGGCTCTGGAGCGCCGTGTACTCCGGGCCCATCTTGGCCTTGGTCTTGATCCACTCGGGCTTGCGCTCGATGGGCGTCTCGGCGTTGCGGACCTCGAGGCGCAGCAGCTTCCGACCGTTCGGAGCGGTGGATGCCGGCGTCCCGGCCTGGCCGGTCCCGCAGGCGCTCATGCCGCCACCGCCGCGTACTCGGCGCGGAACACGCGCTCGATCTCGGGGACCAGGTCTGCGGGGGAGACGTCGGCGCCGATCACCTCGCTGACGGTCGTGACGCCGGCATCCGATATTCCGCAGGGGACGATGTGTCGGAACCCGCTGAGGGAGTTGTCGCAGTTCACCGCGAAACCGTGCATCGTCACTCCTCTTTCGACGCGGACACCGATCGCCGCGACCTTGTCGACGCCGAGGGGCCGGCGTACCCACACGCCGCTGCGCCCGTCGACCTGGAACCCCTCGACGCCGAGGGGCGAGAGGGCGCCGATGAGCAGGGACTCGAGTCGGCGCACGTGGGCGACGACGTCCAGAGGCTCCGGTAGGCGCACGATCGGGTAGCCCACGAGCTGCCCCGGTCCGTGCCAGGTGATCTTTCCCCCGCGATCGACGTCGACGACGGGCGTGCCGTCGTCGGGCCGCTCGTGGTCCTCGGTGCGCTTGCCCGCGGTGTAGACGGCCTCGTGCTCGAGGAGCAGCAGCGTGTCGGGGCGGTCGCCGGTCACGACATCGTGGTGGACGGCCCGCTGGTGCGCCCAGCCGTCGAGGTACGGGACGTAGTGGGGCGACAGGCCCACGTGGTGGATGTCGATCATCGACCGCCTCCGATGTTGGATTGAGTCCAACAATACACGCCGGGCACGGCTCTAGGCTGAGCCCGTGACGACGGAACCCCGCAGCGGACGCCCGCGAGCCTCGTCGCGCGAGGTCCTGGCGGAGGCCGCGTGCGAGCTCTTCCTCGAGCGCGGCTACGACGCGACGAGCGTGTCGGACATCACGCGGCGCGCAGGGGTCAGTCGCTCGAGCTTCTTCAACTACTTCGCCGCCAAGAGCGATGTGCTGTGGTCGGGGTTCGACGAGCAGGCGGACCGGGGCGTCCACAGCCTGCAGGACGGGGAGGATCCCCGGGTCGCCCTGAGCTCGATCGGCGAGGGACTGGCGCCCGACGCGCTCGCGCTGGCGATCACGAACGCCGACACCATGGGCATCGGCCCCGAGCTCGACCGCGACCGGGCCGTGCGCCAGTTCCGCCTGCAGCGGGAGATCTCGGCGCGACTGGTCCGTGACGGGATGCCTCCTCTCACCGCGCAGGTGCGCGCGGGCGCGCTCTCGGCTGCGGTGCTCGCCGCGGTCTGGGCGTGGGCCGACCGCACGGCGGCGGGGCGGTCGCTCCCGGAGACGCTGGCCGAGGCCCTCGAGGCGGCCTGAGTGCGCCCCGGGGCGGCGGGCGCGCCCCTCCCCGCGTAAACTCGTCTCATCATGGCGACTTTCGGCACCCTCTCCGACCGGCTCACAGAGACCTTCCGCAATCTGCGCAAGAAGGGTCAGCTCACCCCCGCCGATGTCGACGGGACGGTGCGTGAGATCCGTCGCGCTCTCCTCGACGCCGACGTGGCGCTGCCCGTCGTCAAAGAGTTCACCGCCGCGGTGCGCGAGCGCGCCCTCGGCGACGAGGTCAACCGGGCCCTGAATCCCGCGCAGCAGGTCGTGCAGATCGTCAACGATGAGCTCATCGGCATCCTGGGCGGTCAGCAGCGCCGGCTGCAGTTCGCGAAGAACCCTCCCACGGTGATCATGCTCGCCGGCCTCCAGGGCTCGGGGAAGACCACCTTCGCGGGCAAGCTCGCCAAGATGCTCGAGAAAGAGGGGCACACCCCGCTCCTCGTCGCCTGCGACCTCCAGCGCCCGAACGCCGTCAACCAGCTCCAGGTCGTGGCCGAGCGCGCCGGTGCGGCCATCTACGCGCCCGAACCCGGCAACGGCATCGGAGACCCCGTGAAGGTCGCCCGCGACGGCGTCGCGTACGCGACGCGCCAGCAGCACGACATCGTCATCATCGACACCGCCGGTCGGCTCGGCGTCGATGCCGAGCTCATGAAGCAGGCCGCCGACATCCGCACGGCCACGCAGCCCGACGAGGTTCTCTTCGTCATCGACGCGATGATCGGTCAGGATGCCGTCAACACGGCGAAGGCCTTCCAGGACGGCGTCGATTTCACCGGCGTCGTGCTGTCGAAGCTCGATGGCGATGCCCGCGGTGGCGCCGCGCTGTCGGTCGCGTCGGTCACGGGCCGGCCGATCATCTTCGCGTCGACCGGTGAGGGGCTCGATGACGTCGAGCCGTTCCACCCCGACCGCATGGCATCCCGCATCCTCGACCTCGGTGACATCCTCACCCTGATCGAGCAGGCGCAGAACGCGTTCGACGAGGCCGAGGCGATGAAGGTCGCCGAGAAGCTCGCGACCGAGACGTTCACCCTCGAGGACTTCCTCGAGCAGATGCAGCAGATGAAGAAGATGGGCTCCATGAAGAAGATGCTCGGGATGCTCCCGGGCATGGGAAACATGAAGCAGCAGCTCGAAGACTTCGACGAGCGCGAGATCGACCGCACCGAGGCCATCATCCGCTCGATGACCGTCGCCGAGCGACGGAACCCGAAGATCCTCAACGGCTCCCGTCGGCTGCGCATCGCGCGCGGTTCGGGTATGACCGTCACCGACGTCAACCAGCTCGTCCAGCGCTTCGACCAAGCGGCCAAGATGATGAAGACCGTCGCGCGCGGCGGGGTGCCCAACATCCCGGGCATGGGTCCCGTCGGCGGTAAGCCCGGCGCGTCGTCGAAGCGCGGCAAGCAGCAGAAGGCGAAGGGCTCGCGCTCGGGCAACCCGGCCAAGCGCGCCGCCGAGAACGCCGGCATCGCCGCGTCCGCCGCTCCGACCGGATCGGGTTTCGGCCTGGGCGGGCAGAAGGCGCCGACCGAGGCCGACCTCGCCGAGCTGCAGAAGATGCTCGGTCGCGGCTGAGTTCGCGGCGTCAGGGGAGGATTCCGGCGCCCTGCAGCGATGACACGATCGTCTGCTCGATCGCTTTCTGTCCGCGCGCCGTGGGGTGCACGTCGTCGTCCTGCAGCCACTCGGGGTGACCGACCAGCGGCTGCCCCACGTCGATGTACGTGCCGCCGACCGCGTCGACCGCCTGATGCAGCGCGTCGGAGGTGACCGCGGTGTCGTCCGGGACGTCGGGGTCATCGTTCCAGATGGTGCTCAGGCCGACGATCCGGGCCCCGGGCGCCGCCTCGTGCAGCTCGTCGACCGTGTCCGTGGTCGCGGTGCGGATGTCGTCCGCGTCCTGCCAGAAGTCGTTGCTCGAGGACTCGACGATGAGCAGGTCGGGTTGCAGGGCGGCGACGGCGGGCGCGAACCCGTCGTAGGCGGTCCCGCACTCGCCCTCGACGACGAACCCCATTCCGCCGCAGGCCAGGTTGGTCACAGCGAGGTGCGACCGGGATGCCAGAAGGTCGGGCCACGCCTGCCCGAGGTCGAGGCCCGCGCCCGACATGAGCGAGTCCCCGACGGTGACGACCCGCAGACGCGGGGGAGTCGATGGACTCGGGGTCGGGGTCGGGGTCGGGGTGGGAGCGGCGACGTCGAAGGTCGGCTCGGGATGTGGGGCGACGGGTTCGGGCGCGCACGCGGCCAGAAGGAGGGCGAGGCCCGCCACCAGCACGGCCAGAGGGTGAGACGAACAGGCGCGCGCGGTGGTCATGGCGCGATCCTAGGCGCGGGCGGCTATGAGAATCCGCCGAGGCGCCCGCGCGGGGCGACCTTCACACGCGCAGGGCGGCGAGGTGCTCACGGAGGGTCGGGCCGGCGCGGAACTCCCGGATCAGGTGCTGGACGACCTCGCGCAAGTCGCCGTCCGCCGCCTCGGCGACGGCGAGCTGCCGAGCCGAGCTGCCGCCCGTCGACAGGATCGTCTCCAGGCCCGCGAACTCGCGCGCGCACTTGAGCTCGAGGGCCACGTCCGCGAGCTCCTCCATCGTCTCCTGGAGGTGCTCCACGACGGGGCGCTGCGTGCCCTGGCGGTCGACGATCACCCGCGCGTCGAGTCCGTACCGGGCGGCGCGCCATTTGTTCTCGCGGGCGAACCACGGCGGGATGCCGGGCAGCTCGCGGCCCTCGTCGAGCAGACGCGAGAAGTGCTCGACGAGGGTCTGCGCGAGAGCGGCCACCGCGGCGAGCTCCGGGAGCGTCGACATGCCGTCGCACGCGCGGATCTCCACGGTGCCCCAACGCGGCGCCGGTCGGATGTCCCAGCGCACCTCGCTGGCATCCGCCATCACGCCCGTGCGCACCATGTCGTCGAGGTAGGACTCGAACTGGTCCCACGTGTGCAATTCCCACGGGAGTCCCGCGGTGGGGAGCTGTTGGAACACCAGAGACCGGTTCGAGACGTACCCCGTGCGCTCCCCGGCCCAGAAGGGGCTGGATGCCGACAGAGCCTGGAGGTGGGGGAGGTATGCGGTCAGCGCGTTGACGATCGGGAGGACCTTGTCGACGTCGTCCACGCCGACATGGACGTGGACGCCCCAGATCATCATGTTGCGGCCCCACCACTGGGTGCGTTCGATGAGGGTGCGGTAGCGCGTCTTGTCCGTGACCTCCTGGTCGAACCACTGCGCGAACGGATGGCTTCCCGCGCACAGCAGCTCGATGCCGCGACGCTCGGTCTCTTCGCGCAGGGCGCAGATGGCGTCGCCGATGTCGTCGACGGCCGCGGCGACCGTCGCCCCCACCCCGCTGGTGACCTCGACGGTGTTGGTCAGGAGCTCACCCGTGACCGTGAAGCGTTCGAGCGCGGTGCGCTCTTCGACGAGGTCGAGGATCTCCGGTGCGCGCGGAACCAGATCGCCCGTCTCGCGGTCGGCGAGCATGAGTTCCCACTCCAGCCCGACGGATGAACGCGTCGATGAGGCGAACGGAAGCGTCATGCGGTCAGTCTGACACGGCGGACACGGCACGCCATGTTTCGCGCCACGCCGTGTCATCTGGCAGAATAGCGGGTCGGACCAGGCACTCGACCCTCTATCCAGTGCCGGCCCGCCTTTTTTGAGCTTCCGCCGGGTGTGCACCCCACGCTCCAGGCGATCAGTTCGTTCGCTTTTCACCATTCAGGAGAAAATTCGTGGCTGTCAAGATCCGTCTCAAGCGTCTCGGTAAGATCCGTGCGCCCTACTACCGCATCGTCGTCGCCGACTCGCGCACCAAGCGCGATGGTCGTGTGATCGAGGAGATCGGCAAGTACCACCCGACCGAGGAGCCCTCCTTCATCGAGGTCGACTCGGAGCGCGCCCAGTACTGGCTCTCGGTCGGCGCGCAGCCCACCGAGCAGGTCGCGGCGATCCTCAAGCTCACGGGCGACTGGGGCAAGTTCAAGGGCGACAAGGACGCCGTCTCGACCGTCAAGGTGCGCGAGCCCAAGGCGGCTTTCGAGGCTGACGCGTCGAAGAAGTCGGTCGTCAAGCCCAAGGCCGAGAAGAAGGCGGAGGCCCCCGCGGCCGACGCTCCGGCCGACGACGCCGCCGAGACCTCGGCGGAGTAAGTCCCGTGCTGTCCGCCGCGCTCGAACACGTCGTCAAGGGGATCGTCGATCACCCGGATGACGTGACCATCCGTTCCAGCACCTCGCCCCGCGGCGACGTGCTGGAGGTTCGCGTGCACCCCGACGATCGGGGTCGCGTGATCGGGCGCGGCGGACGCACCGCCAAGGCGCTGCGCACGCTCATCACGGCCCTCGCCGACGGGCGTCGCGTCCGCGTCGACGTCGCCGACGACTGATGGCGGCCGGCGACACCGCGGGCTCACAGCCCGCCAAGACCCAGCTCCGTGTCGGGCGCCTCGTGAAGGCTCACGGCCTGAAGGGCGCTTTCAAGCTGGAGCTGTACACGGACGATCCCGAGGGTCGCTTCGTCCCCGGGAACACCTTCACCCTGCAGGTGCCCGAGTCCTCGCCCTGGCACGGTCGTCCGCTCACCGTCCGCGAGTTCCGGTGGATGAACTCGCACCCCGTCGCGTTCTTCGAGGGCGTCGACGACCGCACGGCCGCCGAGGAGCTGGTCAAGGCCATCCTGTGGATCGACCAGGACGCGGCCGACGCCCCCGCCGAAGACGACGCGTGGTACGACCACCAGCTCATCGGTCTCGACGTGATCCGCGACGGCGCGACCGTCGGGCGCGTGGTGCGGGTCGACCACTTCCCCGCGCAGGACCTGCTGATCGTGCGTCCGTCGGGGGAGGACCGCGAGGTCCTCGTGCCGTTCGTGAGCGCGATCGTCCCGGAGGTTGACATCGCCGCCGGTCGTGTGGTGGTCACGCCCCCGGCCGGTCTGTTCGAAGACCTGCCGAGCGACGACGGCGACGAGCCGGAGCCGACCGCCGCCGAGCTCGACGAGCCGGACGAAGCGCCCGCGTCCCGCGAGGACTGACGTGCGCATCGACGTCGTCTCGATCTTCCCGACGATCTTCGACGCCCTCGAGGTGTCACTGCTCGGCAAGGCCCGCTCGACCGGGCTGCTCGACGTGCGCGTGCACGACCTGCGCGACTATACGCACGACCGTCACCGCACCATCGACGACACCCCGTACGGCGGTGGTGCGGGCATGGTCATGAAGCCAGAACCGTGGGGCGAGGCCCTCGACGACATCGTCGGCGGGGCCACCGCGCGCCCCGTCATCATCTTCCCCTCGCCCGCGGGCGAGAGGTTCACACAGGCGACGGCGCGTGAGCTCTCGACCGCGCCGCACCTCGTCTTCGGGTGCGGGCGCTACGAGGGAATCGACGAGCGGGTCTTCGACTACGCCGCCGAGCTCGGCGATGTGCGTCTGCTCAGTCTCGGCGACTACGTCCTGAACGGCGGCGAGGTCGCCGTGATGGCGATGGTCGAGGCGATCGGGCGACTCATCCCCGGCGTCGTGGGCAACCCCGAGAGTCTCGTGGAGGAGTCGCACGAAGACGGCCTTCTCGAGTATCCGTCGTACACGAAGCCGTCCGTCTGGCGCGGTCGTGAGGCTCCACCAGTGCTGTTGAGCGGGAACCACGGTGCGGTGGCGGCGTGGCGGCGGGAGCAGCAGCTGGTGCGGACGCGCGAGCGTCGTCCAGACCTGCTCGACGACTGACACCACGCGGGCGCCGCGCGATCGCCCCCTCGCGGGTGCCGCGCGGGTGACGCCGACCGGATGCCACGGCCTGAAGGCTACGGCATCCGGAAGCGGCAGTCAGTCGACGCCGAGGAACGACCGGTCGGTGAGCACGATCGGGCCGTCGGCGGTGATCGCCACGGTGTGCTCCGAGTGGGCGCCCCGCGAGCCGTCCGCGCTGCGCAGGGTCCAGCCGTCGGGGTCGGTGACGAGCTCATCGGTCGTCTGCAGGAACCACGGCTCGAGCGCCACGACCAGGCCCGCGCGCAGCGGGTATCCCCGACCCGCCTTGCCGTCGTTGGCCACGTGCGGGTCGCCGTGCATGGTCCGACCGACGCCGTGGCCACCGAAGTCGGTGTTGATGCTCAGGCCCTCGGCATGGGCGACGGCGGCGACGGCCGCGGAGATGTCGCCGATCTTGTGGCCGACGGTGGCGGCGTCGATCGCCGCGGCCAGAGCGCGCTGGGTCGTGTCGATGAGGGCGAGGTCTTCGTCGCGGGGCGTGCCGACCACGAACGACACCGCCGAATCGGCGACCCAGCCGTCGACGGACGCCGCGAAGTCGAGCGAGACGAGGTCGCCGTCGCGCAGGACGTAGTCGTGGGGGAGGCCGTGGAGCACGGCGTCGTTGATCGAGGTGCACAGCACCTTGCCGAACGGGCTCGCACCGAACGACGGGTGGTAGTCGATGTAGCACGACTCGGCTCCCGCGGAGCGGATCATGTCGTGGGCGCGACGATCGAGGTGGAGGAGGTTGGTGCCCACCTTGGTCTCGTCGCGCAGCGTGGCCAGCACCTCGGCGACGAATCGGCCGGCCGGCCGCATCGCCTCGATCTCGGCAGGGGTGCGCAGTTCGATCATCGGTGGTTCCCTTCGTCGCCTCCCATTGTCCCCGATCCCGCCGGGCCCGACGCATCCCTGCCCGCCTCATAGCCGCCGCACAGTGTCGATGCGTAGCCTCGATCCATGGTGCTTCGCCGGGTCTTCCTCCGCTGGCTGTTCCCCGCGGCCTTCGTGCTGCCGCTGTGGTTGTTCGTCGGTTGGATCGTCTTCGCCGGTGGAAGCGGGTGGGCGCTGCTGTGGTTGCTCATCGCCGCCCCCACGGTGTTCGTCTCCCAGGTGGCCCTCACGCTGCTGGTGAGGGCCCGGAGCTCCGTGCGCCTGACGCGCGCCGCGTCCTGGCGCGATGTCGCCGGGCTCGGCCTGTGGCACGTGGTCATCGTCGCGCTGGGGTTCTACGACTCCCGCTCCTTCTTCGCGCTGCTCGCGCTCAGCGTCGTGGGGGCCCTGGTGCTGTTCTGGTCGTCGCTCGCGCAGCTGTGGAACGAAGCGCGTGGGGTGGTGACGGTCATGCACACGCAGGACGGCACCGCCTACATCCCGCCGGCCGCGGAGCGCCCCCGTCCGCGCGTCGAGGGCGACGTCATCGTCGTGCCGGAAAGTCGCCCCCGCGACTGACTCGGTTTGGCGCGGGTCGCACGGCGTGGCAGAATAGGCGTTTGTGCCCTGACCGGCTCTGCCTCAGGGGAGTCTCGCCGCATCCGCGGCCTCGGGCGCGCCTCACCTTTTTCCCTTTATCGTGCGATCGACCTGTGGCGGTCGCAGGAAGTGACGATCATGCAGATCCTCGACTCCGTCGATGCGGCTTCGCTCCGCTCCGACATTCCCGCCTTCGCGCCCGGCGACACCGTCAAGGTGCACGTCAACATCACCGAAGGCAACCGCTCGCGCATCCAGGTGTTCCAGGGCGTCGTCATCGGCCGCTCGGGCGACGGCGTGCGCGAGACCTTCTGCGTCCGCAAGGTCAGCTTCCAGGTCGGCGTCGAGCGCACCTTCCCGGTCCACAGCCCCGTGATCGACCACATCGAGGTCGTCACCCGTGGTGACGTGCGTCGCGCCAAGCTCTACTACCTGCGCAACCTGCGTGGCAAGAAGGCCAAGATCAAGGAGAAGCGCGACCGCTGAGTCCGCCCTCCCCGAACGCCCCGTGGCTCACCACGGGGCGTTCGGCGTTTTCGCGCGACCGTCGTCGGGGACTCGGGCCGGCATGTGCGACCCTTGTTCAGGCGGTTCTCCCATGCGCGGTGAGCCCGGTGAAGGATCTCAATGAACGACCAGACGGCGTCGACTCCGGATGCCATGGCATCCGCACCCTCCGATCGTCGGCGACGTGGCTGGGGAGCATTCTTCCGCGACATCCTCGTGATCGTCCTGATCGCGCTCGTCGTGTCGTTCCTCGTCAAGACTTTCGTGGTTCGTTCGTTCTACATCCCGTCCGCGTCGATGAACAACACGCTCATCGAGCAGGACCGCATCCTCGTCGACGAGCTCACGCCCCGTTTCGGGAGCTACGCGCGGGGGGACGTCGTCGTCTTCCGCGACCCGGGCGGCTGGTTGCCGGTCTCCACTCAGCCGGCTCGGCCCGCGCTGGAGGAGGGCGTGGACTGGCTGCTGTCCCTGTTCGGGCTCTCCGCTCCCGATAGCGACGACCACCTCATCAAGCGCGTGATCGGCACCCCCGGGGATCACGTGGTGTGCTGCAACGCGCTGGGCCAGACCTCGGTGAACGGCGTGCCTCTGGACGAGCCCTATGTCAAGCTGTCGCCGGGCGCCACGTCACCCGAACCCGTGCCGTACGACGTGACGGTTCCGGACGGCTCGCTCTGGGTGCTCGGCGACAACCGGAACAGCTCGAAGGATTCGCGCTTCAATCAGGATCAGCCCGGACACGGCTTCGTCCCGATCGACAACGTGGTCGGACGCGCGTTCCTCATCACCTGGCCCTTCACGCGCTTCGGGTTGATCGACTTCCACCACAACGTCTTCGCGGGGGTGCCCGCGCCCGAGGTGTCGCCATGATCGAGCCGACCCTCAGCCTGGAGAGGCGTCTGCTGAAGGAGCACGCACTCGTCATCGCGTGCGACGAAGTGGGACGCGGCGCGTTGGCGGGGCCCGTCGCGGTCGGAGCCGCCGTGATCGATCCGGCTCGCTCGCGCAAGCGCGTGCCCGCCGGCTTGCGTGATTCCAAGCTCGTGCCCGAGGCCCGTCGCCCGGAGGTCGCCGCCCGGGCGGCCGCGTTCGTGCAGCACAGCGCCGTGGGCTGGGCGAGCTCGGAGGAGGTCGACGAGGTCGGCATCATGCGCGCACTGGGCCTCGCCGCCGTCCGCGCGATCGCCGACCTGCGCGCCCACGGGGTGGTACCCGAGGAGGCCCTGTTGATCCTGGACGGCAACCACGACTACATCACCCCCGCGGGCGGCGCCGGGCTGCGCGTGCAGCCGATCGTGAAGGCCGACCGCGACTGCGCGAGCGCCGCCGCGGCATCCGTCATCGCCAAGGTCGCGCGCGACACCGTCATGACCTTCCTGCACGACGACCTCCCTGTGTACGGATGGTCGCGAAACAAGGGGTACGCGAGCCTCGACCACCGCGAGGCGATCTCGACGCACGGCATGAGCGTGCACCACCGCCACTCCTGGGCGATCGCGGCGGCCCCGACCCTGTTCTGACGGGTTCGTTCGACGGGACGCGCCCGGGCGGCGTCCGCCGTGCGGCCCCCGGGACGAGGCGCGCCTAGGATGGGAGCACCATGGATGACGACGTCTTCGAGGACTACGACCGCGAACTCGAACTGGCCCTGTACCGCGAGTATCGCGACGTCGTGCAGCAGTTCCAGTACGTGATCGAGACCGAGCGCCGGTTCTACTTGGCGAACGACGTCAACGTCGTCCGCCGCGACACCGAGCACGACTTCTACTTCGAGATCTCGATGTCGGACGTGTGGGTATGGGACATCTACCGTGCCGACCGGTTCGTGAAGTCTGTGCGCGTTCTCACGTTCAAAGACGTCAACGTCGAAGAACTGTCGCGTCGCGACTTCCAGCTCCCCGAGGAGCTGTCGCTCGACAACTGATCGTCGCGCGCAGGGGGAGCCTCCTGCACAGGGAGCGAGTTCGCCGATCCGTCCCCAGAACGCTTCGCGACACTCCCGCGAGCAGATGACGGGATGCCACGCTTCCGGGCATGGCAGCGAAAGACGACCTCGGACGAGCCGGCGAAGACCGTGCCGTCGCCCACCTTCAGCGCAGCGGCTACCGCATCCTGCATCGCAACTGGCGGTGCCCGCAGGGCGAGATCGACATCGTGGCGGACCACCACGGTGCGCTCGTCGTGATCGAGGTGAAGACGCGCACGAGCGAGGCGTTCGGACACCCCTTCGAGGCGATCGACGCGCGGAAGTCGGCCCGCCTGTGGCGACTGGCCATGGCATGGATGGCGGAGCACCCCGATGAGGCGCGTGGTCGTCGCCTGCGCATCGACGCGATCGCCCTGACCGGAGCCGACCCCGCCACCGCACGACTCGAGCACCTCGAGGACGCCCTGTGAGCGTCGCACGCACCTGGGCGGTCGCGCTCTCGGGCCTGCGCGGCGACCTCGTGGAGGTCGAGGCCGACCTGTCGCAGCAGACGCCGGAGTTCTCCATCATCGGCCTCCCCGACAAGGCGCTCGGCGAGGCCGGTCGCCGCGTCCGCAATGCCTGTGCGAATCGCGCACTCGACCTGCCGAAGCGTCGGATCACCGTGAACCTGTCGCCCGCGAGCCTGCCGAAGCGTGGATCCGGTTTCGACGTGGCGATCGCGGTGGCGGCGCTCGCGACCACGGGCACGATGGATCCCGCCCGCGTGACGTCGACCGTGCACATCGGCGAGCTGGGACTCGACGGACGCCTGCGGCCGGTTCCGGGCATTCTTCCGGCCGTCGTGGCCGCGCGTCGGGCGGGGCATCAGCGCGTGGTGGTTCCCGCGGCCAACGCGGGTGAGGCGGAGTTGGTGGAGGGCGTGGAGGTGTGCGCGGCGACCTGCCTGGCCGAGGTCGTGCGCTGGCACGGTGGAAATTGCGAAGCCCCGGATCTGCTGCCGGTGCCTCCTCCGACCGCGGCGCCGGACGAGGCGGCGCCGCTCGAACTGGCGGACGTGGTGGGTCAGACGGACGCCGTCGACGCTCTCGTGGTCGCTGCAGCCGGGGGACACCACATGCTCATGAGCGGTCCTCCGGGCGCGGGGAAGACGATGCTCGCCCGACGGCTGCCCGGCATCCTGCCCGACCTCGACGATGAAGCGGCCCTGTCCGTGGCTTCGGTGCGCTCGCTGTCGGGCGAGACCGTCGTCCGCCTCTCGCGGACCCCGCCCTTCGAAAGCCCGCACCACGGTGCGAGCGCCGCCGCCCTCATCGGCGGCGGCTCCGGTGTTGTCCGACCGGGCGCGATCGCGCGGGCGAGCGAGGGCGTTCTCTTCCTCGACGAAGGGGGAGAGTTCCCCGCCTCCGTCCTGGATGCGCTGCGGCAACCGCTCGAGACCGGGGTGATCCACCTGCACCGGTCGGGGGTGGCCGCGACCTATCCCGCACGCTTCCAGCTCGTGATCGCCACCAATCCCTGCCCCTGTGGGCAGTACGGGGTCCCCGGGGGGATGTGCGAGTGCGCGCCACAGGCGATCCGTCGCTACACGCGCCGGCTGTCCGGACCTCTGCTCGACCGCATCGACATCGATCTGCGGTTGCAGCGCGTCTCAGCGGCGCGGCGCGGGCAGGAGACCCCGACCATCACGACCCATCAGGCGCGCGCGATCGTCGGCGCGGCACGAGAACGCGCCGCCCGGCGCTGGGGAGACACGCCGTGGTCGCGCAACGCCGACGTTCCCGGAACCTGGCTGCGGGGGCCGGCCGCGCCCCCCGCGGACGTGCTGCGGCCTCTGGACACGGCACTGCGGCGCGGCGCGCTGACTCTCCGAGGATACGACCGTCTGCTCCGTGTGGCGTGGACGGTCGCGGACATCGCGGAGCACGACGGGATGACCGTCGACGACGTGGGGCGGGCGCTCTACCTCCGACGGGGGATGAGCGCGTGACACTTCCCGACCTTTCGCTCGCCGCGGCGCGCTCGGCGCTCGCCCGCATCGGCGGAGCGGCGCGGGGTCGTGAGATCGACAGGTACTCCCGCGTCGTGTGGAACGTCATCGCGGAACCCGGCGATGGCTCCGCCGGTGCCCTCATCGCTGCGGTGGGGCCCACGGAGGCTCTCCGGATCGCGGCCGAACCGGCCGACGACGAGTGGCACGCGGCGCGCTCTCGATGGGAGCCGCGCTTGCGCCCGGAGGCCGTCCGCGCGTCCCTCGATGCCGCCGGGCGTGCGGGAGCACGACTGGTCGTGCCCGGGGACGACGGGTGGCCTCGGCGCGTCGACGATCTCGGCGTGCATGCTCCGATCGCGTTATGGACGCGCGGGCGCGACGACAGCGGCACGGCGCCCACCGTCGCCATCGTCGGCGCGCGCGCCGCGACCGCGTACGGCGAGGGCGTCACCGCCGATCTCGCCGCCGAGCTGAGCGCGACGGGGGTCACCGTCGTCTCGGGCGGGGCGTACGGGATCGACGGGGCGGCCCACCGTGCCGCTCTCTCCACGGGCGGCACGACGGTGGCGTTCTTGGCGGGCGGGGTCGATCGGCCGTATCCGCGCGGGCATGAGGGATTGCTGTCCCGCATCGCCGAAACCGGTGCGGTGTGGAGTGAGACGCCCTGCGGCGCGAGTCCCACGAAGTGGCGGTTCCTGTCGAGGAACAGACTGATCGCGGCCATGGCCGATGCGGTGGTGGTCGTCGAAGCGGGCTGGCGGAGCGGCTCCCTGAACACCGCGGCGCATGCCGCGACGCTCGGCCGGCCGCTCGGAGCGGTTCCCGGACCCGTCACCTCGGCTTCTTCGGCCGGATGCCATCGGATCCTGAGGGAGTACGGCGGGGTGTGCGTGACGTCGGCGGACGACGTGCGGGAGATGATCGGGAGCGCGGGGGCGCCGGACGGGGAGAGCGCGGCACCTGATCACGCGGGACGTACGGACGACACGACGCGTGTGCTCGATGCCTTGTCCACGCGCATCGGCCGGGAGGTGGACGAGATCGCTCGGCGGAGCGGGCTCTCGCCCGCGCAGGTTCAGACGCACCTCGGTTTGGCCGTACTCTCCGGGCGCGTGATCCGTGAGGATGATGGGGCGTGGCGGGCGGTGAAGAACTGAGGCCGCTTCGAGCCCGCCCGCTCCTCCACCGGCATCCGCGTGGCCATGAGCGCGCGTCGTCCCGCGCGGGAGCCGTTCGCGGGGCAGGGTGGGATTTATGCGTACGTCTGCGGCCGCCGAGCGTTTCCTCGCGCACCTCACCACGGTGCGACGACTCTCGCCCGCGACCGTGCGCGCCTACGGGTCCGACCTCGCCGATCTCGTCCGCTCGACGGCCGACGTGGCGGTCGCCGAGCTCGATATCGAGATGCTGCGGCAGTGGCAGTGGGACGCCACGACCGCGGGTCTGTCGAAGGCTACGGCCGCGCGGCGGACTTCGGCCGTCCGCGCCTTCCTCTCGTGGGCGCGAGAAGAAGGACTCGTTGCGACGGATCCGTCCTCGCGGCTGGTCGCCCCGAAGCGGGGACGCTCCCTGCCGGTCGTCGCCGCGTCCGCCGCGTTGGCGGACGTCCTCGCGGCCGCCGAGGCACGGGCCGTTGCGGGCGATCCGGTCGACCTGCGCGATCACGCGCTGTTGGAGATGCTCTACGGCTCCGGAGCGCGCGTCTCCGAGATCTGCGGGCTCGACCTCGACGACGTGGATCGCGACAACCGCACTCTTCGGGTGCGAGGGAAAGGCGACAAAGAACGGGTCGTGCCCTTCGGCGGACCCGCTGATCGTGCGCTCCAGGCCTATCTGGTGCGCGGACGGCCGGCGCTCCGCGCCCGCGGCGACGACGGAGAGGTCCGCGCTGTGTTCCTCGGGGCCAAGGGCGCGCGGCTGGGACCTCGCGCCGTCCACGCCCTGGTGTCCCGGGTCGTGGCCCCCACGGTGGGCGCCGAGGCGCTGGGTCCGCACGCGCTCCGCCACTCGGCGGCCACCCACCTGCTCGACGGTGGAGCCGACCTGAGGACCGTGCAGGAGATCCTCGGCCACGCGAGTCTGGGCAGCACTCAGATCTACACCCACGTGTCGGGGGAGCGTCTGCGGGAGGCCTACCGCCAGGCGCACCCGCGAGCGTGAAGCCGCTCGCGGCGAGCGAGTCGATCGCGGGTCCGGCACGTCTGCGGTGAGGGACGGATCTGCCGCCTCCGAGGCGGAGTGTGGCGGACCCTGGTGCGCCCGTCGTACCGTGGGGCTTGTGAATCGTTCGGTGGCTTCCGTCCTGCTGACGGGCACCCTCGCGGTCGTGCTCGTGGCGTGCGCGTTCTCGCCCCAGCCCACGGTGACGCGTCTTCCGCCGGGTCTGACGGACGCGAGCTCCGCTCCGGCTGTGAGCGCCTCCGCGCCATCCGTCGTCCCCGCGGCCCCGTCGAGCACCTCGGCACCTGTCGCGTCGACACCGTCCGGCGAGCAACCTTCCGTTGGCGATGTGGTCACATGCGCGGAGGGTGACTCCCGATCCATCACCGGAAGCGAGCAGACGGTACGGGTGGAGGGCTCGTGCGCGCAACTCGCGGTCTCCGGCAGCGGGATGATGGTCGACGCGACCGCCGCGCGCATCGGGTCTCTGTCGATCTCGGGAGATCGCGTGACGGTGGATGCCGCGGACGTCACGGCCCTCTCCGTGCAGGGCAACGATGGGTCGGTGACCTCCGCCGCGTCGATCGGCAGCGTCGACCTCAGCGGCGATCGCACGCGGGTGAGTGCGGGCGGTGCCATCTCTTCCGTCGCGATCCGCGGTCAGGACAACGTGGTCCGCGCCGACGGCGGCATCGGCGACACCACGATCGAGGGGCGCGACAACCAGGTCGGCTGACTCGACGCGGCCCCGAGCGGCGGGGCGGCGCGCAGGGCGTTCGCGAGGAGCATCAACAGCACGGCATCAGCACCGCGCGGGGCACACCGCCCAGCAGGCGGAGGGGGTTGATGTAGGCGCCGTCCCACCTGACGCCGAAGTGGACGGTGCCGTCTCGCGTGTGACCTCCGGTCGCCACGATACCGACGGGGGATCCTCTCGCGACGCGGTGACCCGCGACGAGCTCGGTCACCACCGGCTCCAGGGTCGTCACCAGTCCATCGCCGTGATCGATCGTGAGAACCGGTCGCCCGGCCACCATCCCCGCGAACGCCACCTGCCCGTCTGCGGGAGCCCGCACCGTCTCGACGGCCCCGAGGTCGATGCCGCGGTGACCGGGGCCGTACGCATGCGGCGGTGCCTCGAACCGACGGAGGATCTGCACCTCGTCCACGGGCCAGACCCAGCCACGGTGAGAGAGGTCGTCGCCCGGTGTCGCGTGGGCGGCGGACCCCCCGATCGTCGCCAGGATGGCGATGGCCACGGCCGCGACCGCACCAGCTCGCGAAGATCTCATGCGGACAGTGTCGCGGCGGCCGCGATCACGGTCCGGGCGGAACGGTCGGATTGTGCACGTACCGAAGGAACACGCCGCGGGGGAGGAGGGGTCACACCGAGCGGCGGTGCAGGACCGTCCTGTACACTGAAGGACGCATCTCGTGTATTCGGGATGACTCCGCGTGCCCAGAGCGCAGCGCGCCGCCCTCCGGGGCAGCGCATCGCGTGGCATCCACACCCCCTGGTCCTCCGCTCCGGCGGTGGCGGGTGTGCGCCGGGCACCAGGCTCGTCGGACGACTCGTCCGACGCGATCAACCACAACCACGGCGCGCGAGCGCCCAGAAACAGGAGTACGACCATGGCCGTCGTCACCATCCGCCAGCTGCTCGACAGCGGCGTTCACTTCGGACACCAGACCCGCCGGTGGAACCCGAAGGTCAAGCGCTTCATCCTCACCGAGCGCTCCGGCATCCACATCATCGATCTGCAGCAGTCGCTCGGCTACATCGACAAGGCGTACGAGTTCGTCAAGGAGACCGTCGCGCACGGCGGCACCATCCTCTTCGTCGGCACCAAGAAGCAGGCGCAGGAAGTGCTGGCCGAGCAGGCGACCCGCGTGGGCCAGCCCTACGTCAACCAGCGCTGGCTCGGTGGCCTCCTCACCAACTTCCAGACGGTGTCCAAGCGCCTCGCCCGCATGAAGGAGCTCGAAGAGCTCGACTACGAGAACCCGGCCGAGAGCGGCTTCACCAAGAAGGAGCTGCTGCTGAAGAAGCGCGAGCTCGACAAGCTGCACAAGTCGCTCGGTGGCATCCGCAACCTGCAGAAGACCCCCTCGGCCATCTGGGTCGTCGATGCCAAGCGCGAGCACCTCGCGGTCGACGAGGCCAAGAAGCTGGGCATCCCCGTCATCGGCATCCTCGACACGAACGCCGACCCCGACGAGTTCCAGTACCCGATCCCCGGCAACGACGACGCGATCCGCTCGGTGAGCCTGCTCACGCGCATCATCGCCGACGCCGCCGCCGAGGGCCTGATCCAGCGTCACCAGCCCGCCGGTGAGGACGAGGCCGCCGAGCCCCTCGCCGAGTGGGAGCGCGAGTTGCTCGAGACCTCCGCCGACACCGACGCCGAAGCCGCCAACGCCGCCACGACCGTCGCGTCGACCGAGTCGGCTGACGACGCCGCGGGCGCCGAGGCGCACGACGAGGCCGTCGCCGCTGCGTCGGACGAGTCCGCCGCAGAGGTCGCCGACGCCGAGGCCGCCGACAGCAAGTAATCGCGCGTCGCGCTGCTTCACCCTCCGGTGAACGGCGCGTCACCCGCACAGGCTACGATCCGGCGGGGTCGTGACCGCCCCTCAGGGAGGCGCGACACGGCCCCGCCGGGCTTCACTTCACGGTGGGGTCGTGACCGCCCCTCCCCGAGGTGGCGATACGGCCCCGCCGGGCTCACATCTGAGAACCACACGACAAGGAGACGCCACACCATGGCAAACTTCACGATCGCCGACATCAAGGCTCTGCGCGAGCAGCTCGGCACCGGCATGGTCGACACCAAGAAGGCGCTCGAAGAGGCTGACGGCGACGTCGAGAAGGCCGTCGAGATCCTGCGCCTCAAGGGCGCCAAGGGCAACGCGAAGCGTGCCGACCGCTCCACGAGCGAGGGCCTCGTCGTCGCTCGCGAGAACGACGGTTCCGTGACCCTGCTCGAGCTCGCGTGCGAGACCGACTTCGTCGCCAAGAACGAGCGCTTCATCGCTCTGGCCGACAAGGTCGTCGACGCGGCTGCCGCCGCCGGCGCCGACTCGGTCGAGGCTGCCCTCGCCGCCGACGCCGACGGCAAGACCGTCGAGCAGCTCATCTCCGACGAGGCCGCGATCATCGGCGAGAAGGTCGAACTGCGTCGCGTGCGCACGATCTCCGGAGACAAGTTCGAGGTCTACCTTCACAAGACCAGCAAGGACCTGCCCCCGCAGGTCGGCGTGGTGCTCGCCTACACCGGTGACGACGCCGAGACCGCTCGCTCGATCGCGCAGCACATCTCGTTCGCGAACCCCTCGTACCTCACCCGCGACGCCGTGCCCGAGGCCGACGTCGAGAAGGAGCGCGAGATCGTCACCGAGATCTCCCGCAACGAGGGCAAGCCCGAGGCTGCTCTGCCGAAGATCGTCGAGGGCCGTGTCAACGCCTTCTTCAAGCAGGTCGCCCTGCTCGACCAGGACTACGCCAAGGACAACAAGCTGTCCGTGGCCAAGGTCGCCTCCGACGCCGGTCTCACCCTGACCGACTTCGCCCGCTTCAAGGTCGGCGCGTAAGCACCGATGACAGGCCCGGGATGCCACGGCATCCCGGGCCTTTTTCCTGCGCGCGCGACGTTTCGACGCCCGACGTATCGGGGCGGCGGGCGCGGGAGATAGTTTGGACACGACGAGAGGACATGACACGTGATCGATGAAGCGACCAAGCGCCGCCGGGTGCTCCTGAAGCTGTCCGGTGAGGCGTTCGGCGGAGGCCAGCTGGGGGTCAACCCCGACGTGGTCAGCCAGATCGCTCGGGAGATCGCCGAGGCGGTGGACCGTGTCGAGATCGCCGTGGTGGTGGGCGGAGGGAACTTCTTCCGCGGCGCCGAGCTCAGCCAGCGCGGCATGGACCGCGGTCGCGCCGACTACATGGGCATGCTGGGCACCGTGATGAATTCGCTCGCGCTCCAGGACTTCCTCGAGCAGGCCGGCGCTGCCACGCGCGTGCAGTCCGCGATCTCGATGACCCAGGTGGCCGAGCCCTACATCCCCCGCCGCGCGGTCCGCCACCTCGAGAAGGGCCGTGTCGTGATCTTCGGCGCCGGCGCGGGACTGCCGTACTTCTCGACCGACACCGTGGCCGCGCAACGCGCCCTCGAAATCGGCGCGGTCGAGGTCCTCGTGGCCAAGAACGGCGTCGACGGCGTGTACACAGCGGACCCGCGCGTGGACCCCTCCGCGACGAAGCTCGACCACCTCACCTACAACGACGCGCTGCAGAAGGGGCTCAAGGTCGTCGACTCGACCGCCTTCAGCCTCTGCATGGACAACGGCATCGACATGCGCGTGTTCGGCATGGAGCCCGAGGGCAACGTCACCCGTGCGCTGCTGGGCGAGACGATGGGCACCCTGGTCACCGCGTGACCCGCCGCGTGGGCCCGGGGTGCCGGGCCCACGCGCGGCTAGACTGAGAAGTCAGTCCCAACGAATGGAGTCACCGTGATCGCCGATGTCCTCGCCGATGCCGGAACGCGCATGGATCGTGCCGTGGAGGCCGCCAAGGAGGACTTCGCGACCGTCCGCACCGGGCGCGCGAACCCCCAGATGTTCCAGAAGGTGCTGGTCGACTACTACGGCTCGCCCACGCCCCTCGCCCAGCTCGCCTCGCTCAACAACCCCGAGGCGCGCACTCTCGTGATCAACCCCTATGACAAGTCGGCGCTCAAGGCGATCGAGCAGGCCATCCGCGACATGCCCAACCTGGGCGTGAACCCCACGAACGACGGCAACATCGTGCGCGTCACCATGCCCGAGCTCACCGAGGAGCGACGCAAAGAGTACGTGAAGCTCGTGCGCGGCAAGGGCGAGGACGCGAAGGTCCAGATCCGCAACCTCCGCCGCAAGGCGAAGGACGACCTCGATGCCCTCAAGAGCGATGTCGGCGAAGACGAGCTCGTGCGCGCCGAGAAAGAGCTCGATGGCGTGACGCGCGCGCACGTCGACCAGATCGACGAGGCCCTCAAGCGCAAAGAGGCCGAACTCCTCGAGGTCTGACGTCGATGACCGATGAGGCTGAACGCGACGAGACCGAGCCGCTCACGGGCGTGGGCGGTCGCCGCCGTGTCGACGCGTCACGGCGCGCGCCGGCGACCGGTGAGGCGGTGACGGCGATCGAGTCGCAGCTGCGCGCCATGCGGACGGATGCCGAGCAGCACATCGCGCAGGCGCGGGCGGAGTTCGACCAGGCGAATGAGCGCATCAAGCAGCGCACCGGTCGCGATCTGATTCTCGCGACGGTTATCGGACTCTGCATCGGCGCGGTGGTCATCGCCTCGCTCATCTTCTTCAAGTGGCTCTTCGTCCTCTTCGCGGCGGCCGCCGTGGGACTCGCGCTCTTCGAGTTCTCGCGCGCCCTGCAGGCGTCGGGGCGCCGCGTCGACATCGTGCCGCAGCTCGGACTCGGGCTCCTCCTGCTGCTCAGCGGCTTCTTCGCCGCGCTCTGGGTGCACTGGGTGGCCGCGATCGTCGCGGTGGTGGTGGTGATCGTGTGGCGTCTCGTCGCGCAGATGGTCGCGCGCGACGGGCGCACCCACGCCGATGTCCTGGGCGACGTGCTGGTGGCCGGTTTCGTTCAGCTGTACCTGCCGTTCCTCGGCAGCTTCGCGACGATCCTGCTGTCCGAGGACCGCGGTGAGTGGTGGGTCCTGGCATTCCTCATCGTCGCGGTCGTCTCCGACACCGGGGCCTACGTCTCCGGTCTGACGTTCGGGCGTGGAGGCCGGCATCCGATGGCGCCGCGCATCAGCCCGAAGAAGACGTGGGAGGGCTTTGCCGGAGCATGTCTGGCCGCGCTCGTGGCCGGCGTCCTCCTGGCCGTGTTCATGCTGCAGATCCCGTGGTGGGCGGGGCTCATCTTCGGAGCCGTCGTCCTCGCCACCGCCACCGTCGGCGACCTGGGCGAGTCGATGGTGAAGCGCGATCTCGGCATCAAGGACATGAGCTCCTGGCTGCCCGGCCATGGTGGCGTGCTCGACCGCCTCGACTCCATCCTCCCGTCGGCGATCGCGGCCCTCGCCATGTTCTATCTGCTCGCCCCCCTGGGAGTGTCATGACCGAGACCCCGATCGCCGACCGTCCCGCGAGTGAGCTCTTCCCGGATGCGCCGGGTCGCTCGAGAGGTTACGAGAAGCGTGCCGTCGACCAGTTCCTCGCCCGTGCGCGAGAGGCCTTCGAGTCCGACGCGCCCGGCGCGCTGCGGTCCACCGAGGTTCGCGCGACCGCGTTCCCGCTCGTACGCGGCGGCTACGCGATCGCTCCCGTCGACGCCGCGCTGGGCCGCGTCGAGGATGCCTTCGCGGCGCGGGAGCGCGAACACGCCCTCTCTCGGCTGGGCGCGCGCGCGTGGGTGGCGGAGACCCGTGACACCGCGCAGGTGGTGCTCGACCGCCTCCAGCGGCCCTCCGGTCACCGTTTCGATCGCGTGGGGCTCCTGCGGTACGGCTACCGCGTCGACGAGGTCGATATCGCGGCGGACCGCATCGCACGCTACCTCGCGTCCGGCGACGCCATCACCGCGGAGCAGGTGCGTTCCGTGGCGTTCCGCATGGAACGCGGCGGTTACCGCGAGGAGCAGGTCGACGCGGTGCTCGACGCCGTCGTCGAGGTCATGCTCGCCATCGGATGACCCGCGAGTCCTCCCCGTCGCACCCGGTGTTTCGCATCGATAGAATCAGGACACTGTGACTTCCGGATCCGATCTCACCCGCGTGTCCCACCGCCACGCAGCGCGCTATCGCGCGGGCGTCGCGGATGTCGTCCCGCCCGCGATGCCGCGGCGGCGCGCGCCGCGCTGGTCGCGTCGACGCGGGGTGGTGGGGGTCTTCGCCGGTGGCGCGGCCCTGCTGTTCGCGGCCGCGTACGTCGGACCCATGGGCGTCGTCGTCTCGCGCGCCCAGGCTGACGAACCTCAGACGGTGACGCTGTTCGCCGAGGGTCTCGGCGACACCCAGGAGGTGTCGACGTCGGGGGAGCGCCAGTCGCCGAATCTGGACCGGGCCAGCTACAACGTGTACGTCAAGCCCAAGCCCACGCCCACTCCGACTCCCTCTCGAGAAGACTCCGGGTCATCGGAGGGTGGCGGCGGAGGGGGCGGACCGCTTTACTACACCGGTGGCGGGGCTCCCGCCGAGTGGATGTCGGCGGCCGGCATCTCCGAGTCTGACATGGGCTACGTCGACTACATCGTGAGTCGCGAGAGCGGATGGAACCCGAACGCGACGAATCGCTCGTCCGGCGCCTGCGGTCTCGTCCAGGCCCTTCCCTGCAGCAAGGTGCCCGGCAACGGCTACGACCCTGTCGACAACCTGCGGTGGGCGACCGGCTATGCCACGGGTCGGTACGGCAGCTGGGCCGGTGCATACGCCTTCTGGACCAGCAACCACTGGTGGTGAGCGGCATCCATGCCCCGCTCGCACCGACGCCGCCCGGACAGGGACCGCGGCGATGACTCGCTCGATCGTCTGATCGCGGGGTGGAAGCGCACCGAGGTCAAGCGTGGCGCCGAGTGGACGGTGCAACCGCTCTCGGCGGCTCAGGCGCAGAAGGCGTACCGCTGCCCCGGGTGCGCACGGGAGATCGAGCCCGGGGTGGCGCACGTGGTCGTGTGGCGCGCCGACGGCGTTCTGGGCGACGCGGCCGACCTGGCCGCGCGTCGACACTGGCACACCCCCTGTTGGAGGATGGCGTGATGGAGATCCGCGGACCGATCCTGCTCCCCGCTCGGCGGGAAGAGGTCGAGTTGCAGACCGTCGACGGTCTCACCCTGGTCGGTGAGCTGGCCACACCGGTCGACCGTGAGCCGGTGGCGACGCTCGTGACGCTTCACCCCCTGCCCACCGCCGGAGGTTTCATGGACTCGCACATCCTTCGCAAGGCCGCGGGTCGTCTGCCCGCCCTGGCCGATCTCGCCGTGCTCCGCTTCAACACGCGAGGGACGACGTCGCCGCGGGGAACGAGCGACGGAAGCTTCGACGGGGGAGCGGCCGAGGTCTTCGACGTCGCGGCGGCGATGGATCTCGTGCACGACCGCGGGCTGCCCCGCCCCTGGCTCGTCGGCTGGTCGTTCGGCACGGAGCTGGCCCTGAAGTACGGCCGAGATCACGACGTCGAGGGGATCATCCTGCTCTCGCCGCCGCTGCATCGAGCAACCGCCGACGAGGTGGCCGCGTGGGGTGGGGATCCGCGCCGGGTCGTGGTGCTCGTCCCGGAGTTCGACGACTACCTGCAGCCCGACGAGGCCCGCGAACGATTCGCCGCGATCCCGCACGCCACGCTGATCGCCGTCGACGGCGGCAAGCACCTCTGGGTCGGCGAGACGCAGACGCGGCGTGTACTCACGGAAATCGTCGCCGCCGTGAATCCCGATGCCCTCCCGCTGCCGACAGAGTGGGACGGCGACATCGCGGGCTGAGCGTCAGCGTTCGTTCTGCCGCGGGATGATGACCTCGCGGTAGATGATCAGGATGCTGGCCGCCACGGGGATGGCGATCAGGGCACCCAGGAGGTTCAGCAGCGCGCCACCGGCCAGGGCCGAGATCACGACCACCGAGCCCGGCACGGACACCGCGCGGTTCATGATGCGCGGCGAGATGACGTACGCCTCCACCTGCATGTAGACGAGGTAGTAGATCAGGGCGATGAGCGCGGTGGAGGGCGAACCGAGGCCGGGGATGAGGCAGGTGAGCACGATGATCGTCGACCCGGTGAGCGTGCCGACGAGCGGGATGAGCGAGAAGAAGAAGGCGATGACCGCGAGCACGGCGGGGAACGGCGCCTGGATGATCGTCAGGAGGATGGCGCTCAGGATGCCATTGATCACGCCCAGGCTCACCTGACCCATGACGTAGTACCCGACTGAATCGGTGATCTTCTCGGCAAGCTCGATGAAGCGGGCGCGTTTGGACGCCGGGACGAGCTGGTAGACCGCCGACTTGAGTGACGGCGTGGATGCCGTGAAGTAGATGGTGAGGATGAGCACGATGAAGGCGCCGCCGAGGCCGGCCGCCACTGCTCCGCCGATTGTGAGGAGGCTGTTGCCCACCATCGTCGAGATCGAGCCCACGTCCAGGGTCGAGAACCAGTGCTGGACACCGGCCCACACCTCGTCGAGGCGGAGCCACGGGAACGTTGCGGACGCCCAGTCCTCGACGTTCGACACGATCTCGTTCCAGCGCCCCGGGCGCAACAGTTGCTCGATCTGCGTCACCAGCTGCGTGATCTGGCTGACGATGATCGGCACGACCATGAGGATGATGCCGGTGAAGACACCGAGGACCCCGACGATCGTGATGAGGACTGCGGCCCAGCGGGGCAGCCCGCGTCGCTCGAGGCCCGACACGAGGGGGTCCAACCCGAGTGAGAGGAACAGGGCCGTGCCGACGTACAACAGGATCGTCGACAGATTCTGCACGCTGCCAATGACCAGTAGCCCGACGCCGACGCCCAGCGTCGCGAGCAGGGCGACCCGGAAAGGGTTGTGGATCTTCATGCCGGGAACTCCCGCTTCCTCCGGCCGCGGCTGCGCCCGTGTCGCAAGGATACTGAGCCGCCGTCGCCGGCGCCGACAACGACCTCGCCGAGAACTTTCAGGAGTCCTCCGATAGTCTGAAACGTCGATTCTTCGGCGGCCACCCGCGTCGCCGATTGGGGATGGTGCATAGCGTGAGATTCGTCTGGGCCGTGGTGGCGTTCATCATCGCCGCCGTCATGATCGGTGCGGGCATCGCCCAGCGCACCGTGTTCCAGGGTCCCGGCGAGGCCTCGCAGGTGATTCAGACAGACCAGGCCACGGCGTACACGATGATCGATGGCGGCGTGCTGGGGAGCCTGCCCGGAGCGCAGTCGCTCCGCGTGGAAGGCACGTCCGACGTGTTCGTGTCGTACGGTCGCACGGACGATGTGCGCGCCTGGCTGTCCGACGCCGAGTACACGTCGGTCACCATGGGAGAGGATGGGGCCGTTCAGACGGCCGTCGTCGAGCCGGCCGCCTCCACCACGGACGGTTTGACGCCGACCACGAATGCCGGTGCGCGCTCACCGGTCGGATCCGACCTGTGGCTCGACGAGTTCGAGCAGACGGGAACACTCTCGACGACGCTTCAGCTGCCCTCCGACATGAGTGTGCTCGTCGCTTCCGTCGGGGTGGCCCCCGCTCCCTCGACCATTACCCTGACCTGGCCGGTCGACAATTCCACGCCGTGGGCGGGTCCGCTCATCGTGGGCGGCGGCATCGTCCTGCTGATCGGCCTCGTGCTGTATGTACTCGGCATCCGTCACGTGCGTCGCTCGCGGCGCCCACGTCGCAAGGGTCTTCCCCTGCCGGTGACGGAGCCGATCTCGATCGCCGATGCCGACGACAAAGGCGTCATCAGCGAGTCGGCCCGACGCGGCGGGAACGCCCGCGCGCGCGGGATCCTCGGCTCGGGTCGTCGTGGGCTGATCGCCCTGCCGGCCCTGGGGGTGTCCGCAGCACTATTCGCCGGTTGTTCGGCGGACGCGTGGCCCCAGGTCGCTTCCACCGAGTCGCCGAGCCCGGCGCCGACGGTGATCGTGCCGGAGGGTCAGTTCCCTCCCGCGGTGACCGAGGCCCAGGCACAGCGGATCGTGTCGCGCATCTCGGACACCGTCGCACAGGCGGACGCGGCAATGGACGCGACGGCGGCCGAAACCCGCCTGACCGGCCCCGCCCTCGCCGAGCGCAAGACCAATTACACCCTGCGTGCCGCGATCCCGGACCGGCCGGCGCTTCCCGCAATTCCCGCGGAGCCCGTGCAGATCACGCTTCCCCAGACCACCAACGCGTGGCCGCGCACCGTCATGACCGTCGTCGAGTCCGACGACGCCGCGGCGCCCACCACGACGATCATGATGATGACGCAGGACAACCCGTGGTCCGAGTACCGCGCATCGTACGTCGGCAACCTCGAGGCATCCACGAACCTGCCGGAGCTCGCCGCTCCCTACGTCGGTGCGACGCAGGTGCCGCCGGACTCGTCGTTCCTGGTGATGCCCCCGAACGAGCTCGCCGCGGCCTACGCGGACCTCATCAACAATGGCCAGAACAGCCCGTCCTGGGCCATGTTCGACACGGCGAACGACCTCCTGCTCCCGGCGATCGAAGACAACAAGCGCAAGCGGACCGACGAGCTGAACCAGACCGGTCAGGGCACCGCGGAGATCAGCTTCTCGGCCTCGGCGGGCCCGGCCGCCCCCATCGCACTGGCGACCCTGGACACGGGGGCGATCGTGGCGGTCAGTGTCTACGAAAGCGATACGGCCAAGCCGACGAACGCCGACGCGGTCATCAAGCTCGACAACAACCCGGCCGTCAAGGCGCTGACCGGGGTCGACCAGTCCGCGACGGGCTTCACCACCACGTACTCCGATCAGATCTTCTTCTACGTCCCCAGCCAGGGGTCGGATGACCAGATCCGCCTCCTCGGTTACCGATCCAGCCTCCTCGAAGCGAAGGTGTCCCCGTGAGCACTCCCGCCCCCGGTTCCGTCATGCGCGGCGCCGTCGACCTGTCGTCGCTGCGCAACCGTCCCACGCCGCCGCCGGCGGCATCGCCCTCCGTCGCACCGGCGGCCGGGGACGAGCGGGCGGTCCCGCTGGTCTTCGACGCGACGGATGCATCGTTCGGCGAGGTACTGGAGCTCTCGCGCACCGTGCCCGTCGTGGTCGACCTGTGGGCGGAGTGGTGCGGACCCTGCAAGCAACTGAGCCCCGTGCTCGAGAAGGTCGTCGCCGAGCTCGACGGCCGTGTCGTGCTCGCCAAGGTCGACGTCGACGCCAATCCGCAGTTGGCGCAGGGCTTCCGGGCGCAGTCGATCCCGATGGTGGTGGCTCTCGTCGCCGGTCAGCCCGTCCCCCTGTTCACGGGTGCCGTGCCCGAGCAGCAGGTGCGTGAGGTGTTCGCGCAGCTCCTCCAGCTCGCGGCCCAGCACGGAGTGACGGGGACGATCCCCGTCGGGCAGACCGCTCCGGATGGCGAGGAGCCCGCGGAGGCGCCCCTGCCCCCGCTGCACGCCGAGGCGTTCGCCGCGATCGAAGAGGGCGACTATCCGCGCGCGATCTCCGCGTATGAGCGCGCCCTCGCCGAGAATCCGCGTGACGGTGAAGCGGCGGCCGGCCTCGGGCAGGTGCGTCTTCTCCACCGCGTACAGGGGGCCGACCTGCAGCAGGCGCGCGCGGCCGCTGCCGCCGATCCCACCGACGTCGAGGCGCAGTTCCTCGTCGCCGATCTCGACGTGGCGGGTGGGCACGTCGACGACGCGTTCGGCCGGCTGCTCGACCTGTTCGCCGCCCTCCCGGTTGACGCGCGCCCGCGCGTGCGTGAGCGGCTCCTGGAACTCTTCGGACTGGTGGGTGACGATGACGCCCGCGTGCTCCGTGCGCGGGGCCGCCTGGCATCCCTGCTCTTCTGACGGTATACACGACGAAGGCCCCGTCCCAGGACGGGGCCTTCGTCGTGTATACGCGTCGTCCCGGGCTCAGGCGCCCGCGGAGTGCTGCAGCCACAGGACGCCCAGGGGCGGCAGGGTGAGGACCGCGCTCCCGCGGGCATCGGTGGTCACCGCGCCGAAGTTGCCCTGACCGGAGCCGCCGAACGCTTCGGCGTCGCTGTTGAGCACCTCCGTCCACGTGCCCGCCTCCGGCAGGTCGACGGGGTAGTCGCCCAGCGGCACTCCCGAGAAGTTGCAGAGCACGGCCACCGTGTTGCCGTGGTGGTCGCGACGCGCGAAGGCGAGGACGTTCGGGTTCCACGCCGGTGCCCCCAGACGCGAGAACGCCGCACCGTCGTGGTCGCGCGACCACAGGGGAGCATGTTCCCTGTACACGCGGTTGAGCTCGCCGACGAACGCGTGCAGCTGCGCGTGCGACGGCTGGTCGAGCATCCACCAGTCCAGGCTCCGGCTCTCGGACCACTCCGACATCTGACCGAACTCCTGGCCCATGAACAGGAGCTGCTTGCCGGGGTGACCCCACATGTAGGCGAGGAAGGCGCGCATGTTCGCCAGCTTCTGCCAGTGGTCTCCCGGCATGCGTCCGAACAGACTGCCCTTTCCGTGCACGACCTCGTCGTGGCTGATGGGCAGGATGAAGTTCTCGCTGAAGGCGTAGACGAACGAGAACGACAGCTCGCCTTCATGATGCGAACGGTACATGGGATCCCGTGCGATGTACTGCAGCGAGTCGTTCATCCAGCCCATGTTCCACTTGAAGCCGAATCCGAGGCCGGCGTGAGAGGTGGGGGCGGTGACCCCGGGGAAGCTCGTGGACTCTTCGGCGATCATCGCGATGCCGGGGTAGCGCTTGTAGGAGGTCGCGTTCACCTCCTGCAGGAAGCGGATGGCCTCGAGGTTCTCGCGGCCGCCGAACTGGTTGGGGGCCCACTCCCCGTCGTTGCGGGAGTAGTCGAGATAGAGCATGGATGCCACGGCATCCACCCGCAGGCCATCGACGTGGAACTCCTCGAACCAGTACAGCGCGTTGGCGACGAGGAAGTTGCGCACCTCGTTGCGGCCGTAGTCGAAGATGAGGGTGCCCCAGTCCTTGTGCTCCCCGCGGCGCGGGTCCGGGTGCTCGTAGAGGGCTTCTCCGTCGAATCGGGCCAGGGCGAACTCGTCTTTCGGGAAGTGGCCGGGAACCCAGTCCATGATCACGCCGATGCCGGCCTGGTGCAGCCGGTCGATCAGGTAGCGCAGGTCGTCGGGGTCGCCGAAACGGCTCGTGGGGGCGTAGTAGCCCGACACCTGATAGCCCCAGGACCCCCCGAACGGGTGCTCCGCGAGGGGCAGGAACTCGACGTGCGTGAAGCCCTGCGCGCCGACGTAGGCGATGATCTCGTCTGCGGCCTCGCGGTAGGACAGGCCCTGCTTCCAGGAGCCGAGGTGCAGTTCGTAGATCGAGAGGGGGCGATCGATGGGCGCGGTGCGCGAACGCTCGGCGACCCAGTCGTCGTCGGCCCACGCGTACGCGGACTCGGTCACCACCGAGGCGGTGGCCGGCGGGACCTCGGCGAGTCGAGCCATGGGGTCGGCCTTCTGGATCCACGCACCGTCACGGGTGAGAATCTCGAACTTGTAGCGGGCTCCGGCACCCACCCCGGGAACGAAGACCTCCCAGACGCCGCTCGATCCCATCGAGCGCATCGCAGCTCCGCGACCGTCCCAGCCGTTGAAGTCGCCGATCACCCGCACGGCGCGGGCGTTGGGCGCCCACACGGTGAAGGCCGTTCCGGTCGAGCCGTCGAACTCGCGCACATGGGCCCCGAGGACCCGCCACAGTTCCTCGTGCCGCCCCTCGGAGATCAGGTGCAGATCGAGCTCGCCGACCGAGGGGGTGTGCCGGTACGCGTCGTCGGCGCTGTGAGGGACTCCGTCGTCGTAGGTCGTGCGCACGCGGTAAGCGCCCGGGCTCGCGGGAAGCGAAGCCTCCCAGATCCCCTCGCGGACGTGCACGAAGTCGACCGTCGAGCCGTCGCCCAGCTCGGCGACGACTTCCTTCGCGAGCGGGCGGCGCACGCGGATGACCCATCCTTGCGAACCCTCGTGAGCGCCGAGGACGCTGTGCGGATCGTGGTGCGTGCCGTGTGCAACGGCATCCAGGAGCTCGGGGGGAAGGGTGCTCATCGGATCTCCTTGACGTGCAGGATGTGCACGGGTTCGTCGAACGCGTCCAGGCGTACGAAGTTGTGATCGGCCCACGTCCAGACCTGGCCGGTCACGAGGTCCTCCACCTCGTAGGGTGTCCCGGGCTCGACGCCCCACACGGTGGTGTCGAGGTGGACGGTGCTCTGCCGCGTCGAGTGCGGGTCGACGTTGGCGACCACGATGATCGTGTCGCTCGCGCCGGTGGGCGAGAGCGCGGCGTCGAGGTGCTTGGAATACACCAGGATGGCGTCGTCGTCGCTCCAATGCACGTCGAGGTTGCGCAGCTGGCGCAGCGCGGGGTGCGCGTCGCGGACCCTGTTCAGCATGCGCAGGTACGGAGCGAGCGAGTCGCCCGCCGCCTCGGCGCCGCTCCAGTCGCGCAACTTGTACTCGTACTTCTCGTTGTCGATATTCTCCTCGGACCCGGGCCGGGCCACGTTTTCGTACAGCTCGTACCCGGCGTAGACGCCGTAGGTCGGAGCCGCGGTGGCGGCGAGGGCGGCACGGATCTTGTACGCGGGGCGTCCGCCGAACTGGAGGTACTCGGTGAGGATGTCGGGCGTGTTGACGAAGAGGTTCGGGCGCAGGAAGTCGGACGTCTCGTGCGCGAGACCGGAGAAGAACTCCTCGAGTTCCTCTTTGGTGTTGCGCCAGGTGAAATACGTGTAGCTCTGCTGGAACCCCGCCATCGCCAGGCCCTGCAGGGGAGCGGGGCGTGTGAACGCCTCGGCGAGAAAGACGACGTCGGGCTCCTCGGCGCTGACGGTGGCGATGAGCCACTCCCAGAACTGCAGGGGCTTGGTGTGGGGGTTGTCGACACGGAAGATGGTGACGCCCTGCGCGATCCAGTGGCGCACGATCCGCAGGACCTCCGCCCGGATGCCGTCGGGGTCGTTGTCGAAGTTGACCGGGTAGATGTCCTGGTACTTCTTCGGCGGGTTCTCGGCGAAGGCGATCGAGCCATCGGGCAGGGTGGTGAACCACTCCGGGTGCTCGGTGACCCAGGGGTGGTCGGGTGAGGCCTGCAGGGCGAGGTCGAGGGCCACCTCGATGCCGTTGTCACGCGCCGCGGTGACGAACGCGCGGAAATCCTCGAGGGTCCCGAGGTCGGGGTGCACGGTGTCGTGCCCGCCCGCCGCGCCGCCGATCGCCCACGGGGACCCCGGGTCTCCCGGCTCGGTGACCAGCGTGTTGTTGGGGCCCTTGCGGTTCGTCTGACCGATGGGGTGGATGGGCGGCAGGTAGAGCACGTCGAAACCCATACCGGCCACGGCGGGGAGCCGTTCGGCTGCGGTGCGGAACGTCCCGCTCACGACGCTGCCGTCCTCGGCGCGCACGGCCCCTTCCGACCGCGGGAAGAACTCGTACCAGGCGCCCACGCCGGCGCGCTCGCGCTCGACGAGCAGTTCGGCCTCTCGTCCGACCGAGACGAGCCCCATGAGCGGACGCGCGGCGAACAGCGCGGCGATCTCGGGGCTGCGCACGATCTCGAGGGCGACGTCGTCGTGGGTGTCGGGGTCGCGCAGCGCGCGTGCCGCGTCGTAGAGCACGTCCTTGTCGCTGCCGGGCCGTTTCTTCTCACCGCGGGCTCGGTCGAACAGCTGGGCGCCCATCTCGCGCATGAGCGCGACATCGACGCCCGCCGCGATCTTCACCTCGGCGGCGTGCTCCCAGGTCGCGAACTCATCCGCGAACGCCTCGAAGCGGAAACGCCACACCCCCTGTTCGAGCGGCGCGACCAGGGTCGACCAGCGGTCGAAGCCGTCGTCGAGCGGGCGGAGACGATGCAGGGACTCGTCGCCCGACGGGGAGAACAGACGCACGTGCACGCCGATCCGGTCGTGCCCCTCCCGGAAGGCCGTGACGGTGAAGGGCACCGCCTCGCCGACGTAGGCCGAGGGACGGAACCGTCCGCCCGGCACACTCGGGTGGGGCAGCGCGAGGGGGATGCGCGGGGTCACCACTCCCTTGGCCGTCGGCGTCGGTTTGACGGGCCGCTCCGGAATCGAGGCGCCGCTGCGCCAGGGACGTACGGTCGATGTAATCGTCGTGGTGGCCACGATCCGAACCTATCGCGGCCCGCCGACCTGGCTGTATCGATTCTCTCGGCCTTGACAGGACGGCCGGGTTACTCGACGCGGAACAACCTCATGGAGGTTCCCGCGACGGCGATCACATCGCCGGCCGAGAACACGGCGTCGTGCGCGGTCGGGGCCTCCTCGTCGCTCGACCAGAGCGACACGAAACGGGCGTCCTCCAGCGTGGGCAGCGTGACGTCCACCGGACGTTCGTCGCCGTGGACGACGAGCAGGATGCGATTGAGGTCCTCTTCTTCCGGCGTCGACGTCGCGAGGTATTGCAGGGTCCGGTGCGCCGGGTCGGTCCACCGGTCGCTCGACATGGTCTCGCCCCGTTCGTCGAACCACTCCATGAGCGACGCGGACGGGATGCTCTCGCCCGCCCGGGCGAACCGCCTCGGGCGCAATGCCGGGTTCTCACGCCGCAGCTGCAGGAGGCGCTGCGTATGCGCGAACAGGTCCCTCTGCCAGGGCGCCAGCTCCCATGACAGCCACGTCAGCGCGGAATCGTGACAGTAGGCGTTGTTGTTGCCACGCTGAGTCCGCCCCATCTCGTCGCCGGCCGTGATCATGGGGACACCCGCCGACAGCAGCAGGGTGCCCATGAGGTTGCGCATCGCCCTACGCCGCGTGGAACGCACCCGCTCGTCGTCGGTGCGCCCCTCGGCGCCGTGATTGAACGAACGGTTCGTATCGGCGCCGTCGCGATTCTGCTCGCCGTTACCAAGATTGTGCTTGACGTCGTACGAGACGAGGTCGCGGAGGGTGAAACCGTCGTGGGCGGTGACGAAGTTGACGCTGGCGAGCGGTCCGCGCTCCTCGGAGAACGTGTTGGAGGAGCCCGCGAGCCGCGTGGCGAACCCACCGATGCCCACGGGTGCCGTGTCGGCACGTCGCGCATAGTCGATGTCGCTGAGCCAGAAATTGCGGACCCGGTCGCGGTAGCGATCGTTCCACTCCTGCCAGCCGTCGCCGAAGTTCCCGGTCTGCCAGCCGCCCATGCCGACGTCCCACGGCTCGGCGATGAGCTTGGTGCCGGCGAGCAGTTCGTCGTCGCGGATCGCCCGCAGCAGCGGGTGGTCGGGGGTGAACGAGTGCTTCTCGTTTCGGCCGAGAGTGACGGCCAGATCGAAACGGAATCCGTCGACCTGCACGTCGTTCGCCCAGTAGCGCAGCGAGTCCAGGACCAGGCGCGCAGCGGCATCCGTCGCCGTGTTCACCGCGTTGCCGCAGCCCGTCTCGTCGATGTAGACGCCGTCGTCGGTCTGCCGGTAATAGGAGCGGTTGTCGATGCCGCGCAGGCTCGTCCGAGGCCCCCCGATCCCCTCTTCCGCGGTGTGGTTGTAGACCACGTCGAGAATGACCTCGAGGCCCGCCTCGTGCAGCAGCTTGACCATGCCTTTGAATTCGCGCAGCACCGCTTCGGGTCCCTCGGCGCGACTGGACGCGGTGGCATAGGCCGCGTGCGGGGTGAAGAAGTTGAGGGAGTTGTACCCCCAGTAGTTCGTCAGCCCGAGCTGCAGCAGACGCGGCTCGGTCGCGAACGCGTGCACCGGGAGCAGCTCGATGCTCGTCACTCCCAGCGACCGGAAATGCTCGATCATGGCGGGGTGCGCGAGGCCCGCGTAGGTGCCGTGCAGGGCCGGCGGAACGAAGGGGTGGCGTTTCGTCATGCCCTTCACATGTCCCTCGTAGATCACGGTGCGGTCCCACGGCACGCGGGGCTTCGCGGAAGCGCCCCAGTCGAAGCCACCGTCCACCACGACGGAGCGCCAGTCGCCGAAATTGCCGGAGACGAGCCCCCGCGAGTACGGCTCGAGCAGAAGACTCTGCGGGTTGAAGGTGTTGCCCGGCCCGTGCGGTCCGCCCACCCGGATCGCGTATCGGGCGCCGGGGCGGAGCAGCGCGGTCGTCGCTTCGAAGATCCCGTCGCCGAGCGGCGTCATCGGAAGGGTCTCGGTCGCCCAGTCGAGGTCGACGTCGTCGAAGACGAGCAACTGCATCGCGTCGGCGTTCCCCGACCAGACGCGAAGCGTTCCGCCGTCGGGACCGAGGCGCACGCCGAGGTCGTCGAACGCGCTGTGGAGCAGGCCGGGGCGTGGGGCGAGAACGGACTCGGGTCGGACCATGCGATCTAGGGTAGTGAAGGCGGCTGACGATGTCGGGAGGGCAGCAGGATGCAGGTCTACCTCGATCACGCAGCGACCGCGCCCCTTCGCGAAGAGGCGAAGGATGCCTGGCTGGCCGCGCACGAGGTGCTCGGCAATCCGTCATCGATCCACGGCGCCGGTCAGGCCGCCCGACGCCTCCTCGAGGACGCACGCGACGAGCTCGCGCGGGTGCTGGGCTGCCAGCCCATCGAGATCGTCTTCACTTCCGGGGGCACCGAGGCCGCGAACCTCGCCCTGAAAGGGTTGTGGTGGGCCCGCCCTGCCGACACGCGGAGCATCGTGCTCCCCGATGGCGAACATCACGCCACCCTCGACGTGGTGTCGTGGTTGTCCACCGCCGAAAGGGCCGACGTCCGCGGGGTCGGGCTCGACGAACACGGCGTCATCGATGCCGGAGCTTTCGCCGCTGCTCTTCCCGGGGCGGCGCTCGCGACCGCCCTCGTGGCGAACAACGAGGTCGGAACGGTGCAGGATGCCGCGGCTCTGGCGTCGGCGGCATCCGGAGCGGGGGTTCCCCTCCACCTGGATGCGGTCTCGGCACTCGGGAGTGTGCCGGTGGACTTCTCCGGCTGGCGCGGCGCCGGCAGCGGAGCCGGGGGACTGGTGGCGCTGTCGGTCTCCGCGCACAAGGTCGGCGGCCCCGTCGGGGTCGGTGCGGCCGTGATCTCCCGACACACGACGCTCACCCCTCTCGTGCACGGTGGCGGACAGCAGCGCGGGCTTCGCGCCGGGACGCAGGATGTCGCGGGAGCTGCGGCGTTCGCGGTGGCGGCGGCGGTGGCGGAGGTCGAGCGGGAGAGTGAGCACCGGCGGCTCGTCGTCCTGCGCGATCGTCTGATCACCGGCATCCGTGCGGCGATCCCGCAGGCGCGCCTGCTGGGCGATCCCGCGAACAGGCTGCCCGGCAACGCGCACGTGCTGTTCCCGAATGCGGCGGGGGAGACGCTGCTGTTCCTGCTCGACATGGCGGGGATCGCGGTGTCGACGGGCTCGGCCTGTCAAGCGGGGGTCGCGGAGCCCTCGCACGTGGTGCTCGCCCTCGGTCTCGACGACCGCGCGGCGCGGTCGGTGCTGCGATTCACGCTCGGTCGCACCTCGACCCCGCATGACGTCGACGCGGTACTGGCCCGGCTGCCGGACGCCTACGCCCGAGCCGTGGCATCCGGCGCCCGCTCAGGCCCCCGTTCGTAGACTGGACCCATGCGAGTTCTGGCGGCGATGAGCGGTGGCGTCGACTCCGCGGTGGCGGCGGCGCGAGCCGTCGATGCGGGGCACGACGTGGTCGGCGTGCACTTGGCGCTCTCGCGCGCCGGGGGGACGCTGCGTGCCGGCAGCCGTGGGTGCTGCACCATCGAGGATGCGATGGACGCGCGCCGCGCCGCCGACAGACTCGGGATGCCGTTCTACGTGTGGGACTTCTCCGACCGTTTCCGCGATGACGTGATCGACGACTTCGTCGCGGAGTACCGCGCGGGACGCACCCCGAACCCCTGCATGCGCTGCAACGAGAAGATCAAGTTCGCCGCTCTGCTCGAGCGGGCCCTCGAACTCGGGTTCGACGCGGTGTGCACCGGCCATTACGCGACCCTCGTCGAGGGCCCCGGCGGACGGGAGCTGCACCGCGCTTCCGACAACGCCAAGGATCAGTCGTACGTGCTGGGCGTGCTCACCGCCGAACAGCTCGCGCACACATACTTCCCCCTCGGATCCACGCCCTCGAAAGCCCTGGTCCGCGCCGAGGCCGAAGAGCGCGGTCTGACCGTCGCCCAGAAGCCCGACAGTCACGACATCTGCTTCATCCCCGACGGCGACACGCGCGGCTGGCTCGCGGATCGGGTGGGCGCGGAGAGGGGCGAGATCCTCGACCGCTCCGGCGCAGTCGTCGGAACGCATGAGGGCGCACACGCGTTCACCGTGGGACAACGTCGTGGTCTGCAGCTGGGCGTGCCCGCCGCCGATGGCAAGCCGCGTTTCGTGCTCGAGGTGCGACCGGTGAACAACACCGTCGTGGTGGGGCCGAAAGAGGCGCTGGCGTGCGCCGAGATCGCGGGGGAGCGCTTCACCTGGGCGGGTCGGGCGCCGTCGGCGTCGTCGTTCGTGTGCGACGTGCAGATCCGCGCCCACGCCGACCCGGTCCCGGCCCGCGCCGAACTCGTCGACGGGGTTCTGACGGTACGACCCGAGACGCCCTTCGACGGCGTCGCCCCGGGGCAGACGGCGGTGCTGTACGACGGCACACGCGTGGTCGGCCAGTTCACCATCGACCGCACCGTGTCGGCGGTCCCGGCCGAGGTCTGACGCCGCGGCGGCGGGAGCCGCGGTCGCGCGCACTCCTCGCGACGCAAGGCCCGCGGCCGATGTCGGGGCCCCTCCCTAAGCTGAAGGGGTGATCGAGCACGACCAGCTTCCCGACCTCAGCCTCGACGATGCGCGTGCGGAGGCGGCCGATCTGACCCAGCGCATCGTCGACGCCCGCGAGGCGTACTACGGGCGCGACGCCGAACTCGTCGACGACGCGACCTACGACGGCTGGATGCACCGCCTCGAGGCTCTGGAGCGTCTCCACCCGCAGCTGCAGGGGCAGGACAGCCCCACTCAGTCGGTCGGCGCCGCAGAGGCGACCGAGCTCGCCACGATCGAACACGCCGAGCGCATGCTCAGCCTCGACAACGTCTTCTCCCCGGAGGAGTTGCGCGACTGGGCGGTCAAGACCGAGGCGGCTGCCGGACGCAAGGTGCGCTGGCTGAGCGAGCTGAAGATCGACGGGCTCGCGATCAGTCTTCGCTACGAGAACGGGATCCTGACGTCGGCCGCCACGCGCGGCGACGGGCGCGTCGGCGAGATCGTCACCGAGAACGCCCTGCGCGTGGCCGGTGTCCCGCGGGAGTTGACCGGAGGAGGGCACCCGCGGATCGTCGAAGTGCGCGGAGAGGTGTTCATCCCCGTCGCGAAGTTCGAGAACCTCAACCGTCTGCAGGGCGAGTATCGCGAGCGTGCCGTCGACGAGGCCCGTGCGCGTGCGGCCTCGCGGCGCAGCAACCGCGCTTTCGACGAGGAGAAGGCCGAGCAGGCCGCGGCCCGGAGATTTCCGGCCTTCGCCAACCCCCGCAATGCGGCGAGCGGCGGGCTGCGGCAGCAGATCGAGAAGAAGACGGGTCTCGAGCTCGAGGCGGGGCTCGCGCGCATCGACTCCCTGTCGCTCTACGTGCACGGCATCGGCGCCTGGCCCGATCCTCCTGTCGCCGCGCAGAGCGAGATCTACGAACTGCTGGCGGGGTGGGGGCTCCCCACCTCGCCGTACAGCCGAGTCGAGTCGAGCATCGACGGTGTTCTGGCCTTCGTCTCGCATCACGGCGAGCATCGACACGATGTCGAGCACGAGATCGACGGCGTCGTCGTCAAGGTCGACGAGCTGGCGCTGCACGACGAACTCGGCGCGACCAGTCGGGCACCGCGCTGGGCCATCGCCTACAAGTACCCGCCCGAGCAGGTCAACACCACGCTCCTCGACATCGTCGTCTCCGTGGGCCGCACCGGACGCGCGACCCCCTTCGCCGTGATGGAGCCCGCGCGCGTCGCCGGCAGCGTCGTACGCCAGGCCACCCTGCACAACAAGGACGTGGTGAAGGTCAAGGGCGTCCTGATCGGCGACACCGTGGTGCTGCGCAAGGCCGGCGATGTCATCCCCGAGGTGCTCGGTCCCGTCGTGGAGTTGCGTGACGGATCGGAGCGGGCCTTCGTCATGCCGGCCGACTGTCCCGAATGCGGCACCCCGCTGCGACCCGCCAAGGAGGGAGACATCGACCTGCGCTGCCCGAACGCGCGGTCCTGTCCCGCGCAGGTTCGCGGGCGCGTGGAGCACATCGGCTCGCGCGGTGCGCTCGACATCGAGGCGCTCGGTGAGGTCACGGCCGCTGCGCTCACGCAGCCCGAGATCCCCGAGCGACCGCCTCTCGACACCGAAGCCGGGCTCTTCGACCTCACGATCGACGAGCTCGTCCCTATCGAGGTGGTCGTCCGCGACTCCGAGACGGGCGAGCGCAAGGTCGATCCCGACACCGGCGAACTCGTCCGTCGCGCACCCTTCCAGAAGCTCGGCCCCGCCTCCTACCCGCCGGGCACCGAGGAGCTCGACCCCGCCGAGCGTCGGCGGCGCGGCATCCGCAAGGACCATCGCGAGGTGCTTCCGTCAGAGCAGGCCACGAAGCTGGTGGCCGAGCTCGACAAGGCCAAGACGAAAGACCTCTGGCGTCTGCTGGTGTCGCTCAACATCCGTCATGTCGGACCCGTCGCAGCGCGCGCGTTGGCGCAGTGGTTCGGGTCCCTGGATGCCATCCGCGCGGCCTCACGTGAGGAGCTGGCGGCGGTCGAAGGCGTGGGCGGCATCATCGCCGACGCGGTCACCGAGTGGTTCGAGGTGGACTGGCACCGCGAGATCGTCGACCGCTGGTCGGCGGCCGGTGTGCGCTTCGCCATTCCCGGTCACCCCGGTCCCGGTGCGGCCGCGGCTGCGGGCGGTGTCCTCACCGGAGTCACGGTCGTGGCCACGGGATCGCTCGACGGTTACACGCGAGAGGGCGCGCAGGAGGCCATCCTCGCCGCCGGGGGCAAGGCGGCGTCGAGCGTGTCGAAGAAGACGGACTTCGTGGCAGCGGGGCCGGGAGCAGGATCAAAGCTCGCCAAGGCCGAGGAGTTGGGAATCCGCATCCTCGACGCGACGCAGTTCCGCGTCCTGGTGGAGCAGGGGCCGGCCGCTCTCGACGAGGGGACCGCGGGCCGGAACGCCGAAGACGACACCGACGGCTAGACGACGCTTCCCCGGGTCAAGTGGAACGCCCGCTGCGTCCCGCCCGCTCGAGGAGGCGCCGTCGCCCGGTGCCGTGCCGCGGGGCTCGGGCGATCAGTCCGCGAGCAGCTTCTCGCGCACCTGACGCCGCAAGACCTTGCCGATCAGTGACCTGGGCAGTTCGTCGACGACGACGATCCGTCGTGGGACTTTATATGGAGTCAGGATGCCGCGCGCGAACGCCCGAACGGCTTGGACGTCGATGTCGCCGGGCACCGTGGGCACCACGGCAGCGACGACCTCTTCGCCGGAGTGCTCGCTGGGCAGGCCTACGACGGCGACGTCGGCCACCGAGGGATGCTGCCGCAGGACGTTCTCGACCTCGGTGGGGGCCACGTTGAAACCCCCCGTGATGATCAGTTCCTTGATGCGATCGACGATCCGCACGAACCCGGCCTCGTCGATCGTGACGATGTCCCCGGTGCGGAACCACCCGTCGGCGAAGACCTCGGCCGTCGCCTCCGGCTTGCCGTAGTACCCGGAGAACACCTGCGGACCGCGGACGAGAAGTTCTCCGCGTTCGACATCCACTTTCGTGTCGTCGGGGTCGACGACGCGGCACTCCGTGCCGGGGAGGGGGAGACCGACCGTACCGGCCACCCGGTTGTCGGCGACAGGGTTGGCCATCAGGACGGGCGAGCATTCGCTCAGCCCGTACCCCTCGACCAGATACCCGCCCGTCGCCGTCTCGAACGGCACCACGAGCTCGTGCGGGAGGGCCATTGCGCCCGAGATCGCGACATCGGTCCCCGCCAGGGAGACGCCTTTGGCCTGGGCGGCCGCGAGAAGCTTCTCGGCGATGGGCGGCACGAGCGGGAGGAACGTCGCCGGGTGTTTCTTCACGACGGCGAGCACGAGGTCGGGATCGAACTTCGGGAACAGCACCAGGCGCGCCCCCATCGACATCGCGAACGTCAGGCACAGCGTCAGACCGTAGGCGTGGAACATCGGTAGGACGGCGTACACGACGCACCCCTCGCCGCGCACGATCTGCGGCACCCAGGCTCGAGCCTGCGCGGCGTTCGCGAGCAGGTTGGCATGGGTGAGCATCGCCCCCTTGGGGGTACCGGTCGTCCCACTCGTGTACTGGATGATCGCGAGGTCGGCCGACCGCGGTCGCGGGTGCGTCGCGGGCAGCGGCGCGTGGCGGACCAGATCGGCCCAGGGCGTGGCATCCCTCGTCTTTTCCGTGAGGGCGTCGCGCGCCGCGCGCGCCTTCGCGACCGGGAGGCGGAGGGCCAGCCGCGTCCGCAGCGGCATGGCCTCGGTGACGTCTACCGAGACCAGTGTCGAGACACGCAGATCCGCGGGGAACTCCTGAACCGTGCGCACGACCTTGCTCCACACGATCGCGTGCTTCGCGCCGTGGTCTTCGAACTGTTTGCGCAGCTCCCGCGCGGTGTAGAGCGGGTTGTGCTCGACGACGACGGCGCCGAGGCGGAGGACGGCGTAGAACGCGACGATGTGCTGCGGGCAGTTCGGCAGGACGATGGCGACGGGATCACCCGCGCGTACGCCTCGCGCGGCCAGAGCGGCGGCGACCCCGGCGATCTGGGCCGACATCTCGGCGTAAGTCGTCTCGCGCCCGAAGAACTGCAGCGCCGGCGCCTCGGGATAGTCGCGGCATGACGCGTCGACGATGTCGAGGAGAGAGCCGCTCTGCGGTTCGAGATCCTCGGGGACACCGGCCGCGTAGCTGTGGGTCCAGGGACGGGGTGGCTCGAAGCTGGTCACCGGGCCAGCCTAAGGCGAGCTGCGCATCGAGCGGATGGTTCATCCACAGGAGCGCGCCCGGAACGCGCGTTCCCCGTCACCGCGCGCACGACGCGGCCCGTCGGAGGCGCGACACCGCGCCGACGCGACGCAAACTAGGATCGTGGGGTGTCTGAAATCACTCCTGATCTCGTGCGCCATCTCGGTGTGCTCGCCCGGATCCAGTTGAGCGACGAGGAGGTCCAGAGCCTCACCGGCCAACTGGATGCCATCGTCGACAACATCGCGAAGGTGTCTGAGGTGGCGACGCCCGATGTCGTTGCCACGAGCCACCCGATCCCGCTCGAGAACGTCTTCCGTCCCGATGTCGTGCAGCAGCAGCTCACCCGTGAGCAGGTGCTGCAGAATGCACCCGACCAGGCCGACGGCCGGTTCCGCGTGACGGCGATCCTGGGGGAGGAACAGTGACCGATCTCACGCGCCTGAGCGCCGCCGACCTCGCCGCCGCGCTGGCGAAGAACGAGGTGTCGAGCGTCGAGGCGACGCGCGCGCACCTCGACCGCATCGCCGCCGTCGACGGCGACGTCCACGCCTTCCTTCATGTCAGCGACCACGCTCTCGAGGTCGCGGCCGACATCGACCGCCGGCGCGCCTCGGGCGAGCACCTGCACGAGCTGGCGGGCGTGCCGCTGGCCGTCAAGGACGTGCTCGTCACCACCGACATGCCCTCCACGAGCGGATCGAAGATCCTCGAGGGATACATGTCGCCCTACGACGCGACGGTCGTCGCACGCTCGCGTGCCGCGGGTCTCGTGCCGCTGGGCAAGACCAACATGGACGAGTTCGCGATGGGCTCCTCGACCGAGTTCTCGGCGTACGGTCCGACGCGCAACCCGTGGGACCTCGCCCGGATCCCCGGCGGTTCGGGCGGTGGTTCGGCCGCTGCGGTCGCCGCGTTCGAGGCTCCGCTGGCCCTCGGGTCCGACACCGGCGGCTCGATCCGTCAGCCCGCTCACGTCACCGGCACCGTCGGTGTGAAGCCGACGTACGGCGGGGTCAGCCGCTACGGCGCGATCGCCCTGGCATCCAGCCTCGATCAGGTCGGTCCCGTCACCCGCACGGTGCTCGACGCCGGACTGCTCCACGACGTGATCGGCGGGCACGACGCCAACGACTCGACCTCGCTGTCCGACGCGTGGCCCTCGTTCGCCGCCGCCGCCCGCGAGGGCGCCACGGGTCAGGTGCTGAAGGGTCTGCGGGTCGGCGTGGTCCGCGAGCTCGACGGCACCGGATTCCAGTCCGGCGTCACCGCGTCGTTCCTCGCGGCTCTCGCCGCCATGGAGGCGCAGGGCGCCGAGATCGTCGAGATCAGCGCCCCGCACTTCGAGTACGGCGTCGCCGCGTACTACCTGATCCTCCCCGCCGAGGCGTCGAGCAACCTCGCGAAGTTCGACTCGGTGCGCTTCGGGCTCCGCGTGACGCCGCAGGGCACCCCCACGGTCGAGAACGTCATGGCCGCGACCCGCGACGCCGGCTTCGGCCCCGAGGTCAAGCGCCGCATCATCCTCGGCACCTACGCCCTGTCGGCCGGCTACTACGACGCGTACTACGGCAGTGCCCAGAAGGTCCGCACGCTCATCCAGCAGGACTTCGATGCCGCGTTCACGCAGGTCGACGTCATCGCGACTCCGTCGGCGCCGACCACGGCGTTCCGCCTGGGCGAGAAGATCGACGACCCGCTGCAGATGTACCTGAACGACATCACCACGATCCCGGCGAACCTCGCCGGCGTCCCGGGTATCTCGATCCCGAGCGGCCTCGCCGAAGAAGACGGCTTGCCCGTCGGCATCCAGTTCCTCGCGCCCGCTCGCGAAGACGTGCGCCTGTACCGCGTCGGGGCGGCGCTCGAGGCGCTGCTCGTCGACCAGTGGGGCGGACCTCTCCTGGACCGGGCCCCTTCTCTCACGAACGGAGCGTCGCTCTGATGGCCAAAGACGCACTCATGGACTTCGACGAGGCGCTCGAGCGCTTCGAGCCCGTCCTCGGTTTCGAGGTGCACGTCGAGCTGAACACCGCGACCAAGATGTTCTCGGCCGCACCCAACCCCGCCAATGAGGCGAACCACGGCGCCGAGCCGAACACGCTCGTCGCGCCGGTCGACATGGGCCTGCCCGGCGCACTCCCGGTCGTGAACGCCGAGGCGATCCGCTCGTCGATCAGCCTGGGCCTGGCCCTCGGCTGCTCGATCGCACCGTCGAGCCGGTTCGCGCGGAAGAACTACTTCTACCCCGACCTGGGCAAGAACTACCAGATCTCGCAGTACGACGAACCGATCGCGTTCGAGGGATCGGTGGAGGTCGAGCTCGCCGACGGCTCGATCGTCACGGTGCCGATCGAGCGCGCGCACATGGAGGAAGACGCCGGAAAGCTCACGCACATGGGCGGCTCCACGGGTCGTATCCAGGGCGCGGAGTACTCGCTCGTCGACTACAACCGGGCGGGAGTGCCGCTGGTCGAGATCGTCACCAAGCCGATCTTCGGCGCGGAGCACGCAGCCCCCGACCTCGCGAAGGCCTACGTCGCCACGATCCGCGACATCGTCCGCGCTCTCGGTATCTCGGAGGCCAAGCTCGAGCGCGGCAACCTCCGCTGCGACGCCAACGTCTCGCTGCGCCCGCGCGGCCAGGAGAAGCTGGGAACCCGCACCGAGACGAAGAACGTCAACTCGATGCGCTCGGTCGAGCGCGCCGTGCGGTACGAGATCCAGCGGCAGGCGGCGATCCTCGCGAAGGGTGGCACCATCACCCAGGAAACCCGTCACTGGCACGAGGACACCGGGCGCACCTCCCCGGGTCGCCCGAAGTCGGATGCCGACGACTACCGCTACTTCCCGGAGCCCGACCTGCTGCCGGTCGTCCCCGCGCCCGAGCTGATCGAGGAGCTGCGTGCGGCGCTTCCCGAGCAGCCTGCCGCTCGTCGCCGCCGTCTGAAGGCCGAGTGGGGCTTCACCGATCTGGAATTCCAGGACGTCGCCAACGGCGGACTGCTCGATGCGGTCGCCGAGACGATCGCCGCCGGGGCCACCGCCGCCAGCGCGCGCAAGTGGTGGACGGGAGAGATCACCCGGGTCGCGAACGCGCAGGACCGCGACGCCGAAGACCTCGTGTCGCCCGAGAACGTCGCCGCGCTGCAGAAGCTCGTCGACGCGGGAACGCTCACCGACAAGCTCGCCCGCCAGGTGCTCGAGGGCGTCATCGCGGGCGAGGGGACCCCGCAAGAGGTCGTCGACGCCCGCGGTCTCGCCGTGGTCTCCGACGACGGTGCACTGATCGCGGCGATCGACGAGGCCCTCGCCGCGCAGCCCGACGTGCTGGCGAAGATCCGCGACGGCAAGGTCCAGGCCGCCGGCGCGGTCATCGGCGCGGTCATGAAGGCCATGAGGGGCCAGGCCGACGCCGCGCGCGTGCGCGAGCTCGTCCTGGAGCGCGCCGCCGCCCAGTAGAACAACGGATGCCACGCCCTCGGCTGCCTCGCGCACGCCGACGGCGTGGCATCTCTTCTCCCCGCGCACCCGCCGCGCACCGACCCGATGTCGGAGGTCCGAGGGACAATGGAGGCATGGGACGCGGAGACGGGACGGGACGCATCGTCTCGCGCCCCGACGCGGACGACACCGGGACCGGCATCCTTCACGTCGACATGGACGCGTTCTTCGCCTCGGTCGCCGTCCTCGACGATCCCTCGCTCGCGGGCAGGCCGTTGATCATCGGCGGATCCGAGGGTCGTGGCGTCGTTTCGAGTGCCTCGTACGAAGCGCGGCGGTACGGGGTGAAGTCGGCCATGCCCGTGGCGATCGCCCTGCGCCTGTGTCCGACCGCGATCGTGGTCAATCCGCCGTATCACCGCTATACCGAGATGTCGCGGCAGGTCATGGCGATCTTCCACGACGTCACGCCGCTCGTCGAACCCCTCTCGATCGACGAGGCGTTCCTCGACGTGCGCGGAGCCCGTCGCCTGTGGGGCAGCCCGGGTACCATCGCCTGCGATCTGCGGGCGCGCGTGAAGGCCGAGACAGGCCTCACGTGCAGCATCGGCGTGGCGGCGACGAAGCACGTCGCGAAGATGGCGTCGACCATCTCCAAGCCCGACGGGCTGCTCATCGTGGCCGGGGCCGACACCGAGGCCTTCCTGCGCCCGCGCTCGGTCCGGGCATTGTGGGGGGTCGGGCCGAAGGCCGCGGAGGCCCTGGAGTCGCGCGGCATCCGTCTCATCGCCGACATCCTCGACACTCCGCGGCACGCCCTCGACCAGGTGCTCGGTGCGGCGATGGGCGAACGGATCTGGCACCTGTCGCGGGGGATCGACGCGCGGGAAGTGCACACTGCGCGCGCCGAGAAGAGCATCGGCCACGAGGAGACGTTCCACGCCGACATCGCGGACACGCGGACGCTCCACGTGGAGCTGCGTCGCCTGGCGGATCGCGTGGGGGCGAGGCTGCGCGCCCAGCAGTACGAGGCCTCGACGATCTCGATCAAGGTCCGGTTCTCCGATTTCACGACCGTCAGCCGTTCGCGGACGCTGCGCGAGGCGACCTCTGTCGGCCAGCGCATAGGCGACGCGGCGATCGAGCTGTTCGATGCGATCGACCGCCGACAGGCAGTGCGGCTGGTGGGCGTGCGCGGAGAGAAGCTCAGGCCCGCGGCCATGGCGGCGACACTCTGGGACGACGATGCGGAGTGGCGCCGTGTCGAAGGGGCTCTCGACGGAGCGACCGCCCGCTTCGGTCGCGGCGCGGTGACACGCGGATCGCTGCTCGGTCCGACGCGCGGCGGGGGAGCCCTGCCGACCAACCCGCGGCCCTCGTACGAGCACTGACGCGATCTCCTCACACGTGCGCATCGGTGACGCAACTCCCTGGGGTTCGGCGTCCGGCAGCGGTACGGTGGGCACATGCCCAACATCGCTCTGGAACTCGGTAAGCAGTCCACCAGCTTCGGCGTCACCGCCGCCTACGGCGAGCAGCAGGACGTCGACGGTGTCCGCATCGTTCCCGTCGCCCTCGTCTGGGCGGGATACGGTGGCGGCTCTGACGAGCAGGGGAACGGCGGGGGCGGGGGCGGGGGCTACACACTGCCGCTGGGCGCCTACATCCGCCGCGGCGATGACCTGCGCTTCGACCCGAACCTCGTGTCGCTGCTGGCCGTCGGCATCCCGTTCGTGTGGGTCGCCGGTCGCGCGCTGAGCCGTGTCATCCGCGCCCTCAAGAAGTAGCGCGGACGCAGTCGACGACGCCCTCGCGGGGGCGGCCGCCGCCATCGCGCACGATGTCCGCGCGGTGGGTGCCACCAATCCGGTGATCGTCGTCGACGGACGCAGCGGAGCGGGGAAGAGCTCGCTCGCGCGCCGCCTCGTGGCCGCCTGGCCGCTCCGGGGCCGCGTGCAACTCGTCGCCCTCGATGACCTTTATCCCGGGTGGGATGGTCTCGCCGACGGGTCCGACTACGCCCGCGACATGATCCTCACCCCGCACGCGAAAGGTGCCGTCGGCGTCTGGGAGCGGTGGGACTGGGAGAGAGGCGAGCGCGCCGAGGCCTACGCCGTCGACCCCTCGCTCCCGCTCATCGTGGAGGGGGCCGGAGCGCTGACGCCAGAGAGCGCGCGGCTCGCGGACATCGCCGTGTGGGTCGACGCGCCTTCTTCGTCACGGAAGCACCGAGCACTGCAGCGGGACGGCGACGCGTACCGCCCGCACTGGGACCGCTGGGCCGCGCAAGAGGACCAGCATGTCTTGCGACACGCGCCCGCGGCGTTGGCGACCGTGGTCGTGCGTTTGCCCTGATCGGGCACACCGTCAGCGACGGTCGAGGGCCGAGACGAGTCCGTCCAGGCGATAGCCGATCCAGTCGTAGATCCCGAACCGCGGGTCGTCCGGCTGATGGTCGTCCTCGCTCTGGATGCCGAGCCGTGTCGCTAGCACGAGCCGCACCGCCGAGAGCGTCCGCATCCACGACAGCGCTTCGTCCTCCCCGAGGGCGATCGTCAGGGTGGCACCCGGATCGCTGTCCGTCCGGACGTCACCACCGTCCATCCCCAGAGTGTGCAGGACGACCTCGGCGTCGGCGGCGCGCCGGCCGAGCAGGTCATCGCCCGTGAGGCGCCGGAACTCCCTCGTGGCCTCGTCGTCATCCGGATAGGCGTCGGGGAGGAGCCGCGCCACCGCGGGATCGTCGTCGCGTCGCGAGTCGGCCACGATGTCGCGGAACTGCCCCACGATGCCGGCCAGGTGCAGGGCTTCGAGACCGCTCACCTCCAGGACGACGATCTTGTCGCTCATGAGGGATCCTTCCTGACGGTCGCCCACAAACCGAAATCGTGCATGGCCTGGGTGTGCGCCTCCATGACCTCTCGCGGGCCCCGGGCGACGACCGCGTGACCGTCGTGGTGGACGGAGAGCATCAGCCGCTCGGCCGTGGCGGCGTCGAAACCGAAGTAGGAGCGGAACACGTGACTCACGTAACTCATGAGATTGACGGGGTCGTTCCACACCACGGTCTGCCACGACGAGGGTGGGACGGCACTGAGGTCGGTGTCTTCGACGACATCGAGATCGGGTAGAGCGGTGCCGACCATCACGCCCACCCCAATTCGTGAAGCCGCGCGTCGTCGATCCCGTAGAAGTGGGCGATCTCGTGGACCAGGGTGGCGTGAATCTCGTCCCGCAGCTCGGCCTCGTCGGCGCACGCGGCCAAGTGCGGCTCCCGGTACACGATGATGCGATCGGGCAACTCGCCGACGCCGTAGCGGTCGCGTTCGGTCAGGGCCCACCCGTCGTAGAGGCCGAGCAGGTCGAGGGAGCCGTCCTCCGGTCGATCCTCGACGACGAAGACGACGTTGTCGAGGCCGTCCACCATGTCGTCGGGCAGGCGGTCCAGTTCGTCGACGACGAGAGCTTCGAACTGTTCTGCGTCGAGGGTCAGAGCGACGGTCGTATCCGCCTCATCGCTCATCTCGCCTCCCGGGGAACTCGGCCGGCGAGGACACGCGGGCGGCCGGTCGTGCGTCGATTCTACGGGCGCAGGGAGCACGGGTTCCGAAAGCGGAAGGCCCGTCGAGCGAAATCGACGGGCCTTCCGAGGTGCTGGGGTGGCTAACGGGACTTGAACCCGCGACCCCCGCGACCACAACGCGGTGCTCTACCAACTGAGCTATAGCCACCATGTGCCCGCCGCAGCGGACAACTGAACAATTATGTCATACGTGCGGGGCGAACGACGACACGGCCGAGGCCGCGACGGCCTTCGCCTCGTCGCTCGTGGGACCGGGCTGGGGCACGAACACCGCTTCGCGGTAATAGGCCAGCTCACGGATGGACTCGAGGATGTCGGCCAGCGCGCGGTGGCCGCCGTTCTTCGCCGGGGCGTGGATGTACGCTCGCGGGTACCAACGGCGCGAGAGCTCCTTGATGCTCGAGACGTCGACGTTCCGGTAGTGCAGCCATCGATCGACGCGCGGCATGTACTTGGCCAGGAACATGCGGTCCGTGCCGATCGTGTTCCCCGCCAGCGGGGCCTTTCCCTCGACCGGGGCGAAGCGCTGGATGTACTCGAGCGCTTGGAACTCGGCATCCGCGAGGCTCACCCCGTGGGGGATCTCGTCGAGCAGGCCCGACGACCGATGCATCTCGGTCACGAACTCACCCATGTTCTCCAGTGCGGAGGCGTCAGGCTTGATGACGATGTGGAAGCCGGGATCGAGCACGTTCAGCTCGAAGTCCGTGACGACGACGGCGATCTCGACCAGCTCGTCGACCGCGAGGTCGAGACCGGTCATCTCGCAGTCGATCCAGACGAGTCGGTCATTCTGGGAAGCGCCTACCATTCTCTCAGTCTACTGAGAGGGGCTCGGGCGGGATCTGCCGTCCCCCAGACACGATTCGAACGTGTGACCGGCGGATTAGAAGGCCGCTGCTCTATCCACTGAGCTACTGGGGGTCGTCGTCCAGGATATCGCCGCGGCTCGTATTCATCGGCATTCGATGATCCAGCCCCTGGCAGCGCTCCCGCGGCAGGCGTACCCTGCCCCCAATCGAGAGCAAAGGAGCACTCATGTCAGAAACCGTCACTCGGCGCATCTGGATCGCCTACGGACCCACCGGTGTCGTCGGAAAGATCCAGAAGGATGCCGACGGCTACGGAGTCCACATGGCGGGCAAGGACGAGCCGCTCGGGGTCTATCCTACGATGGAGATCGCCAAGAACGCTTTGCACTCTCACTTGAAGCCGGGCAGTGACCGGCCGGAGTTCCGCGAGCACTGAATCGCGCCGGTCGTGCGCGCGGCGTCCTCCGCGGGCACGACCGGGGCGCGGGGTCAGGCTCTGGCGGGGCTGGCGCGGCGCGCGGTCCCGGGCGTCGCGAGGAGCGGCAGTGCCAGGTGGACCAGCGGTCCGATCCCGAGCGCGAAGACCACTGTCCCGACGCCCACCGTTCCCCCCAGGAGCCAGCCGAGGACGAGGACCGTGCCCTCAACGGCGAGTCGGCACGCCCAGATGGGCCATCCGAAGCGGCCGTGCAGGCCTGTCATCAGTCCGTCTCGGGGCCCGGGACCGAAATGTGCCCCGATGTAGAGGCCGGATGCCGCCGCCACGACGACCACGCCGGCGACGAGCATGAGGGCCTGCGCCCACAGCGCGTCGGGGTGCGGGAGGAAGCCGAGGGCGATCTGCATGCTGGTGCCGACGAGGAGGATGTTCGCGATCGTGCCGATCCCGGGTTTCTGTCGCAGCGGAATCCACAGGAGGAGGACGCACAGACCCACGATGTTCGTGATCCAGCCGACGCCGATCCCGGTGACACGGGCGAGCCCCTCGGCGAAGACCGTCCAGGGATCGACGCCGAGTCCGGCGGCCACGGTGAGTGCGCAGCCGAATCCGTAGGCGATCAGGCCGACGAGGAGGCGGAGGATCCTTTGTGACATGAGGAGATCCAATCATTCGATTGGCATTTAGGCGTAGTGCCAATCCTGGTATGGTGGCTCCATGGATTCCCGCATCTCCGCCCGGGCACTGGCCGAATCCCTCGGGGGATGGCGAGGCAACGGACCCGCTTACGAAGCCCTCGCCGAGGCCGTGCGGCTGCTGTGCCTTGATAACCGCATCGCGCCGCGCACCGCCCTCCCCGCGGAGCGCGAGCTGGCATCCGCGCTCTCGCTGAGCCGCACGACGGTCGCCGCTGCCTACCGCAGCCTGCGTGACACCGGGCACATCGAGAGCCTGCGGGGGAGCGGGAGCATCACGCGTCCGCTGCCCCGGAACGACCCGGGCGGCCTCTCGGCCGCCACCGATGCGATCGACCTGCAGCAGGCGAGTCCGGCGGCGTGGCCGGGGCTGCCGGCCGTGATCGCCGAGGTGGTCCAGGATGCCAGTAGCCTCGTCGCCCGCTCGGGCTACGACGTGATCGGCTCGCTCGAACTGCGTGAGGCGATCGCCGCACGATACAGCCGTCGCGGAGTTCCCACGGCCGCCGACCAGATCCTCGTGACCACCGGCGCGCAGAGCGCGATCCACCTGGTCGCGTCCGTCCTGCTCAACAGGGCGGACCGTGTGCTGATGGAGACGCCGACCTACCCGCACGCGGCGGAGGCATTCCGCTACGTGGGGGGACGTCTCGTGGGCGTGCCGGTCTCGACGAGCGCGGGATGGGACCTCGATCGCGCCGCACAGGCCTTCGCCCGCACGCTCCCGTCACTCGCCTATCTGATGCCCGACTTCCAGAATCCGACGGGACGGTCGATGTCCCCTGCAGAGGTGGCGGCCTTCGTGACCGGGGCAGAGTCGACGGGCACCTTCCTCGTCCTCGACGAGACGACCGCCGAGCTCGACATCGATCGAGCGAGCGCGGGGACCCGGTTCCCGGACTCCGATCTCGTCATCCGCATCGGCTCGCTCGGCAAGACGGTGTGGGGTGGGCTTCGTGTCGGCTGGGTGCGAGCCGAGACCGACATCATCCGGCGTCTCGCGAGCGGGCGACCCGTCCACGACCTCGGAACCCCGGAGCTCGAGCAGGCGGTGGCCTCGCGTCTGATCCCTCGCCTGGACGAGATCGCCGCCCAGCACGCCGACCTGCTGCGTGCGGGCCGGGATGCCCTCGTCGCCGCGCTTCGCGTCGCCTTCGCCGACTGGGACATCCCCTACCCTGACGGGGGCGTCTCGCTCTGGGTGGGGATCGGGGAGCCGGTCAGCACGCCCCTGGTCATGAACGCCCGGTCGAGGGGCTTGTTCCTCTCGGCGGGCTCGCGATTCGCGACCGACGGCGGTCACGACACGCGGCTCCGTCTGCCGTTCACGGCGCCGCCCGCAACCCTGGAACGCGCGGTCGGCATCCTGGAGGCCGCGTGGGCGGAGGTACGCGGTGACGCGCGCACGGCGCGACTCGGCGACCTCACCGCCGTCGTCTGAGGCGCGAACCCCTCACCCCCGGCGGGCGCCCCGACAGTCAGCGGGCGTAGCGCAGGCAATCGAGGGCCTCCGTGGGGGACCAGAACTCTCCGAGGCGACGGAACGCGCCCGACGCGGAGTGGAAGCGTTCGGCGGCATAGCGCCAGCCGCGCTCAGACGCGGTGGCCCGCACGTGCCCGACCACGACGCCCCGACGATCCGCGATGCGCCACAGTCCCGCGGCGACGTGCGTCGCCGCGCCCCACCCGACCGGACGCGGCGCCGGGGCGAGGTCGTTCCACAGTGCAGTGCTCATGTCGTGAGGCTACGACCCCCCTCCGACATCGCCGCCGGCGCGAACGTATAGGCCTCCTCCCCAGCGTGAGAAAGCGACGAGGCATCCACGCCTGGCCGATTTCGTCCCCCATCGACCCTGCGGCGAGGGCATTGTGGGCAGCGCTCCGGTATCCGTCGGGCACACGGATGCCGGAGCGTGAACCCGGACGAAAGGACACCACCATGAGCGACCACATCACCCTCGTCGGCAACATCGTCGGCGAACCGGAAGAACGCGCGACCCGCGGGGGAGAGTCGATCGCCGCCTTCCGGCTCGCCGTCAGCGAGCGCCGCTTCGACCGTGAGCGCGGCCAATGGGTGGACGGCCACACCAACTACTACGCCGTGAGCGTCTTCGGTGACCTGGGGCGCCACACCCTCGCCTCGGTGCGCAAGGGAGAACGGGTCGTCGTCGCGGGGCGGCTGCGTCTCCGGGAGTGGGAGAACGAGACCAAGCGGGGGGTCAGCGCCGACGTGACCGCCGACGCCATCGGCCACGACCTCCGCTGGGGCACGACCGTGTTCCGCCGCACGCCGCGTGGCGAGGCGACTCGACCGGGCGACGACACGGCGACTCCGCCCGCCGCCGAGGTGTGGGCGATCCCCGGTGAGTCGCCGACGGAGGGGGCGCCGGACGAGCCGTTGGGTAAGGAGTCGACCGCGCCCGCCGCGCGGGAGGCCGCGGACGTCACGCCGTTCTGAGCGGCTTCGTCCCGCGCCGCGTCTGCGGAGCCCGATCCCCGGCGGGCGAGGTACGTAGAATCGAGCGCGTGTCTCGTCCCGCCGGTCATCCGCTCGCGCTTCTGGTGCTCGTCGCCCTGCTGGGCTTGAGCGCCTGTACCGGCGAGTCACCGGCGCCCGCGTCGTCGGCGCCGCCGGCGGACACGGGCGCGACGACGGCCCCGCCCACCGCGGCGGCACCCGTGACGCTCGTCTCGGACGGCTCGGCCGCGGACAATCTGCCGTACTTCTCCCGGATCGTCGCCGATGTCTGGGCAGGCCCCGACAACGTGGCAGGTCGGTCCTACATCGATGCTCTGACAGCGGCCGGGTTCGACAAGTCCGCCATGCAGGTCACGCAAGATGAATCGACCATCGGCAATCCCGCGGAGAGTATCGAGTTCTCGGTCCGATGGGGCGACCAGTGCCTCGTGGGCCAGGTGGGTCCGTCGATCGGCTCTCCCGTGAGCACGGTGCTGCCGGGGCTCGCCGGCGGAGGCTGTCTCATCGGGAACACCCGCGCCATCGACTGGTGAAGCGATAGTTCTGAGGCGCTGAGCCGTCCGTGGTCGCAGTTGCTCGTACGGCGACGCACCGCCCGCCCGTAGACTGGTCGGGTTATGGCGGAATACATCTACTCCATGGTCCGCGCGCGCAAGGCCGTGGGCGACAAGCTGATCCTCGACGACGTCACGATGTCGTTCCTCCCCGGTGCCAAGATCGGCATGGTCGGGCCGAACGGTGCGGGAAAGTCGACGATCCTGAAGATCATGGCGGGGCTCGACACCCCGTCCAACGGTGAAGCGCGGCTGAGCCCCGGATTCACCGTGGGCATCCTCATGCAGGAGCCCGAGCTCGACGACAGCAAGACCGTTCTGGAGAACATCCAGGACGGTGTCGCCATCAAGCCCAAGCTCGATCGGTTCAACGAGATCTCGGCCCTCATGGCCGATCCCGACGCGGACTTCGACGCGCTCCTGGCCGAGATGGGCACCCTGCAGGAGGAGATCGACGCCGCCGACGGCTGGGACCTCGACTCTCAGCTCGAGCAGGCGATGGACGCGCTGCGCACGCCGCCGGCCGACGCGAGTGTCGTGCCGCTGTCGGGCGGAGAGCGCCGTCGCGTCGCGCTGGCGAAGCTGCTGCTGCAGAAGCCCGACCTGCTGCTCCTCGACGAGCCCACCAACCACCTCGACGCGGAGAGCGTGCTCTGGCTCGAGCAGCACCTCAAGGCCTACAAGGGCGCCGTCATCGCCATCACGCACGACCGGTACTTCCTCGACAATGTCGCGGAGTGGATCGCCGAGGTCGACCGCGGGCACCTCTACCCCTACGAAGGCAACTACTCGACCTACCTCGAGAAGAAGGCGCAGCGCCTCGACGTCCAGGGCAAGAAGGACGCGAAGCTGCAGAAGCGTCTAAAGGAAGAGCTCGAGTGGGTCCGCTCGAACGCCAAGGGCCGACAGGTCAAGTCCAAGGCTCGTCTGGCACGCTACGAGGAGATGGCCGCCGAGGCGGAGCGCACGCGGAAGCTCGACTTCGACGAGATCCAGATCCCCGCGGGCCCGCGCCTGGGCAGCATCGTGATCGACGCCAAGAAGCTCGAGAAGCGATTCGGTGACCGGTCGCTCATCAGCAATCTGAGCTTCAACCTGCCACCGAACGGCATCGTCGGTGTCATCGGTCCCAACGGCGTCGGAAAGACGACACTCTTCAAGACGATCGTCGGCCTCGAGCCTCTCGACGGCGGCACGCTCAAGATGGGCGAGACCGTCAAGATCAGCTACGTCGACCAGTCCCGCGCCAACATCGACCCGGAGAAGACGCTGTGGGAGGTCGTGTCCGACGGTCTGGACATCATCACGGTCGGCAAGACCGAGATCCCCTCGCGCGCATACGTCTCGAAGTTCGGGTTCAAGGGACCTGACCAGCAGAAGAAGGCCGGGGTGCTCTCCGGTGGTGAGCGCAACCGCCTGAACCTGGCGCTCACCCTCAAGGAGGGCGGCAACCTGCTGCTGCTCGATGAGCCCACCAACGACCTCGACGTCGAGACTCTGAGCTCCCTCGAGAACGCCCTGCTCGAGTTCCCGGGCTGCGCGGTGGTCATCACGCACGACCGATGGTTCCTCGACCGCATCGCGACGCACATCCTCGCCTACGAGGGAACTGAGGAGCACCCCGACCAGTGGCACTGGTTCGAGGGCAACTTCGAGGCGTACGAGGCGAACAAGATCGAGCGTCTCGGTGCCGATGCGGCAAACCCGTCTCGCTCGACCTATCGCAAGCTCACGCGTGACTGACGGTTCCGTCGCGCCCCGGGGCGCGGCAGTACCCGACGCGGGTCCGGCCGATGCCGGGCCCGCGCGGGTGCACGTTCCCATCCACTTGCGGTGGGGAGACCTCGACGCGCTCGGCCATGTCAACAACACCTCCATGCTCAAGCTGCTCGAGGAGGCACGCCTCCGTGCCTTCTGGTACAGCGACGCCGAGGGGGAGCCGCTTCCGACGGCCGTGTTCGACATGGACGTGTTGGACAGCGGGGGCGACCGCGCGACCCTCATCGCGCGTCAGGAGATCGAGTACCTTCGCCCCGTCCCCTACAGTCAACGCCCCCTCGACGTCCGGATGTGGATCGGGGCGATGGGCGGATCCAGCGCCGACATCTGCTACGAGGTCTACAGCCCCGAGGGCGACAGCGACCCGGTGCTGTACGCGCGGGCGACGGCCGTCGTGGTGCTCGTCGACACGGCGAGCGGGCGTCCGATCCGGTGGAGCGACACCGAGCGCATCGCCTGGGCGCCGTACGTCGGTGATCCCATCGAGTACCGTCGGCGTGCAGCGCGCGGCTGACACCGGTGAGTCCGCCCCGTGGACGGGCGGGCGTGGCATCCGGAATCGTCAGTCGCGGGGCACCCGCACCATGACCTCCTGCGCGACGCTCGCGACCAGGACACCGTCACGGGTGTAGATGCGTCCGGTGGAGAGACCGCGCCCTCCGCGGGCGTTCGGCGATTCCTGGACGTAGAGCAGCCAGTCGTCCACGCGACCGGGTCGATGCCACCACATCGCGTGGTCGAGGCTCGCGACCTTGAGTCCGGGAGCGCTCCACGGCACACCGTGGGCGCGCAAGACGGTCTCCTGGATCGTCAGGTCGCTGAGGTACGCCAGGGCTGCACGATGGATGGCGGGGTCGTCGGGGAGAGCGCGACGAACGCGCATCCAGACCGCCTGCCGCGGGACGTGGGGGCCCTCGACCGAGGTGTACACCGGAGAAGGGACGTGCAGGACGTCGACCGGGCGTTCGGAGAACATGCGACGGCTCAGCGGGTGCAGCCCCGTGGGATCGAAGGGGGGGAGCTCTTCCGGAAGCGGGATGGCGTCGGGCATCGGCTCCGCGTGCTCGAGACCCGGGTCGTCGTCTTGGAACGAGGCGATCATCGAGAAGATGGGCACGCCCCCCTGGAAGGCCTGCGTGCGCCGGGTGGAGAACGATCGGCCGTCGTGGATGCGATCGACCGAAAACGTGATGCCGTCGGCGGGATCGCCGGGACGGAGGAAGTATCCGTGCATCGAGTGGACCGTGCGCTCGGGCGGCAGTGTGCGTGACGCCGCGACGATCGACTGCGCGAGCACCTGCCCGCCGTAGACACGGCCGAACGGCATCGTCTGCGACACCCCGGTGAAGATGTCCTCCGTGGTGCGCGCTCCGGCGTCTCGCAGGTCGAGCACCGCGAGCAGCGAGGCCACGGGATCGAGGTCGTCCGACACGTCGCTTCCGTTCCGGCGCGGCGGGCCCGCGCCGCTTGATAGTTTAGGGCGAGTGTCCGCGCGCCTGATGTTCCCCGACCCGCAGGCGGCAGCCGATCTGCTCACCTTCGCCTCTCGAGCCATCCGTCTCGGAGACGGTGCGGTGCGGCTGCGGGCCGACAGGGGAGTCCTCGTGACGACCGCCGCACCGCTCGCGCCCCGCGGCCTCTTCGACGCGACACCCACGGTTCTGGGTCTGCGCGTCTCGGAGATCGACCCGGAGCTCGAGTGCGACCTCGTCGTCGAGGCATCCGCTCTTCTTCCGGCACCCGACGATGCCTCTGCGATCGTCCTCCCCGACACGGCGACCTCGCCCGCGTGGGCCGGTGTCTCCCCCCCGCGCAGCGGATGGAAGCGGACGGATGCCATCGACGCGGCCGTCCTCGCGTCCCGGGCCCAGTACGGGGTCGCAGCCGTCGCCGATGCCCTCCCCGCCGACGCCGGCGAGGATGTCGTGCGTGCCATCCGCGCACAGGTCTGGGGGCATCCGGACCAGGCTCTCGGCGGACTCCCGCTGGGAACGGCGTTCGCCGCCTTCGCCCTCGGCTTCATCGCCGGCGGTGAAGAAGCCGCGGTGCGGACGAGCGGAGTGTGGACCCGCGTGACTCTCGCGCGGGGTCACGTCCTCGTGCGAGGGCCCGTGCGTTCGGGCTTGACCGCCGTCCGCGCGACCGGCGGCTGATCCAGGGAACACAAAGGCAGCCGCTCTAGGCTCGATAGCGCAAGGGGAGTACTCCCGACACGACGTATCCGTCATCACGAGGCCACGGTTGGCCTCCGGGTGCGTCGGTCCTGCCGGGGCGGAGGAGACCTTGACGCCGCAGCGGTGTGCTGCCCGTCGAGAGGTTCCTCATGGTCTCGTTCTCCCGTCTCATCGACCTCGCCTCGAAGGCCGTCGACAAGCCCTCGTCCTCCGGGTCCGCCCCGCGCGCAGGCCAGGGTGGCTCACGCGACTGGCGCGACGTGGTCCGATCCGCGGCGGATGCTGTCACCGGGGACCGTCGTGACGGCTCGGGGTCGGCACCGATGAGTGGTTCCCCCACGCCGGCCGCACGAACTGCGGGAGGCCGGGCGACAGCGCGTTACGCGCCGCCCGCGGCTATGGGGACACCATCCACGCTGTCGGCCGACGACCGTGCCGCGATCGCCCGGTACGACTACCTCGTGCGGACGGCCAACCCGGACGCGGTCGAGCAGATGCACCGGGAGGCGTTCGCACGGCTCACGCCGGATCAACGTGCCCACGTGCGTGCGCGAATGGACGCCGACCTCGCTCGGCACGAACGCCCTCGCTCGGACGCGCCGGATGATCTGGCCCGTACGGCGGCACGCGCGGAGGCGGCGCAGCCGGGCCGCATGTCGTCGCTTCTCGCGCGGGCCGGTCGCGGCGGCCTCATCGGCGCCGGCGTGGGAGGAGCGGCAGGCCTGCTCGCGGCGGTCGCCGGCGGCGCCGTCGTCAGCGCGGTGGCGGGGCCCCTCCTCGCGCAGGCGGGTCAGCTCGGTGTCGACTTCACGGGGCTGGCGGAGGGCGTCGACCTCGACGCTCTGGCATCGGGGGTCGACCTCGAGACACTCGTCTCCGGGGTGGACGTGGGGGCGGCCGGCGAGTGGGCCGGGGGAGCGCAGGATGCCGTGTCAGGCATCGGTGAGCAGGTCAGCGGCTTCGGCGATGGGCTGTCCAACCTCGACATCCCGGGGTTCGGTGACTTCCTCGGGCGGTGACCGAGCACTCTGACGCGTAGCGCCGGATCGCGGGGCTTCCGAGAACGATCCGTCGTCTCGGCGACTCAATCGGCGGGACGGAGGGGGAGGCCCTCGTCGGGCCGGCCCGCCTGCACGGGCCCGATTCCCCGCGGTTCGAAGGTGTTGACCATCGCGTAGGCGGCCCGCTCGAGGTAGTCCCAGAGCGGCGCCTCGAAGGCGGGCGGCAGAGCGATCTCGTCGACCGCTGCGCGCATGTGCCGCAACCACCGATCACGCGCGTCGGGGTCGACGTGGAAAGGCATATGCCGCATGCGCAGGCGGGGGTGTCCTCGCGTCTCGCCGTAGGTCGTAGGTCCACCCCAGTACTGCGCGAGGAACAGCGTCAGCCGCTCGGCGGCCGGGCCGAGGTCCTCCTCCGGATACATCGGCTTGAGCACCTCATCGGAGGCGACTCCGCGATAGAACGCGTCCACGAGGCGACGGAAGGTCTCCATCCCGCCCACCTGGTCGTAGAAGCTCACCGGCTCGCTCACTTCTGCTCCCCCTCGTCGGCGCGCACGGCCGGGGGCGTCGGTTTGGCGACGGCGGACCCTGGGGCATCGGGCAGGTCGACGATGGCCGTGGGGGTATCGTCTCGAACAGCCTTCTTCTTCGCCTTCCCGGGCAGCGCGTCGCCGGCGTGATCGTCGAGAGTCTCGGAGACGGCGAGGCGGCGCCCGCGCGGCTTCCAGCGGGGACGCTCTCCCCCCGCGGCCACCGGGGTCTCCTTCGTCTTCGGCGGGTGCGCTCCACGGACGCTCTGCGCGCCCTCGGGACCGGTGAGCATGATCGAGTTCAGCTGCGGCAGGGCGATGCCCATCGCATCGATCGCACGCTTGAGGCGGGCACGCAGTTCCCGTGCGACGTCGTCTTTCGCGCTCGACCGTGTCTTCATGACGAGCCGGATGACGAGAGCGTCGCCGCTGATCGACTCGAGACCCCAGATCTCGGGCTGCTCGATGATGCGCGAGCGCCACTTCGGCTCCTTCGACAAAGCCTTGGCCGCGGTCAGCATCGCCGTTTCGACGTCGTCGATATCCGCGTCGACGGGGACCGCGAGATCGATGATGACGCGCGACCAGCCCTGTGACATGTTGCCGATGCGGGTGATCTCACCGTTTCGCACGTACCAGAGCGTGCCGTTGACGTCGCGCACGTGAGTGATGCGGACGCTGACGAACTCGACGATGCCGGTGGCGAGCCCCAGGTCGACCACGTCGCCGATTCCGATCTGATCTTCGGCGACGATGAAGATACCGTTCAACACGTCCTTGACGATGTTCTGGGCCCCGAAACCGAGTCCGGCGCCGATGGCGGCCGTGAGCAGCGTCAGCGAGGCCAGGGCGTCGGGGGCGACGATGCTGGCGATCCAGACGAGCGCGACGATCACCAACACGACGTTGACGATGTTCTGCAGGATCGTCCCGAGCGTGCGCGTGCGCTGGACCAATCGCACGGCGGTGAGCGGGGATCGATCCAGTGCTTGCGTGTCGTCCACGCGGGCTTTGACCTTCGCACCGTTGACGATGCGATCGACGACGTGGCGGATCACGACGCGCAGAATCCACGCGGCGACGGCCACGCCGACGATGATCCCGACGATTCTGAGCAGCACGCCGCCGAACTCGAGCGCTTGGCCACCGAGCCATGTCCAGGTATCGATGCTGGTGATATCGGTGGGGGCGGGCGTCTCGGTCGGGGCGGGGGTGGTTTCGGCGAGAACTGACATCTGTTCCAGCGTAACGACGGATGCCTCGGCGCCGGCTGGGCGTCGAGGCATCCGTGGATATCGATGAGGTCACGCGTCCCGCGAGCGCAGGGCGACGAACCCGAGCAGGAGGGGACCGATCGCCCACGCGGCCAGGGTGATTCCGCCCTGGACCAGCGCATCACCCGCCGGAGTCGTCAGCTGCGCGGCGGCGTTGACGGGGAGGTAGGCGGCGGCGTCGACGACCCACTGCCAGCTCGGACCGGCGAAGGAGAACATGCTGAACACGATCGGCAGGACGAACAGCACCCCCACGGTCGCGGCGATCGCGGCGGCGCCGCTGCGCAGGAGAAATCCGAATCCGAGCCCGATGAGGGTGAACGCGGCCATCGAGACCACGCCGAGCACCAGTGGGACGAGGGACTCCGCGGGGCGCGACCAGTCCAGACCGACCGTGAGCAGCGGCGCGGTCAGCACGATCGCGACGAGGTAGGTGACGACGGTCGTGATCGCCATGACCACGGCGACCACGAGCGCCTTCGCCAGCAGGACGGCGCCGCGTCGCGGTTCGGCGGTCAGGGTCGAACGGATCATCCCCGTGGAGTACTCGCCCGTGACGACGATCGCGCCCAGGATGCCGGCGACGAGCATCGTGAACTGCGTCGGCGCCAAGACGACGTTCACCGCGGGGAAGGCGCCGGCCGAATCGTTGGAGGCGGCGGCGATGAGCAGGGAGATGCCGATCGACAGCGCAGCGGTCACCCCGAGCGACCACCACGTCGAGCGCAGGCTCAGGATTTTGATCGCCTCGCTCTTCAACAGGTGCGCGAAGCTCAGGGACAGAGCGGGGGAGTGGGACGTGCGGCGAGGCGCCGCGGCGACGGCGGTCATGCGATCTCCTTGGTCTTGTACTCGACGGAGTCATCCGTGAGGGCGAGGTAGGCGTCTTCGAGCGAGCCCACCCGCGGGGTCAATTCATACAGCGGGATGCCGTGCGCCGCCGCCGCGTCGCCGACGGTCTGCGCGGTCACCCCGACGATCTGGACGGTGCCCGGTTCGATCGCGGAGATCGTGGCATCCGGGATGCGGAGGGCCGACACCAGATCGTCGAGGCGAGGTGAGCGGACGAGGAGCGTCGTCGTCGTCCAGGTGCTCACCAATTCCGGCAGGGGGGCGTCGGCGAGGACCTTGCCCCGGCCCAGGACGATCACGTGGTCGGCGGTCTGCGACATCTCGCTCATGAGGTGGCTCGAGAGCAGGACGGTGCGCCCCTCGGCGGCGAGGTGCCGCACGAACTGCCGCACCCACCGCACGCCCTCGGGGTCGAGACCGTTGACGGGCTCGTCGAGGATCAGCGTGTGCGGATCGCCGAGCAAGGCGGCGGCGATGCCGAGACGCTGCCCCATACCGAGGGAGAAGGCACCCGCCCTCTTCCCGGCGACCGAACCGATGCCGGTGAGCTCGATGACCTCGTCGACGCGGGTTCGTCCGATGCCGTGCGTCGCGGCCATCGCCCGCAGGTGGTTACGGGCCGAACGACCGGTGTGGACGGCCTTGGCGTCGAGGAGCACGCCGACCTCGGTGAGCGGGGACCGCAGCTGTCGATAGTCACGGCCGCTCACGGTCACCGTTCCGCTCGAGGGACGGTCCAGTCCGACGATCATCCGCATGGTCGTGGACTTTCCGGCGCCGTTCGGGCCGAGGAAGCCGGTCACGCGGCCGGGGGCCACGGTGAACGACACGCCGTCCACGGCGGTCTTGTCACCGTACCGCTTGGTGAGTTCTTCTGCAACGATCATGCCCTCCACGGTAGGGAGCGCCCTCGCGTCGGGCATCCGTCCCCGGGATGACACCGGCACCACCGGGGGATGATCCGGAGAAGACGGACGCCCCCTCCCGTGAGGGGAGAGGGCGTCCGTCGGGGGACGACGACTACTGTGCGTCGCGCTCCTGGACTGCGAGCGCCCGCTCGACGCCGGCGAGGTTCTCGCTCACGAGACGTCGGAGCGCCGGTGCGACATCGGTGTGCTGCGCGAGCCAGGCACGCGTCGCATCGCGCAGCTCGGTGCTGGCGAGTGCCGCGGGGTAGAGGCCCACGATGAGGTACTGCGCGATCTGATAGCTGCGCGACTCCCAGATCGGCAGCAGCATCGCGAAGTAAGGCTCGACGAAGCCGGCCAGGGCGTCGACGGTCGCCGGGTGGGTGAATCCGAGCGCCGCGGCGCGCACGATCGTGTTCGGCGCGTCGTCACGGTCGATCAGTGAGCTCCAGGCGGCAGCCTTGGCCTCGCGCGTGGGGAGTGCGGCCTTGGCCTGCGCGGCGAACTCCCCGCCCTTCGCCGTGTTGTCCGCTGCGCGCGCGGCGTCCATCTCGGCATCGGTGACGGCTCCGGCCGCGGCGAGCGAGATGAGCAGCTGCCACGAGAGGTCGGTGTCGACGTCGAGGCCGTCGAGCGTGGTCTCCCCGTCGCGCAACGCCTTCACGGTCTCGGCATGGGCGGGCGTGGATGCCGCCGAGGCGAACGCGGTGACGAACTGCAGCTGGCTGTCGCTCCCGGGGGCGGCGCGCTGAGCAAGCTCCCACAGGCCGTCCGCGACGCGCTCCCGGGCGACTCCCCGCGATGCGGGGGAGACGTAGGAGTTCGCCGCGAGCTGCAGCTGCGCGAGCGTCGTGCGCACCGTGGTGGACTCCGTCTCGGAACCGATGTTGCGGAGCACCAGGTCGAGGTAGTCGGTGGCCGAGGCCTCGGCATCCCGTGTCTGATCCCACGCGGCACCCCAGACGAGCGAACGGGCGAGGGGATCGGAGATGTCTTTCAGATGGGCGATCGCCGTTGTGAGCGAGCGGTCGTCGAGGCGGATCTTCGCGTAGGCGAGGTCGGCGTCGTTGAGCAGCACGAGGTCGGGACGCCGGATGCCACGCAGGTCGGGCACTTCCGTGCGGTCGCCGTCGACATCGAGTTCCAGGTGGTGGACACGCTCCAGGGCACCGCTCTCGGTCAGTGAGTAGAACCCGACCCCGAGGCGGTGGGGTCGGATGGTGGGGTAGTCGGCGGGCGCCGTCTGCACGATGGCGAAACGCGAGATCGTCCCGTCGGCGGCCTCTTCGATGAGCGGAGAGAGCGTGTTGACACCGGCCGTCTCGAGCCACTTCTTCGACCAGTCGCCGAGGTCGCGGCCGCTGGTCGTCTCGAGCTCGGCGAGGAGATCGCCGACTTCGGTGTTCGACCACTGGTGCTTCTGGAAGTAGGCGGCGACGCCGGCGAAGAACTCCTCGATGCCTACCCAGGCGGCGAGCTGCTTGAGGACGGAACCGCCCTTGGCGTAGGTGATGCCGTCGAAGTTGACCTGCACGTCTTCGAGGTCGTTGATCTCGGCGACGACGGGGTGGGTAGAGGGCAGCTGGTCCTGGCGGTAGGCCCAGGTCTTCTCCATCGCATTGAAGGTCGTCCAGGCGGCCTCCCACTCCGTGGCCTCGGCGGTCGCGATCGTGGACGCCCACTCGGCGAACGACTCGTTCAGCCACAGGTCGTTCCACCACTTCATGGTGACGAGGTCGCCGAACCACATGTGGGCGAGCTCGTGCAGGATCGTCACGACGCGGCGCTCCTTGACGGCATCCGTCACCTTGCTCCGGAACACGTAGGTCTCGGTGAAGGTCACCGCGCCGGCGTTCTCCATCGCGCCGGCGTTGAACTCCGGCACGAACAACTGGTCGTACTTGGCGAAGGGGTAGGGGAAGCGGAACTTCTCCTCGTAGTAGGCGAAGCCCTGACGCGTCTTGTCGAAGACGTAGTCGGCATCCAGGTACTGCCAGAGGCTCTTGCGGGCGAAGACGCCCAGGGGGATGACGCGGCCGTCGGCGCTGGTGAGCTCGGAGAAGGTCGCCTCATAGGGACCGGCGACGAGCGCGGTGATGTAGGACGAGATGCGCGGCGTCGGGGGGAAGTCCCATCGCGCCACGTCATCGGAGAGCGGGACGGGCTCGGGGGTCGGGGAGTTGGAAACGACCTTCCAGCGCGACGGGGCGGTCACAGAGAACGTGAAGACCGCCTTCAGGTCGGGCTGCTCGAAGACGGCGAACACCCGTCGGGAGTCGGGCACCTCGAACTGCGAGTACAGGTAGACCTCGCCGTCGACGGGGTCGACGAAGCGGTGCAGGCCCTCACCGGTATTGGTGTACTCGCAGTCGGCCTCGATCACGAGCTCGTTCTCGGCCTCGAGGTCGTCGAGCGCGATGCGCGAATCGTGGAAGACCGTCGGGCTGATCTCGCGCCCGTTCAGACGGATCGTGTGCACCTCGCGTGCGATCACGTCGATGAAAGTCGCGGCGCCGGGCGTGGCCGAGAACCGTGCGACGGTGCGCGAGCCGAACACCTCGTCGCCTCGTGTGAGATCGAGCGCGACGTCGTACTCGTGCGTGTCGACGATCGCGCGACGCTCCTGCGCTTCGATGCGGGTGAGATTCTCTCCTGGCACTGGCGTTCTCCCGATGATGTGAAGGGGATCGTCGCGGATGACGCTGCTGGCGTCGACGACAACCGTATTAGCCTAGTCACGAGATAACCGGCGCCCGGGCCCATCTCGCAAGTGCGAGGATGTCACGGTGAGCACGACCGACACGGACAGCACTCCCGACACCGTCCTCTACGCCTCGCCGGCCGCGGCATCCGGACCCAACTGGGTCGAGACGCCCGTGGCGTACGACGGCATCCTCCTCGCCGGCTTCGGCGGCCCGGAAGGGCAAGACGACGTCATCCCGTTCCTGCGCAACGTGACGCGAGGCCGAGGGATCCCCGACGAGCGTCTCGAAGAGGTGGCCCACCACTACCGCCACTTCGGCGGCGTGAGCCCGATCAACCAGCACAACCGCGAACTCAAGGCCGCGCTGGAGGCCGAGGTCGCCAAGCGCGGTCTCGGTCTGCCCGTGTACTGGGGGAACCGGAACTGGGCGCCGTACCTCGAGCAGGCCGTCACGGAGGCCGCCGAGAACGGGCACACCACGCTTCTCGCCATTGCGACCAGCGCATACAGCTCCTTCTCGAGCTGCCGCCAGTATCGCGAAGATTACGCGCGCGTGCTCGAGGCGACGGGACTCGGCGAGACGGTCACCATCGACAAGGTGCGGCAGTTCTTCGACCACCCCGGGTTTGTCTCGGCCTTCGTCGAGGGCGTCACGAACGCCGTGAAGACGTACGTCGCCGACGGCATCGCGCCAGAGAAGATCCGCGTGCTCTTCTCCACCCACTCCATCCCCACCGCCGACGCGCAGCGTTCGGGTCCCCGTGACGTCGATTTCGGCGAGGGCGGCGCGTACGAGGCGCAGCACAAGGCCGTGGCCGCGTTCGTCATGGCCGAGGTCGCGGCCGCCGTCGCCGACGTCGAGTGGGAACTCGTCTACCAGTCGCGCTCCGGCCCGCCCACGCAGCCCTGGCTCGAGCCCGACGTCAACGACGTGATCGCCGAGCTCCCGGGCCGCGGTGCCGAGGCCGTGGTCATCGTGCCGCTGGGATTCGTCAGCGACCACATGGAGGTGCTCTGGGACCTCGACACCGAGGCCATGGAGGCCGCCGAGGAAGCGGGCATCCGCGCAGTCCGCACGCCGACGCCGGGCATCGACCCCGCGTACGTCTCGGGGTTGATCGACCTCGTCGAGGAGCGCCTGAAGGGCACCCCGAAGAGCGAGCGTCCGCACCTGACCGACCTGGGCCCCTGGTACGACGTCTGTCGTCCTGGCTGCTGCGAGAACATCCGCGCGGGTTTCAAGCCCGTGGCCGCGGGACTGCGCCCCTGACGCACACCGACGCCGCCCGTTCCTCCGAGGAACGGGCGGCGTCGTCGTTCCGCCCGTGTGTCGGCGGCCATCAATAGGATGAGCGCATGCGCATCCACCTCGGTACCGACCACGCCGGTCTCGAATTCTCCACCCAGATCCAGCACCACCTCGCCTCCCAGGGGCACGAGATCATCGACCACGGACCCGTCGAGTACGACCCGCTCGACGACTACCCCGCGTTCTGCATCCGCGCAGCGCAGGCTGTGGTGCGTGACCAGGCCGCGGGCATCGAAGCCCTCGGCGTCGTCTTCGGCGGTTCGGGCAACGGCGAGCAGATCGCGGCCAACAAGGTCCTCGGCGTTCGCGCGGCCCTGGTCTGGAACATCTCGACCGCCGAGCTCGCCCGTGAGCACAACGACGCGAACGTCATCTCGATCGGCGCCCGTCAGCACACGTTCGAGGAGGCCGCCTCGTTCATCGACCGCTTCATCGCGACGCCCTTCTCCGGTGAGGAGCGTCACGCGCGCCGGATCGGCCAGCTCGCCGCGTTCGAGCAAGACGGCGTTCTGCTGCCCGATCCCCGGGCGGGGCGGCATGACGACCCGATGACCGACGTCAGCGACTCCTTCGATCCCGAGGCGGGCTGATGCCCGAAGGGCATTCCGTCCACCGCATCGCCCGCCAGTTCGACCGCAACATCGTCGGCCGCAGCGTCTCGGCATCCAGCCCTCAGGGACGGTTCGTCGAGGGAGCAGCGGTGCTCGACCGACGTGAGGCTGTCGAGGTGCGCGCCGTGGGAAAGCAGATGTTCCTGCTGTTCGACGGAGACGTCTGGTTGCGGGTTCACCTGGGCATGTACGGAGCCTGGGATTTCTCGGGAGAGATCGCGGTCGATGCGACCATCGCCTCGGCCAACGGGCGTATGGGGCACACGAACCAGCGCGGAACCGTGCTCGATGAGACACCGATCCTGGATGCCGCGGGCGAGAATTCGCTGAGCTCGATCGGGGCTCCCCGCCGAGCGCGCGTGCGCATGTCCGAACAGACCACGGGTCTCGATGAGTCGAGCGAATGGCCCCCGCCGGTTGTGGGCGCGGTGCGGCTGCGCCTGCTCACCGAGGCGACCTGCGCCGACTTGCGCGGACCGACCGCGTGCGTGCTGCAGACGCCGGACGAGGTCGCCGCGACCATCGCGAAGCTCGGTCCCGACCCCCTCGTCGACGATGTCGCCGAGGGTGAGGAGCGCTTCACCGCGACGGTGAAGAAGAAGCCGACGGCGATCGGCCTGCTGTTGATGGATCAGTCCGTGGTCAGCGGCATCGGCAACGTCTATCGCGCCGAGATCCTCTTCCGCGCGCGACAGAACCCGCACACACCGGGCCGTGACGTGCCCGAGGACGTCGTGCGCGGCATGTGGCGCGATTGGGTGCGTCTGCTGTCGATCGGCGTCGAGACCGGTCAGATGATGACGATGGACGACCTCGATCCCGAGGCCTATCGTCGGGCGATGGCCCATCGGGACGACCGTCACTGGGTCTACCACAGGGCAGGTCTGCCCTGCCGGGCGTGCGGCACGACGGTGCTCATGGAGGAAGCCGCTGGCCGCAAGCTCTACTGGTGTCCACGCTGCCAGGCATGAGCGAGCGAGAATCGCTCGGGGATGCGGTGATGCGGCCGTGGAAACGAGACGACGCGGCCGTCCTCGCGCTCGCGGCCGGGAGTGCCCTCGACCTCGCGACCCAGGTCCCTCGGGAGGTCTCTGCCGACCCTACGGCCGCTGAGGCGCACATCGACACGGTTCTGCGCTTCGAGGATGATCGGAAGAACTGGGCGATCGTTCTCGACGGGGTCGCGGTCGGCAATGTCGGCGTCACCGCTATCGAGTACCGTCATGGCACCGCGTGGATGTCGTACTGGCTGGCCGCCGGTGCGCGGGGGAGAGGCCTCGCGACCGCAGCGCTGGTATCGGCGAGTGCCTGGGCCTTCGACGCCGGGCTGTACCGCCTCGAGCTCGGTCACCGCGTCAACAACCCCGCGTCGTGCCGGGTCGCCACCGCGGCGGGGTTCATCGCAGAGGGAGTGGAACGACGGAAGCTCCGTTACGGCACCGACCGCTTCGACGTGGAGACCCACGCCCGCCTGCTCGACGACCCGCTCCCTGTGCCCACGGGGCTGCCTTTCACGGCGTGAGCGGTTCACGCGGATCGGCACCGGTCTGCGGGCGCTCCCGCGTCGTTCTAGGCTGAACCGGTGCGTCAGAACCCGAGCTTCGCGATGACCGACGTGGCCGAGATCCGTCGGCTCATCGACCTTCACCCGTGGGTCACACTCGTCAGCCAGGGCCCGGACGGCCTGGTCGCCTCGCACTACGCCGTCATGCTCGACGACGACCGCGACGACCTGACCATCGTGGGCCACGTGGGAAAGCCCGACGACGCCATCCTGGGCTTGGGCGAGCGCGAGCTGCTCGTGGTCGTGCAGGGCCCGCACGGCTACATCACGCCCCGGTGGTACGGTGACGTCCCCGCGGTGCCGACGTGGAACTTCGTCTCGGCGCATCTGTCCGGCATCCCGGAATTGCTGAGCCCCGCAGAGAACCTGCGCGTTCTCGACCGTCTGGTGGCGCGGTTCGAGGGAGACGGTGCCGACGCCCGCGGCCTCTACACGCTGCCCAACGACGCCGAGTTCGTGGAGCGGCTCGAACGGGGGACCGTCGGATTCCGCCTGAGGCCCACTCGCATCACCGCGAAGCGCAAACTCAGCCAAAACAAGACCGCGGATGTGGTCGAGACGGTGATCGCGCGCGTGTCGGCTGACAACCCCGAGCTCGCCGTCGAGATGCGTCGGGCCGCCGACGCGCGGGTGCGCCCGTGATCGGCGAGACGGCCGGTTTCATCCGTGCCGTGCGGGTCGCAGGCCCCGGGCGTGAGCTGCTGCCCACCACCGAGCCGCTCGACCTGGTGGTCGCGAACGGCGTCATCGTCGACATCGCGCCCACCGGGAACCTCCCGCCGACCGGCCCGATCATCGAAGGTGAGGGGGGTTGGCTGCTGCCCGGCCTGTGGGACCACCACGTGCATGTGCTCCAGTGGGCGCTCGTCGCCGATCGCGTCCCGCTGGGTGACGTCCGTTCGGCCGGGGAGGCGGCGAGCCTGATGGCATCGGCGCCGGAGACCGATGGGCGGCGTGTCGGTACGGGCTTCCGAGACGGGCTCTGGTCCGACGAACCGAGCCTCACGCTCCTGGATGACATGACCGGCGGGGTTGCGACCTACCTCATCAACGCCGACGTCCACAGCGTCTGGATGAACAGCGCCGCCTTCCGTCGCGAGGGCTTCGAGCCAGTGGCATCCGGGATCGTGCGCGAGGAGGACGCGTTCGAGATCTCCCGCCGCCTGAACGCCGTCGAACCCGAGATCGCAGACCGCGCCGTCGCGAAGGCCGCCCGTGCCGCGGCCGCGCGAGGGATCGTCGGGCTCGTCGACCTCGACATGACGTGGAACGACGAGCCGTGGCAGCGCCGGGTCGCGGGCGGGTTCGACACGCTTCGCGTCTCTTACGGCATCTACCCGCGGCACCTGGACCAGGCTATCGCCGAGGGCTTGCGCACGGGGGAGCGGGTGCGCGGATCGACACACGACCTCGTACGCGTCGGGCCGCTGAAGGCGATCACCGACGGCTCGCTCGGAACGCGGACGGCCGCGTGTGCGCACCCCTATCCGGGAGACACCGGCAACCACGGTCTCTTGACCATCGCGCCCGACGAGCTCGCCGACATGATGACGCGCGCGACCGCGGCGGGTCTGGAGTGCGCCGTCCACGCGATCGGCGACGTCGCGAACGCCCACGCTCTGGATGCGTACGCCCGCACGGGCGCGGTGGGGACGATCGAGCACGCACAGCTCGTGGCACACGCCGACATCCCGCGGTTCGCGCGCCTCGGGGTGGCGGCCAGCGTGCAGCCCGAGCACGCGCTCGACGACCGCGACATGACGGATGCCATCTGGGCCGAACAGTCGGCGCAGCCCTACCCCCTCCGGGCGCTGGTCGACAGCGGCGCGAACGTGCGCTTCGGCTCCGACGCGCCGGTCGCGTCGCTCGACCCCTGGGCCGCGATGGCCTCGGCGGTGTTCCGTACGCGCGACGGACGCGAGCCGTGGCAGCCGCATCAACGGGTCGGAATCGACACCGCGATCGCGGCATCAACCGCCGGCGGATCGAGCGCACCCGCCGAGATCTCTCCCGGCGGTCTTGCGGATCTGGTCATCGTCGACGCCGACCCGCTGAGCGCCGACGAGCGAGGCCTCCGCACCATGCCGGTGCGCACGACGCTGGTCGCGGGTCGCGTGACCCACCACGCCTGACCCGCCCCTGCTTCGTCGCCGCGCGCGAGCGTGAGTGGCCGGAAGCTGTCGCCGCTGCCCCCCGCAGGGCGACATGTCTTGGCGAGTCACGCGGAACGACGACGGGGGCGGTGCCGAAGCACCGCCCCCGTCGGGGAGAGAAACGATTACGCGGCGAGGTGAGCGAAGAGGAACCAGCGGTCCTTGTCGAGGCCGCGCTTGATCTCGATCGCAACGTCCTGGCTCGACATGTCGATCTCGTCGAGACCCTCGATCGCAGCCTCGATGTCGACGAGGACGGCGTCGATGTCGGCGATGACCGCGCGGATGACGACGTCGGAAGGCGCAAAGCCGGCGGGCACCTCGGTCGCCTTGGCCTTCGCCGCAACGGTCGACAGACGCGAGTCGATGGGCAGCCCCAGGGCGACGATGCGCTCGGCGGCGAGGTCGGCCCAGTCCTGCGCGTGGGCGACGACCGAGTCGAGAAGCTCGTGCACACCGATGAAGTTCGAGCCGCGGACGTGCCAGTGAGCCTGCTTGCCGTTGACGACGAGGGCCTCGAGGCCGATGACGACGGGGGAGAGGAACTGGGCGGTACCGGCGGCCATCGTGGGGTCGACGGTGGTGGCGGGTGGGGTCTGAACGGTGCTCATGGCTGCTCCTTGTCGCAGTGAACGAAGTCTGATGGATGCAACGCTACTCACGTCACAGCATTCCGCAAGCAAGATGAGGCTCGGCTAAATACCTGATGAATAGGCAATCCTCACCTGACTTCCGGTGGGAACGGGCGTGTGCGGCGGGCGGCGCGGAGCGACGTGCGAGGATCGAGTCGTGCCTGGCATCCTGGACCGCGTCGACGCCTACGGGGCTCACCCCGATCAGTGGGTGCGTCTCCGCGGCGACACCTCCGCGACGCTCTGCATGTGCTTCATCCACGGGGGCTACTGGCGATCGACCTACACCGCCCGGCTGATGGAGCCTCTGATGGTTCGGATGGGCCGGGACGGTGTGGCGGCGGTGAACATCGAATACCGCCGCGAACGCGACGCGGCGGCGATGCAGGCGGACGTGCGTGCTGCTCTGCGCCGAGCACGCGAGGTGTTCCCCCACGCCCGGCGGGCGGTGGTCGGCCATTCCGCCGGCGGACATCTGGCATTGATCACCACGGACGAGGCCGAGCTGATCGTCGCCCTGGCCGCCGTCACCGACCTCGCGGGCGGGTACGCGGCCCAGAGCGGGTCGGGTGCGGTCGCCGAGCTCATGGGTGCATCACCCGCCGAGCGTCCCGCGGCGTACGACGCCGCGACACCGCGACCGTCTACGGTTCCCACGCTTCTCGTGCACGGTGCCGACGACGACCGCGTTCCGGTGAGCCATTCGCAGGACTTCGCGCACCGCGCCCGGACCGCGGGCGCCCCGCTCGACGCGTTCGAGTTCGCCCACCTCGACCACATGGTGCTCATCGACCCCGACGGTCCGCACTGGCCGTCCGTGTGGGCGTGGGTGCATCAGCGGGTCGACGCAACTCGAAGGGGCTCGTCATGACCATCGCCGCCGACGCGTCGATCCTCGGCCTGGAGGGCGCGTCACCGCAGCTGAGCAGCGACGCCTTCGTGGCATCCGGCGCCCGCGTGATCGGGGACGTGTCCCTCGGGCCGGGGGCGAGCGTCTGGTACAACGCCGTCCTGCGCGCGGACAGCGCGGCGATCGTGGTCGGGCCCCGGTCGAACGTGCAGGACAACGTCTCGATCCACGTCGACCGCGGGCGTCCCGTGATCATCGGCGCCGACGTGTCGATCGGACACAATGCTGTCGTCCACGGTTGCACCATCGGCGACGGCTCCCTGATCGGGATGGGCAGCGTTGTGCTTTCCGGGGTGGAGATCGGGCCGGGATGCCTCGTCGCCGGGGGAGCGGTCGTGCTCGAGGGCACCGTGATTCCGGAGGGCTCGCTGGTCGCCGGTGTTCCCGCCGCAGTGCGACGTGCGCTCACCCCGGAGGAGCGGGACGGGATCTCACGGAACGCCGAAACCTACCTGGCCCACGCGGCGCGGCACGGGGGTGCGGTCACGGTCGAGGCCTCAGGCGGGTAGCGCGTGGGCCCCCCTCCGTCCGCTCAATGAGGGCAGGGCTCCATGATCGTCACGTGACCTCGCCCGAGGACGTCGAACAGTGCCCTCTCGGCATTCGACCAAGCCCAAGCCGCCCGGCTTGGGAATCCGCACGACCGCAACCCCAGCAACCGGGCGCCCGCGTCGCTCTACACCCGAAACCCACGTGTCGGAGACGAGGAGGCGGAAGCGAGGCTAGCGGGCGACCACGCTTCCTGTCGTCGCCCACCCCAGCACCGCGTTCAAGCCGGTTCTGACCTGCCCCCTTGCAACGGTGACGGGGGTTGCTTTGGTGAAGGTGGGGGCGTTGTTCCACCACTCCCCGGCGAGTTTCGACGATGACGAGGGACGGAACTGAAGACGGTAGGTGCCCGCGGGGAGACCGACAATTCGATAGCTGCCATCACCCAACAAGGATGACGCGCAGCGAACCGTTTTCGTCGCGGAGGTCATTGCACAGACAGCCACCTCTTTGGGCGCCGAGGACGCCCCCGCGGGGAGGCTGACTTTTCCCGAGATCGTCCCCAGTATGGTGAGGTCGGCGTCAATGCCCGTCGTTGCATTGCCTGCCACCACTTTGATCGGTATGGATGAAGCAAAATCGGGCACGTTCTTATACCAGGCGACAATTGCGTCCAAGGAGTAAGGCAGCTCGAATCGCACGCGATAGGTACCAGTCGGTAAACCGACTACTCGATACGTCCCGTCTGCATTAGCTGTCGCGGCGGTGACGTATTTCGGCTTACCATCGACGAGTTCTCCCGCGTAGACGCTCACAGTCAGCATGTCCCATGCCGTACCAGCCAGCTTCGCGTATGTGATGCGGCCCGAGACCGAGCCCCCCATCAGCAGCGTCACGGGCGCAACCTCGACGTCGCCACCGGCGGTCACGGTGGACGCGGTTGCGGATTCGAACGACGGCTTGTCCCCCGACCACCTGCTCAAGACTCCGGTCGCATCACGCGCATCGAAAAAAAGACGATATGACCCGGCGCCCGCGAGTTCGATGGTGTACCGCCCGTCGGCGCTCGGAGATGCTGAGCCGGCAATCTTATGCGCCGCGTCATAGGCCGTCACAGTGATCTTCGTTGCCGACACTGCTTTCGGAAGAGTCACGTTGCCGGAGATCATCGCAGGTCGATCGAGCTTGATGTCGACATGCGAGAGATTCACCCCGGAAGACACTGTGAGAGGAGTCGCCGCTGCCATGCTCGACTGGTTCTTATACCACTCGTCTGCCAAGCCTGACCCCAACGGCACGTCTACCTGCAACGCGTAGCGACCCGCGGGAACCCTTCGGATCTCATACCCTCCCGTGGACCCTACGTAGCCTGTCAGCTTATTGCCGTAAGGGTTGGAATCATCCACGTTGTAGATCGATACCGTGACGCCGGAGGCGGGGAACGTAACCCCCGAAGGCACGTGGATACGGCCTGTGATCTTCATGAGCGCGACTGCCGCTCGCTCCGGCGTCGGTGAGGGTGTCTCGACTGCGGAAGACGGTGCGATGGGAATCGATGTTGCCTCCGGGTGAGATGTGGACCGCTTGTTCGCATCCGCGGTGGGAGCAGTGGTCGTCCTCGCCGACGGTGTCGGTTGTGGTGTAGCGCTCGCGGAAGGATGAGGCGAAGGTTGGGGTGACGCGGGCGCAGGACTCGCGGGCGGCCCCTGAGTGGTTGCGGGCGTTGACCCGCCCTCGGACGCAGACGCGGCGATCGCCGGCGGAGCGATGATCAGCGCGATCGTAAGCGTGATCGTTGTTGCGAACGCGTGAACGACAGTGCGTCGATTGTTTGACATTTTGCATCCCCCGAGAGCGAGCCGACCCGTCGAGAACAGGCGGCTCGCGGCGCGATTGACGGGGGAACCCCCCAGGCATTTCATATCACGTGCGGAGGGCACGCTGAATGCCGCGTCTTGTCACCGAAGTTTGGAGAAAGTGAGTGGTGGCCTCCTTTGAGTCCTTCTGTGCGGATGCAACGCCCACCGTGCCCGCAGTGCCCGCGCTCACCCCATGATCGCTTTCATCGCGCGCGGTACCGATGCTGGAGGAGCGCGGGGCGGGTCGTGCGCTCCCTGCGAGAGGACGGGAAGAGACACGGAAGATTCGATCATCACCGCGGTCGCTACCGCTCTGCCTGTGTTCGTCGCGCGGATCCTGTGGTGAGGCGTCCTCCATCGTTATCCACGCGGCGCTGACCTCGCCTTCCGAGACGGCCAAGCAAGCCGGTCACGCAGCGGCTGTCGACCCAGAGCGAAAGTCGTCTCCGCCTCCCTCCGCATTGAGTCGTCATCGCGCGCCGACGCGTGGACGAATCCCTGAGCGCCCTCCTGCGCCTGGCCTCGCTCGTCGATGGGCGGGTCCGGGGCTGGCACTCGCGGCACGCCGGTGCGGACCGCCCTCTTTCCGACATCTGGGTCGGGGTGCTCCTGTTCGCGGCTCGCCCTCCCCGCGGTGGTCGTCGCGACGACGTGGGGCACGTTCGCGCTCGAAAGTTCTCTCTGTCTCACCATCGTCTTCGCCCCGCCCCGAGACAACGGCTGCGTCAGACCGCCGCCGTACGCGGCATCCTGTTCCATCTGACGATCGCCGTCGTGATGGGCCTGGTGGCGTTCGACATCGTCATCACTGCGACTCTGCTGGTGTCGCTGCAGCGCCGCCGCGTGACCGAACCGGCACCGCGTCACCAACCGGAAGCTTCCATCCCGGACGGGAAAACCCGATGATCATCGCCATCAGTACCGCGATCCCCCTGCTCGCCGCGGGCCTTGCGGTCGGATCGAGCTTGGCGTGCCGGCCACGCCGCCGCGGCGGTTCCGATCTCGGTCGGGGCATCGGACTCATCGTGGCCGCGGCGGCCGCCGTGTTCGCGGGAGAGGAGTACGCCGTCTACGTAGCGATGGTGGGTTGCGCCTGGATCGTCGTCTGGCTGATCATCGGATCCATCGCCGCGGGAAAGGCTGCGAGCCGCATTCCGCAGAGTTGACCACCGTTTCCGAATCGGCTCTCGTTCACCGGGCGCTCGTGCGAACGAAGGGAGCCGGTCCGAGGCTCCCGCGACGCGAGGGCGTCCGCGACGGGGACATGTCGAAGGACCGCGGACCAGAAAGGGCCGTAGCTCACGAGAAGTGGAGGGGATGACGGGAATCGAACCCGCACCATCAGTTTGGAAGACTGAGGCTCTACCATTGAGCTACATCCCCGCGGCGGTGAACCGCAGCGTCAACAACTCTACTTCACGCGCGGCGATGCAATGTACATCCTTTCGTCGGCGCACGATATCTCCGCCTCACCGGCCCCCACGGCCTGATCGACTAGACTCTCAGGGGTCGTTTCGTCGAACGCGCGCCGCGCGTCGCCCCGGGGCGTAGCTCAGCTTGGTAGAGCGCCCGCTTTGGGAGCGGGAGGCCGCAGGTTCAAATCCTGTCGCCCCGACGTGACGGCCCCCAGACCACAGGCCCAGCCGGCCCCCGCGTGCGCGCGGGCCACACAAGGAGAACACACCGCATGGTCAACAGCACCGTCGAGAAGCTCAGCCCGACCCGGGTCAAGCTGCACATCACGGTCTCGCCCGACGAGCTCAAGCCGAGCATCGCGCACGCCTACGAGCACATCGCGAAGGACGTGCAGATCCCCGGCTTCCGCAAGGGCAAGGTCCCCGCTCCCATCATCGACCAGCGCATGGGCCGCGGCGCCGTCATCGAGCACGCCGTCAACGAGGGCCTCGACGGGTTCTACCGCGAGGCCGTCGAGGCGCAGGAGCTCCGTGTGATCGGTCGCCCCAACGCCGAGATCGTCGAGCTGCCCGACCTCAAGGACTTCTCGGGCGACCTCGTCGTCGACGTCGAGGTCGACGTGCGTCCCGAGTTCGACCTGCCGTCGTACGACTCGATCACGGTCACGGTGGACGCCGTCGAGGCCGACGAGGCCGGCATCGATGCCGAGCTCGACCGCCTGCGCGCCCGTTTCGGCACGCTCGTCACGGTCGACCGTCCCGCCGCGAAGGGTGACTTCGTCGAGCTCGACCTGGTCGCCACGATCGACGGCAACGAGATCGACCGCGCCGAGGGTGTCTCGTACGAGGTCGGCTCGGGCGAACTGCTCGAGGGCATCGACGAGGCCATCGACTCGCTGACGGCCGACGAGGAGACCACCTTCCGCTCGAAGCTCGTGGGAGGCGACCACGCCGGAGAGGAGGCGGAGGTCTCCGTGAAGATCACGGCCGTCAAGGAGCGCGAGCTCCCCGACGCCGACGACGACTTCGCCCAGATGGCATCCGAGTTCGACACGATCGCCGAGCTCCGCGAGTCGCTCAGCGAGCGTGTTTCGCAGCAGGCCGTGTTCACGCAGGGCTCCGCCGCGCGCGACAAGTTCATCGACGCGCTGCTCGAGGCCGTCGAGATCCCCGTGCCGCCGCAGCTGATCGAGGACGAGGTGCACAACCACCTCGAGGGCGAGAACCGCCTCGAGGACGACGAGCACCGCGCCGAGGTCACCGAGGCGAGCGAGAAGCAGTTCCGTACGCAGATGGTGCTCGACAAGATCGCCGAAGACGCCGACGTGCAGGTGTCGCAGGACGAGCTTACGCAGTACCTCATCCAGTCCGCCGCGCAGTACAACATGGCGCCGCAGGACTTCGTCAACGCGCTGCAGCAGGGCAACCAGCTGCCCGCGCTCGTCGGTGAGGTCGCCCGCAACAAGGCGCTCGCGATCGCGCTCGGCAAGGTCACCGTCGTCGACACCAACGGCAAGCCCGTCGACCTGACCGGCTTCGTCGCCGTCGAGGGTGAGGAGCCCACCGAGTCCGCCGAGGACGAGGTCGTCGAGGAGGCGCAGGAGATCGCGGATGCCGCGGCCGACGCGGACGCCATCATCGAGGCCGAGGAGGCTCCCGCCGAGGAGGCCCCCAAGAAGGCGCCCGCCAAGAAGCGCGCGCCGGCCAAGAAGAAGGCCGCCGACAGCGAGTAAGTCGTGACGAGGGGGCGGGTGCTGCGGCATCCGCCCCCTTTCGCGTCCCCGCCCGCGGTCGCCCGTTGAGTGTCCACAACACCCGGATGATTTTTCGAGGCGTCCGGGTGTCTTGGACACTCAACGATGGTGCGGCGAAGGCGGGCGAGCGGGCACGGTGCCGAGCGGGCGCGGTGCGGGGCGGCGCGGGTGGGCGTGGTGCGGGGGAGCGGGGCGGCTTGGCAGAGAGGGAGGACACGTGGACGACTGGCAGGACAGAGTGGACGCGGTATGGGCGGACGACACCCTCGATCCCACCGAGGTGATCCACCGGATCGACGCACTGGCGGGGGAGCGGCCCTCGGACGACGCGGCGGCACTGTTCGAACGCGCGGGCGCGCGCGACTCGGCGGGGCTCGAGGATGAGGCGGAGTCGCTCTATCGTCGAGCGCTGGCGCTCGGTCTCGACGACGACCGCAGGATTCAGGCGACGATCCAACTCGCGAGCACGATCCGCAATCTCGGTAAGACCGAGGAGGCGCTCGCGATGTTGCGCGCCGAGTACGAGCGGGAGCCCCGCGGACCTCTTCACGACGCGGCGGCGGCGTTCTACGCACTCGCCCTTGTCTCGAGCGGGGAGCCCGAGCGCGCGGCATCCGTGGCCCTGCAGGCACTCGCTCCGCACCTGCCGCGCTATACCCGGTCGGTGACCGGATACGCGCGTGAAATCGCCGACGATCACCGCTGATCCGCCCGCGGCGAACACGGCATCCCACCCCGGAACGCGCCGGTAGATTCGTTGCAGATCACCGGAAGAGGAGCACAAATGCCCGAACCCCTTATGGCAACGAGCGTCTTCGACAGGCTGCTGAAGGACCGCATCATCTGGCTCGGTTCGGAGGTGCGCGACGAGAACGCCAACGAGATCTGCGCGAAGATCCTTCTGCTCGCCGCAGAAGACCCGCAGAAGGACATCTACCTCTACATCAACTCGCCCGGCGGCTCGATCACGGCCGGCATGGCGATCTACGACACGATGCAGTTCGTGCCCAACGACATCGTCACGGTCGGCATCGGCATGGCCGCGTCGATGGGTCAGCTCCTGCTCACGAGCGGGACCAAGGGCAAGCGCTACATCACGCCCAACGCCCGCGTGCTTCTGCACCAGCCGCACGGCGGTTTCGGCGGAACGTCGAGCGACATCCAGACGCAGGCGCAGCTCATCCTCGACATGAAGCGCCGCCTCGCCGAGATCACGGCGAACCAGACCGGCAAGAGCGTCGAGCAGATCAATGCCGACGGTGACCGCGACCGCTGGTTCACCGCTCAGGAAGCCCTCGAGTACGGCTTCGTCGACCACATGCGCGAGCACGCCACCGACGTCACCGGTGGCGGCGGGACCGCGGCCTGAGGCCGGCAGGAAAGGACACCGACATGACCATCCCCACTTTCGGCGGCACCGCAGCCCACATGCCGAGCAGCCGGTACGTTCTGCCCCAGTTCGAGGAGCGCACGGCGTACGGCTACAAGCGCCAGGACCCGTACAACAAGCTGTTCGAGGACCGCGTCATCTTCCTGGGAGTCCAGGTGGATGACGCCTCCGCCGACGACGTCATGGCGCAGCTGCTCGTGCTGGAGTCGCAGGACCCCGACCGAGACATCATCATGTACATCAACTCGCCCGGCGGCTCGTTCACGGCCATGACGGCGATCTACGACACGATGCAGTACGTCTCGCCGCAGATCCAGACCGTCGTCCTCGGTCAGGCCGCGTCCGCGGCATCCGTTCTGCTCGCCGCGGGCGCCCCCGGTAAGCGCCTCGCGCTGCCGAACGCCCGCATCTTGATTCACCAGCCCGCGATGGGCGAGGCCGGTCACGGGCAGGCATCCGACATCGAGATCCAGGCGCAGGAGATCCTGCGCATGCGCACCTGGCTCGAAGAGACCATGGCCCGCCACACCGGCCAGGACGTCGCGAAGATCAACAAAGACATCGACCGCGACAAGATCCTCTCGGCGCAGGAGGCGATGGAGTACGGCATCGTCGACCAGGTGCTTACGACGCGCAAGCGCACGCCGGCGGCCCTCACAGCCTGAGGCTCCGCGCCCGTCCCGACGCCCCGCAGACCCGTCTCGGTCTGCGGGGCGTCGTCGTGCGTGGTCGGGGCAGGCGTGAGTCGCCCGGATGTGTCGATCGCGACGCGTGTCAGGCGACACATCCTGGCGCGGCGGGGCGAGAGGAGGGATGCCGGGCTTCGCCCTGGGCGATCAGGACGAGCGTGACGCGCGCAAATGCCCTCCGTTCCCGCGGGCACGGGTTAGGCTCGGTGGCACACAGGCGTGTGGGCGCCGGGTGACGAGGAGGAACAGCATGGCACGCATCGGAGAGAGCGCCGATCTGTTCAAATGCTCCTTCTGCGGCAAGAGCCAGAAGCAGGTGCAGCAGCTGATCGCCGGCCCCGGCGTGTACATCTGCGACGAGTGCGTCGAGTTGTGCAACGAGATCATCGAGGAGCGCATGGCGGAGTCCTCCGCCGGCGAGGTCGCCGAGTTCGACCTTCCTAAGCCCCGCGAGATCTTCTCCTTCCTCGAGGAGTACGTCGTCGGACAGGAGCCCGCCAAGCGCGCTCTCGCCGTCGCCGTCTACAACCACTACAAGCGTGTCCGTACGCACGGCACCTTGCAGCCCGCCGAGGCCCGTGCCGAAGAGATCGACATCGCCAAGAGCAACATCCTGCTGCTCGGCCCCACCGGGTGCGGCAAGACCTATCTCGCGCAGACGCTGGCGAAGCGCCTGAACGTCCCCTTCGCCGTGGCCGATGCCACGGCGCTGACCGAAGCGGGATACGTCGGCGAAGACGTCGAGAACATCCTCCTCAAGCTGCTGCAGGCCGCCGACTTCGATGTGAAGCGCGCCGAGACCGGCATCATCTACATCGACGAGGTCGACAAGATCGCCCGCAAGGCCGAGAACCCCTCGATCACGCGCGACGTCTCGGGGGAGGGGGTTCAGCAGGCCCTGTTGAAGATCCTCGAGGGCACCGTGGCCTCGGTTCCGCCGCAGGGCGGCCGCAAGCACCCGCACCAGGAGTTCATCCAGATCGACACGACCAACGTCCTGTTCATCGTCGCGGGGGCCTTCGCCGGCCTCGAGGAGATCATCTCCGCGCGCGTGGGCAAGCATGGGGTCGGATTCGGGGCGCCCCTGCACCGTAAGGAAGACGCCCCCGACCTGTTCAGCGAGGCCCTCCCCGAGGACCTGCACAAGTTCGGTCTCATCCCCGAGTTCATCGGCCGCCTGCCGGTCGTCGCATCCGTCTCGCCCCTGGATCAGGACGCGCTGATGGAGATCCTCACGACGCCGCGCAACGCCCTGGTCAAGCAGTACCAGCGGATGTTCGAGCTCGACGGCGTGCAGCTCGAGTTCGACGACGATGCTCTTCGCGCCATCGCCGACCTCGCCGTCGCCCGGAAGACGGGGGCACGAGGGCTGCGCGCGATCCTCGAAGACGTGCTGGGGCCGATCATGTTCGACGTGCCCTCGGCTGACGACATCGCCAAGGTCATCATCACGCGCGCCGCCGTGCAGGACGGCGCGCCGCCGACGATCGTGCTCGCGCAGAAGCGGCGGAGCGCCTAGCGCCTAGCCGGCGTGTACGCGGGAGTCCGGGGAGCTCCGCGGAACGTCGCGAACACGCGCGACGTCCGGTGAGCGCCCCAGCCCGACAGGCAGGATAGAGAGCGTGCTCGCCGCCCTCGACCTCCCCGCCACCCTGACTGCTCGTGCCGGTGACCTCACCGTGCGCCGGGCTACCCCGGCCGATCTGCCGGCGCTGATGGCTCTCCTCGCAGACGATGCGATCAGCGCCGCGCGCGGGGACCGCGCCGACGCCGCGGACGAAGCGACCTACGAGGCCGCCCTGCGCAGTGTGCTCGACGCACCGCTCAACGACCTGCTCGTCGTCGACGACGCCGACGGCGTGCTGGTCGGCACGCTCCAGCTGACCGTCGTCCCGGGGATGGCTCGTCAGGGTGCCACCCGCCTGCTCGTCGAGGCCGTGCGCGTGTCATCTCGTGTTCGCTCCGGCGGTATCGGCGGCGCGCTCATGCGGTGGGTCATGCACGTGGCCGCCCCGGCGACCGGGACGGCCCTCGTGCAACTGACGTCCGACGCGGCGAGCGTCGACGCCCACCGCTTCTACACGCGACTGGGGTTCCGGGACTCGCACATCGGCTTCACGTACGCCGTCGGGAGCTGACGGGCGCGGCTCGAAATGCCGTGCCTGCCGTCAGCCGGTGAGGCCTCGCCGCTCCAGCAGCGGCTGAATCTCGGCATCCCTGCCTCGGAAGTCGCGGTAAGCCGCGAGCGGATCGGCCGAGCCGCCGACGCCCAGCAGACGCCGGCGGAAACGGTCGCCGTTCGCACGGGTGAGGCCGCCGTTCTCGCGGAACCATTCCACGGTGTCGGCATCGAGCACCTCGCTCCAGATGTAGGAGTAGTAGCCCGCGCTGTAGCCACCCGAGAACACGTGCGCGAAGTAGGTGGACGAGTAGCGGGTCGGCACCGCCGGGTTGTCGAGACCGATGTCGGCGAGGGCCGCGGCCTCGACGTCTGCGACGTCGATGTCCGCCGAAGCCTCGTCGAGCGAGAGGCCGTGCCAGGCCTGGTCGATCCAGGATGCCGCCAGGTACTCGCTCGTCGCGAAGCCCTGGTTGAAGGCCTCCGAGGCGTGCAGCCGCTCGACGACGTCGGCGGGAAGCGGTTCATCGGTGACGTGGTGGCGTGCGTAGTTCGTGAGGATCTCGGGCCAGAGGATCCACATCTCGTTCACCTGGCTGGGAAACTCGACGAAGTCGCGATGCACCGCGGTACCCGCGAAGTGCGGGTACGTGACGGTCGCGACAAGGCCGTGCAGCGCGTGCCCGAACTCGTGGAACAGGGTGGTGACCTCATCGAGCGTCAGCAGGGTCGGCGTGCCCGGAGCGGGCTTGTTGACGTTGAGGTTGTTCACCACCACGGGGGCCGTGCCACGCAGGCGTGACTGCGTGACGATCGAGTTCATCCACGCGCCCCCGCGCTTGGTGTCGCGGGTATAGAGGTCGAGCAGGAACAGCCCGAGCTCTGTGCCGTCGGCGTTGTGCACCTCGAAGACGCGGACCTCGGGATGGTAGCCCTGCAGGTCGTGCCGTTCCGTGATGCGGACGCCATAGAGCTGCTCCGCGGCGAAGAACACGCCGTCGCGCAACACGCGCTCCGCTTCGAACCACGGCCGAAGCGTGGAGCGGTCGAGATCGTACTCTGCGGCGCGCACCTTCTCGGTGTAGAAAGCCCAGTCGTGCGCGCCGATCTCGATGCCGTCGGCGTCGGCGAGGCGCTGGAGGGCAGCCTGCTCGGAACGAGCGTTCGAGGCCGCGGGCACCGCGAGGCGGCGGAGGAGCTCGTGCACGGCCTCGGGGGAGCCCGCCGTCTGGTCGGCGAGGACAGCGGCGGCGTGAGACGGGTAACCCAGGAGCGCGGCGCGCTCGGCGCGCAGGCGCACGATCTCGCGGAGCACCCCGCGGTTGTCGTACGCGTTCGCGCGTGCCCCGCGCGACCGCGAGGCCTCGAGCAGCCGGCGCCGGCTCTGGCGGTTCGTGAGCGAGGCGAGGTAGGGGTGCCCGGTGTACAGGGTGAGGGTGACGACGTAGCGACCGTCGAGACCACGGGTGGTCGCCGCCTGGGCGGCGGCCGACAGCTCACCCTCGCTCAGACCGTCGAGCTCGGCGACATCGTCGAAGACGACAGCCAGGTCGTTCGTGTCCGCCAGCAGGTTCTTCTCGAACGTCGTCGTGAGCACCGAGAGACGCTGATTGAGGTCGGTCAGGCGCTGCTTCTCGGCCTCGTCCAGGCCCGCGCCCGCCAGCGACATCTCGCGGTGGTGGCGTTCGACGAGATACCTGCTCTCGGCATCCAGATCGAGATCGTCGAGCTGCGCGTGCACGGCCGCGATCCTCGCGAACAGCGCGGAGTCGAGCTGGATCGCATCGCTGTGCGCCGCCATGAGGGGCGCGAGCTCTTCCTCGATCGCCTGGATCTCCGCGGTCCCGTCGGCCGAGGTCACGGTGTAGAAGGTGCGAGCGACGCGGTCGAGCAGTGCGCCGCTGCGCTCCAGGGGGAGCAGGGTGTTCGCGAACGTCGGCTCCTCGGTCTGGGCGGTGATGGCGTCCACCTGTGCCCGGTGAGCGGCGAAGGCCGCGTGGAATGCGGGCAGGTAGTGCTCGGCGCGAATGCTCCCGTACGGAGGCAGGTCGTAGGGGAGCGCGGGCGGTGCGAGGAGGGGATTGGTCACGGCATCCGTCATTTGTCCAGCGTAACCACGCGATGACGGGACGCATGCAAAGAGTTGTTTGCATTGAATAGGTTGCAAAGGTATATTTGCACCTATGACCACTGATCCGCGGCCCGAAGGGCGCGTCCTCGATGCCGGCGCGCTCCGTGCGCTCGCGCACCCCCTCCGCGTCCGCCTCTACGACCTGCTCAGCCAGTACGGGCCGCAGACCGCCAGCGGACTGGCGTCGCTCACCGGAGAGTCGACGGGGGCGACGAGCTACCATCTGAGGGCGCTGGCGCGACAGGACCTGATTCGCGAGGTCCCGGGGCGTGGCACCGCACGCGAGCGGTGGTGGGAGCGGCCCGCCGGAGCCGTCACGCTGGTGAATCCTGAGATGGCCTCGACCCCAACCGGCCGTGCCGTCATGGAGGCGGTGCACTCCGAGACACTGACCCTCCGCCAGCAGCAACTGATGACCTTCGTCACCCACGGCTGGGACGAGGACGAGCAATGGCTCGACAAGAGCCTGATCTCGACGGCGAGCGCGCGCCTCACCGTCGAGCAGATGGCGGAGCTGGCTGACCGGCTCCAGGCGGTCATCTCCGAGACTGTCGCGCGTTACCGCGATCAAACCGGGGAGGGCCTTCGCGTCGTCACGATGCGCGCCGACGTCTTCCCCCTGCCCGCCGAAGGAGCTGCATCATGACGACTTTCACGACCCCGCTGGCCACTGCCACTCGTGTGCTCGCTCCCACGACATTCGACCGGGCATTGCTGGCGCTCTCCCGCGCACTTGCGCGTGCGGCTCACGCCCGCATGCAGACGCGCGCAGCGCGTCTGTCGACGGACCGAGCGCGCGAGGCTGCACGCGACCACGGGCGTTCGCTCCTCGCCGAGGCGGAATTCACTCTTCGGGTGCGCTGATCAGCTCCTGCGCGCACGGGCCCGTCGGTTCACCGGCCCATCCGTTGGCTGGCTCGTGCACGCACCGGCTCGTGCACGCACCCGGCCCGTGCGCTGACCAGCACGCGCGCGAGCCTCAGGCGAACTCGTCGCCCTCGTCATAGCGCACGACGACCTCGCCCGCGGCATCCTGCGTCACGATGACGCCGGTGTCGAGTTCGGCGACGGGACGCCCCTCGAGGAACGTGAGGGTCCACCTCGGCGCGGGCGCGCTGAGTCCGTCCGGGTTCAGTGCCTCTTCGACGGCGGCGATCTGCGCGTGAAGGGCCGCGGGTACAGCCGCCGGCGGCTGCTCACGGGCGGTCCAACGGGTTCCGAGCTGCATCAGGCCTCCTGGGGTGCGAACACGATGTCGGTGACGGTGGTGGTGTCGGCCGGGGCGAACGAGATCGTCTCGATGCGGCCGACGGCGCGCAGGTCGCCCTCGGCGAGGCGCAGAGCCTCGACGTGAGGGCCTGACACGGTCAGCGAGGTGACCGGCGTCTTCTGCGAGGCCTTGGCCTCGGTCTTGGCGCGACGGATGCCGATGAGCGCCTCGCTCACAGCGATGAGCACAGCCGGGTCGCCCTCGATGCCGAGCGGAGCCGGCCACGCGGCGGTGTGCACCGAGCCCTCCTCGAACCACGACCAGGTCTCTTCGGCCGCGAAAGACAGCACGGGCGCGAACAGACGCACAAGCGTCGACAGCGCCGTCCGCAGCGCGAGGGCCGCGGACGCCTGACCGACGTCGGTCTGGTCGTAGGCGCGCTCCTTGACGAGCTCGAGGTAGTCGTCGCAGAACGTCCAGAAGAACGATTCGGTGATCTCCAGCGCCCGCGCGTGGTCGTACGCCTCGAACGCCGCGGTGGCGTCGGCGATCACGGCATCCAGGGTCGCGAGCATCGACGCGTCGAGCGCGTGCGTGACTTCGGCGCCCTCGGGCACGGGGAACGACAGTACGAACTTCGCGGCGTTCAGCAGCTTGATCGCCAGGCGCCGGCCGATCTTCACCTGCGTGGGGCTCTGCGGGTCGAACGCCGCGTCGGTGCCCAGGCGGCTGGAGGCCGACCAGTAGCGCACGGCGTCGGAGCCGTGCTGCTTGAGGATGTCTGCGGGCGTGACCACATTGCCCTTCGACTTCGACATCTTCTTGCGGTCGGGGTCGACGATGAAGCCCGAGATCGCGGCATCCGACCACGGGCTCCGGTCGTCTTCGAGGGCGCTGCGCAGCATCGTCGAGAAGAGCCAGGTGCGGATGATGTCCTGGCCCTGCGGACGCAGGTCGAACGGCGACACGAGGTTCCACAGCTCCTCGTCGCGCTGCCAGCCACCGGCCAGCTGCGGGGTGAGCGACGAGGTCGCCCACGTGTCGAGGATGTCGCGCTCGGCGTCGAAACCGCCGGCCACGCCCCGCTGGTCTTCGGTGTAGCCCGGGGGCACGTCGGTGGTCGGGTCGACGGGGAGCGATGCGAGGTCGGGCGTGAGCACGCGGTCGTAGTCGCGTTCGCCGTTCTCGTCGAGCGCGTACCAGACCGGGATCGGCACGCCGAAGAAGCGCTGGCGCGACACGAGCCAGTCGCCGGTGAGGCCGTTGGTCCAGTTCTCGAAGCGCACGCGCATGAAGTCCGGATGCCACGACATCTCGCGACCGAGCGACATCAGGCGCTCGCGCAGCTCGGCATCCCGCGCGCCGTTTCGGATGTACCACTGGCGCGTCGAGACGATCTCGAGCGGCCGGTCGCCCTTCTCGAAGAACTTGACCGGGTGCGTGAAGGGCTTCGGGGCGCCCTCCATGGCGCCGGACTCCTGCAGGAGTTCGACGATGCGCTTCTTGGCGCTGAAGACCGTCTTGCCCGCGAGCTCGTCGTAGGCCGCTCGCGCGGCGTCCGTCACGATCACGTCGGGTGCTTCTGTGACGATCCGCCCGTCTTTGCCGATGATCGTGCGGTTGGGGAGGTCGAGTTCGCGCCACCAGATGATGTCGGTCACGTCGCCGAAGGTGCAGATCATGGCGATGCCCGATCCCTTGTCCTTCTGCGCGAGGGGGTGAGCGAGCACCGGCACCTCGACGTCGAACAGCGGGGTCCGCACGGTCGTCCCGAACAGCGGCTGGTAGCGCTCATCGTCGGGGTTGGCCACCAGGGCCACGCACGCCGGCAGCAGCTCGGGGCGGGTGGTCTCGATGAACACGTCGCCCGAGCCGTCGGTCTTCGCGAATCCGACGCGGTGGTAGGCGGCGGGCTGGTCGCGGTCTTCGAGTTCGGCCTGGGCGATGGCGGAGCGGAAGTCGACGTCCCACAGCGTGGGCGCGAGGGCCTGGTACGCCTCCCCGCGCTCGATGTTGCGCAGGAACGCGAGCTGGCTCGTGCGGATCGAGTCGTCGGAGATCGTGCGGTAGGTCTGCGTCCAGTCGACGCTCAGACCCAGCTCGCGGAACAGCTCCTCGAACTGCTTCTCGTCTTCGATGGTCAGCTGCTCGCACAGCTCGATGAAGTTGCGGCGGCTGATGGGCACCTGGTCGGCGGCCTTGCTGCTCTTGTTGTCGCCGCCCGCGAACGGCGGGGTGAAGTCGGCGTCGTAGGGGAGCGAGGGGTCGCAGCGCACGCCGTAGTAGTTCTGGACGCGGCGCTCCGTGGGCAGGCCGTTATCGTCCCAGCCCATGGGGTAGAACACCGTCTTGCCGCGCATGCGCTCGAAGCGCACCTTCACGTCGGTGTGCGTGAACGAGAACACGTGGCCGATGTGCAGGCTTCCGGATGCCGTCGGCGGCGGCGTGTCGACCGAGTACACGCCCTGGCGGCCCGCGTCGGCCGCGCGGAGGCGGTCGAAGACGTAGGTGCCGTTCTCGCGCCAGGAGGCATCCCATTTCTGCTCGAGACCTTCCAGCGCGGGCTTGTCCGGGATCATGGCCATGGGGGTACTCCTCGAGCGATATGGGCGGCACTGTGTGAGCGTGCCTGATGGGTGTGGCATCCACGATACCGGTGGCGCCCGTGTGCGTGTTCGGGGCGCAGATCCGGAGATGGGCGCCGGATCCGGACCGATTCGCGCAATTCGTCCGGATCCGCGGGCCTTTCCCGGATCTGCGTCACACGGGGCCGCGCGACCTGGACTTTCCGCACCCGGTCCAGCAACCCGGGTAGTCTGAAAGTTCCCCACCGAAAACTCCGAGGTTTCTCCATGCCTTCTGTGCGTTCCCGCCGCGTGCTCTCCGCGGTCGCCGTCGCCGCCGTCGTGGCCCTTTCCCTGTCGGCCTGCGCCGGTTCCGACCCCGCGGCATCGGGCGACGGTGAGATCGTCTGGGCGATCGAGGGCGCCAACCTCTCGGCCGGGCACATGGACCCGCAGACCAGCCAGCTCGACGTGTCGGCGATGGTGCAGCGCGCCGTGCTCGACTCCCTCGTGTTCCAGGAGGCCGACGGCTCGTTCTCGCCGTGGCTCGCGAGCTCGTGGGAGGTCGAGGACGGTGGGGCGACCTACGTCTTCCAGCTGCGCGACGATGTGACGTTCCACGACGGCACGCCCTTCGACGCGGCGGCCGTGAAGGCGAACTTCGACCGCATCGCCGACCCCGAGACGGCGTCGGCGCAGGCGGCATCCATGCTCGGTGGCGACCTGTACGCCGGGACCGACGTCGTCGACGAGCACACCGTCCGCGTGCGCTTCTCGCAGCCGTACGCGCCCTTCCTGCAGGCCGCCAGCACGGCCCTCCTCGGCTTCTACTCGCCCGCGGTCCTGGAGACCAAGGCGGACCAGCTCAAGGCGGGCGGCCCCGACGTGAACGTCGGTACGGGACCGTTCGAACTCACCGAGTACACCCCCGACCAGGACATCGTGTACACCCGCAACGACGCCTACGCCTGGGGCCCGGACGGGGGCGGGAAGCCCGCGTTCAAGACCCTGCGCGTCGACATCCTCCCCGAAGCATCGGTGCGCCTCGGCGCGCTCTCCAGCGGGCAGGCCGATGTCGTCACCAACCTGCCGCCCAACCTCGTCGCGCAGGTTCCGGCCGACGACACGGTGGAGTCGCTCGCGTACCCGGGGCTTCCGTACTCCCTGTACCTGAACGAGAAGTACGGGGTCTTCGCCGACCAGACCGTGCGACAGGCGTTCAGCCGCGCGATCGACATCGACTCCGCCGTGCAGGAGATCTTCTTCGGTCAGTACGAGCGCGCCTGGAGCATCCTCGGCGCCACGACGCCCGGATACGACGCAAGCCTCGAGAACGCCTGGCCCTTCGACCCGGCCGAGGCGGACGCGCTGCTCGACGAGGCCGGCTGGACGGGGCGGGACGCAGACGGCATCCGCACCAAGGACGGTCAGCGTCTCACGGCCCGGTGGATCGCCTGGACCCCCGTGCCCGACGACCGTGCCGCGCTCGCCAACGCGATCCAGAGTGACCTCAAGGCCGTCGGCTTCGACCTGCAGCGCGAGGTGCTCGAGCCCGGTGCCTACAACGAGCAGTACGGTCCGAAGACCTTCGACCTGACGGACTGGGGCTTCTCGGGCGTCGACCCCGACCTGTTGCGCAGCCACCTCGCGACCGACGGTTTCCAGAACGCCTCGCAGGTCAGCGACCCCGCACTGGACGCGCTTCTCGAGCAGGGGGCGTCGACCACCGACCAGGCGGCACGCAACGACATCTATGCACAGGTGCAGCAGTGGAACCTCGAGCACGCGGCGATCGTGCCGCTCTACAGCCCCGCGCTGATCAGTGCCGTGCGCTCCGACGTCACCGGCCTGACGTTCGACCTCTACGGTCGGCCGCTCTTCGCCACGGCGTCGGTCGGCTGACACCCGCGTCGCTGAACCGGACCTCGGATGCCACGCCATCGCCCCCGCGCCGTCATCGCGCGCATCGGCGGGATCGTGGCATCCGTCGTCCTCGTGCTGTGGGGCGCGGCGACGCTCGCGTTCGTCGCGTTCCGGATCATCCCCGGCGACCCGGTCGACGTCATGCTCGGACCGCAGGCCCAGGTCGGCGACGCGGTCAAGGACGGGATCCGGCGAGACCTCGGCCTGGACCGCCCGCTCTTCGAGCAGTACGGCGCGTTCCTCGGGCGACTGCTGCGCGGCGACCTCGGCGAGTCCTACCAGCTGCGCCTGCCCGTGACCGAGGTGATCGGGCGCCAGCTCGGTCCGACCCTGCAGCTCTCGGCGCTCGCCCTGACGATCGCGATCGTGCTGGCGCTGGCATCCGCGGTGCTCGTGCGTGGACGCACGGGCAGGTCTGTGGCATCCGGAATCGAGCTCGTCGTGCTGTCGTCGCCGGTGTTCTGGACCGGGCTCGTGCTGCTGAGCGTCTTCTCGTTCCAGCTGGGGTGGTTCCCGGTCTCAGGAGCGCGCGATGCCGCCGCGATCGTGCTCCCTGCGGTGACCCTCGCCCTCCCCGTGGCTGCTCTACTCGCACAGGTCCTGCGCGACGGAGTGCAGGCCGCCGAGCGCGAGCCGTTCCTGCTCACCGTCCGCGCGCGCGGAGCGACGCCGCTGCGCGAGAGCGTGCACCACACGCTGCGTCACGCGAGCGTCGGCGGCGTCACCCTCGCCGCGTACCTCGTCGGGTCGCTCCTCGGCGGGGCGGTACTGGTCGAGACGGTGTTCGCCCGCCCGGGAATCGGCCGCGTCACGCTCACCGCCATCACCGACCGGGATCTGCCCGTGATCACGGGCGTGATCCTCCTCAGCGCCCTCTCCTTCGTGATCGTCAACACCGTCGTCGACATCGTCGTACCGCTCCTCGACCCGCGTCTCCGCGGATCCGCGGCGGTACTGCGGACGCGGGCGGGGGTTCCGGCGTGAGCGCGGGCCGCGTCGTCGGGCTGTGGATCGCCGGAGCCGTCCTGACCGTGATCGCGGTGGCCGCCGTCGCTCCGAGTCTGCTCGCCACGCACGACCCGCTCGTCACCGACGTGCGGGGCGCTCTCGAACCGCCGAGCGCGATGCACTGGTTCGGAACGGATCAGAGCGGTCGCGACGTGTACTCCCGCGTCGTGTTCGGGGCGGGGCGCTCGGTGGGGATCGGTCTGCTCGCGACCACGCTCGCCTTCGTGGTCGGGGTCGTGGCCGGCTCGCTCTCGGCCGTGGCACCGCGCATCGTGGACGCCGGGGCGATGCGCGTCGTGGACGTGCTCCTCGCGTTCCCCGAGTTCTTGATCGCCCTCCTGGTCGTCGCGGTCCTCGGCCCCGGGCCCGTCAACGTCGCCGTGGCCGTCACGCTCGCGGCCGTTCCCGTGTACATCCGCCTGGCACGCGCACAGACGCGCACGCTGGCGGCCGCGGAGCACGTCGAGGCGGCCCGGATCGTCGGCGTCCCCGCGGCCGTGGTGCACGGGCGGCACGTCCTGCCGGGAGTGGTGGGGGCGGTGAGCGTCCTGGCCACGATCGGCATCGGTACGAGCATCCTCGCGGCGGCCGGCCTCAGCTTTCTCGGGTTGGGACCGACGGAACCGACACCCGAGTGGGGGCTCATGCTGTCGGCCGGACGCAACCTGCTGCTGCAGGCTCCGTGGGTCGCCGTGTTCCCGGGCCTCGCCATCACGGCCACCGTCGTGAGCGTGAGCGTGATCGGACGCATCCTGCGGGCGCGGACCGAGGAGCGCGGCACGTGAGCGGTAGGGGCGGTCTGCACGTCCGCGGTCTGCGGATCGCCGCCGGCTCCGCGGCGCTCGTCCGCGGACTCGATCTCGACGTCGAGCCGGGGGAGTGCGTGGCACTGGTGGGCGAATCGGGGGCAGGCAAGTCGCTGAGCGCGAGGGCGCTGCTCGGACTCATCCCGGACACGTTGTCGTGGAGTGCCGACGCGTTCGAGGTCGATGGTGTCGACGCCCGGAGCCTCGACGAGCGCGCGTGGCGCCGACTGCGTGGGCGGCGCATCGCGCTCGTCTCGCAGGACGCCCTCGTGTCGCTCGATCCCCTGCGACGGGTGGGCGCCGAGGTGGCCGAGCCTCTGCGCATCCACGAACCGCGCCTGCGCGGCGCACCGCTTCGCTCCCGGGTGCGCGAAGCATTGGAACGCGTCGCGTTGCCCGACCCCGACCGGCGGGCCCGGCAATACCCCCACGAGCTGTCCGGCGGGCTGCGGCAGCGCGCCCTCCTGGCATCCGCCCTGGCCGCCCACCCCGCGATCCTCGTGGCCGACGAGCCCACGACGGCTCTGGACGCCACGGTCCAAGCGCGTGTTCTCGATCAGCTGCGGCGCGTGGCGGAGAGCGGTGTCGCGGTGATCTTCATCAGCCACGATCTGGCCGCCGTGCGACGCATCGCCGACCGCGTGATCGTGATGCACGACGGTCGGGTGGTCGAGACGGGGACGACCCCAACGGTCCTCGCGGCCCCGCGCGATCCGCAGACCCGCGCGCTCGTCGCGGCGACGCGGCGCGAGCAATTGCATCGCGCTCCGCGCTTCGACGCCCCGCTGGTCGCGGGAACGCACCTCACCCGTCGCTTCGGTGACCGCGTGGCCGTCGACGACGTCAGCTTCTCCCTCCAACGCGGACGCACCCTCGCGGTCGTCGGAGAATCGGGGTCCGGCAAGACCACGCTCGCGCGCATGATCGTCGGGGTGAGCGAGCCCGATGCCGGGACGCTCACGCTCGATGGGCGACCCTGGTCGCCGTACGCCGCGACCGGAGCAGCGCGCCGGCGCGTGCAACTGGTGCCGCAGAACCCGTGGGGATCGCTCGATCCACGGTGGAGCGTCTCCCGCACGTTGAGTGAAGCCGTGGCCGCGGCGGGAGTGCCGCGGGCGCGCCGAAGGGCGGAGGTCGACGCGCTCCTCCACGAGGTGGGCCTGAGTCCCGCGTTCGCCCGACGGTTGCCCGCGCAGCTCTCGGGCGGACAACGCCAGCGTGTCGCCATCGCCCGCGCTCTGGCGACGGCTCCCGACCTGCTCGTGCTCGACGAGCCGGTGTCGGCGCTCGACGCAACCGTGCGCGCGCGGATTCTGGACCGGCTGCTCGCGCTGCAGCGCGAGCGCGATCTCGCTCTGGTGTTCATCACCCACGACCTCGAGGTCGTGGCGGGCATCGCCGACGACGTGCTCGTGATGAAGGACGGACGCGTGGTCGACTCGGGCCCGGTGCCGTACATCTTCACCGAGCCCCGGCATCCCTTCACCCGGGAACTCCTCGCTGCCTCCGGTACCGCGCCCGACTCCGCGGAGTGAGCGCCCACGACGTCCCCTGACGCGGGGCGCCCTCCTGCGTCTCCCGCGCGCCCGTCAGCGCCACATCGGCGCGGGATAGCGCGTAGACTGGGGCCATCAGCACCGATCCGGCCATCACCGGGGAGCTCGCGGAAGAAACGGGTCCAGACCCCGAGTAGAACCGCGCGGGGCAGGCCCGTCACAGCCGCAGTGAGAGCGGCGCACCCGCGAGGGCGCGCAATGCAGGGTGGTACCGCGGTCCGCATGGATCGTCCCGGCGAGCAGACCTCGACCCGCGGAGTGACATGACCTACCCACGCCCCTCATCGTTCGGCCCCGCCGCCGACGGCACGGCCGCCGAGACGGCATCCGTCGTCCCCAGCCCCCGCTTCCCGGCGATCGAGCAGGAGACGCTCGCGTTCTGGGCCGAGAACGACACCTTCCGCGCCTCGATCGCGAACCGCGAGGGCGCCGAGGAGTGGGTGTTCTACGACGGCCCGCCGTTCGCCAACGGCCTGCCCCACTACGGGCACCTGCTCACCGGCTACGCCAAGGACGTGTTCCCGCGCTTCCAGACCATGCGGGGCAGGAAGGTCGACCGCGTCTTCGGGTGGGACACGCACGGCCTCCCGGCCGAGCTCGAGGCGATGAAGCAGCTCGGCATCACCGAGAAGGACGAGATCGAGCGCATGGGGGTCGCGACCTTCAACGCCAAGGCCCGCGAGTCGGTGCTCGAGTACACGCGCGAGTGGCAGGACTACGTCACGCGTCAGGCACGCTGGGTCGACTTCAAGCGCGGCTACAAGACCCTCGACACGACCTACATGGAGAGCGTCCTGTGGGCGTTCAAGACCCTGCACGACAAGGGCCTCGCGTACGAGGGCTACCGCGTGCTGCCGTACTGCTGGCGCGATGAGACGCCCCTGTCGACGCACGAGCTGCGCATGGACGACGACGTCTACAAGATGCGGCAGGACCCCTCGGTCACGGTCACGTTCCCGCTCGTCGGCCCGAAGGCCGAGGCGCTGGGCCTGACCGGCGTTCGTGCCCTCGCGTGGACGACGACGCCGTGGACCCTCCCGACGAACCTCGCGCTGGCGGTGGGGCCCGGCATCCGGTACGCCGTCATCGAGGGCGGCCCGAACGGCGCCGCCGACGTGCACACCACGCCCGACGGCACGCCCGACGAGGCGTTCGAGGCCGTCGCGCACCGCTACCTGCTCGCCGAAGACCTGCTGCCGAACTACGCCAAAGACCTCGGGTACGAGAGCGCGGATGCCGCCCGCGCGGCCGTGCAGACCACTGTCCTGGGCGCCGAGCTCGAGGGCGTCTCGTACGACCGCCTCTTCGACTACTACGCCGACGCGTCGGTGTGGGGGACGCAGGATGCCTGGAAGATCCTCGTCGACGACTACGTCACCGTCAGCGACGGCACGGGCATCGTGCACCAGGCCCCGGCCTACGGTGAGGACGACAAGCGCCTCGCGGATGCCGCGGGCCTGCCGACGATCATCTCGCTCGACGACGGCGGCCGGTTCCTGTCGGCCGTGACCGACGTCGCGGGGGAGCTGTGGCTGGACGCCAACCGCCCCCTCATCCGCCTGCTCAAGCAGGAGGGCCGGCTGCTGCGCGAGGCGTCGTACGAGCACTCGTACCCGCACTGCTGGCGCTGCCGGAACCCCCTCATCTACAAGGCCGTGTCGAGCTGGTTCGTGCGCGTGACCGACATCAAGGACGACCTGCTGGCGAACAACCAGCGGATCACCTGGGTGCCCGAGAACGTCAAGGAGGGCCAATTCGGCAAGTGGCTCGAGGGCGCGCGCGACTGGTCGATCAGCCGCAACCGCTACTGGGGCTCGCCGATCCCGGTGTGGAAGAGCGACGACCCGAACTACCCGCGCGTCGACGTGTACGGCTCGCTCACCGAGATGGAGGCCGACTTCGGTCGCCTGCCGGTGAACGCCGACGGCGAGGTCGACCTGCACCGTCCCTACATCGACGACCTCACGCGCCCCAACCCCGACGACCCGACGGGTCAGTCGACGATGCGCCGCATCGAGGACGTGCTCGACGTGTGGTTCGACTCCGGCTCGATGCCGTTCGCGCAGGTGCACTACCCGTTCGAGAACCACGAGTGGTTCGACGAGCACGCCCCCGCCGACTTCATCGTCGAGTACATCGGCCAGACCCGCGGCTGGTTCTACGTGATGCACGTGCTCTCGACCGCGCTCTTCGACCGCCCCGCCTTCACGGGCGTGTCGTGCCACGGCATCGTGCTCGGCAACGACGGCCAGAAGATGTCGAAGTCGCTGCGCAACTACCCCGACGTGCGCGAGGTCTTCGACCGCGACGGCTCGGATGCCATGCGCTGGTTCCTCATGTCGTCGAGTGTTCTACGGGGTGGGAACCTCGTCGTGACCGAAGAGGGCATCCGCGCGGGCGTGCGCGAGTTTCTGCTGCCCCTGTGGAACGCGTGGTACTTCTTCGCGACCTACGCCAACGCCTCGGGCACCGACGGCTACACCGCCGAGTGGCGGACCGACTCCACCGACGTGCTCGACCGCTACATCCTCGCCCTCACGGGCGACCTCGTGCGCGATGTCGCGGCCGACCTCGAGGGTCTGGACTCGACGACCGCGGCCGAGCGCCTGCGCGACTTCGCCGAGGTGCTGACCAACTGGTACATCCGTCGCTCCCGCGACCGTTTCTGGGTGGGCGTGACGGACGATCCCACCAGCCGCGAGGCCTTCGACACGCTCTACACCGTGCTGGAGACGCTCACGCGCGTCGCGGCCCCGCTCATCCCGCTCGTCTCGGAGCGCGTGTGGCAGGGCCTCACCGGCGGTCGCAGCGTGCACCTGGAGGACTGGCCCGACGCCTCGGTGTTCCCGGCTGCCGAAGACATCCGCACCGCGATGGACACGGTCCGCGAGGTCTCGAGCGTCGCCAACGCCCTGCGCAAGAAAGAAGGCAAGCGCGTGCGCCTGCCGCTGCCGCGTCTGACGATGGTGACCCCGGATGCCGCGGGCCTGGCGCAGTTCGACGACATCCTGCGCGAAGAGCTCAACGTCAAGACCGTCGAGCAGGTCGCCCTCGAAGTCGGGACGGCGGGGGAGTACGGCATCACCCACCGCCTCTCGGTGAACGCCCGCGCCGCCGGTCCGCGCCTGGGCAAGCAGGTGCAGCAGGCCATCAAGGCCGCCCGCGAGGGCGACTGGAGCGAGGTCGACGGTCAGGTCGTCGCGGGCGGCATCGCTCTCGAGCCCGCCGAGTACGACCTCGTCGTCGAGACCGCGGGTCGCCCCGAGGGCGAAGCTCTCGCAGTGCTGTCGAGCGGCGGCTTCGTGCTGCTCGACACCGTCACCACCCCCGAGCTCGAGGCCGAGGGCCTGGCGCGCGACATGATCCGCGGCATCCAGGACACCCGAAAGGCCGCCGGCTTCGACGTGAGCGACCGCATCTTCCTGTCGCTGACGTTCGTCGAGGACCCCGACGCACGGGCCGTCGCGCAGGCGTTCGACGTGGCGGGCGTGGCATCCGAGACCCTCGCCGAGGCGGTCGTCCTCGCCAGCCGCACCGAGCGGCTGATCGAACGCGGCGCCCCGGCCCCCGCGGAGTACGAGACCGTCATCGCCGCCAAGACCTACGCGAACGTCGGCGCGGTCACCGTCGCCGTCGCGCGCATCGGAGGCCCCGCATGAGCGACCGCACGAGAGCCGACGCCGTCTACAGCGCGCTGCTCGAACGCCAGGGCGAGCAGTGGGTGCAGCCGCGCGTCGAGCGCACGCGCCGCGTGCTCGAGCTGCTCGCCGACCCGCAGCGCACGTACCGCGTGATCCACGTGACCGGCACCAACGGCAAGACCTCGACCAGCCGCATGATCGAGAGCCTGCTGCGGGCGATGGGGCTTCGGACGGGCCTCTTCACCAGCCCGCACCTCGAGCGGTTCACCGAGCGCATCCTCATCGACGGCGAGCCGGTGTCGGATGCCGCGATCGCCGACGCGTGGGACGAGATCACGCCGTTCGTCGACATGGTGGATGCCGAGCTGGCCGCGGCCGGCGACGCGCCGCTGACGTTCTTCGAGCTGCTGACGGTGCTCGCCTTCGTCGCGTGCGCCGACGCGCCGATCGACGTGCTCGTGCTCGAAGTCGGCATGGGCGGGGAGTGGGACTCCACGAACACCGCTGACGGCGACGTCGCCGTGTTCACCCCGATCGACCTCGACCACGTCGACCGCCTCGGCTCTACGGTGGCCGAGATCGCGACCGTCAAGGCCGGGATCATCAAGCCGGGCGCGGCCGTCGTGTCGGCTGTGCAGCCGGCCGAGGCGCTCCGCGTCATTCACGCCCGGGCCGAGAAGGAGGGAGCGACGCTCGCCGTCGAGGGCTCCGCGTTCGGTCTCGAGGCGCAGACCCTCGCGGTGGGTGGCCAGCAGCTCACGATCCGCGGCATTGCCGGCACCTACCCCGAGGTCTACCTGCCGCAGTACGGCGCGCACCAGGGTCACAACGCCGCCCTCGCGGTGGCCGCCGTCGAGTCGCTCATCGGCGGTGGCACGCAAGCCCTCGCGGCCGACGTGGTCGCCGACGGTCTCGGCAACGCCACCTCGCCCGGCCGCCTCCAGCTCGTCGGCACCGCCCCTACCGTGCTCGTCGACGCCGCCCACAATCCGCACGGTGCCCGCGCGCTGGTCGCCGCGCTCGACGAGGCGTTCGACATCGACGAGTGGGGGGCCGTCGTCGGCATCCTCGACGGCAAGGATGTGAGCGGCATCATGTCGGCGCTCGTGCCGGCCGTCGCGCGCGTCTTCGCGACGGCGCCCGACAGCGACCGTGCCACCGATCCCGGCGCGATCGCCGACGTGGCCGAAGCCGCCTACCTGCCGGTCACCGTGCACCCGACGCTCGAAGACGCCGCGGACGCCGCGCGCGAGTGGGCGGCCGAGTCCGATCGACGCGCGGTCGTCATCGCCGGCTCCGTGGTGCTGGCGGGGGAGGCGCTCCGGCTGTCCGAGCTCGAGGACTGGAAGTCCGGGTGGCGCGCATGACCCCCCGCGAACCGCGGGTGCGGCGTCAGCGCGGCGCCCTGGAGTCGCTCGGTGCGGTCGTGCTCGGCTTCGAGTCGATTATCGTGTTCCTCGGCGGCCTCGTCGTCTACGGCCTCAAGGTGCTGCCGTTCGGCATCGAGCCCTGGTGGGGGATCGTCGGCGGTATCGTCATGGCGCTCGCGATGATCGTCGTCTCCGGGTTGCTGAATCGTCGCGGGGCGGTGTGGGCCGGATGGGGTCTTCAGGTCGTGCTCCTGCTCGGCGGCTTTCTCGTTCCCGCGCTCGCTGTCGTCGCCCTCATTTTCGGTGGAATGTGGGCGTATGCGACGATCAAGGGAGCGGCGCTGGACAGGCAGAACGCCCGACGTGCCGCTGACCCCGACCTCTCGAACGGAGAATGACCCCATGGCCACCGAAGAGACCCTTGTCCTGGTCAAGCCCGACGGCGTCGCCCGCGGCCTGACCGGCGCGATCCTCGCCCGTATCGAGGCGAAGGGCTACGCCCTCGTCGACATCCGCCTGGTCGAGCCCGACCGCGAGACCCTGGCCCAGCACTACGCCGAGCACGAGGGCAAGCCGTTCTACGAGCCGCTGCTGGAGTTCATGCTGTCCGGCCCGTCCGTCGCGATCCGTCTTGCCGGCAACCGCGTGATCGAGGGCTTCCGCTCGCTCGCCGGGACCACCGATCCCACGACCGCTGCCCCCGGCACGATCCGCGGCGACTTCGGTCGCGACTGGGGCCTGAAGGTGCAGCAGAACCTCGTGCACGGCAGCGACAGCGTCGAATCCGCCGAAAGGGAACTGGCGATCTGGTTCGCCTGATCCGGATGCCGACGAAGGCCGTCACCCGTCGGGTGGCGGCCTTCGTCGTTCGCGCGGGTGGAGCCAAGGTCACGTCCGGGAAAGGTGACGACCGGCGCGGCGGCCCGCCGCGAGCCAAGCGATCGGGCCGAGAATCGGTGCGAGCAGGATGACGAGCGCCCAAACGAGCACGATCGGCACCGAGAGGCCTCCGGCGCGGCGGGCAAGACTCACCATCGCCCAGACGGCGAGTCCGAGCGACACGACGACGAGACCCGACCAGATCAGATCGTAGGTGGCGGGGACCAGGGGGTCGGCGGCGTGCATGTCTCGACGCTACGGCAGGACCCGAAGCCGGTCCAGGTCAGAACTGGGCGAGGACGTTCAGACGCAGTTGCGCGATGAGTGCGATGACGACGAAGGCACCGAGCGTCATCAGGGGCACCCAGACCATCAGGCGGTCGGCGACGCGGGAGACGGGACGCGAAGGGATGACACCCCCACGCAGCACGTGCAACGTGACCACGAAGAACGAGGGGATCACGACCGCCCACGTCACCATGCACCACGGGCACAGGGTGGCCAGGACGAAGATGCTCTGCGTGATCAGCCAGATGACGAAGGTGAGGGCGAGGGCGAAACCGAGCCAGAACAACGCCCAGAACCAGCGCGCGAAGCGGGCGCCGGCCAGGAGGGCCATCCCGACCACGATCGGGGCGGCCCAGGCCGTCAGCCCGATGATCGGGTTGGGGAAGCCGAAGACGCTCCCCTGCGGGGACTGCAGATTCGCGGAGCACTGCACGAGCACGCTGAAGTCGCACGACGCTGCGGCCCCGGGGTTCTTCAACTGGGCGATGCGCTCCATCGTCAGCGAGAACGCCGCCCACCACCCGACGACGCCGGCGAAGATCAGCCAGATCGCCACGACGACGGGACGGCGTGCGGGGAGGGAGTCGCTCATGGCTCGATTGTGTCACCGCGTTCTTCGCTGTCCGCTGAGGATCGCTCGGCATCGAAGTGCATCCGGTGAGGAGGTTTGGGACCGGACCGTGCGATAATGATGTTTCGATGTACCGCGGCCGCGCCGCAGGAGCATCACCAGAAGACTTCGGGCGATGACCGCCCATCGCAGCATGAGCCTCCGGCCTGCTGCAGACCGAGTGAGTTCGCGGCCCCGCCGGGTGCGGCGCCGCACGAGATTTCGCCGGGCGACGCGCGGTGTCGCCCCGCCAGGGAGTACGCCACAATGGCAGACGCAAGCGACGAACAGGTTTCCCCCGAGCAGACGGCGCCCGACACAGCGGTCGAGCACACCGACGCCGTGTCGGCCGAGGCCCCCATCGAGGCCCCGAGCGTCGACGAGGAGGAGGGCGCGGTTCAGGATGCCGAGACCGCGGCCGCCGCAGACACCGCCCCGCCCGCGGTTCTCGACGCCGACGCCGCGGAGGCGTCCATCGCCGACCGGGCGGCCGCTCACGCGCTCGCCGATGAGTCACCCGCTGATGCCGCCGACGAGGCGTCCGACGCGGATGGTCAGTCGGAGGCGGGCGAATCGGCCCCCACCGACCCGACCGCCCAGAAGCCGGGCGCCGAGGAGCAGCGCGCCGCAGCCGCCGCGTCCGACGCCACGGCGTCCCTCCCCGCCGCCGACGAGCCGGGCGCCCCGGCGAAGCCCGAGCGCCCGACCGCCGTGTCGCTCGGGCTCCTGCCCGAGGTCTTCGTCTCGGCCGTGACGACGCAGCTGCACTTCTACGCGCCGGAGCCGCTCCCCGCGGCGCTGCGCGACGAGAGCGACGAGCGCGGTTTCCGCGAGGAGAGCGACGAGGAGACGCCCGCCGAGCGCACGTCGGCGAATGCGCGTCGTCGCAATCGCCGCCGCGGGGGTGCGGCCTCGCCCACCTCGGACGAGCGCGACGACGCTTCTTCGGCGCCCGTCCGTCAGCGCGCCGTGGAGGTGGTGACCGAGCCGCAGCGCATCAAGGGGTCGACGCGCCTCGAGGCCAAGAAGCAGCGTCGCCGTGACGGTCGTGAGGCCGGTCGCCGTCGCCCCGTCGTGACCGAGGCCGAGTTCCTCGCCCGCCGCGAGGCCGTCGACCGTGTGATGGTCGTGCGCTCGAAGGCGGGTCGCATCCAGATCGCCGTGCTCGAAGACAATGTGCTCGTCGAGCACTATGTCGCCCGCAACCAAGACGCGTCGCTCATCGGCAACGTGTACCTCGGCCGCGTGCAGAACGTCCTGCCCAGCATGGAGGCGGCCTTCGTCGACATCGGTCGCGGCCGCAACGCCGTGCTGTACTCGGGCGAGGTCGACTGGGACGGCATCGACACGGGCAACCAGCCTCGTCGCATCGAGCTCGCCCTCAAGTCGGGCGACCGTGTGCTCGTCCAGGTCACGAAAGACCCCGTGGGGCACAAGGGTGCACGTCTGACGAGTCAGATCTCGCTGCCCGGCCGCTACCTCGTGTACGTCCCCAACGGCACGATGAACGGCATCTCGCGCAAGCTTCCCGACACCGAACGCGCCCGCCTGAAGAAGATCCTCAAGGAGGTGCTCCCGGAGTCCTCGGGCGTGATCGTGCGCACCGCTGCCGAGGGCGCCACCGAGGAGCAGCTCACCCGCGACGTCCAGCGCCTCACCTCGCAGTGGGAGCACGTCAGCACGCAGCTCAAGACCATCCAGGCGCCCGCACTGCTGCACTCCGAGCCCGACCTGCTCGTCAAAATCGTCCGCGACGTCTTCAACGAGGACTTCACGCGCATGCTCATCCAGGGCGACGAGGCGCTGCAGACGATCTCGAACTACCTCGCGGGCGTCGCCCCCGACCTGCTCGAGCGAGTCGAGAAGTACGAGGGCGAGCAGGACCCCTTCGACGCGTTCCGCGTGACCGAGCAGATCGAGAAGGCCCTGGACCGCAAAGTCTGGCTGCCCTCCGGCGGTTCGCTGGTCATCGACCGCACCGAGGCCATGACCGTCGTCGACGTCAACACCGGCAAGTTCGTCGGCTCCGGCGGCAACCTCGAAGAAACGGTCACCAAGAACAACCTCGAGGCGGCCGAGGAGATCGTCCGTCAGCTGCGGCTGCGCGACATCGGCGGCATCATCGTCGTCGACTTCATCGACATGGTCCTCGAGTCCAACCGCGACCTCGTGCTGCGGCGCCTGATCGAGTGCCTGAGCCGCGACCGCACGAAGCACCAGGTCGCCGAGGTCACCTCGCTCGGCCTCGTGCAGATGACACGCAAGAAGCTCGGTCTCGGCCTGCTCGAGACGTTCAGCGAGGCGTGCGAGGTCTGCGCGGGTCGCGGCGTCATCGTGCACCACGACCCTGTCGTGCGGCACCGCACCCCCGCCAACGGCAACGGGGGCGGCAACGGCGGCACGAGCAACCGGCGCTCTCGCGGTGGCAACGGCAACGGCAACGGCGGGTCGGCCGCCGGCGCCGCGGCGAACGGCAACGGCAACGGCAACGGCAACGGCGGCTCCTCCCAGAACGGGGGAGCGGCGGCCACCACCGGCGGAACGCACGTCATCACCGAGGGCGTCAAGTCCGCCCTCGCCCAGATTGCGGCATCCACGATCCACCCGACGGTGGAGGACCCCGCGATCGTCGAGGCGGCCGTGGTGGCCTCGGTCGAGGCGGTGCTGGATGCCAAGGTCGAGACGCCCGTCCGCGAGAAGCGCCCGCGCAAGAAGCGCGAGCCGCGTGCTCCGCGCACCGAGAAGGACGCGCTACTGGAGTCCGTGCTCGAGGCGCTCCCCGAACCGAAGGCGCCCGGTCAGGGCCGCTCGCGGCGACGGGTCACCACCGCGGCACTCACCGGCACCCCGGTCGACGCGCAGCCGTCTGCGGACGCGTAGCCCGACACGTTCCACGTGAGTGGTCATTCTCCGCCGTCTCCGCTCCCGCGGAGCGACGCAGAATGACCTCTCACGCGCGTCCGACGCGCCGTTCGCGAGCCGTGACGCGCAAGCCAGACGCCCGCAGGCGACGGACCAGCTCGCGTCCGCCGACGTGCTGTGCACCCGCAGCGACGAGGTCGGAGTGGCGCTCGTCGGGTACGTCGTAGTGATCGCGGTCGAAAGCGCGCGCGGGGATTCCGGCCGCCGCAGCGAAGGCGTGCAGCTCGTCGAGATCGCTGTCACTGACCAGGTGAGCCCAAAGTCGTCCGTGCGCGGGCCACATCGGGTCGTCGATCAGGATTGCCATCCCGCGATCCTACGATCGACACGCGGGGCGGATGCTTTTGCCGGATGTCGCCCGGTGAGCTAAACTTGACCCTTGGTGCGTCGCGTCCGCCCTACGGGAGCGAGACGCCGCTGACTTTCGTCGGCCGGATCGTACCGAGACTTGGGTCATCAGACCCGCCCAACGTCATCAGACAACCGGAGCCCCGCGCTCCCGAACGAAACAGGTGTGAAGTGGTTTACGCAGTTGTGCGCGCCGGCGGCCGCCAGGAGAAGGTCCAGGTCGGCACGGTCGTCGTGCTCGACCGCCAGAAGGCGAAGGTCGGCGAGAGCATCCAGCTGCCCGCCGTCCTGTTCGTCGACGGCGACGCGGTCACGACCGACGCCGACAAGCTCGCGAAGGTCTCGGTCACGGCCGAGGTGCTCGGCGAGGAGCGCGGTCCGAAGATCGTGATCCAGAAGTTCAAGAACAAGACCGGCTACAAGAAGCGCCAGGGCC
>Ga0308172_1000118_pt1 | contig 155185 bp, 149 predicted proteins | sample PhyGR2_FD_202134 | JGI IMG/M metagenome (GOLD analysis project Ga0308172, IMG submission 202134) | Phyllosphere microbial communities from UC Gill Tract Community Farm, Albany, California, United States - DLSLSG.R2 | ecosystem: Host-associated > Plants > Phyllosphere > Unclassified | place... | reverse complement strand
CGTGACCCCCGTGCGCGTCGCTTGCACCAACATGCAGGCCGCCGCGATCCGCGGGGCCGTGTCGTCGTTCTCGATCCGCCACACCTCCGGCGCGGGCCGCGAGCTGGCCGAGGCCCGCCGCGCGCTCTCGCTCACCTACCAGTACGCCGAGGCATTCGAGAAGGAGGCGGAGGCGCTGCTCGCTCGCGACTTCTCGACCGTCCACTTCGACGCATTCGCCGACCGCCTCTACGGCATCCGCGACGAGGGCAAGGCCAAGAAGCCCGCACTCAAGGCCCGCGACGGCCTCCTCGCCCTCTACCGCGAGAGCGACACGCTCGATGGCATCCGCGGCACCCGCTGGGGCGCTTACCAGGCCGTGACCGAGTACATCGACCACGTTGCTCCCGTCCGCGGGCGCGACGCCGTGTTCGCCCGTGCGACCCGTTCGTTCGACGGCGCGTCCGGCCGCATGAAGCAGGCCGCGTTCGCTCTCCTCGGCGACTGAAGCCACTCTCGGGGGCCGGGCATCCGTCCCGGCTCCCTCGCTCCTCTGCTCCCGAAAGGAACCCCTCATGCCTACGCAGACCCCCGAAGCGATCGCCGCCGAAGCCGTGGCGGGCGCGTGGGCCGACTGGTATCGGCCCTACAACGAGCAGGTCCGCGATCTGCTCGCCTCCGCGATCGCCGCCGATCGTTCATCCCGCACCCCGGCCGACGCGCTCGCGGCCGCGGGCGTCGCGTTCGAGACGGCGACCGATGACGAGGGCAACCCGTCGCTCCGCATCCTCGAGCAGCACGTCGCGATCGGCTACGGCGACGATCGGGCGTGCGCGAACTGCGGCGACGTCGTGGCGACGCTCTCCTCGCGCGACTGGTGCGACGGATGCGAGGCCGAGGTCGAGGGCCTGATCGAATGCCCGAACTGCTCCGAGTTCGTCGAGCCGGACGACATGCGGCACTGGCCGCTGCTGGCCGAGCCGGTGAGTATGTGCGGATCGTGCGAGCACAATGCTCGCCGTAGCGGATGGGAGCCGGGCCGGTGAGCGCCGACACGCTCCGCGCGACCGCGCTCGCGTTCCTCGGCAGCGCCGCGCTCGTCGTCGTCTTGCTGATCCTCGCCGGGGCCGCCGTCGCGGCGCTGACGATCCTCTCGCCCTTGTTCGACCTGTCGGGAGTCCCGAGCACCGGCAACTGGATCGGGCGGCTGTGAGCGTCGCCACGGCCCCGCGCCGCCGGAGTAATCTCGGCTCTATGGCCGACTTCGACCTCCTCGACCTCGCCGCGATCGCGGAGCTTCTCGGCGTCCAGGTGAACAGCGCGCAGGTCTACCACAAGCGCGCGGTTCGTAACCGCCGCGAGGGCACGGTCAAGGACGGCGACATGCCGGAGCCGGATGCCAAGTTCGGCCGATCCCCCGCGTGGCGCAAGTCCACGGTTGAAGCCTGGATCGAGTCACGCCCGGGTCGATCCACCAAGGCGGCAACCGAAAGCCGCGACAAGGCGTAAGCGTCTGGTCGATGGTTCGCAAGGCATTGCATCGTAAGAAACGGTCCGACTCACGCTGGGGTGAGTGGGCCGTTTCTTACGATTGCGACGGAAGCGAGTCAGAGCTGGACTCGTTGAGGATTGTCACTCCTCGACGGGCTTGCCCTCGGTCTGCGTGCTGACGTCAATGAGGAATTCGCCGATTAGAGTGGTGCCGTCGCTCTCGTAGACCGGAATGGTTCGCGACGTTTGGTTCATCGTTTGACGAACGGCGTCCTCCGGGGACGAGGGTGTCGGACCCTCAAGGTCTGTCTTCAAGGCATAACCCCTCTCGCCGTTCGTGGCCACCACGAGGATTAGGTCAGGTTCCTCGTCAGGGGTGCGGGCATCTTCGACAGAGCCGAAAGTAAGTCCTCGGTCATTAGTCTCGTAGGCGGGTGCTGAGTGTTCTGAAAGATACTGCGTCTCAGTCAAGGCAGTGATCGCGACAGAAGCGGTGGTTCCCAGGGCGATCCCTCCGACGGTGAGAGCGAGTGCGACGGTTCCGCCCAGCAGCGTCTTGGTCATCTTGTTCATGATTCAACCCTCACCTAACCCGGGATGTTCTGGTAAGTAGTAGCCGGGGATGTGTACGTGTTGTATCCGCTTCCGTTGTACGCGCGAAGCAGCCCCTGGGATTTGTAAGAGCCGTTGCCTGAGAAATTGACCGAGCACCCGACAACGGCTCCTGATGAGAGTGACCCGCTGTTGTAGCACCAGTTGCCTTGAGCGATCACGCCGCCGGAGTTCAGTGCCCGCGGCAACGCTCCAGACCAGCCGGACTGAACGGTACCGTTGTTCGGCCCCTGCTGACTCTGCGCGGCACCGCCGTTCTGCCCTGTGACAACGATCGAGCGCCCGCGTTGATTCGGATTGACTGTCGTCTGATACAGCCAATTGCCGTAGGCAGTGCCTGCGAACGCTGGCGCAGCCACGAGTCCTACGAGTAGTCCAGTGACTACGGCAGCCACATAGATTTTCTTCATTCTGCCCCCAACGACTGACTGGTGTCGGTCTCACGGTGAATGTACCGGGACCACTAATCCTGCGTCAATCGGATGTTGAGGTGCGCCAGAGGGCCATAGAAGCCGAGGCGGACCAAGGCGCAGAACAACGGCGACGTAATTCAATCGCTCGTGTTGAACGTCAGGCCGCGAGCTGCCCTTCACCTACGAAGGTGTGAGCAGCGGCTCCCTCGCCGCCGCCCGATTCTGCACCTGCCATCACAGTACCAAGCGATGCCCAGACTCCGAGCGACTCGGTATCAGGGTCGAAGATCAGCGCGAGCAAGCCGCTGGTGACGACCGCATACCCGACGGCAACAACCACGACCATCGAGACGATGAGGATCACGAGAGAGCGCGTTCGGACCTGGTTAGACATTGTGTGCAATCTTACGAAACCGATCCCCAGTCGACGCCTCCGAGAAGGCGTCGTAACGTCGGCGGGTGAACGCCGCCGGAGGTGAGTAACCGTTTCATCACGATCAAATCGCTTGCCTGAGCCTTCATGAAACCCTCGAAGAACCGTAGGGGCTACATACGAAAAAACTGTGAAGGACGGATACGAATGATGATGCGATTCGATGGGCGCGCTGGGAGGCGCGTCGGTTCTGTCTTGGGGATTGCGATGGGTTCGTTGCTCGCGATCAACCTGGCGGCGACCCCGGCCGGGGCTGCGACGGACAGTGATGAGATAAGCGCTACTCCGTTCGGCAGTGTGTCATGGGAAGACGCCTCGTCCGTGATCGAGGAGTTCAATCAGACCGGCCTCGTCGAGGGTAGCGAAGCGCCAACTGTCCGAAACGACTTCCGCACTGAGGCTCCATCCGAGGTGTTTGCGCTCGCTGACCAGTTGCGAGAGCGGTTCGACGGGACGGACGGGTACGGCCCGGTGGAATGGGATGGCGAATCGGCCGAAGTTCGTGTCTGGTGGCATGGCGATGCACCCGCCGAAGCGCGAGAGCTCGCAAAGGTCACGGCCGCGTCATCTGGGCTCCCTGTCACTTTCGCGAGCATGGCGTACTCCACGAACGACCTCGCAGTCGCCGCACAGCAGATACTCAAGGCCCAGTCCGATGCCAACCTCGGCATCCAGACTGTCACCGCTCTGTTCGATGGCTCGGGGCTCGAGGTAGCTGCAAACTCAACGGTGTCTACGCTTCGTTCAGTTTCAGAAGGGGTCACCAGCGATCAGCTCGGCGCGGTCGAACGCTTCCCCGTTCGAATCGTTGAATCCGGTGAGGTTGAACCAGCGAACAATCGTCATAGCGGTCAAGTAGCGCCGTATGCGGGTGGCGCGAGAATCGCGAGCAGCCTTGGCGGTTGCTCCACTGCTTTCGGAGTGATGATTACTAACCCTCAACCCAGCCAGAATAAGCCGCGAGGTATGCTCACCGCGCACCACTGCGGCAATTACGGCCCGGGCACCTGGGGAACTCCTTCCGGCAATTTCTATGGATACAAGACGTCCGAGTACACGAGCCTCCAGCGAGACGCGGCCGTGATGGTCAACGCCCCTGGCGCTTCGGGAGTCAGCGATTCGTATCCCCTTTACTACCCCATGATGTACGTGGGCGCATGGAATGCCGGGTCGAGATACGTCGTCGTGAACGGTCAGACCCCGGTCGTTGGTGCCGATTGGTGCGTGTCCGGCAGTTACAGCGGCACGTTCTGCTACAACAAGATCGTTCAGACGAATGTCTACGCCAACTACGGAGGCCCTGCTACTAACGTCGGGCCCCTAGTCGAGACCGACAACTACAAGAACATTAACTCTGTTGGGCAAGGGGACAGTGGAGGCCCGGCGTACCGTTACGTCAACTCGACCGGCAACGGAGTCTTCGCTACGGGAATCATTTCCGGCATCCGAAACGGTGGTACCTCCTGCGAAGGCTTGCAGTACAACGGCCGGAAGTGCTCACGAACGGCCCTGATCTCCCCGATCTACCCTGCAATCGCGAACATGAATGGCGGCCTTACCCTCATGACGAACACCAATTACTGACCTTCACGAGCAGACCGGCGTGAAGGTGCGGTTGTCGTTCGGCATGTAGCACTGAAGCGTATCCCCTGCGAAAACCCCGAAGGCAACCGCTACCAAAAGAGCGGCGATCGTCACAGCCCCGAGAATCAGGGCGACGGCGATCGCCGCTCTTGCTTTGGAAGGCCTTTTGATCATGACCCTAAGCTAGCGCTGACCAGCTCCGCCACGAAGCGCACGCCGAGACCTCGACTGCCGCCGTCTCCGCCACATGTGATCGACTCGGTGTCGTCCACCGCGTTACGTCGTTCCCACGCTCGGGTTGTTTGAGAGTTTGAGAGCGGAGGGCTCGTCCCCACGAAGGCGCTCCCGCGCTGATCCGCGGCGTTGCCACTCTCGCTTGCGAGGGCCGCCTGATCGTCTGACGGCGGCCGCACGTAACCCAGGTTATTGGGCGTTGATGGACATGGGCTCCAGTCTAGAGCGCGGGCGCGCCGGCGCCGCGTCGTGCGCGGACGCGCGCGAGGAAGCGCTCGTGGAATCGTGTCTCGCCGGTGGACTCGGGATGGAAAGCGGTCCCGAGCAGCGCGCCCTGCTCGATCGCGACGACGCGACCGTCGGGAAGGGATGCCAGGGGCTCGGCATCCGGACCCCACTCCACGACCGCGGGCGCGCGGATGAACACGGCGTGCACGGGCGGGTCGCCGAGCGCGGGGACGTCGAGGTCGGTCTCGAAAGACGTGGTCTGGCGTCCGAAGACGTTGCGCGCGACGCGGGCGTCGAGCCCGCCGAACGTCTGCTGTCCCGCGATCGCCCCGTCGATGCGGTCGGCGAGAAGGATGAGTCCGGCGCACGTGCCGTACATCGGCATCCCGTCCGCGATCGCGGCGCGGATCGGGTCGAACAGGCCGAAAGCATGGGCGAGCTTGTCGATGACGCTCGACTCGCCGCCGGGGAGGACGAGGCCCTCCACGGAAGCGAGTTCCTCGGGCCGACGCACGGGTCGCGCGTCGGCGCCGAGGGCGGTGAGCACCGCGAGGTGTTCGCGCACGTCGCCCTGCAGGGCGAGTACGCCGACGCGGGCGTTACCAGCCACGCTCGGCGAGGCGGTGCGGCGCGGGCAGGTCGGCGACGTTGATGCCGACCATGGCCTCACCGAGGCCGCGCGAGGCCTCGGCGACGACCTTGGGGTCATCGTGGAAGGTCGTGGCTTTGACGATCGCGGCGGCGCGCTGCGCGGGGTTGCCCGACTTGAAGATGCCCGAGCCGACGAACACGCCGTCGGCGCCCAGCTGCATCATCATGGCGGCATCCGCGGGCGTCGCCACTCCGCCGGCGGTGAACAGCACGACGGGGAGCTTCCCCGTCTCGGCGATCTCGGCGACGAGTTCGTAGGGGGCCTGCAGCTCCTTGGCTGCGACGTACAGCTCGTCCTTGGTCTTTGCCTTCAACGCGTTGATCTCGGAGCGGATCGTGCGGATGTGCTTAGTCGCCTCCGACACGTCGCCGGTGCCCGCCTCGCCCTTGGAGCGGATCATGGCCGCGCCCTCGGTGATGCGGCGCAGGGCCTCGCCCAGGTTAGTGGCTCCGCAGACGAAAGGAACGGTGAAGTTCCACTTGTCGATGTGGTTCACGTAGTCGGCGGGCGAGAGCACCTCGGACTCGTCGATGTAGTCGACGCCGAGCTCCTGCAGGATCTGCGCCTCGACGAAGTGACCGATGCGGGCCTTCGCCATGACGGGGATCGACACCGAGGCGATGATGTCGTCGATCAGGTCAGGGTCGCTCATGCGCGCGACGCCGCCCTGGGCGCGGATGTCGGCGGGCACGCGCTCGAGCGCCATGACGGCGACGGCGCCGGCGTCTTCGGCGATGCGGGCCTGCTCGGCGGTGACGACGTCCATGATGACGCCGCCCTTGAGCATCTCGGCGAGGCCGCGCTTGACGCGCGAGGTTCCGGTGTCAGACATTCCCACTCCATTCCGCGCGCGTCGGCGCGAGTTCTCACGCTTCGGGGCGCGGCTCATTGGCTTAGGCCAAACCGTAGCATGGCGCAGGACATAGGATGATCGTGACTCAGGGGGGCGTATGACCATCGACATCAGCGGCCGTTCGGCATCGTCGATCGCCGCCGATCTGCGCGAACGCATCGAACGCGGCGAACTCCCGCCCGGAACGCTTCTGCCGCCGGTGCGGACCGTCGCCGCCGATCTCGGGGTCAATCGCAACACCGTGGTGGCCGCGTACCGGCAGCTCGCTCACGCGGGACTCGTGGAAGCGCGAGGCCGCGGCGGCACGCGTGTGGCAGAGAGGGCCGCCGTCGCACAGGAGGGGTACGCCCCCGACACGGTGCTCCGCGACGTCGGGACCGGTAACCCGGATCCGTCCCTCATCCCCGACCCCACTGCGGCCCTCGCTCGGTCCGCACGACCGGTGCTCTACGGCGAACCGGTGATCGATCCGGGACTCGAGGCCTGGGCCCGCGAATGGATGGGCGATCGACTCCCCGACGACAATCTCCGCATCACGGTGACCAGCGGGGCGAGCGACGCGATCGAGAGGCTTCTCGCCCAGGCCTTGCAGCGCGACGACGCGGTGGCGCTCGAGGATCCGTGCTTCCTGTCCGCGTTGCACACCGTGCGGACCGGCGGGTACCGCGCCGTGCCCGTCGAGGTCGACGCCGAAGGAATGACGGTCGAGGGGCTTCGTGCGGCGCTCGAGGCCGGGGTGCGGGCGGTCATCTGCACGCCGCGCGCACACAACCCCACCGGCGCGAGCCTGAGCGCGGGGCGCGCGGCAGCGCTCCGCGAGGTGTTGACCGCGCACCCCTACGTCCTCGTGATCGAGGACGACCACTTCTCCCTGCTGTCCCGCAGGCCGCTGCACTCCGTGATCGGGACGGGGCAGCGCCGCTGGGCGCGGATCCGCTCGATGTCGAAATTCCTCGGACCCGACACCTGCCTGGCGGTGACGGCATCCGATCCCGATACCGCCGACGGCCTCGCCGTCCGGCTCACGCCGGGAACGACCTGGGTGAGCCACATCCTCCAGCGCATGACGCTCGCCCTCGTCACCGATGAGACGGTGCGCGCCGAGATCGAGCGCGCCGCCGCGCATTACGCCGACCGCAACACCGCGTTCGCCCGAGCCCTCACCGACCGTGGCCTCGCGGTGGCCCCGGGTGACGGCCTGAATCTCTGGGTCCCGCTGCCCGTGCCGGCCGCGGGCGTGCGCGAGGACCTGATGCGGAGGGGATGGCTGGTCCGCGAGGGCGACCCGTTCTTCCTCTCCCCCGCTCGCGGCGGCTCGTTCCTCCGGCTGACGGTGCACGACCTCGACGATGCGGCGGCCGCGACTCTCGCTGACGACATCGCGGGTGCCGCACTCACGCGTCGCCCGGTCTCTCGAGGTGGGAGGATCGAGGAATGAAGGTGCTCTCGATTCAGTCGGCCGTCGCGTACGGGCACGTCGGCAACTCCGCCGCCGTCTTCCCCCTCCAGCGCATCGGTGTCGAAGTCCTGCCGGTCTACACCGTCAACTTCTCGAATCACACCGGCTACGGCGCGTGGCGCGGTCCACTCATCTCGCCCGACGACGTCGCGGCGGTCATCGAGGGGATCGAAGACCGCGGGGTCTTTCCCGAGATCGACGTGATCCTGTCGGGCTACCAGGGTGGCGAAGGCATCGCGGACGTCATCATCGACACCGTCGCACGGGTGAAAAAGGCGAATCCGGATGCCGTTTACGCGTGCGACCCCGTCATGGGCAACGCCAAGTCGGGGTGCTTCGTCGCCCCCGCGATCCCGGTGCTTCTCCGGGAGCGGGTGGTCCCGGTCGCCGATATCCTCACCCCCAATCAGTTCGAGTTGGGCTTTCTGACCGATACCGAACCGGACAGCATCGAATCGACGCTGGCCTCGGCCGATGCGCTCCGCGCGCGCGGTCCGCGCACCGTCCTCGTGACCAGCGTCGAGCGCCCCGACCGTGAGCCCGACACGATCGAGATGATGGTCGTCGACGACGCCGGCGCCTGGATCGTGCAGACCCCACTCATTCCGATGAAGGCCAACGGCTCGGGCGACGTGACCGCGGCACTCTTCACGGCGCACTACCTGCGAAGCGGTGGGGATGCCGCGGATGCCCTGGCGCGGACTGCGTCGAGCGTCTTCGACCTGCTGACGAACACGTACGAGTCCGGTTCGCGCGAGCTGCGACTCATCGAGTCGCAAGAGACGTACGCCCACCCGCGCCTGCAGTTCTCGGTCCGCCAGGTGCGCTGAGACGCTCCGGCGGCGCGAGTTACTCGCCGTAGACTTCGGTGAACGCTGCACGCCACCCCGGCGCGTCTGACGGGCACAGGTACTCGGTGCGGTGACCTTGATGTCGGCCAGGCCCCGTTCGATCCGGGATCGTCGGCTGCCACCGCGCGGAAGACGGGGGATGTCGTGACATGCCCCCGCAGCAGGTCGGCGTCCACATCGTGCGCGTTCAGGATTGCCGTCTCGCAGGCGTCGAGCGCGGTCGCGAGCAGGACCGTCTCGATCTCGGACGTCATCCGCTCCCCCGGCACGTTCTTCGTCTGCCGCTCGATGAAGTCTTTCTGAGCCGGCGTCACCGCGGCGAGCGTCGGCGAGCCCGGAGCGAGGCGCTGCTCCGCGAAGAACCGGCTCTCGGCGTCACAGGGGCGGAATGACCCGCCCGATCACCCGAGCGTCCCGGGGGTTCGTACGAGCCGCGTTCCCGCGGCATGGGTCACTCGCCGTGAGCGTCGGTGACGGTGGCGATTGCCGACGCGCGGTCCTCGGGACGCAGGTGCGTCGCGAGCTGAGGAGATGCGTCACGCGTTCCAGGCTCCGGCGACCGTGCGCCGCACGTCGCCGAGCAGCTGCGGCAGGGCCTTTGTCTTGGCGATGATCGGGAAGAAGTTGGCGTCCGAGGCCCAGCGGGGCACGATGTGCTGGTGCAGGTGCGCGTCGACGCCCGCTCCCGCGATCGCCCCCTGGTTCATGCCGAGGTTGAAACCGTCGCAGTTCGACACCGCCCGCAGCACCCGCATGCCGCGCTGCGTGAGAGCGCCGATCTCGGCGACTTCTTCGTCTGTCGCCTGGTCATAGGTGGCGATGTGTCGATAAGGGCACACGAGCAGGTGACCGGAGTTGTACGGGAAGAGGTTCAGCAGCACGTAAGACGTCTTGCCGCGCGCGACGATCAGACCGTCCTCGTCCGACTTGTCAGGCGCCGCGCAGAACGGGCAGTTCTGCTCCATCGGCTCGCGGCCCGCCGAGATGTACGCCATGCGGTGCGGTGTCCACAGGCGCTGGAACTCGTCCGGCACACCCGGGAGCGTCGCGGCATCGACGAGAGTCGGCTCGTCGGCCGCGTCGGCATCCGGATCGCTCGTCACGCGAGATCCTCGGCGGTGTTGACGAGCGCACGCGCCGAGATCGCGCCGGTGATGCGCGCCACCGCCTCGTCGACCGGGATGCCGTTGAGCTGCGTGCCGTCGCGGAAGCGGAACGAGACCGTGCCGTTGGAGCGGTCCTGCTCGCCGGCGATCAGCATGAGCGGCACCTTCTGCGTGGTGTGCGTGCGGATCTTCTTCTGCATGCGGTCGTCGCTGTGGTCGGCCTCGGCGCGGACGCCCTTGCTCTTCAGATCCGCGACGATCTCCTGCAGGTAGTCGCCGTACTCGGCGGCGACGGGGACCGCGACGACCTGCACGGGCGCGAGCCACACCGGGAAGGCGCCGGCGTAGTGCTCGAGCAGGATCGCGAAGAAGCGCTCGACCGAGCCGAAGAGGGCGCGGTGGATCATGACGGGGCGGTGCTTCTCGCCGTCGGGACCGGTGTACTCGAGCTCGAAGCGCTCGGGCTGGTTGAAGTCGAGCTGGATGGTCGACATCTGCCACGTGCGACCGATCGCGTCGCGCGCCTGCACCGAGATCTTCGGGCCGTAGAACGCCGCCCCGCCCGGGTCGGGAACCAGCTCGAGGCCTGATGCTTCGGCGACCTCGCGCAGCGTCTCGGTGGCCTCGACCCAGAGAGTGTCGTCGCCGATGAACTTCGGGTTGCCCTCTTCCTTCGTCGACAGCTCGAGGTAGAAGTCGTTGAGGCCGTAGTCGCGGAGGGTCTGCAGCACGAAGTCGAGGCTGTGCGTCAGCTCGCCTTTCACCTGGTCGGCGGTGACGTAGATGTGCGTATCGTCCTGCGTCATGCCGCGCACCCGGGTGAGGCCCGAGAGCGTGCCGCTCTTCTCGTAGCGGTAGACCGACCCGAACTCGCTCAGGCGCAGCGGCAGCTCGCGGTAGCTGCGACCGCGCGAGCGGAAGATCAGATTGTGGAACGGGCAGTTCATGGGCTTGAGGTAGTACTCCTGGCCCTCCCGCGAGACATGCCCGTCGGCATCCACGACCTCGTCGAGCACCATCGGGGGGTACATGCCGTCGGCGTACCACTGGAGGTGGCCGCTGGTCATGAACAGGTCGCCCTTGGTGATATGCGGGGTGTTGACGACCTCGTAGCCGCTGGCGAGAAGGCGCTCGCGCATGTACCGCTCGATCTCGTAGCGGATGATGCCGCCCTTGGGGTGGAACACCGACAGGCCGGGGCCGATCTCGTCGGGGAAGGAGAAGAGGTCGAGCTCCTTGCCGAGCTTGCGGTGGTCGCGCTTGGCGGCTTCTTCCAGACTGTGCTGATACGCACGCAGCTCGTCTTTGGTGGGCCACGCGGTGCCGTAGATGCGCTGCAGCTGGGGGTTCTTCTCACTGCCGCGCCAGTAGGCGCCGGCGATGCGCGTGAGGTCCCAGCCGTTTCCGATCAGGCGGGTGCCGGGCACGTGCGGTCCGCGGCACAGGTCCTTCCAGGCGGTCTCACCGTCGCGAGTGACGTTGTCATAGATCGTCAGCTCGCCGGCACCGACCTCGACCGACGCGCCCTCGGCAGCCTCGGCTGAGCCGCCCTTGAGGCCGATGAGCTCGAGCTTGAACGGCTCGTCGGCGAGTTCGGCCCGGGCCTCGTCGTCGGTCACGACGCGACGCACGAACCGCTGGTTCTCGCGGACGATGCGCTCCATCTCCTTCTTGATGACTTTGAGGTCGTCGGGAGTGAAGGGCTCGTCGACCTGGAAGTCGTAGTAGAAGCCGTCGGTGACGGGCGGACCGATGCCGAGGTTCGCCTGCGGCTTGACACGCTGCACCGCCTGGGCGAGCACGTGGGCGGTGGAGTGGCGCAGGATGTTCAGCCCGTCGACGCTGTCGATGGTGACCGGCTCGACCTGGTCGTCGGCCGTCACGGTCGTGGCCAGGTCTTTCAGCTCCCCGTTGACGCGCAGGGCGACGACCGAACGGTCGGGGAAGAGGGCGAAGCCATCGGCGGGGAAATCAGTCACAGCACATCTCCTGAAAGGGTCGCTTCCAGGCTACCCGGCGGGCGTGACCCCCATTGCACGCGCGGTGCCCCATAGTGGAGCGGTGACTCTGGCCCTTATCGGCGGCGTGCTCTGGATCCTCGGGATCGTCGCGCTGCTCACCGGCGCCCTCCCCGCGGACGCCGCCCTCGCCGTGGGCGACCGTGTCTGGCCGATCCTGCTGTTCGTCGTGGCCGTCACGATCGTCGCCGAGCTGGCGTCCCGGGCCGGGTTGTTCGACGTGGTGGCGGCACGCCTCGCGCGCATCGCACGAGGGCGCACGGTCTGGCTCTGGATTCTCGTGGTCGCTCTGGCCACGGTGTCGACGGCGTTCCTCTCGCTCGACACGACCGCCGTCCTGCTCACGCCGGTCGTGATCTCGATGGCGGTGGCGCGCAAGCTCGATCCGCTCCCCTTCGCCTTCGTGACCGTCGTGCTGGCGAACACCGCCTCGCTCGTGCTGCCGGTGTCGAACCTCACCAACCTGTTGGCATCCGAGGCTCTCGGGGGCGGCCATGATCCGGTCGCGTTCCTGGCTCTGCTGGGCCCGTCGGCGTTCATCGCGATCGCCGTGTCGGTCGCGGTGCTGACCTTCGTGTTCCTCCGGCGGTTGCCGAAGAACTACCCGGGCGCGGCCGCTCCGGCGGTCGCCGACCCCGTGCTGCTCCGCGTGTCCGGTGTGGTCACGGTCGCGTTGCTGCCCCTGCTCGTGATCGGCCTCGAACCGTGGATGCCGGCCCTCGGTGCGGCGTTCGTCCTCGTGGCCGTGTTCGCTTGGCGCGCGCCCCGGGCGCTCGGCATCCGTCTCGTGCCGTGGTCGCTCCTCGTGTTCGCCGGCGGTCTCTTCCTCGCCGTGGGCGCCCTCGAAGCGCTCGGGATCGGACGCGTGACGTCGGTGCTGGCCGGCACCGGTGACGACCTCGTCTCGCTCTGGCAGCTCGCGGGCGTGGGCGCGCTGGCGGCGAACGGGGTCAACAACCTGCCGGCCTATCTCGCACTCGAGTCGGTGGCCGGTTCTCCGGCGCGTCTGGGGGCTCTTCTCGTCGGGGTGAATGCCGGGCCGATCGTGACGCCCTGGGCATCCTTGGCGACGCTGCTCTGGCACGACCGCCTCGTCTCCGCGGGCCTCGAGGTCACGTGGAGCCGCTTCATCGTCCTCGGCGCGGTCATCGCACCGCTCATCCTGCTGCTTGCGGTGCTCCCTCTCGGTCTCTGAGCGTCAGTCCTCGTATGTCCGGGCCCACGCCTTGCGCGGTTCGATGAACCAGACGGCGAGGCCCTCCCTCATCTCGTACGGGCGGCCCTGGTATGCGTGCGAGATCCGATCGACTTAGGGCAGGGCGGCATCACCGTCTATGCGGTCGACGGCGTCGCCCCGGACGAAGGCCATCGAGTACGGGTTCTCGGGCGCGGTCGCCGAGATGGCGGCGCGGGGGTCGCGGCGCAGATTGCGGTCCTTCAGAGCGCCCGCTTCGGTGAAGAACATCACGCGTTCTCCGTCGACGCCGACCCACAGTGGGATGGAATGCGGCGACCCATCACGCAGCAGCGTCGCCAGATGGGCCACGGCCGTCGTTTCGAAGAAGGGCTTGGCCTGGCTCCAGTCGCTCATGGTGGCGACAACGCCGGCCCTCTGTGGCCCTATTCCCGTCAGGGAGCGTGTTCGCGACCGGTTTCGTGCGTCGGCACCTCGCGGAAGACCATCTCCTCACGCGGCGCGCTCTCCCGCGGGGTGAACTCGTCCGGTTCAGGGATGACGTAGAGTCCGCGACCCGAGTTGGCGTTGTAGGTCAGCGCGTGCAACCACGGCGCACTCAGCTGCGGTGTCCTCCCCCCGTGGTACTTGAACACCATCGAGACGTGGGGGTGGATGTAGACCGTCGTCCGCCCTCCGCCCGTGCTGAGATCGTCCTTCCAGGTGAAGGGGAAGCTCTCGCCCCGACGCACCTTCGCCATCATCACGGCCTGCAGGTGCGCCAGGAGCCGATCCTCGAACTCCATCTTGGTGTGTCCGTCGTAGATGAACTTGCCCATGCGATACCTCGTCGCCGACACCTCGCCACCTCGCGCATCTTCCGGCGAGAAGAAGTCGGACGCGGATGCCGGGGGTGTCAGCCGCTCCCCTGCAACCTCTCGCGAGTCGGTACCGTGCGCAAACCCCCCCCACCGAAGAGTTGCGGTTGAGGTACATCCGTTCGCGTCTCGGGGCCAGCTCTCCCCCTTGGAAGCGGGTGCGCGGGATCAGACCGTCGCCGTCATGCCGCGCGGGAGATGCGGATGATGACCCGATCGCCGGGGCGCCGCTGCAGTTTGCGGACGATCGCCTCGAATCCGAGGATCGCCCGGTATTGCAGACCGTACTTGCGTCGGAGCGCCACGTTCGCGCGCGCATCGTCGCTCGCGGCGCCCGCGATGCGGCCCGTCGCGTGCACCGTGATGGCGTCCGGCGCAACGGCACCCATGCGACGGCAGGGACGGAGAGTCACTCGGGTGTCGTTTCGGAGACGTTTGACCTTGCCGGTGTTTCGCTCGCTCGTCACGACGAGTTCGTCTCCGTCGCGCGCGATCCACACCGGGACGGCGACCTCCGCGCCGTTGCGGCGGAAGGTGCCGAGCGACACGAACGACGACGCGGCGATCTCGCGCCAGTGGGTATCTGAGACGTTCATGCGTTCACCGTAGGACGCTTCGGATCTCGCTTCCGAGGGGTTGTGCCCGGGGGATCGCGGGTCGACGATCGCGACGTGTCGAGAAGTAGTCGCACGATGTTCATAGAATCGGAACACGTTGCGTATGAAGCGTGACGTTTTGCGTGGGAAGCTCCTGGCAGGGAGGTTCCGTATGTCGCAGCATCACCTCATCACCCACGCGTATGACTCGCAGAACGGCTGGGTCCGCGTGCAGCGGACGCCGATGACGCCGGCGCACGCCGCCGACTTCCGCGACCGAGGCTTCACCATGGTCCGTTCCCGGCGCGGCATCTGGGGTTCGCGCGAGCTGCCGATCAGTTGGTACGTCGGGCGACGGTCGTCCGAAGACTCGGCGAGAGTGGATGCCTCGGAGAACAGCGTCGCGTCCGTGGATCAGAGCGAGAAGCTTCGTCAAAGGCTCGACGAGACGACGGGCGTCGCCCCCTCGGGCGACGAGGGTATCGTGCCCGCGGCTTCGACGCGCACGTCCGCGAGCGAGCCCTCACGGGCCCTGGAGGAGCTTTTGCGGCGCGTTTCCGCGGCTGCCTGAGTGGACGGCGGCGCCTCGGCGGCCTGACGGCCGTCGGGGTTGTCCTACGCGTCGGTGACGCTGATCTCAGGCGTCGTGGGATCCGCTTTGGCGGTCCCACTCGAGCGACTTCCACTGGAGGAACGAGCAGAGGTTGCCGGCCACCACGAGCTCTGCCGCGAGGTTCGCGATCTCGTGGACCGACATGGTGAGCTCCTCGGGGCGCCCGGTGAGCGTCGCCTCCCAGAGCGGTTGGTCGTAGCCGCGCGGCTGCATGTAGATGGACGCCTTCGCGTTGCGCAGGCTCATGACGACCAGGCCGGTGTCCTGCCGATCGGTGTCTTCTTGCTGGGCGACGCGAATGGCTCCGTCTAAGACGTGACCCTGTTCTTGGAACTCACGCACCCACTCCTCGAGCTGAGCCAGCGAACGGCGCGGGGGCGAATCCTCGAGCTCTTCCATACGGACAAGGATGCCACGACCCACCGCTGAACCACGTGGGTGGCGCGAGACCCATGGCGCTGTCAGTATCTGCTCTCTGGCGACGCCACCGAAGTGGCGGAACGTTCTGATCGGGCTGGGCGCGACGTTCCTCGCGCTCGGAATCCTTGTCCTGCCCATGCTCGTGAGCGATCCGACCGGGGCCCCGGGGCGCGGGGTGCCCACGTGGTTAGGGGCCCCGCGTGGAAATGCACGGCTGTTTGAGTCCGGACCGAGGTTTCCCCGCTCTCGCGAGTCGGCGCCGTCGAACGTCCTGCGCAATTGTCATCTTCGTGACTCCGGAGGGCGATCCCGGGCGGCATCATTGCGCATCACCTCGCAGCTCGGCGTGCTCATGGATACCTTCAGTCGCAATGAGGATATGCGTGTGCGCAGACCGATAACGCACAGATGCTGCAGCGCTTCGTGGAGACAACAAAAGCCCCCGGAAATCCGGGGGCTCTGTGGTGCGCGATACTGGGATCGAACCAGTGACCTCTTCCGTGTCAGGGAAGCGCGCTACCGCTGCGCCAATCGCGCCTATGAAGGCTGTTTAGTTGTGAAGCGAGGTGGCGACGGGATTCGAACCCGTGTAAACGGCTTTGCAGGCCGGTGCCTAGCCGCTCGGCCACGCCACCGTGTGTGGTTCGACCCACGTGTCGTGATCTCCCGTCGGTGACCCAGACGGAGATCCCTTCACTCGAGCGGATGACGAGATTCGAACTCGCGACCCTCACCTTGGCAAGGTGATGCGCTACCACTGCGCTACATCCGCATTTCGTTCCCGGGGCTTGCCCCGAGCACTCGTAAGACATTACCTGATCTGGGCACGGGTGCAAAACCAGGCGCGCCCCGGGTGTGTCTGCCTCCGTGGTTCTGAGCACGGTGCGGCATCCGGTACGATCGATGAGTCCCGTTCGGGACGAGGGCGATTGGCGCAGTTGGTAGCGCGCTTCCTTCACACGGAAGAGGTCATCAGTTCGAGTCTGGTATCGCCCACCGCAAGCCCCCGGTTCGCCGGGGGCTTCGTCGTTCCGGCCCGGCCCCGTTTGCGCTCAGCGGGGGTCGTCTGCGAGCGCAGGGGGCCACGCGACGGAGAATCGTTCGAAGACGATCTCGTCGCTCTCCTCCGACCACTCCCGCCCGAGGGCGGTCGAGATGCGCGTCCAGTAGCGGCGGTGCTCCATCCGCCAGCTCTCGAGTGACCGATCGTCCTCCCCCTCATCGAAGGCGAATCGCGCGTCCGCACTCTCGAACACGCCGAGTCGCATCTCGGTCGTCCGCAGGATGGCCCGCGGGACGCCCCGCCCGTCGCAGGCGATCCAGTGCGATCCGATTCGCGGAAGTGGTTGCCCCTCAGCGACGTACTCCGCGACAAGACCCGAGGTGGCGCGCTTCTCCCCCTCGAGCACGCAGGCGAGAAGCTCGTCGGCCAGTCTTTCCGAATCGCCGAAATGCTCGACGGTGTACTCGGGGCAGGCTGCGACGGCATCGGGGCGCGCGATGGCGTAGTCCTGCCACATCCGCGCGGCCGCGGCCATGTCGACGACGATGGGCGAGATATCGGTCATCTCCTCATCCTCACAGGCGGAGGTCGTCGGCGCGTCAGCCCCGCTGCCACCCGTATCGAGCGCTCAACGCGGCGGAGACGGCGTCGAAGCGTCGATGGTCCAGAGCGGCGGCCTCTCGACGCATTCCGGCGTCGTGGACGAGGTAGATCTGCTCGAGGTCGACCCAGGACGGGCGTCCTTGGGAGTCCCAGTCCCCCGTGCCCAGGGAGAAGTATTGACGGTCGCCGGCGTGGGACTTGCTGGTCAGGCGTACGGCGTAGGAGCGCGTGGTGTCCGCGCGGCCGATGATCAGGACCGGCCGATCCTTGCCCCGACCGTCACGCTCTTCGTAGGGAACCCAAGTCCAGACGATCTCTCCCCCATCGGGCGCGTTATCGCGCCGCGGGGCGTAGGAGAGCGTCAGGCGGCGCGGAGGGTCGATCTCGAGTGTTTGGCTGCCAGACGGTGCCGTCGGGCGCGCAGCAGGCTGTAGAGGGGTTCCGCCCACGCGAGGCGAGGCCTCACGATCCGGCGTCCGGAAGATCCCGATGAGAGCCGAGACGAGACGAGAAGCTGTTCCCATGGCCCCACCCTAGGTCTGTCTGACGGGCGTGACCGCCGGGGAAGACGAACGGGGCGCCACCGACGAATCGGTGACGCCCCGTTCGGGGTGGTGAGGATCAGGCGCGGACGTCGCTCAGGACGTAGCCCTCTTCACCGTGGACCACGGTGTCGATGCCGGCGATCTCGTCTTCGTTCTTGACGCGGAAGCCGATCGTCTTCTCGATCGCGAAGCCGATGATGAAGGCGAGGACGAACGAGTAGATCAGCACCGCGAAGGCAGCGATGGCCTGGACGAGCAGCTGGGTCAGCGTGCCGCTGTAGATCAGGCCCGTGCCGTTGGCGAAGATGCCGAGGTACAGGGTTCCGATCAGACCGCCGACCAGGTGGATGCCGACCACGTCGAGCGAGTCGTCGAAGCCGAGCTTGAACTTGAGCTCGATGGCCAGGGCGCAGACCGCACCGGCGACGAGGCCCAGGACGATCGCCCAGATCGGCGTCAGCGAGGCGCAGGCCGGGGTGATCGCGACGAGACCGGCGACGGCACCCGAAGCGGCGCCGACCGACGTGGGCTTGCCGTCCTTGATCTTCTCGACGATCAGCCACGCGAGCAGGGCTGCGGCGGGAGCGGCGATCGTGTTGACGAAGGCCAGCGCGGCGGTGCCGTCAGCAGCGAGCTCGGAGCCCGCGTTGAAGCCGAACCAGCCGAACCACAGCAGGCCGGCGCCCAAGAGCACGAACGGCGGGTTGTGGGGGACGTGAGCGCCCTTCTGGAAGCCGACGCGCTTGCCGAGCACCAGGGCGAGGGCGAGAGCCGCCGCACCGGCGTTGATGTGCACCGCGGTACCACCGGCGAAGTCGATCGCGCCGACGCCGAAGACATCCTGCAGACCGTGGGTGATCCAGCCGCCGTACGCGAACGAGGCGTCGTCGGCGAGGCCGAAGTTGAAGACCCAGCTGGCGACCGGGAAGTAGACGACCGTCGACCAGATGAACGCGAAGATCATCCAGGCGCCGAACTTGGCGCGGTCGGCGATGGCACCCGAGACCAGCGCGACGGTGATGATCGCGAAGGTGGCCTGGAAGGCGACGAAGGCGAGCGGCGGGTAGGCGGCGCCCTCGGGGGTCTCGAGGACGCCGGTGAGGCCGATCTCGTTCCAGTCGATCATCCAGGGCAGCTGGGTGGTGCCCTCATCGGTGGCGGGGAACGCGATCGCGTAGCCGTAGACGACCCAGAGGACGCCGATCAGGCCCATCGCGCCGAAGCTCATCATCATCATGCTGATAACGCTCTTGGCCTTGACGAGACCGCCGTAGAAGAACGCGAGTCCTGGCGTCATGAGCAGCACGAGGGCGGCTGCTATCAGGATGAATGCGGTGTTGCCTTGATCCATCTCGGAGGAAACCTCTCTGCAGGGACGCAGGTGTAGCGTCGGGTCCCCCCAGTGTTCACAGACTCGGTTTCCATCGGCGTTCGACTCGTGTTACGGGCGCGTTACAGCGCGCGGCTCCAGGTAAACATCACGTTTCGCGTTTCCGGGAGGCGCACATGAGGAAGCTGGGTCAGGAGTGTGTGAGGGCGACGAGTCGCGAGATCGCACGGAGGTATTTCTTCCGGTAGCCCCCGGCCAGCATCTCGTCGCTGAAGACCGTGTTCAGCGCGACACCTGTGGCCCGGATCGGGATCTGCGCGTCGTACGCGCGGTCGACGAAGGCCACGAGACGGAGGGCGGCCGACTGATCGTGCAGCACCGCGACGTCGCGCAGACCAATGACATCGACACCGTCGATCAGTCGGATGAAGCGGGAGGGGTGGACACGCGCGAGGTGGGCGACGAGGTCACCGAACGCGTCGTCGGAGGCCACCGCATCGGCGGCCGCGGCATCCATGGCTCGTCGGTACTCGTCGTCGGTGAGCACCTTGGCTTCTCCGTCGATCGCGCGCTGGCGGAAGTCGGTGCCGTCGATGCGGATCGTGCGGAAGCTGTCCGACATCGACTGGATCTCGCGGAGGAAGTCCTGAGCGGCGAAGCGGCCCTCCCCGAGCGCGTTCGGCGGGGTGTTCGAGGTGGCCGCGAGGCGTGTTCCGGATGCCACGAGCTCGCCCAGCAATCGCGTCATCACCATCGTGTCGCCCGGGTCGTCGAGCTCGAACTCGTCGATGCAGAGCAGGTCGCTGCCGCGGAACAGTTCCACCGCCTTGGCGTACCCGAGGACCCCGACGAGAGCGGTGTACTCGATGAAGGAACCGAAATACTTCCGACGGGCCGGCATCGCGTGATAGATCGACGCGAGCAGATGGGTCTTGCCGACGCCGAATCCGCCGTCGAGGTAGACCCCGGGTTTGATCGGTGCAGCCTTCTCCGCCCGTCGGAAGAAACCGCCCTTCTTCGCCGGAGCAGACTGTCGGCCCGCGAAAGCCTGCAACAGCTCCTTCGCCTCCTGCTGCGATGGGTAAGCGTCATCCGCGCGGTACGACTCGAAGGTCGCTCCGTCGAACTGCGGCGGCGGCACGAGGGCGTTCACCATCTCGGCACCGGTGACGGCGGGCTCGCGCTCGGTGAGGTGAATGAGGCCGGTCGTGGCGGGCGTCGAGGTCATGGCCGTCCTGTGTCCAAGTCTTACGAGAAGGGTGCGTGCCCCACGTCACGGATCTAGGGTCGATGGTGCGGTGTCCACCCTATGCCGCCCTATCCGCCGCCTTGACCGAGGAGTTCTCCGTGACCGTCGAGATCGACACCACCTCCCCCAAGTTCGCCGACTACGCGGAGCCTGGCCGGCTCGTCACGGGTGAATGGCTCGAGCAGCGCCTCGGCCGACCGGGCCTGGTCGTCGTCGAGTCCGACGAAGACGTGCTGCTGTACGAGACGGGACACATCCCCGGCGCCGTCAAGGTCGACTGGCACACCGAGCTGAACGATCCGGTCGTTCGCGACTACGTCGACGGCGACGGCTTCGCGCGGCTCCTGAGCAGCAAGGGCATCGCCCGCGACGACACCGTCGTCATCTACGGAGACAAGAACAACTGGTGGGCGGCGTACGCCCTGTGGGTGTTCTCTCTCTTCGGGCACGAGGACGTGCGTCTTCTCGACGGGGGGCGCGACAAGTGGATCGCCGAGGGCCGCCCGGTGACGACCGACAAGACGGTCGTCGAGCCCACCCAGTACCCCGTCGTCGACCGTGACGATTCGTTGCTGCGCGCGTACAAGGACGACGTGCTCGCCCATCTCGGCAACCCCCTCATCGACGTGCGCTCCCCCGAGGAGTACTCGGGCGAGCGCACCACCGCACCGGCCTACCCGGAGGAGGGCGCGCTGCGCGCCGGCCACATCCCCAGCGCGCAGAGCGTGCCCTGGGGCAAGGCCGTGGCCGAGGACGGCGGCTTCAAGTCGCGCGAAGAGCTCGACGCGATCTACCGCGACGGCGCGGGCCTGAAGGATGGCGACAAGATCGTCGCCTATTGCCGCATCGGCGAGCGTTCCAGCCACACGTGGTTCGTGCTCAAGCATTTGCTCGGCTTCGACGATGTGCGCAACTACGACGGATCCTGGACCGAGTGGGGCAGCGCGGTGCGTGTGCCGATCGTCTCGGGGACGGAGCCCGGCGAGGTTCCCTCGCGCTGAACAGCGCATCGAGCCGGGCCCTGGTCGGCGTGGGAGGATGACGGAGATGTCCGATAACACGCTCCCCGCCCGCCTCGCCGAGATCCGCGACGAGTTCCTCGAGCTCGACGAGCCCGACCGTCTGCAGCTGCTTCTGGAGTTCTCGCAGGAGCTGCCCGCGGTACCGGCTCGGTACGCCGATCACCCCGAATTGCAGGAGCGCGTGGCCGAGTGCCAGTCGCCGGTATACATCGTCGTGACGGTCGACGGGGACGGTCTCGTGGCCATGCACGCGACGGCCCCCGCGGAGGCGCCCACGACTCGCGGGTTCGCGAGCATCCTGGCGCAGGGACTCACCGGATTGACCGCGGACGAGGTGCTCGCCGTCCCCGACGACTTCCCGCAGAGCATCGGTCTCACGCGAGCGGTGAGTCCTCTGCGCATTGCGGGGATGACGGGCATGCTGATGCGCGCCAAACGGCAGGTGCGGGCCAAGCGCGCGGTCTGAGGGCCGGCGGGGTCACACGTCGGTGGCGAGTCCGCGCTCGCGTATCCACTCCTCGATCACACGGGTGAATCGGGCTTCGTCGTAGTTCCAGAGTTTGGTGTGCCGAGCGACCTCGAACGTCTCCATCGTCACGAGATCGGGTCGAGCGGCGGCCAGGGCATGCGAGGCATCACTGGGGACGAAGCCGTCGTCGTCGCTGTGGAGGATGAGGACGGGGTGCCGGAGCTCGTCGGCGTGCGCGACGCGATCGAGGCGATCCAAGGGGATGGCTTCTCCACCGGTCACGAGGCGGGCACCCCACCGGGAACCGAGGAGTCTCTCGGTCACCCCCAGCACCGGAGTCGGAAGCCGCAGCACGCGGCTCTGGTAACGCAGGACGGTGTGCCAGTCGACGACCGGGGACTCGAGGACCAGCGCGGCGACGACATCGCGATGCGCGGAGAGCGCCTCGGCCTGAAGACACATCGCACCGCCCATCGACCAGCCCATGAGGATCACGTGCTGTGCGCCGTGCGTCACCGCGTACGCGATCGCCGCGTCGACGTCCTGCCACTCGGTCGCGCCCAGCGCGTAGGTACCGGTCGCGCTACGTGGGGCCTCGCCGTCGTTGCGGTACGAGATGACGAGTGAGGTGATGCCCAGTCGATGGAACAGCGGTACGGCGCGAAGCGTCTCAGCGCGGGTCGTGCCCCGGCCGTGCACCTGGATCACCCAGACGTCGGAGCCGGTCTGGGCGGGGAACTCCCATGCGGGGCAGGAACCGACGGGAGTGGCGACGTCCACCTCGCGTATCGGCAGGTGGAGTTGCTCGGGGTGGTCGTAGTACCACCCGCTGAAGGCGGCCTCGGCGGCCAACCGTCCATCGACGGGAACATGCGTCAGGAGCTTGCGCGTGACGGTCACTCCGTCGTCCTTGACGACCGACCCCAGGCGCAGATAGTCCGCGGTCCCTGTGGTGAACAGCCCGTAGCGGCCGGGGAGGGCGGTGTCGTCGGTGCGCTCGAGAGTGACGGTCTGCGCAGCGGCATCCAGCGACAGGATGCGGACGTTCGGCACGCGGCCGGCGGGTGTGACGACGGTTCGCGCCATCCGAAACGACACCGCACTCAGTGCCGCCGAGCCGGCCGCCAGCGCGAGGGCGAGTGCAGAGATCCCGACACGAGCGACGGCGGAGGCGCGATGCGAGGAGCCGGGCCTCGCGGCGCGCCTGGGAGCGTTCATCGAGGCCTCACTCTAGTCTGTGGCCGTGACTGACCTGGGCTCACCCGAGGCGTCGACCCCCTTCGCCCGGGCGATCGAGGACGTGCGCGCCGCGACGTTCCGCGATGATTTCGTGGTGCGTGAGATCCCCTCCCCCGCCGGACTCGCGCCGCACAGCCTGGCGTTGGCCGGCGATGTCCGGCCCGAGGAGCACTCCACCGACTCGCCGTTCGGCACCGGCCGATTCATCCTGCTGCACGACCCCGACGAGCCCGATGCGTGGGAGGGCGCCTGGCGCATCGTGTGCTTCGCGCAGGCCCCTCTGGAGCCCGAGATCGGCGTCGATCCCCTCCTCGCGCAGGTCGCGTGGTCGTGGCTCATCGACGCACTGGATTCCCGGGGTGCCGACCGCCACTCCGAGTCGGGCACAGCCACCAAGACGCTCTCCACCGGGTTCGGGGCGCTCGCCTCGCAGGGGGAGGGTTCTCAGATCGAACTTCGCGCGTCATGGTCGCCGCGTGGTCCCATCCGCCCCCATCTCGACGCGTGGGCGGAACTCGTGTGCATGCTCGCCGGCCTCCCCCCGGGGTCGGAGGGCGTCGCCGTCTTCGGAGCCCGGAGGCCCACCCGTGGTTGAGTACATCGTCATCGAGGATGCCGCCGGTCTGGCCACGGCATCCCACCGTCTCGCGGAGGGCACCGGTCCGGTCGCGGTGGACGTCGAGCGCGCGTCGGGCTTCCGGTACTCCCAGCGCGCGTACCTCATTCAGGTGTTCCGTCGCGAGGCCGGCGTCTTCCTGTTCGATCCGTCGACGATCGAGGACTTCTCGCCGCTGCAGAAGGCGCTCGCTGACGCCGAGTGGGTCTTCCATGCCGCCAGTCAAGACCTGCCTTCCCTGCGCGAGAGGGGTCTCGAGCCTCCGAGCATCTTCGACACGGAGTTGGGCGCGCGCCTGCTCGGGCACGAGCGGGTGGGTCTCGGCGCGGTCGTCGAGCAGACTCTCGGTATCACGCTCGCCAAGGCTCATTCCGCCGCCGACTGGTCCACCAGGCCGCTGCCGGCGTCGTGGTTGGAGTACGCCGCGCTGGACGTCGAGCACCTCATCGATGTGCGCGACGTGCTGGTCGCCGAGCTCGCGGAGCAGGAGAAGACCGAGTTCGCCCGCCAGGAGTTCCAGGCGGTGCTCGAACGGCTGCCCAAGCCGCCGCGCGAGGATCCCTGGCGACGGATGAGCGGTCTGCACACCGTCCGCGGTCGGCGTGCTCTGGCTGTCGCGCGTTCGCTCTGGCGCGCGCGCGAGGAGTATGCCCGCGAGCAGGACGTCGCGCCCGGGCGCCTCGTTCCCGACCGTGCGCTGATCGCCGCGGTCCTCGCCGATCCGTCGAGCAAGCAGGCGCTCGCCGGCGTCAAGGAGTTCAACGGCCGCGCCAGCCGCACGCAGCTGGATCGATGGTGGAGCGCGATCGTGGCGGGCCGCGAGGACACCGACCTCCCGCCGGACCGCGTCCCGAGCGACACGCTCCCTCCGCCGCGGGCCTGGGTCGATCGCAATCCCGACGCTGACCGCCGATTGAAGGCAGCGCGCCCCGCCGTGGAGGCACGCGCCGAAGAACTGCGGATGCCGACGGAGAACCTCCTCACGCCGGAGACCCTGCGCCGGGTGGCGTGGTCCCCGCCCGCGGAGGTGACGGTCGACACGGTCGGTGCGGCGCTGACGGAACTCGGCGCGCGCCCCTGGCAGATTGCGCAGACTGCACAGGTGATCGTCGATAGCTTTGTGGCTTCCCTCAACGCGTCCGACGACGCGGTCGATTCGGTTTCGTAGGTTCGGACAACCGATTCTTCGCAGATCATCGGCCTTCCTAGGCTGGGGCCATCCCAAACTTTGGAGGCAGAGTGGCCGAGATGACGGACGTCTTCTTCGTCGACGGAATGCGCACCCCCTTCGGGCGTGCCGGCGAGAAGGGCATGTACTGGAACACCCGCGCCGACGACCTGGTGGTCAAGGCGATCATCGGGTTGATGGAGCGCAACGGCGACGTGCCGAAGGACCGGATCGACGACGTGGCGATCGCCGCGACCTCGCAGACCGGTGACCAGGGGCTGACCCTCGGGCGCACCGCGGCGATCCTCGCCGGTCTGCCGATGACGGTGCCCGGCCTCGCGATCGAGCGGATGTGCGCCGGGGCGATGACGAGCGTGACCACCATGGGCGCCTCGATCGGCGTCGGCATGTACGACCTCGCCCTCGCGGGCGGTGTCGAGCACATGGGGCGCCACCCGATCGGCGGCAACGTCGATCCCAACCCGCGGTTCGTCGCGGAAAAGCTCGTGGATCCCGGTGCCCTCAACATGGGCGTCACGGCTGAGCGCATCCACGACCGCTTCCCGCACCTGACCAAGGAGCGCGCCGACCGTTTCGGCGCCGCGAGCCAGCACAAGGTGCAGGCCGCCTATGAGGCGGGCAAGATCCAGCCCGACCTCGTGCCCGTCGCGGTGAAGGATGCCGATGGCGCCTGGGGCCTCGCAACGGAGGACGAGGGCCGCCGCCCGGAGACCACGGTCGAGGGCCTCGCAACGCTCAAGACGCCGTTCCGCCCGCACGGTCGCGTGACCGCGGGGACCTCGTCGCCCCTTACCGACGGAGCGACGATTAGCCTGCTCGCCGGCGCCGATGCCGTGAAGGAGTTCGGTCTCGCGCCCAAGATGCGCATGGTCTCGTTCGCGTTCGCGGGCGTGCAGCCCGCGATCATGGGCATCGGCCCGATCCCGTCTACAGAGAAGGCTTTGAAGAAGGCCGGCCTGACGATCGACGACATCGGCCTGTTCGAGCTGAACGAAGCGTTCGCCATCCAGGTGATCTCGCTGCTCGACCACTTCGGTATCGCCGATGACGACCCCCGCGTGAACCCGTGGGGCGGTGCCATCGCCGTCGGCCACCCGCTCGCGGCATCCGGTGTCCGTCTCATGATCCAGCTCGCGGCGCACTTCGCGGAGCGCCCTGACGTGCGCTACGGCCTCACCGCCATGTGCGTCGGCCTCGGCCAGGGCGGCTCCGTCATCTGGGAGAACCCGTTCTTCGACGGAAAGAAGAAGCGCAAGTGACCGACTACTCGACGATCGACTTCACGCCCCTCGACGCTCTCACCGGCGACGAGGTCGTCACCCACTCCCCCGTGCGCGACGTGCGCCTGCCCTCGGGCAACGTGCTGGCGCTCATCACGCTCGACAACGGTCGCGACCACACGCGCCCCAACACGCTGGGACCGGCGACCCTCGCCGAACTCGGCGAGACGCTCGCGGCGCTGCAGAAGCGCGCGGCGGCGGGCGAGATCCACGCGGTGGCGATCACCGGCAAGCAGTACATCCTCGCCGCCGGCGCCGACCTGTCGGACGTGGCGAAGCTGCCGTCGAAGGACATCGCCCGTCTCATCGCGCAGCGTGGCCACCAGGTGATCGGTTCCTTGTCCGAACTGGGCGTGCCGTCGTTCGCCTTCGTCAACGGCCTCGCCCTCGGCGGCGGCCTCGAGATCGCGCTCAACTCGACCTACCGCACGGTCGACGCCTCGGCCGCGGCGATCGCGCTGCCCGAGGTGTTCCTGGGCATCATCCCCGGCTGGGGCGGTGCGTATCTGCTGCCGAACCTGATCGGCATCGAGAACGCCCTCGAGGTCGTCGTCTCGAACCCCCTCAAGCAGAACCGGATGTTGAAGCCCCAGCAGGCGTTCGACCTCGGGATCATGGATGCCATCTTCCCGGCGGCCTCCTACCTCGAGGACTCGCTGCGCTGGGCGGATGGCGTGCTCACCGGCCGCGTGCGCGTGGAGCGCAAGAACGAACCCGGCAAGCTCGAGCGCCTGACGAAGTGGCCCATCGCGATCAAGATGGCCCGCAACATGCTCGAGTCGAAGATCGGCACCGTCCCCCGCTCCCCCTACGTCGCGCTCGACCTGCTCGACAAGGCCAAGAGCGGCACGAAGGCCGAGGGGTTCGCCCGCGAAGACGAGGCGCTGGCCGACCTCATCACGGGCGACCAGTTCGCGGCATCCATGTACGCGTTCGATCTCGTGCAGAAGCGCGCGAAGCGCCCGGTCGGTGCTCCCGACAAAGCGCTGGCGAAGAGGGTCACGAAGGTCGGCGTCATCGGTGCCGGACTCATGGCCTCGCAGTTCGCGCTGCTGTTCGTGCGGAAGCTGCGGGTGCCCGTCATCATCACCGATCTCGATCAGGGTCGCGTCGACAAGGGCGTGGCATCCATTCACGAGGAGATCGGCAAGCTCGAGGCGAAGGGCCGTCTCGACGGCGACACCGCCAATCAGCTGCGGGCCCTCGTGCACGGAACCACCGACCGCACCGAGTTCGCGGACTGCGACTTCGTCATCGAGGCGGTGTTCGAGGAGGTCGGCGTCAAGCAGGATGTCTTCTCTGCGATCGAGAGAATCGTCGCCGAGGATGCGATCCTCGCCACGAACACGTCGTCGCTCTCTGTCGCCGAGATCGGCTCGGTGCTGCAGCACCCCGAGCGCCTCGTCGGCTTCCACTTCTTCAATCCGGTCGCGGTCATGCCGCTCATCGAGGTCGTGAAGACGGATGCCACGAGCGACGCGGCTCTGTCCACCGCCTTCGTGGTCGCGAAGGGCCTGGGCAAGAACGCGGTGCTCACCGCCGATGCCCCGGGCTTCGTCGTGAACCGTCTGCTGGCGAAGGTCATGGGCGAGGCAGCCCGTGCCGTGTACGAGGGCACGCCCATCGCGACGGTGGAGAAGGCGTTCTCGCCGCTCGGCCTGCCGATGGGGCCGTTCCAGCTCATCGACCTCGTGGGGTGGAAGGTCGCCGCCCACGTGCAGGACACGATGGCGCACGCCTTCCCCGACCGGTTCTTCGCGTCCGAGAACTTCCACGAGCTCGCCGCCCTCCCGGAGGTCATCGAGAAGGACAAGGGCGGTCGCGTGACCGGCTGGACCAAGGCGGCCCAGAAGGTGCTCGTCACCGGGAAGGCGCCGGTGGCGCCCGAGACGATCCTCGCCCGCGTGCAGGACGGACTGGCGCAGGAGATCAAGATCATGCTCGACGAGGGCGTGGTCCCCGAGGTGCAGGACATCGACCTGTGCCTCATCCTCGGCGCCGGCTGGCCGTTCATCGACGGCGGAGCCTCCCCCTATCTCGACCGCGAGGGCGCCTCGGAGCGCGCCTTCGGCGACACGTTCCACCACCCGCCCATCCGCGGCGTCGACGGCTGACCCCCGGCCAGACGACAGCGGCGCCGTCCCCGAGGGGGCGGCGCCGCTGTCATGCGTGGGCGTCGCGCGACATCAGGACAGGGCGTGCGCCGAGTGCAGGGCGTTCGCGCCGGTTTCGGCCTGTTTCTGTGGCATTCCCTGTTTTGGGTACGGGGCGGCCCTGGCGCGGCGGAGGCTGGCGCTGCCGCGAGGGCACGGCGTGCGCCGAGTACAGGGCGATTGCGCCGGTTTCGGCCTGTTTCTGTGGCATTCCCTGTTTTGGGTACGGGGCGGCCCTGGCGCCGCGGAGGCTGGCGCTGCCGCGAGGGCAGGGCGTGCGCCGAGTACAGGGGAATCGGGCGGGTTTCGGCCTGTTTCCGTGGCATCCCCTGTCTTGGGTACGGGGCGGCCCTGGCGCCGCGGAGGCTGACGCTGCCGCGAGGGCAGGGCGTACGCCGGGTGCAGGGCGATTCCGCCGGCTTCGGCCTGTTTCTGTGGCATCCACTGTTCTGGGTACGGGGTTCTGCTGGCGCCGCGGACGTTCGGTCTGCCGCGAGGACAGGGCGGGCGCCGGGAACCGGGGAATCGGGCGGGTTTGGGCCTGTTGTCGTGGCATCCCCTGTTCCCGTTTCAGAGCGGGCACACGCAGGACGGGCCGGGACGTCGGCATCCCGGCCCGTCCTGAGAGGCGGTCGCGTCAGGGGCGCGATTTCTCCCACTCGTCCAGCGTGGGGATCGCTCCGGTCGGCGTCTGGCGGGCCATCGGGATTCGAGTGCCGAGCACCTGAGCGACCACGTCGTTGGCGATCTTGGACGCCGTGAGACCCGCATCCTCGAGGATCTGCTCGCGGGTCGCGTGGTCGATGAACTCGTCGGGGATGCCGAGCTCGTCGACCGCGGTGTCGACTCCGGCCTCGCGCAGCACCTGGCGCACGCGCGTTCCGACGCCTCCAACACGGATACCGTCCTCGATGGTGATGACGAGACGGTGCTCCCGCGCGAGGTGGACGATCGAGGGCTGCACGGGGATCGCCCAGCGCGGGTCGATGACCGTCGCCCCGATGCCCTGCGCACGCAGGCGTTCGGCGACCTCCATGGCGAGGTGCACCATCGGACCGATGCCGATGAGCAGGACGTCTTCGCCGCCGCCGCGCGCGAGCACGTCGACGCCGTCATGCAGACGCTCCATCGCTTCAATATCCGCGGGGACCTTGCCCTTGGGATAGCGCACTACCGTGGGGGCGTCCTCCACCGCCGTCGCCTCGCGGAACTCCTCGCGTAGACGCGCGGCGTCGCGGGGAGCGGCGATGCGGATGCCGGGGACCAGCTGCAGCATGGCGAGGTCCCAGATGCCGTGGTGGCTGGGACCGTCCGGGCCGGTGACACCGGCGCGGTCGAGGACGAATGTCACGCCGGCCCTGTGGAGCGCGACATCCATCATGACCTGATCGAAGGCGCGGTTCATGAAGGTGGCGTAGATGGCGACGACCGGGTGCAGCCCGCCGAACGCGAGACCCGCAGCTGACGCGACCGCGTGCTGCTCGGCGATGCCGACGTCGTACACCCGCTCCGGGAAGCGTTCCGCGAACTGCTGCAGACCGGTGGGGCGCAGCATGGCCGCCGTCATGGCGATCACGTCGTCGCGTTCGGCGCCGACCGCGACGAGCTCCTCGGCGAACACGTCGGTCCACTGCAGGCCGCCGCCCGCTCCCAGCGCTTCGCCGGTGATCGGGTCGATCCTGCCGACGGCGTGGAATTGGTCGGCTTCGTCGCTCAGCGCGGGAGCGTAGCCGCTGCCCTTGTCGGTGATCGCGTGCACGATGACCGGCGCGCCGTAGGATTTCGCGAGCTCCAGTGTCTCGAGCAGCGACTCGAAGTCGTGTCCGTCGATCGGGCCGAGGTACTTGATGTCGAGGTTGCTGTACAGCGCCTCATTGTTCGTGAAGCGCGAGAGGAAGCCGTGCGTGCCGCCGCGGACGCCGCGGTAAACCGCGCGGGCTGCGGGGCCGAGACGCCGGAAAAGTGTGTCCGAACCGCGGTGCAGCGTGCGGTACGCGTCGTTCGTGCGGACGCGGTTGAGGTAGCGCGCCATGCCGCCGATCGTCGGAGCGTAGGAGCGGCCGTTGTCGTTGACGACGATGACGAGGTTTCGATCGTTGTCGTCGCTGATGTTGTTGAGCGCCTCCCAGGTCATGCCGCCCGTCAGCGCGCCGTCTCCGACGACGGCGACGACGTGACGGTCGCGGCGGCCGGTGCGGGAGAAGGCACGGGAGACGCCGTCGGCCCAGCTCAGGGAGCTCGACGCGTGCGACGACTCGACGATGTCGTGTTCGCTCTCCGAGCGCTGCGGGTAGCCCGCGAGACCGCCCCGCGAGCGCAGATTCGCGAAGTCTTGACGGCCGGTCAGCATTTTATGGACGTAGGACTGGTGCCCGGTGTCGAAGATGATGGGGTCGGCCGGCGAGTCGAAGACCTTGTGCAGGGCGATCGTCAACTCGACGACGCCGAGGTTGGGACCGAGGTGTCCGCCGGTGCGGGCGACGTTCTCGACGAGGAACGCGCGGACCTCGGCGGCCAGCTGACGGAGCTGATCGGGGCTCAGGTCATCGAGATCACGGGGTCCGTGGATGCCGGGCAGGAGAGCCATTCGACTCCTCTCGTGCGGTGCGCGCGGGGACGCGCGTACGGGTCGATTCTAGTCTCGGTGCCTGCGGAAGGCCCGGCAACGGCTTGCGCCCGGGCCTGGAGTGGTGTCGAGAAACGCCGCGTGCCCCGGAAGCGTGGGCTCCCGGGGCACGGACGATGAGGCGTCAGACCAGCGAACGCAGCACGTACTGCAGGATGCCGCCGTTGCGGTAGTAGTCGGCCTCACCGGGGGTGTCGATGCGGACCACGGCGTCGAACGTGATGGTCTGCTTGCCCTCGGGCGAGAACTCGCTCGGCTCGGCCGTGACCTTCACGGTCTTCGGCGTCACGCCCTCGTTGAGCTGCTCGAGACCCTCGATCGAGACGATCTCGGTGCCGTCCAGGCCCAGCGACTTCCAGCTCTCGCCGGCGGGGAACTGCAGCGGAACGACGCCCATGCCGATGAGGTTCGAGCGGTGGATGCGCTCGAAGCTCTCGGTGATGACGGCCTTCACGCCGAGGAGGTTCGTGCCCTTGGCCGCCCAGTCGCGCGACGAGCCGGAGCCGTACTCTTTGCCGCCGAAGATCACCAGCGGGGTGCCCTGCGCCTGGTAGTTCTGGCTCGCGTCGTAGATGTACGACTGCGGGCCGCCTTCCTTGGTGAAGTCGCGGGTGTACCCGCCCTCGATGATCTGACCGTCGTTGACGGCCGCGACCATCTCGTTCTTCAGGCGGATGTTGGCGAAGGTGCCGCGGATCATGACCTCGTGGTTTCCACGACGCGAGCCGTAGGAGTTGAAGTCCTTCTGCGCGACGCCGTGCTCGGTGAGGTACTGCGCGGCCGGGGTGCCGGCCTTGATGTTGCCGGCCGGGCTGATGTGGTCGGTGGTGACCGAGTCGCCGAGGGTCGCCATCACTCGGGCGCCGGTGATGTCGGCGACGGGCGAGGGCTCCATCGACATGTCGTCGAAGTACGGGGCCTTGCGGACGTAGGTCGAGTCCTCGTCCCACTCGAACACCGGGCCGGTCGGGGTGGGGAGGTTCTTCCAGCGCTCGTCGCCGTCGAAGACGGTGGCGTACTGCTGAATGAACTGCTCGCGCGAGATCGACGCGTCGATGATCGTCTGCACCTGGTCGGGCGCGGGCCAGATGTCCTTGAGGAAGACGTCGTCGCCGTTCTGGTCCTTGCCGAGCGCGTCGGTCTCGAAGTCGAAGTTCATCGAGCCGGCGAGGGCGTAGGCGACCACCAGCGGCGGCGAGGCCAGGTAGTTCATCTTCACGTCGGGGCTGATGCGGCCTTCGAAGTTGCGGTTTCCCGAGAGGACGGCCGTGACGGCCAGGTCGTTCGCGTTGATCGCCTCGGAGACCTCTTCGATCAGCGGGCCCGAGTTGCCGATGCAGATGGTGCAGCCGTAGCCGACGGTGTAGAAGTCGAGACCCTCGAGCGCCTTGTCGAGGCCGGACTTCTCGTAGTAGTCGGTGACGACCTTCGAGCCGGGGCCGAGCGTCGTCTTGACCCACGGCTTGCGCTTGAGGCCCTTCTCGACGGCGTTCTTGGCGAGCAGGCCCGCCGCGATCATGACCGAGGGGTTCGACGTGTTGGTGCACGAGGTGATGGCGGCGAGGGTGACGGCGCCGTTGTCGAGCAGGTACGACTGCCCGTCGGGCGTCGTGACCTTCACGGGCTTGGATGCGTTCACGGGGTGACCGGAGGAGATGAGCACCTCGCTGTCGGTGACGTCCTCCTCTTCCTCACCGGGAACCGAACCCGGGTCGGAGGCCGGGAACGTGCCATCGACCTCGAGGTCGACGATCGAGTCGGAGACCGAGGCATCCGCGTAGTTCAGGATGTCCTTCTCGAACTGCGACTTGGCCTCGGACAGCAGGATGCGGTCCTGCGGGCGCTTGGGACCGGCGATCGAGGGAACGACCGTCGACAGGTCGAGCTCCATGTACTCGCTGAAGACGAGCTCGCGGGACGGGTCGTGCCAGAGCTTCTGCTCCTTGGCGTACGCCTCGACGAGGGCCACGGTCTGCTCGTCGCGACCGGTCAGGCGCAGGTAGTCGAGCGTGACGTCGTCGATGGGGAACATCGCGGCGGTGGAGCCGAACTCGGGGCTCATGTTGCCGATGGTGGCGCGGTTGGCGAGCGGCACCGAGGCCACGCCTTCGCCGTAGAACTCCACGAACTTGCCGACCACGCCGTGCTTGCGCAGCATGTCGGTGATGGTGAGCACGACGTCCGTCGCGGTGACACCCGCGGGGATCTCGCCGCTGAGCTTGAAGCCGACGACACGCGGGATGAGCATCGAGACGGGCTGCCCGAGCATGGCCGCCTCGGCCTCGATGCCGCCGACGCCCCAGCCGAGCACGCCGAGGCCGTTGACCATGGTGGTGTGGGAGTCGGTGCCCACGCAGGTGTCGGGGTAGGCGCGCAGCACTCCGTCGACCGTGCGATCGTAGACGACCTTGGCCAGGTGCTCGATGTTGACCTGGTGCACGATGCCGGTGCCCGGGGGGACGACCTTGAAGTCGTCGAAGGCCGTCTGGCCCCAGCGGAGGAACTGGTATCGCTCACCGTTGCGCTCGTACTCGATCTCGACGTTGCGCTCGAGGGCGTTCTCACTGCCGAAGAGGTCGGCGATGACCGAGTGGTCGATGACCATCTCGGCGGGCGAGAGCGGGTTGATCTTGTTCGGGTCGCCGCCGAGGGCGGTGACGGCCTCGCGCATCGTGGCGAGGTCGACGATGCAGGGGACGCCGGTGAAGTCCTGCATGACCACGCGGGCGGGCGTGAACTGGATCTCGGTGTCGGGGTCGGCAGTGGGGACCCACGAGCCGAGGGCCTCGATCTGCTCCTTGGTGACGTTGGCGCCGTCCTCGGTGCGGAGCAGGTTCTCGAGCAGCACCTTGAGGCTGAACGGGAGCTTCTCGTGACCGGCGACCGTGTCGATGCGGAAGATCTCGTAGTCGGTGCTGCCGACCGTCAGGGTGCGCTTGGCACCGAAGCTGTCAACCGTGGACACGATCGTCTCCTTCGTCGGCGAATGCGCAGGCGTCGGCCCGCGAATCCATCTTCCCCGCGCTGCTCGACCGATGCCAGGAAGGTCGACCTAACCGCCGGGGAGACGGGTTTTTATCTTGATATCAAGATAAATGTATCAGTCTTCCCGCGCAACGGAGCGGGCGGGGCCGAGGGCCCGGACGGTCAGCCAGGTCACCGCGAGCATCGGGGCGAAAAGGGGCAGGCCCATGACGATCTTGAGGGTGCCGAGTGCGACGACGTCTCCCGCGAAGTACAGCGGGAGCTGCACGGCCAGACGTGCCGCGAACAGCGCAGCCCACGCGATCGACAACCACGTGTACGCGCGGCGCTTGCGTCGATCGGCGCGCCAGCGAGTGCCCTCGCCCATCAGATAGCCGGCCGCCAGACCGATCAGCGGCCACCCCACGAGCGCGGATACAAGGAACGCGGTGCCGTAGGCGCCGTTGGTGAAGAAGCCCGGGACGAAGTTGTCCTGACCGCGTCCGGTCACCAGGGCGAGCACCGCGGCGGCGACGGTGGCGAGGAGCCCTCCGATGGCCGCGCTCGGCGGTGACTTGGCGACCAGGCGCGCGATGGTGAACAGGACGGCGAGACCGACGGAGACGCCGAGGCTCAGCGGGAGGTTGCCCTGGCGGGTCTCGGGATCGACCGTGACGGTGAAGAGCACGACGAACGCGAGCGACGGCAGGACGGATTCCAGGATGCCGCGCCACCCGCCCATCGCCGACCACACGGCCGATCCCGTCGTGGCGTGAGAAGAGGGGTCCAGCCCCGCGCGACGCGCGGCATTGCCCAGCGCCGCGCCGAGCGTGTCGGCCGCGGGCGGGGGCTCGAGCGGAACCTGATCGCCCTCTCGCGCGGGACGGGCGGACTCGTCGCTCATGCCGTGCCGGGGGTGGTCGGCATCCGGAGCGGAATCAGGTCGCGCGGTGGCATCGGTGACCCGCCGCGGACGACCACGATCGAGCGGTAGAGGTCTTCGATCGCGGCCGCAGCCTCGACGTCCGTCGTGGCCGCTCCCCCGATGACGCCGCGGAGGAACCAGCGCGGTCCGTCGACGCCGACGAACCGTGCGAGGCGCTTCCCGGCTCCGTCGGCGCCGGCCATGACGGGGACCTCGGCCAGGAGTTCCGGACCCAGCGGACCCTCGCGCTCCTCCACGCGCCCGCCCTGCTGTTTCACCTGCTGGCGGATCTGCTCGCGGGTTTCGCCCCAGAGCCCGCTCGTCCGCGGTGCGGCGAAGGGCTGCACCTGCAGGGTGGAGTCGGCGTAGTCCAGCCCGACGGCGACGATGCGCTTGGTCTGCTCCTCCACCTCGAGGCGGAGGTTGAGACCCTCGCGCGGGAGGATCTTGATGCCGCCGAGGTCGATGTAGGGGCGGACAGGGTTCGCCTCCGACTCATCGAACGGGCCGCTGCTGTCGCGGTCGGCTGGAGCGCTCTTGGTCGCGAGCGCGAGCTCGAGACCGGGCTCCTCCGTCTCGGGCGTGGACTGCGCGTCGTCGGTCATCGGGTGCTCCCTTGCAGGTTCTGGTATCCGCTCGATCCGAAGCCGCCCTCGCCGCGCACGCTGTCGGGAAGTTCGTCGACGGGAAGGAATCGCACGGTGGGGATCGGCATCACGATGAGCTGGGCGATGCGGTCGCCGACCGCGATGTCATAGGCCTCGTCGAGATCGGTGTTGAGGAGAGCGACCTTGATCTCGCCGCGGTAGCCGGCGTCGATCGTGCCCGGGGAGTTCACGATCGTGATGCCGCGCTTGGCGGCGAGGCCACTGCGGGGCACGACGAACGCGGCATATCCCTCGGGCAGGGCGATCCGCACGCCCGTCGAGACGAGCGCGCGGCGGCCGGGTTCGAGTCGTAGCGCCTCCGCGGAGGTCAGGTCGGCTCCGGCGTCGCCCGGGTGGGCGAAGACCGGGGACTCGGATGCGACAATGAGGACATCCACCGTTTCGGTCACCCCACGAGGGTAATGCAGAAGAGGGGGTGCGGTATCCGCACCGAAGTCGAGTATCGGGAGCGCCTCAGCCCGTCGTTGTGGGCGCTTGTGGCCGCAGCGGTCTGCGGACCCATGGCCGCTCTCGTCTTCTCCCCCATCGACACCACCCTCGCCCTGGTGATCGGGCTCCTGGTTGCGGTGGCGATCGTGGCCACGATGGTGGCCGCGTCCCCGGTCGTCGAGATCCGCGACGGCGAACTGCGGGCCGGTCGCGCGCACATCCCCGTCGACCTCCTCGGAGATCCTTTCGGGGAGGAGGGCGATGCCGCGCGCACTGCCCGCGGGAGTGGTCTCGACCGTCGGGCGTGGCATGTCATCCGCGGAGGCATCGACGGGGTCGTCACGGTTCCCGTGATCGACCCCGAGGATCCGACTCCGTCGTGGGTGGTGTCCACCCGGACGCCGGATCGCCTGGTGGCGGCGATCCAGCGCGCTCAGCTCAGGCTGCGCACTCCACGCAGATGAAGCCGTTGCCGCTCTCGTGGTCGATCTGAGAGCGGTGCTTCACGAGGAAGCAGTTCATGCAGGTGAACTCGTCTTCCTGCGGGGGCAGGACGACGACGTCGAGCTCGATGTCGGACAGGTCGGCCCCGGGCAGCTCGAAGCCCGAGGGGTTGTCGGCATCCTCGTTGTCGATCGACCCCGACGTCTTGTCGGGCACGCGCTCCTTGAGGGCCTCGATCGACTCGCTGTCGTCCTCGGTCTTGCGCGGTGCGTCGTAATCGGTGGCCATGCGTGCTGGTCTCTACTTCCGGTGGTTGTGGTGCTGTGCGCCGTCGGGTGCCCGATCGGGCGGCCATAGTTTGCATGACCCGACCTCGATAAGCAAATGCGTTCCAGGCCGGTTGCGTTTCAGGCGAGGCGTGAAACTCGCGGCGCGCCCGCGATATTCCCGGAACCAGGTGAGGGCCGTGACAGCATGGGCGTCGACCGCAGATCGGAGGGGTGTTTCGCATGGAGCAGCTCAAAGTCATCGGAACCGAGGATGACGTCCTCGTCGTCGCGACCGAGTCGGGCGAACGTTTCGCTCTCGCCCTCGACGAGGTGATGCGCGTGCAGGCGCGTCGCGCCCGTCGCGACCGCGACGACGACGATCGTGGACCCCGGCCGAGTCCGCGCGAGATCCAGGCCCACATCCGTTCGGGTCTGACCGCGCGTGAGGTGGCGACCCTGATGAACGCCCGCGTCGAAGACGTCGAGCGGTTCGAGGGTCCCGTTCTCGCCGAACGCGAGCACGTCGTCGCCCAGGCCCTGGCCGTCCCGGTGCTCCTGGGAGGAGCGCTCGAACACGACTCCCCCATCACGTTCGGCACGGCCGTGCGGGCCAAGCTCGCGGAGGCGGGCGCGTCGGCTGAGCGGTGGACGAGCTGGAAGGAGTCCTCGGGCTGGATGGTCAAGCTCGAGTTCACCGCCAACGGCATCGAGCACGACGCGCGCTGGAGCTTCGACCCGCGTCGCAGCACGCTGTCCCCGCAGAACGCCGACGCGATCCAGCTGTCGCGGCAGGGATCGCTCCCCGAGGGACTCATCCCCCGCTTGCGTGCACTCGAGACGCCGCTGCCCAAGGACGACTCCCGCTTCGACAGCGGCTCCTTCGGTCCGCGGAAGATCGACATCGAGGACGAGCCCGGGGTGGAGGCAACCGGTCCGGTCGCGGCAGCGGTTCAGGCGGCAGCGATCAAGCGTGCCCCGGACGTGCCGGTGACCTCCTCGGAGACGGCCGATCTCCTCGAGGCTCTGCGTCGACGCCGCGGCCAGCGTGAACCCCTGCCGGGGCCCGGACCCGAGACGCCCACGCGTCCGGTCGGAGCGCCCGTCGCGCTGTTCGACGCGGTCGAGTCGGGCTACACCGACAACCCGCTCGAGACCACATCCGAGACGGATAGTGGTCCCGTGTCGTCCTCGACCTCCTCTGCTCCGGCGACCGACTCCGGCCGTCGCGCGAAGGGGCGCCCGTCGATGCCGTCGTGGGACGAGATCGTGTTCGGAGCCCGCACCGACGAGAGCTGAGGCGCCTCAGGCGAAGGCGCCCAGCCGGAGCAGGGGGACGGTCCGCTCCTCGTCCGTGAGTGAACCGTGTTGCCCGATCATGCTCTGAGGGCGCTTGTCGGTCTCGCGATCGTCGTAGTAGGCGTACCTGCCCCGAGCGGCGACGATCACATCACCGATGCGTTCGCGGACCTCGTCGGCGACCGCGCCGAACAGTCCTGCATCGATCGCCTCCTCCCGCGTCATGACCCACGCGCGAGACTGCTCGCGTTCTCGCCACGTCGAGGCGACGGCATCCGCCCGTCCCGGCTCGGCGTAGAGATGGAGCATGCGCGGTTCACCGCCGATGAGGGCCACCCCGTCGACGAGGAGATCGCCTTCGCCCACCAGGACGTGTCGGTGCGCCGGCACATCGACCATCCCGTGATCGGCGGTGACGAGGATCCCGGTGGCGGGATCGGCACCGGATGCCAGGATGCGCGCGGCCGCGTCGAGGCGCTCCAGCGCATCGGTCCAGCGGTCGGACTCCCAGCCGTCGCGATGACCCGCGGTATCGAGTTCGGGGGCGTAGAGGTACACCAGGGCGCCGGGATGCCGGGCCGCCAGATCGGCAGCGATGGCGGCGCGTTCGGCGAGATCGGCGGACGGGAAGAACTGCGCGCCGCGGAGAGTGGCCTCGGTGAAACCCGTTCGCGTGTACTCGGGCCGGGAGACCACGAAGCAGGGGCGGCCACGCTCGACCTCCTGCTCGAGCAGAGGGCGGCTGCGCTGCCACGACCGGGGGTCGAGTCCGTCGGTCTCCCACCCGTGCAGCTGATTGGGCGCGGTGTGCGTACCGGGGATGCGAATCCGATACCCGGCGATCCCGTGCGTGCCGGGGTCGGCGCCGGTGAGCAGACTGGTGAGGGCGGCGGCGGTGGTCGACGGGAAGACCGTGCGGGCCACGTCACGGCGGCCGCCGGTCGAGCCGAGGAACCTCGCGTGTCCACGCCGAGCGGCGAGGTTGTGTGCCCCGAGGCCGTCGACGACGAAGACGACGGCGCTGCGGGCGGGAGCGAACCACTCCGAACGGCCCTCCAGCGCGGCGATCGACTGTGTCACCACACCGGTGAGGCTCCGAGAACGAGGCGGGTCCGCCGGTACGCTGAGAGACATCGTGGCCAGTCTTCCACACGACTCCCGACCCCCGTCCTGACGTGACGCCCGCCCGACCCGAGGCCGCATCCATGCCCGATTCCCGTTCTTCCTCCCCCGTGTCCGAGCGCATCGAAGACGTCGATGTCTCGACTGAGATGCAGGGGTCGTTCCTCGAGTACGCCTACTCGGTGATCTACTCGCGTGCGCTTCCCGACGCACGCGACGGCCTCAAGCCGGTGCAGCGACGCATCCTCTACCAGATGGCGGAAATGGGCCTGCGCCCCGACCGCGGGCACGTCAAGAGCGCGCGCGTCGTCGGCGAGGTGATGGGCAAGCTCCACCCCCACGGCGACGCGCCGATCTACGACGCGCTCGTTCGCCTCGCGCAGCACTTCACGCTGCGCGTCCCCCTCGTCGACGGCCACGGCAACTTCGGCTCCCTCGATGACGGGCCCGCCGCCTCGCGCTACACCGAGGCACGTCTGGCTCCCCCGGCGCTCGCGCTCACCGAGAACCTCGACGAAGACGTCGTGGATTTCATTCCCAACTACGACGGGCAGTTCCAGCAGCCCGAGGTCCTGCCGGCGGCATTCCCGAACCTGCTCGTCAATGGAGCCACGGGCATCGCCGTGGGCATGGCGACGAACATGGCGCCGCACAATCTCATCGAGGTCGTCGCCGCCGCGACGCACCTCCTGCAGCATCCGGATGCCACGGTCGAAGAACTCATGGAGTTCGTGCCCGGCCCCGACCTGCCCACGGGCGGCATCATCGTCGGACTCGACGGCATCAAGGACGCCTACACCAACGGCCGTGGCACCTTCCGCACGCGCGCGAAAGCGTCGATCGAGTCTCTGGGACCACGTCGCACCGGCATCGTCATCACGGAGCTGCCCTACCTCGTGGGTGCGGAGCGCGTGATCGAGAAGATCAAAGATGCCGTACAGGCCAAGAAACTGACGGGCATCGCCGATGTCACCGATCTCTCCGATCGGCACCACGGCCTGCGGCTCGTGATCGGCATCAAGACCGGATTCGACCCCAAAGCGGTGCTCGAGCACCTCTACCGCCTGACCCCCCTCGAGGACTCGTTCGGCATCAACAACGTCGCTCTCGTTGACGGCCAGCCGCAGACACTCGGGCTCCGCGACCTGCTCCGGGTGTACCTCGACCATCGCATCCGCGTGGTCACGCGACGCAGCGAATTCCGTCTGGCGCGCAAGCGTGAGCGCCTGCACCTCGTCGAGGGCCTTCTCATCGCGATCCTCGACATCGACGAGGTCATCCAGGTCATCCGCTCGTCCGACGACGGCGAGGCCGCGCGCACTCGCCTGCAAGAGGTCTTCGACCTGTCGCACGCGCAGGCCGAGTACATCCTCGAGCTGCGCCTGCGACGCCTGACGAAGTTCTCGCGCATCGAGCTCGAGGCCGAGCGCGACCAGTTGAACGCCGAGATCGCCCAACTGGTCGAGCTGCTGGGGAGCGAGACGCTGCTCCGTCAGCAGGTGGCGAGAGAACTGGATGCCGTCGCCGAGGCATACGGCACTCCGCGGCGCACGCTGCTGCTGAACGGCGGTCCGGTGCAGCCGCGTTCGGCCAAGGCCGCGGCGGCCGCCGACCTGCAGATCGCCGATGCCCCGTGTCGGGTGTACTTGTCGGCGACCGGGCGTATGGTGCGTGCCGAGCTGGTGGCGGACGCCCCGAACGGAGGCGTTGTCGCACCGACGCGGCGGTCGAAGCACGACGCGATCCGCTCCTCGGTCGACACCACCACCCGCGGCGACATCGGGGCCGTGACGTCGGCCGGTCGTCTCGTCCGCTTCTCCCCCGTCGACCTCCCTTCGGTCCCGGCCAATTCCGTCCAGGTCGCCGCGGGCACGAAGGTGGAGCAGTATCTCGCCCTCGGGAAGGGCGAGAAGGTCGTCGCCCTGGTGCCCCTCGGCGACGGCCCCGCGATCGCCCTCGGCACCGAGCAGGGCATCGTCAAGCGTGTCGCCGCGAGCGAATTGGGCACCAAGGACGAGATCGAGATCATCTCGCTCCGCGACGGCGACCGCGTGGTGGGAGCTGCCCCGGCGAGCGACAGTGCAGAACTGGTCTTCGTCGCGAGCGACGCGCAGTTGCTGCGATTCGACGCTTCGTCGGTGCGGCCGCAGGGACGTTCGGCGAGCGGCATGGCCGGCATCCGCCTGTCCGACGGCGCCCGCGTGATCACCTTCGCGGTCGTCGGGGCCTCGGCCTTCGACGCGGTGGCGGTGACGATCGCCGGTTCGACGGCGGCGTTGCCAGGAACGGATGCCGGCAGCGCCAAGGTGTCGGCGTTCACCGAGTTCCCGGCGAAGGGGCGCGGCACCGGCGGCGTCCGCGCACAGCGGCTGCTCCGCGGCGAGGACGCGCTCGTGCTCGCCTGGGTCGGATCCGACCCACGGGCCGTCGGCGCCGACGGGTCGGTGCGAGCTCTTCCCGAGTCGGGCGCCAAGCGCGACGCATCGGGTCAGCCGCTCGACGGCGCCGTGGGCGCGATCGGCACCGCGGTTCGCTGAACCGACCTGCCCCCCCGGGTGTGTCAGGGCCAGGGCGGTGCCGCTCTCGGGAAAGGCGTCGCGGCCCGGGTGTTGCCGTCTCGCGGTGTCTCAGCGCGACGCACCCGGGCATGGTGCCGGGGCGCGGGGTGTCGGGAGCGAGATCCGCGTGACGGTACTCGGCGGCGGGTCCGGATCGCCGGCTCTCCGAGGAGACGGCGATGCCCAGGTCGAGGTCAGACGTCGATGCTCTCGCGCGCCAGGCGGTCGCTGGAGTCGATGATGAACTCGCGGCGCGGAGCCACCTCGCTGCCCATCAGGAGGTCGAACACCTCGGCTGCCTGTTCGATGTGCTCGACCTGGACCCGGCGCAGAGTACGGCCGGCACGATCCATCGTGGTGGTCGCGAGTTGGTCGGCATCCATCTCGCCGAGACCCTTGTAGCGCTGGATCGGCTCCTGCCAGCGCTTGTTCGACTTCTTCAAGCGGGCGAGAAGCGCGTGCAGCTCCTGCTCGCTGTAGGTGTAGATCGTCTCGTTGGGCTTCGATCCGGGGTTCATCACGATGACCCGGTGCAGCGGAGGCACCGCTGCGAAGACCCGGCCGGCCTCGACGAGAGGGCGCATGTATCGGAAGAACAGCGTGAGCAGCAGCGTCCGGATGTGCGCGCCGTCGACGTCGGCGTCGCTCATCAGGATGATCTTGCCGTAGCGAGCCGCGCTCAGGTCGAACGAGCGCCCCGAGCCCGCGCCGATCACCTGGATGATCGAGGCGCACTCGGCGTTCGAGAGCATGTCGCTGATCGAGGCCTTCTGCGTGTTGAGGATCTTGCCGCGGATCGGCAGGAGCGCCTGATACTCGCTGTTGCGCGCGTCGCGGGCGGTGCCGAGGGCGGAGTTCCCCTCGACGATGAACAGCTCCGAATTCTCGACGTCGTTGGAGCGGCAGTCGACGAGCTTCGACGGCAGCGACGACGACTCGAGGGCGTTCTTGCGGCGCTGCGTCTCCTTGTGGGTGCGCGCGGAGATGCGCGCCTTCATCTCGGAGACGATCTTCTCCAGCAGCTGCGTGGTCTGCGTCTTGTCGTCGCGCTTGGGCGAGGCGAATCGCGCCGCGAGCTCCTTCTGGACCACGGATGCCACGATCTGGCGCACCGCGGGCGTTCCCAGCACCTCCTTGGTCTGGCCCTCGAACTGCGGCTCGGGCAGACGCACGGTGAGTACCGCGGTGAGACCGGCGAGGAGGTCGTCTTTCTCGATCTTGTCGCTTCCGACTTTGAGCTTGCGGGCATTCTGCTCGACCTGTGCGCGCAGGATCTTCATCAGCCCCTGCTCGAAGCCCTGCTGGTGCGTGCCGCCCTTCGGTGTGGCGATGATGTTGACGAACGAGCGGGTCGTGGTGTCGTAGCCGGTTCCCCAGCGCACGGCGATGTCGACCTCGCACTCGCGTTCGACCTCGGTCGGCACCATCGAACCACCGGCCTGGAGCACGGGAACGGTCTCGATGAAGGTGCCGGAGCCGGTGAGTCGCCAGATGTCGGTCACGGCCGCATCGGGAGCGAGGAACTCGGCGAACTCGGAGATGCCTCCGTCGAAGCGATAGCTGGTCTCCACCCTCTCGTCGCCGCGGTCGTCGAGGACCACGATCTCGAGGCCCGGCACGAGGAACGCTGTCTGACGTACACGCTGGACCAGCTCGTCGAGGCCGAAGGCGGCGTCTTTGGTGAAGATCTGCCGGTCGGCCCAATAACGGATGCGCGTGCCGGTGACTCCCCGCGGGGCCTTACCGACCACCCGCAGCTCGCTGCTGCGTTCGAAGGGGGTGAAGACGGAGTCGGGGCTGTCGCCCGCGAAGAGACCCGGCTCGCCGCGATGGAACGACATCGCGTAGGTCTTGCCCCCGCGGTCTACCTCGACGTCGAGCCGCTCCGACAGCGCATTGACGACCGACGCGCCCACACCGTGCAGACCGCCAGAGGCCGCGTACGAGCCGCCGCCGAACTTGCCGCCGGCGTGCAGCTTGGTGAAGACCACCTCGACGCCGGTGAGCCCCGTACGAGGCTCGACATCGACCGGGATGCCGCGGGCGCGGTCGCGCACCTCCACGCTGCCGTCGGCGTGCAGCACGATGTCGATGCGGGAGCCGTGACCGGCGAGGGCCTCGTCGACGGAGTTGTCGATGATCTCCCAGAGGCAGTGCATGAGACCACGGGAGTCGGTCGAGCCGATGTACATGCCCGGGCGCTTGCGAACGGCCTCGAGTCCCTCGAGGACCTGCAGATGATGGGCGGAGTACTCGGACGTCACGATCTCCGAGCGTAATCGTGGCCGCCGACATCGCCTGCCAGACACACAGGGTGGTCGGGTCAACGTACGCGCACAGCGAAATGTGATCAAGCCGCGGCATAGGGGAAACATCCGCGTGGTTGTATATGGAGACTCGCCCACGACCACTAGAGGAGGGCACCCGAGATGACCACCACGACCGCACCCGACGCGTCAGTCCTCGACCACCGCCTGACGGCGGCGGATCGCTGCGACTCCTGCGGCGCACAGGCGTACATCGCCGCCGAGGTCAACGGCAGCGAACTGCTGTTCTGCGCGCACCACGGCCGCAAATACGAAGAGAAGCTTCGTAGCGTCGCCACCTCGTGGCACGACGAGACGGCCCGGCTCACCGCCGCCGACTGAGACGCCCCCTCGAAACGGGCCTCGCGCACTCCTCGAGAGTGTGGCGGGGCCTTTTTCGTGTCTCAGCCCTCGGCGTCGACGTAGACCCGCCGGACCACGGGTGAGACGCGCAGGGCGACCTCCTCGCCGATCGTGTCGATCAGTTCGGCGAGGTCGGTGACACCGTAGCGGGCGCCCGCTCCGAACAGCGCGATCTCGTCACCCGGTGCGGCGCCGTCCCACGGGGCGATGATCGTCTCGGTCGGTCTGATCGCCTCCACCCGCCGAGGACCCCCCGGGGTATCGATGTCGAAACGACCGCCCAGCGTGCTGGGCACCCCGTGCAGACTCCCCACGTCGAGGTGGGCACCCGCGGCGTCGACGGCCACGACGGTGGCCGTCAGCCGGGCGATCTGCTCGATGCCGAGGTCTGCTTCTCCAGGACCCCCGGCGGGCCGAATGCCGTACGAGAATGCCCCGACGCGCACGAGGTCTTCGCGGAACTCCTCCCGCGCGAAGCCGGCCGCGCTGGCGGCCAGGTGCGAGATGCGCGGGTCGAGTCCGACGGCGCGCGCCTTGTCGCGCGCGGTGAGGAACGCGGCGCGGGCGTCGTCGTCATCGGCATCCGACGCCTCTGAGATATGCGACCAGATCCCTTCGAGGACGGCACGGCTCGTGTCGACGAGAGCCGAGGTGCGCTGGAGTGCCGCCTCCCACCTCTCGGGCCGGATGCCGTTGCGGTGCAGGCCCGTGTCGATCTTGAGGTGCACGCGCGCGGGGCGGTCCAGATCGAGCTCGGCGAGGTCGTCGAGCAGCGCTTCGTCTCCGATCCCGAGGTCGAGATCGGCCTCGACGCCGCCGGTGAGATCGTCGGCGCCGCCGATTAGCCATACGAAGATGCGGACGTCGGGGCCCGCGATGCGGCGGACAGCGGCTCCAGTGGCGACGTCGAACGCGCCGATCCATCGGATGCCCTCCGCGACGGCACGCTTCACGACGGGTTCGAGCCCGTGAGCGTACGCATCGTCCTTCACGACGAGCATGTGCGCGGCGGGGGCGACGGCCTCCCGCACGCGACGCAGATTGCGAGCGAAGGCGTCGAGGTCCACGCGATAGCTGGCGCTCACGCCGTCACCCGGCGATCAGCCCGGACACCCACGGCGGCGACGATCTCAGCGGCGCCGAGCCCGGTGGCATCCGTCCATTCTTCGAGCGACGGGTGATTCGCGGCCGGGTCGCCGAAGAACACGACCTCCGCCCCCCGCGTGATGCCCGCGTCCTCGACGTCGACGACGCAGACGTCCATCGCCACGCGCCCCACGATGCGGTGACGCCGCCCGTCGATCGCGACGGTCGCCGCATTCCCGAGCGAGCGGACGACACCCTGCGCGTAGCCGCCGGTGACCAGGGCCACGGTCGTGTCGCGTGGTGCGCGGTGCGTGTAGCCGTACGAGACGCCCTCGCCGCGCAGGAGCGGCTTCGTGCCCAGCGCGCGACCGCGCAGAGACAACACTGGGCGCGCCTGCGCGCCCGGGAACCCGAAGAGGACGGCCGCGTCGAGGGGAGCATCCAGCATCCCGAGATCGGAGAGCACGGATGCCACCCACTCGGCACCGTGCCCCCAGGCATCGGCGGTGAGGACATCGTCGGCACCGGTGCCCGTGCCTGCTGCGAGGGCGAGAGGGGCGTTGCCGCGCAGAGCAGACTCGGAGACGAGTGCCACGGGTGCCACTCCCCCGGCGCCGAAGGCGCGGGCAGGGAGCGTGGAGGTCACGCATCTAGACTAACGGGGTCCGTCCTCCCCGACTCTGGAGCGTGCATGCCAAGCCAGGGCTTCTCCCCCGTCACCCGTCTGCGTTACCTCGCCGACCGTGCCCGCCGCATCGATGTGGGCTCGGTCATCGAACGCGCGAAGGAGGCCTCGGCGCAGCACGGCAAGTCCATGCCGCTCGTCGTCGCCGACATGCTGTTCCAGGCCGGCGTGAAGAACGTCGGTTTTCAGGACTACATCGACTACGACTTCGCGATCCTCACCCCCGCCGAGCGCGCGACGTACATGACGCACCCGGTGTCGAATCAGATCTCGCAGAAGTACGACCACCCCGACTTCCGGGGTCTGTTCCAGGACAAGGTCGCCTTCGACCGCCGTTTCAGCGAGTTCCTCCGCCGCGACTGGATGGTCGTCGAGCCCGACAACGCCGACGAGTTGCGGGCTTTCACCGAGCGACTGGGCACGATCGTCACGAAGGAGCCCGTCGGGCAGGCCGGCACCGGCGTGCACCGTTATCACGCGGCCGAGGTCGAGGACTGGGCGCAGTTCCACCGCGGCCTGCTCGAGCGGGGCGAGATCCTCGTCGAGGAGGTCATCCGCCAGCACGACGACCTCGCGGCCGTCTGCCCTGGCACGGTCAACACCACGCGCGTGACCGCCTTCTTCGACGGTCAGAAGACGCACATCCTCGCGATGGCACAGAAGTTCGGCCGCGGTGCGGTGAGCGATCAGATGACCTTCGGCGGCTTCTACACGATGCTCGATGAGAACGGCCACGCGCTCGGCGCGGGTTACGACTCGCACGGGCATGTCCACGAACTGCACCCCGACTCGGGCGTGCGCATCGCCGACTTCCAGCTGCCGATGATCGATGAGGTCACCGCGTTCGTCGATCAGGTCGCACGCGTCGTGCCGCAGGTGCAGTACGTCGGGTGGGACATCGTCGTCGGCCCCGACGGTCCCGTGCTCGTCGAGGGCAACTGGGGCGCGGGCGTGTACGAGAACAAGCCGAGCGTCACCGGTATCCGAACTGGGCACAAGCCGCGCTACCGCGCCGCCATCGGCTTCTGATCCGTTCAGAGACAAGGCCCGCCCGTATGGGGCGGGCCTTTCGTCATCCTCGTCCGCGGCGTCCGGACAGGGGCGCCGGCACGGTCTGACGCGATTCGGAGTGCACGATCGCCCCGGACGAGCCCGTGCCCGGTCCCTCGCACGGGGATGCCGCGCCACGACGAAGGCCCGCTCCCTCGAGGAGGAGAGCAGGCCTTCGTCGTGATCGTGTCAGCTGTGGCGGACGATGCCCAGCGGCGTGGACTCGTGTCCCTGGCCGAGCGGGTTGTCCTTGAGGATCGCGACGAGACGCTTCTCGCCGGCCTTGTCCATCGTGGACCCCAGGATGTTGCCACCGAGGTCATTGATGTCGACCACCGCGACCTGCAGATCGTTACCGAGCAACGCCTTCAGTCGTGCGGCGACCTCGCGGGGCCGGTCGGGGCCGAGGACCACGGCCTGGTTGTAGGGAGGAATCGTGCCCGAAGTGGGGCCGTCGATCGCGCGGGCCTTGTCGCCCGCGATGCGGTAGAAGTCGCCCTTGCGCCCGAAACTCTTCGTCACGGCCGAGACGGCCGCCGCGAAGAGGATGCGGGGGGTGCCGCACTCGCGCAGCGCCATCTCCATCGTCTCGGGCATGCCGAGTCCGATGCCGTAGGGCGTGCGCGTGACGTACTTCGACAGGAAGAGCGCGAGCTTCCGGGGCTTGATGCTGTCCAGCTTGAACGAGCGGCCCTGCGTGATCGCGACGATCTTCTCGGTGACGAACAGCAGATCGCCCGGCTGAACGGCATCCTTCGCGTACTCGAGGATGAAGGCGTCGAGATCGTCTCCCGGCATGACGACCCGGGTGCGGATCGGGATGCGGGCGTACGAGGTACCTTCGACGGTGACAGTGAGCGCCTTGCCGGCGTTGGCCTCCCCGCTCATTCGAGGTAGTCCCGAAGCGACTGCGAGCGGCTGGGGTGACGCAGCTTCGCCATGGTCTTCGACTCGATCTGGCGGATGCGCTCGCGCGTGACGCCGAACGTGTCGCCGATCTGGTCGAGGGTCTTGGGCTGACCGTCGCCGAGGCCGAAGCGCATGCGGATCACGCCGGCCTCGCGCTCGCTGAGCGAGTCGAGGAGCGACTCGAGCTGACGCTGGAGCATCGTGAAGCCCACCGCGTCGGCCGGGACGACCGCCTCGGTGTCCTCGATGAGGTCACCGAACTCGCTGTCGCCGTCCTCGCCGAGGGGCGTGTGCAGGGAGATGGGCTCGCGGCCGTACTTCTGCACCTCGATGACCTTCTCCGGGGTCATGTCGAGTTCGCGGCTCAGTTCCTCGGGCGTGGGTTCGCGGCCGAGGTCCTGCAGCATCTGGCGCTGCACGCGCGCGAGCTTGTTGATGACCTCGACCATGTGCACCGGGATGCGGATGGTGCGGGCCTGGTCGGCCATGGCGCGGGTGATCGCCTGACGGATCCACCAGGTCGCGTAGGTCGAGAACTTGAAGCCCTTCGTGTAGTCGAACTTCTCGACGGCACGGATGAGGCCCAGGTTGCCCTCCTGGATGAGGTCGAGGAACTGCATGCCGCGACCGGTGTAGCGCTTGGCGAGCGAGACCACGAGGCGCAGGTTGGCGCCCAGCAGGTGGCTCTTCGCGCGCTGACCGTCGCGTGCGACCCACTGCAGATCGAGCCCCAGCTGGCTGGTCTTCTCGGCCGCGGACATGTTCGAGAGCTTTTCCTCGGCGAACAGACCCGCCTCGATACGCATCGCGAGTTCGACCTCTTCGGCCGCGTTCAGCAGCGGGACCTTACCGATCTGCTTCAGGTAGTCCTTGACCGGGTCGGCCGTCGCGCCCGTGATCTGCGCGGAGTAGACCGGGACGTCGTCCTCGTCGCTCGACGAGATGACGATGGCACCGGTGGGCAGCGCCTCGGCGGGAGCCGGAGCAGCCTCTTCGTCGTCGTCGGACTCGTCGTCAGCCTTCTTCTCGGCGGGCTTCGCATCGTCGTCTTCGGTGTCGTCGTCGGACTCGAGCTCGACGTCGACCTCCTCGTCGACCTCTTCTTCGTCGTCGAGGTCGTCGTTCTTCGCCTTGGACTTGGCCTTCGCGGGCGCAGCCTTCGACTTGGCGGGAGCCTTCTTCGCGGGCGTCTTCGTCGACGTCGTCATGGCCTCCTCGGAGGTGTCGAGATCGGCGTCCTTCGCACTCCGGGAGCGGGTCTTGGTGTTCGTGCCTGCCACGTTTCGCCTTTCACCGGGAACGTACGTTGCACGGCCACCGGTCGTTCTCGGACACTAGTAAGACCCTTGTCAAGTCCGGAGCCGAGGAGCGTGGCTCCTGGACCGGATGACAACGGGTCAGGTTCTTCATTGTCTCACATCCTCGACGCGGGACTTGACGCGCGCCGGTGATCTATGCGTAGTAACGCGCGGACGCGCTCCGGCATTCCTGACGACGCATTCGAGAAGCTCCGGGTCAGCCGAGGGGGCCTCGACGATCGTCGTCTCCCGGTCCCGAAGCGAGGAATCGCTCCAGTTCGGCAGCGAGCTCGTCGGCACTCGGGAGGTCGCCGGTGTGAATGATCGGCGTCGCCTGGGTGGAACCGGCCATGTACGCGTCGTATCGCTCTTCCAGGCCCTGGAGCATGCGAGTGAGCTCGTCGCTGCCGGTGACCTGCTCGGTCACCTTCTCGAGGAACTCGCGATTCTCCTCTCGCAGGACCTCGCCGGAGAAAACGAGTCCGGTCGCCACGGTGAGACTGTCGAGCGCTGCCAGCGCGGCCGCGGGGTACTCGGTGTCGCCGAGATAGTGCGGCACCAGCAATGCGAACCCGGCGACCTTGGCACCGGCCTCGGCGAATCGGTACTCGAGCAGATGGCCGACGGTGGAGGGAACCTGCGTGTGCGGACGCCAGACCGAGTGGGCTTCCGCGAGATCGGGGCGTGTTCCGCTCACGGTGGTGCCGATGGGCCGCGTGTGCGGGACCGGGAGCGGGATCGCGTGAACCCAGGTGACCGAGGAGACCTGCAGACCGGCGCTCAGTTCGAGCACGCTCTCCGCGAAGGCCTCCCAGAGGAAGTCCGGCTCGTAGCCGGCCAAGAGGAGGAATGGGCTCCCGAGCGAATCGTGCGCGAGCGAGAGCTCGAGCCGCGGCGGTCGGAAGTCGGTGAGATGGTCCTCCACGAAGGTGATCAACGGACGCCGCGCGCGGTAGTCGAGAAGTGTGTCGTTGTCGAATGCCACCACCGGGTGGGGCTCGAGATCGTTGCGGAAGTACTCCACGAGCCGGGTGACCGCTCCTCCCGCGTCGGTGAAGCCGGTGAGGGCGATCACGAGGGGCAGGCCCGAGGGCACCGGCGGCGCGGAGGGTGCGCGGTCGTACAGCGGTGCGGAATACGGCATGGCTCCAGCTTACGAGCCGGGTCCGACGAGCGCCCGCGGAGCGTCCCGCTTCTAGCGAACACGGCCGAACCTAGGATGGAACGCATGCCCTTTCCTTCCGTGGCGCATACCGACGCCCCCGTCCGTGATTCCGATGCCGATGCGATCCTGCTGATCGTTGCCAAGCCCGCGGGAGAAGGTGCAGACCCCGCGGGGTGGGACGGACTCCGTGCGGCCCTGACGGCGGTCGGCTTCACCGGCGCTGCGGGGGCGTTCCAGCGCGTCCACGTTCCCGACGTCGACCGCCCGATCGCGGTCGTGGGTGCGGGGGCAGACCCGGATGACGCGGCCCTTCGGGACGCAGCCGGTGCCGGTCTGCGGCAGTTGACCGGGTTCGAGCACGTCGCCGTCGAGGCGCTGACCCCGGCCACATGGCGACCGCTCGCCGAAGGCGCGGCGCTGGGCGGATACCGCTTCGCGGGTTACAAGAAGGAGGCGCCGAAACTTCGCGCCAGTCGCGTGAGCGTCCACACGGCGGACGCCCCCTCGGACGACGACCTCGTCGCCGTCGCCGCGATCTCCGGTGCTGTCGCGCTGGTCAAGGACCTCGTGACCACCCCCGCCGAGTGGCTCGGCCCCGCCGACTTCGCCGACCAGGCCGTGCGGGCCGTGGAGGGACTCCCGGTCCACGTCGAGGTCCTCGACGAGGAGGCACTGCGCGAGGGGGGCTTCGGGGGCATCCTGGGCGTGGGGCAAGGATCCGACCGGCCCCCGCGCCTCGTTCGTCTCGACTACTCTCCCGCCGGCGCCGACCGCCACGTCGCCCTCGTCGGCAAGGGCATCACGTTCGACACCGGAGGGCTGTCGCTGAAGCCCGCGGCGTCGATGGTGGGCATGAAGTACGACATGTGCGGGGCTGCGACCGTTCTGGCGGTCCTCGCGGCGGCCGCCCGGATGGCACTCCCCGTTCGCGTCAGCGCGTGGCTGTGCATCGCCGACAACATGCCCTCGGGGCGCGCGACCCGGCCCGGCGACGTTCTGCGCACGCTCGACGGGACGACCGTCGAAGTCCTCAACACGGACGCCGAGGGTCGGCTCGTGCTGGCCGACGGCCTCGCCGCCGCCAGTCGGGAACACCCCGACCTCATCATCGACGTCGCCACGCTGACCGGGGCCATCACGATCGCCCTCGGCAACCGGCACACGGGGGTGATGGGCGACGACGACGCCGTCGCCGAGTACCTCGGTGCGGCGGCCCGTGCCTCCGAGCTGGCATGGCAGCTCCCGCTGCCGGCGCACATGGTCGATGATCTCGACTCCCCCATCGCCGACCTGCAGAACGCCAAGATCGGAGATCCGGCGGGCGGCTCGCTGTTCGCGGGCCTGTTCCTGCGCCACTTCGTCGGTCGGGTCTCGGATGCCGCCGATGCGCCCCGGATCCCCTGGGTGCACCTGGACATCGCGGGCGTGGGCATGAACAAGGGGGCCCCGTTCGGGTACACCGACAAGGGAGTGACGGCTGCGACTGTCCGTTCCCTCGTCGAGCTGCTGGCGGCCTCGCGGTGACCGACTACTCGGCAGACGTCGTCGTGCTGGGCGGCGGGAGTGGCGGCTACGCCGCGGCTCTGCGCCTCGCGGAGCTGGGGAAGGACGTCGTGCTCGTCGAGAAGGACAAGCTGGGCGGCACCTGTCTCCACCGCGGGTGCATCCCGACCAAGGCTCTGCTCCACGCGGCCGAGGTCGCGGATGCCGCGCGTGACGCCGTGCACATCGGTGTGAAGGCCAGCCTGTCCGCCATCGACCCCGCCGGTGTGCGTGCCTATCGCGAGGGCATCGTGGCGAAGAAGTTCAAGGGACTCGAGGGACTGATCTCGGCGCGCGGGATCCGTGTGGTGCGGGGCGAAGGCTCGTTGGAGTCCGGCCCCGTGGTCCGCGTCGGTGACGACGTCTATGCGGGAACGGATGTCGTCCTCGCGACGGGGTCGTACAGTCGCACCCTGCCGGGGCTCGAGATCGGCGGGCGCATTCTTACGAGCGAGCAGGCCCTCGACCTCGACGTCATCCCTGAGCGGGTCGTCGTCCTCGGGGGTGGTGTGATCGGAGTCGAGTTCGCAAGCGTCTGGCGCTCCTTCGGCGTCGAGGTGACAATCGTCGAGGCTCTTCCCCACCTCCTCCCCGCCGAGGACGTCGCCTCCAGCAAGGCGTTGGAGAGAGCGTTCCGCAGGCGCGGTATCGAGTTCCGGCTCGGCCGACGGTTCGTTTCGCACACCGTCAGCGACGGGGGTGTCACCATCGTCCTCGATGACGGCGCCGAGCTCGACGCGGACTACGTACTCGTCGCGGTGGGGCGCGGACCGGTGACCGCGAGCTTGGGGTACGAAGAGGCCGGTGTCGTCCTCGAGCGGGGCTTCGTTCAGACCGATGACCGTCTGCGGACGGCGGCACCGCATGTCTGGGCCGTCGGTGACATCGTGCCCGGCTTGCAACTCGCCCATCGGGGATTCCAGCAGGGGATCTTCGTGGCCGAGGAGATCGCAGGTCTCTCCCCCGTCCTCGTGCCCGATGCGGACGTGCCCCGCGTCGCGTACTCCCACCCGGAGGTGGCGTCCGTCGGGATGACCGAGGCGCAGGCTCAGGATCGTTACGGATCCGACGCCGTTCGCGCGTACGAATATAACCTGGCCGGGAACGGTCGAAGCGAGATCATCGGTACGACGGGGATCGTCAAGATCGTTCGGCGCATCGACGGACCCGTCGTGGGAGCGCATCTCGTCGGGGATCGCGTGGGCGAGTTGATCACCGAAGCGCAACTCGCCGTCGGCTGGGAGGCCCATCCCGAGGACATCGCCCCGTTCGTCCACGCCCACCCCACACAGAGCGAAGCTCTCGGCGAGGCGTTCCTGGCACTCGCCGGGAAGCCCTTGCACGCACTCTGACCGCTCGTCGGTCACTAAGCTAGACACTGCATCCGGTACGAAGGAGACATATCCATGAGCACTTCCGTCGTCCTCCCCGCTCTCGGTGAGAGCGTGACCGAGGGAACGGTCACCCGCTGGTTGAAGCAGGTGGGTGACACCGTCCAGGAGGACGAGGGCCTGCTGGAGATCTCGACCGACAAAGTCGACACCGAGATCCCCTCGCCCGTCTCGGGCGTGATCGAAGAGATCCTCGTCCAGGAAGACGAGACCGTCGAGGTCGGAGCCGTCCTGGCGAAGATCGGTGACGGCTCGGGTGCCGCGGCATCGGACGACGCCCCCGAGGCTGCTCCCGCCGCGCAGGAGGAAGCACCCGCAGAGGAGGCCGCACCTGCTGAGGCGGCTGCCCCCGCCGCGGAGCCCGCCGCCCCTGCCCCTGCCGCATCGGGCGATGCAACCGACGTCAAGCTCCCCGAGCTGGGTGAGAGCGTGACCGAGGGCACGGTGACCCGCTGGCTGAAGTCCGTCGGCGATGACGTCGCGGTCGACGAGCCGCTCCTCGAGATCTCGACTGACAAGGTCGACACCGAGATCCCGTCGCCGGTCGCCGGCACCCTGCAGGAGATCCTGGTGCAGGAGGACGAGACGGTCGCCGTCGGCGCCACGCTCGCGCGGATCGGAAGCGGCGCTGCCCCCACCTCCGCCCCCGCCGAATCTCCCACACCTGCGGCGGAGGCGAAGCCGGCCGAGCAGCCTGCGCCTGCCGAGGAGAAGCCGGCCGAGCGGCCGGCTCCCGCCGCCGAGAAGCCCGCCGAGCCGGTCCCCGCTCCGGCCGTCGAGACGCCGGCCGAGCAGGCGCCCGCCGCGTCCTCCAACGACGACATCACGTACGTCACGCCCCTCGTGCGCCGTCTCGCTCAGCAGCAGGGCGTCGACCTGACGTCGGTCACGGGCAGCGGCGTCGGCGGACGCATCAGGAAGGAAGACGTTCTGAAGGCGGCAGAAGCCGCGAAGTCGGCTCCGGCGGCGGCCCCCTCCGCTGCAGCCCCGGCTTCGCCCGCCGCCGTCGAGGTCTCCCCTCTGCGCGGTACGACGCAGAAGATGTCGCGTTTGCGCAAGGTCATCGCCGAGCGTGCCGTCGCGTCGATGCAGGCGACTGCGCAGCTGACGACCGTCGTCGAGGTCGACGTGACCAAGGTCGCCGCGCTCCGCGATCGCGTCAAGGGCGAGTTCCAGCAGAAGACGGGCGACAAGCTCTCGTTCCTGCCGTTCTTCGCCATCTCGGCGATCGAGGCGCTCAAGACCTACCCGATCATCAACTCCACGGTCGAGGGCGACGAGATCGTCTACCCGGCGCAGGAGAACATCGCGATCGCCGTCGACACCGAGCGTGGTCTGCTCACGCCCGTGGTCAAGGAGGCCGGCGACAAGAACATCGCTCAGCTCGCACGCGAGATCGCCGATCTGGCGGCTCGCACGCGGGACAACAAGCTGAAGCCCGACGAACTGGCCGGGGGGACGTTCACCCTGACCAACACGGGTTCCCGCGGAGCGCTGTTCGACACGCCGATCGTCTTCCTGCCGCAGTCCGCGATCCTCGGGCTGGGTGCCGTCGTGAAGAAGCCGGGCGTCGTCTCGGTCGACGGGAAGGACGCCATCGCCGTGCGCTCGTACGTGTACCTGGCCCTCTCGTACGACCACCGCATCATCGACGGTGCTGATGCCGCGCGGTTCCTCGGGGCGGTCAAGGCTCGCCTCGAAGCGGCTCAGTTCGAGGGCGACCTCGGGATCTGATCCTCGCCGCACCCGGCTCATGATGGCTGGTCCGCGACCGTTCTGACGGCGCGGACCAGCCATCGGTCTTCTGTGCGCACAATGGTCAGGTACTGCGGTACAGCACCGTCATCCACGCGAAGAACAGCGAGCCCGCCGAAGTCGTCGACGAGCGTGATCTCGGCATCGGCGGGATCACCGGGAGATGCTTCCTGCGGGCCGGCGCTCCCCTCGCGAAGACTCTGCTGACAGGACACATCACCGGAACAGCTGGCCCATGAGGTCAGCAACGTCCGAGCCGCCTCGACGGCATCATCGTTCGGTGATGCCGAAGCGGAGTCCGGCGACCACGTCGCCGATGTCGACGGGAGCGTGCCCGGGGTCGTGGGCGGCCCTATGAGATCGCCGCGCTCACCGGGAGATCGGTCGATTGCGGACGGTGTCGCGAGCGGGTCGAACGCGGGTGTCGTCACGCCCGTGCGAGGTATGTCGGCGGAGGCAGGCTGCCGCTCCCCCGCCGACAAAGCCACGACCACCGTCACCGTCACCGCGGCGGCGACCACGCCGAAGGTGGCTGCGCGGCGATGACGCCATGCCCGCCACCTGCCCGTCGCGTCGCGGACGATGTCGGCGACCAGGGCCGCGAGGTCGGCGTCGACGAGAGCCGAGAGCGAAGACGGCGGTGCGATCGAGCCTCGGTCCGAGAGCAGAGGGCTCTCCTCCTCTCGGGGGGCGAGCGGACCGAGAACGAGGGGAGTCGGTTCCGCCCAGGTGAAGAGTCGTCGTTCCCACTGCTCCCATACCCGAGGAGGCCGCGTGAGGACGATATCGCGCGCACGCTCGAGGAGGTCATGACCCTCTCCCACCGTCATCGTCGCCATCTGCGAGAGCACCCGGGCGGTGGCGGTCGGTGCGTCGTCTCCCTCGGGGTCTTGGACGAGCACGGGGCATCCGTGAGCGGTCAGGCCCCAGGTCGCCCCTCGGGCGCGGTCGGGGGTTCCCGCGCATCCACGGAGCACGCCGACGGCGACGGTGACGATCTCACCGGGGCGGAGGGGAAGACTGCTGCGGGCGCGGCGCGAGAGGTAGGCGTCCAGGCGTTCGACGATCGGGGGCTCGGGGGCGGCGTTCATCCTCTGATGGTCGCCTGCCTGCGGTTTGCGACGGGTTCGGGATCGGCCGTCCGGGGATGGCGCAAGTGATCCGCCGGCTGGGGAGAAGAGGCGGTGCCGCACGCGAAGATAGAATCGTTCTCATGGCCGCTCGTACCTCCACGCCCGAGAAGCGTCCGGGATTCTTCTCGCAGCTTCGCACGCTCTACACCTTCACGCAGAAGGAGTACCGCTGGCTGCCGTTCGCGCTGGCGGGCATCGTGCTCGTCGGAGTGGGGCTGGGCGTCCTCGTCGGATTCCTCATCCCGCCGGTGGCCGTGTGGAGCGTCATCCTGTGGGCCGTCACGGGCCTCCTCGCCGGCATCCTGGGGGCGATGATCACGATGACGCGTCTGTCGACGCACGCGATGTACAAGAGGATCGATGGAATGCCCGGGGCGACCGGACATGTCCTGTCGTCGTCGCTGGGACGCAACTGGCAGGCGTCGGACACTCCCATCGGGGTCAACCCCCGTACCCAGGAGGCCGTGTACCGGGCGATCGGACGCGGTGGGGTCGTCCTGATCGGCGAGGGCTCCCGGACGCGTCTCGCACGTCTGATGGGCGAGGAGCGCGCCCGCGTGCAGCGTGTCGCGACCGGCGTGCCCATCACTGTGCTCTACGTCGGGCACGGCGAAGACGAGGTGGCCATCAAAGACCTCGCGTCCACCATCAAGGCGCTGCCGAAGAAGGTCGATCGTGCCACGATGGCGGCGGTCATCAAGCGCGTTTCGTCCGTGTCGCAGGGTTTGTCGTCGCTGCCCATCCCGAAGGGTGTCGACCCCACGAAGATGCGCGCGCCACGCCCCCGCTGACGAACGATGAGGCCCCGCTCCGGCGGGGCCTTCTCTCTTTCAGCCGCGGACCAGGACCGTGCCGACGGCCTTGTCGTGCAGCCCCCGCTGATCGGAGTCCCACACGACGGCGGGGATGATGAGCCCGAGCAGCAGCGTGCGGACGATGGGGCGCCACACCCCGACCCACCCCCCGGGTACCAGCTCGAGCCGCATCCCCATCAATCGATGACCGGGACTCCCGCCGATGAGCGGGATGAACAGGACCTGCACGGCGAAGAAGATGAGGTTCGTCGCGATCGGGTTCGCGAACGGCACCCCGGTGACGGGGTCGGGTGAGGAGAAGAAGGCGAAACCGATCAATCCGGCGCTCGCGACATCGATCAGCAGCGCGCCGATTCGGCGGCCCGGACGGGCGATCGAGCCGCGGCCCTCGCGGGGAAGGCCAAGGCGTTGACCCGGGTATTCATTCTCAGCGGGGGCGCTCACATGACCAGCGTAATCGGGCCCGCGTAACATCCCGGAAACATGCGAGATATGACCGAGACACCGGTTCTGGGTATGGTCGAGGAGGCTGGCCGCGGCTCGCCCATCCCGAATGTTCTACCTCTGGAGTCTTCATGTTCAAAGATTCGTCCGAGGTGCTGAAGTTCATCCAGGACGAGGACGTCAAGTTCCTCGACATCCGTTTCACGGACCTTCCTGGTGTGCAGCAGCACTTCAACATCCCCGCCTCGACCGTCGACGAGGAGTTCTTCACCGTCGGACAGCTCTTCGATGGCTCGTCGATCCGCGGGTTCGCGAACATCCACGAGTCGGACATGCAGCTCATCCCCGACGTGACGACGGCGTACCTCGATCCGTTCCGCGAGGCGAAGACCCTCATCATGGTCTTCGACATCTACAACCCGCGCAACGGCGAGATCTACTCCAAGGACCCGCGCCAGGTCGCCAAGAAGGCCGAGAAGTACCTCGCCTCCACCGGCATCGCCGACACCGCCTTCTTCGCCCCCGAGGCGGAGTTCTACATCTTCGACGACGTCCGCTACGAGGTGAAGCAGAACGCCAGCTTCTACTCGGTGGACTCCGAGGAAGGTGCCTGGAACACCGGTCGCGTGGAGGAGGGCGGAAACCTCGCCAACAAGACGCCCTACAAGGGTGGCTACTTCCCCGTCTCGCCTGTGGACAAGCAGGCCGACCTGCGCGACGACATCAGCCTCAAGCTGATCGACGCGGGCCTCATCCTCGAGCGCGCGCACCACGAGGTCGGCACCGGTGGCCAGGCGGAGATCAACTACCGCTTCGACACCATGGTGCACGCGGCCGACGACATCTTGAAGTTCAAGTACATCGTCAAGAACACCGCGGAAGAGTGGGGCAAGGTCGCCACCTTCATGCCGAAGCCCCTCTTCGGCGACAACGGCTCGGGCATGCACACCCACCAGTCGCTCTGGAACGACGGCAAGCCGCTGTTCTATGACGAGACCGGCTACGGCGGGCTCTCCGACATCGCGCGCTGGTACATCGGTGGCATCCTTGCTCACGCTCCCGCGGTGCTCGCGTTCACGAACCCGACCCTCAACAGCTACCACCGTCTGGTGAAGGGCTTCGAGGCGCCGGTCAACCTGGTGTACTCGGCCGGAAACCGGTCCGCGGCCATCCGAATCCCCATCACGGGCACCAACCCGAAGGCCAAGCGCATCGAGTTCCGCGCTCCCGACGCCTCGGGTAACCCCTACCTTGCGTTCGCTGCGCAGCTGATGGCCGGAATCGACGGCATCAAGAACCGCATCGAGCCGCACGAGCCCGTCGACAAGGACCTCTACGAGCTCCCTGCCGAAGAGGCCAAGAACATCCCGCAGGTTCCGAACTCGCTGCTCGACTCGCTCGAGGCTCTCCGCGCCGACCACGAGTTCCTTCTCGCCGGTGGCGTCTTCACCGAGGAGCTCATCGAGACCTGGATCGAGTACAAGATCGAGAACGAGATCCAGCCGATCGCCCAGCGTCCGCACCCCTTCGAGTACGAGCTGTACTTCGGGGTCTGATCGCCCGACCGTCACGTCGACGCCCGTTCCCGCCGTTTCGCGGGGGCGGGCGTCGTCGTTTCCACGGCACCTTCCTGTGACCCTGCTGGGTGTCGCGCGGCATGTCTCCGACGCTCTTGCGAAGGTTTGGCAGGATGGGGTGATCGATGAGAGGGGCCATCGTGGGTGACTATCGAGTTGATCCCGATCGTGTGATCGGGGTTCTGGCCGGCGTCGACGACGGCGGCGCGGGAATCGCGGACGCGATCGCAGAGATCGACGCTCTCGCTTCGGACGGGGCGCTGTTGTCCGTCGACGGTCGGCGCGCGCTGTCCGCTGCCTGGAGCGATTTCCTGGAAGAGCGGCGCCTCGTTCCCGGCAAGCTCGCCTATGCGGTCGCGGCGGCGGCGTCGGCCGTGAGCGAGGCGACGACGGCCGTCGTGACGGGTGATGTCGAGATGTCGGTGACGGCCGGCGAGGCCGAGTCGCGCGCCTGGGGCGAATGGGGAATCGACTCCCCCGACGCGTACGCCTCCGCGGGGTCCCGATGAGCACTCCAACGATCGCCGACCTCCCTCAGGTCCTGGATCCCGGCGTCCTCTCCGCCCTCGCTGAACGGCTCGTGACCGTGGCGAACACCACGCAGATGTCGATGTCGACGGTCCACGATCGGTGGAGGGTGCTCGGCGACCACGAGGTGTTCCAGGTGACTGGCGCCGAAGCCGTGCCGCAGATGCTCGATCGCCCGCACGCCGACGCGCAGAACTTCAGCGAGTCGCTGGTCGTCGCCCGAAACGCCCTCCATGATGCGGCGTCATTGGACCTCCCGGATCTGCGGGCCCGTCGTGAGGAGTTGGCGGGGCGCATCGGCGGGGTCGTCGAGGAGTACGAGCGGGCGGAGGATGCCAAAGCGTCGGCCGATGCGACGTACTGGTCGACGCGCTCGAGCGGAACGGATGCCGATATGGCAGCCGATGCGGCGCTCGGTCGGTTGTCCGCGACGACCTCGCTCCGGCTCGCCCAAGATGCACTCGATACGCTGCGCGCGGACATCGACCGTCTTCGTCGTGATGTCGAGGATGCCGAGGACAGGCTCGCTTCTCGCCTGCGCGGCATCGCCGGCGGCACGGAGATCACCGGCGCCGGGGGCGAGCCCCTGCGAGTGTCGCAGTCGTTCTGGGGGGTTGTGGAGAACCCCTATCCCGGCGCGCCGGGATCGGCATCCACGAGTCGGACGCTCTCCGAACAACTCACCCACGAGCTGGGCCTGGCGGCCGAACGCCGAATCGACTGGCTGTCCACCGCCGACGAAGACAGCGTGAGGCGCTGGCTCGAGGCTCACCCCGACTTCGTGCAGTCGATCGCCTTCGTCGATCCGGAGCGCGCGGGCCATCTCTTCTCCGACCTCGCCTCGACGTCGTCGACGGCTCCGAATGGCGAATGGAACGCGGGCCCGCTCGGTCAGCTGCTGGCACTGGCTCCCCTCGTGGTCGGCAACCTGAACGGCATCCCGGCGCCGCAGCGCGGTTTGTTCAACCGGTCCGGGCTTGCACAGACGCTCGCCCGCGACGACCTGGACCAAGAGACGCGCGCCCGGCTCGACCATCTCTGGTCGGTGATCGCGCAGCGGGGAGACGACGGTCCCCGTCCGACGCTGCTCAGTCTCTTCCTCGACACGGAGGGGTCACCCCGGGCGAACATCGCCTTCGGCGACGTCGACGACGCCGATCAGATCACCACGCTCACCCATGGCATCCGCACCGATCTGGGTTCACTAGACGAGTGGGCGCGCGGGAGCGCCGACCTGCAGTCCGCCCTGACGAACGAACTGGAGCGTACGGGATCGGACCAGACGACGGCGGTCGTCCTGGTCATGGACTGGGACTCGGGTGGCGTGCTCAGCGTCGGGGGGATCGACCGTCCGGACGCCGGCGCCTCCCGACTCTCGCAGACGTGGCGCGGACTGCACGCTGTGAATCCGGACGCGCAGCTCGACGCCGGCGCACACTCGCTCGGCACGACCATGACCGGACAGGCCGTGGCCGATAACCCGGGCCTGGTCTCGAACGTGTGGTTCTTCGGCTCGGCCGGCGTCACCTCCCAGACGGGCGATGAGATCGCCGAACAGATCCGCTCGGGACAGACCCAGCTGTCAGCGACCCATGCGGACGATGACAGCATCGCGGAGTGGGGGCGGAAGGACTGGCTCGGGAGTCTGCACGCCGAGGACCCGCGCGACATTCCCGGTGTCGAGGAATTCAGTTCCAACGGGGGTGTGGTCCCCGGCTACGGCTCGCCCGAGGGCGAGTACGGAGAGTCGACGGACAGTCACGACGCCCACAAGAGTGTCAAGGACGAACTCGTCGGGTGGACCATCGGTCTGGACGGTTCGCCTGTTCCGCTCTACGAGCCCACCGAGAGGTTCGGTTATCTCGACCCGTCGGCGGAGTCTTTCAAGCATTTCGTGGTCGGTTTGCGCGACGGACTGGATTCGACGGGAGCGCCGGAATGATCGAACGCCGTTGGGGAAAGCTTCCCTCGGTCTTCGCGGGCGCGATCGTCGCCGCGACCCTTTTGACCGGATGTGGAGGTCCGCAGATGTCACCCGTGGAAACACCGACGAGTGAGCAGAGCTTCGATGACGCGAAGGCGGTGAACCTGGAGTTCAAGGCCGCCGTGGCCGACGTGCAGAAGCAGCTGTTCGACGGGGAGTGGCGTGTCGGGGAGTACGGCGACATCCCCGAGGCATGCGAAGACGGGTACGAGTTCTTCCTCCGCCGGAAGCTGCCCGAGGGATTCTCCTTCGCGGAACAGGGCCCGCAGCGCTTGGAGGAACTGCGCGCGTGGATGGGCGAGAACGGGTGGCAGGTGGAGCCCAGTCCCTCTTACGGACCGGGCATCGACAACGTCGTGATCGTGGGATCGAAGCCGGACGCGAAGGTGGCGCGGCTCGACATCGATCTGCTTCCCGGGGTGGCCGCGGAGGGCACCGTCGACGTGCTCGAGCTGAGGGCCACCTCCACGTGCGAGCCCGGCGACGCTGCGGCACTACTCGAGCAGCTGCAGGGTTCGTTGACCGCGGTCCCGGAGGAAACGGGCATCCCCGACCTCGAGAGTCCGGATGCCACTCCCCTTTTCGAACGGCACGCCGAGGGGTGATGCCGGTCGGCTCGCCCGCCCGAACGCGGTCACCCCGCGCGCTCGACCCGCTTCTGCTCCTGGAACACACGGATAGCCTCGTACCGCTCCGCCGACCGCGCCTGCCGCTTGGCCGCTTCTTCCTCGCGAACCTTGGGTGGGGCGTTCGTCACCAGATCGTCGAGGAGTCCGCGCACGGATGCCGCGATCTCAGTGACTGCCCGGTCGAACACCTCGCGATTCGCGCGTGACGGCTTCGTGGTCCCCACGATCTTGCGGACGAACTGCAGCGCGGCGTCGTGACACTCGTCGTCGGTGGCCGGAGGAGTGAAGTTGTGCAGGGGCACGATGTTGCGGCACATGGCGACAGGCTAGGCCGCTCCCCGCGTGTGCGGAAGCCTCACGATTCGCTGCAGCTCCCGGCATCCCCACAGGTGCCGCGTCCCGATTCGGAGCCGTGCCCGGGTGAGGATGGATGCCATGCCCCTCCCCTACGCGTCGCGTCCCTGGCTCAGCTCCTACGCAGACGGGGTCCCCCGCGACATCGACCTTCCGACGCAGACACTTCCGGAGATGATGGCCGCGAGCGTCTCGCGCTACGGAACCACACCCGCGTTGGAGTTCTTCGGAGCGGTGACGACGTATCGCGAGCTGGGACGGCTGATCGACCGCGCAGCCGAGGGCCTGCTCCGTCTCGGCGTGCGCGCGGGTGACCGCGTCGCCCTCGTGCTCCCGAACTGCCCGCAGCACGTCGCAGCGTTCTATGCGGCGCTGCGCCTCGGTGCCATCGTCATCGAGCACAACCCGCTCTACACACCGCGCGAACTGCGGCACCAGTTCGAAGACCACGGCGCGCGTTTCGCGATCGTGTGGGACAAGATCGCCGACGTGGTGGCGGAGTTCCCGCGCGATCTGGCTCTCGAGCAGGTGATCAGCGTCGACATCACCACCGCCATGCCGCGGGCTACACGACTCGCGCTCCGGCTCCCCGTGCGCAAGGCCCGCGAAGCGCGGACCCAGCTGACCGCGACACCAAGGTCGAAGCGGACGCGTCCCTGGGAGACGCTGCTCAGGCACGGCTCCCTGTCGCGCAAGCACAAGGGTCCGCGGCTGCACGATATCGCCCTCCTGCAGTACACGAGCGGGACGACGGGGAGCCCCAAGGGGGCCGTGCTCACACATGCCAACCTCCGAGCCAACGCGATGCAGGGTCGAGCATGGGTACCGGGCCTGCGCGACGGGAAGGAGACCTTCTACGGCGTGCTGCCCCTCTTCCACGCCTACGGGCTCACCCTCTGCCTGACGTTCGCGATGAGCATCGGTGCGAAGCTCGTGCTCTTTCCCAAGTACGACCTCGAGCTCGTGGCGTCCGCGATCCGCAAGAGTCCCCCGACTTTCCTGCCCGCCGTCCCGCCGATCTACGACCAGCTCGCGCGCGCCGCGGCCCGCGGGACGATCGACCTGTCGAGCGTGCGCTTCGCGATCTCCGGGGCGATGAGCCTCCCGGTCGCCACCGTCGACCGCTGGGAAGCCGCGACCGGCGGTCTGCTCGTCGAGGGATACGGGATGACCGAGTCCTCCCCCGTCGCGCTCGGCAACCCGATCGGTCCCTCCCGCCGGCCCGGCACGGTGGGGGTGCCTTTCCCGAGCACCCACATCCGCGTGGTGGACCCCGCCGACCCCGAGCGAGATCTCCCCCTCGGTGAGACAGGGGAACTGCTCCTCCGCGGTCCGCAGGTGTTCCAGGGCTATTGGAACCGCCCGGCGGACACGGCGGAGACCCTGCTCGACGGCGGCTGGCTGCGTACGGGCGACATCGCGTCGGTCTCCCCCGACGGTTTCGTCACGATCGTCGACCGGTTGAAGGAGATCATCATCACCGGTGGTTTCAACGTGTCACCGAGCGAGGTCGAGGACGTGCTCGTGTCGCACCCCGACATCGCCGGTGCGGCGGTCGTCGCCCTGCCGAAACCGCGTGGTGGAGAAGACGTGGCGGCAGCCATCGTCGTCCGCGACGGTGTCGATCTCGACACGGAAGCGGTTCGCGAGTTCTGCAAGACGCGTCTGGCCGCCTACAAGGTCCCGCGGCGGGTCATCGTCGTGGACGATTTGCCGCGCTCCCTCATCGGCAAGGTGCTGCGGCGGGAGGTGCGTGAGCGCCTGATGGCGTGACGCCCCACCCCGTTCTGGGGAATCAGCCGTAGAAGAGCTTCTCGAAGACCCGTCGCGCGCGGCGTGTCGCGGCGAGGTAGTCCTCCTCTACGCGTGTCGCCGACCGCGGCGGATACTCCAGGATCCGACCGATGCCGTCGAGGCGCCCGCGGTCGGCGGGCAGCACATCGCTCGTCTGGCCCGACAGAAGCGTGTTCGCGGAGCGCAGCCGACTCGCGAGGTGCCACGACGCCGCGAGCTTCTCGGCAGCGTCGGTCGGCACGAGCCCCGCGTCGACAGCTGCGCTCAGCGCCCCCAACGTCGACGTAGTGCGCAGCCCGGGCACGGCGCGGGCGTGCTGCAGCTGGATGATCTGCACGAGCCACTCGACATCGCTCAGCGATCCGGGGCCGAGCTTGAGGTGACGGGCGGGATCGGCGCCCTGGGGCAACCGCTCGTTCTCGACGCGGGCCTTGATCCGGCGGATCTCGCGCAGTCCGTTCGCGTCGGCCTGGGCGGGGTAACGCACCTCGTCGGCCAGTGCCATGAAGTCATTGATGAGCTTTACACTGCCCGCGACGCCCCGCGCGCGCAGGAGCGCCTGCGCTTCCCACGACAGCGACCAGCGGCGGTAGTACTCGGCGTACGCGTCCAGCGAGCGAGCGAGCGGGCCGCTTCGCCCTTCCGGGCGCAGCTCCGCGTCGAGGTCGAGCGGCAGGCGGTGGTCTTCGGACTGCTCGCGGAGCCCGGCGACGATCTTGAGCGCCAGGGCACTCGCCCGTTGAGGGTCCAGGCCATTCGCCCGGTACACATACATGACGTCGGCATCCGACCCGAAGCCCAACTCCCGCCCCCCGAATCGCCCCATCGCGATGATCGAAAAGTCGAGCTCGTCGTCCTCCGGGGGGACGACGGCGCGGCGGACCGCCCGAAGTGTCGCCTGGATGGTCGTCTCGGTGATCACGGTGAGCGCGTCCGACAGCTCCTCGAGCGAGACCACCTCGAGGACCGCCGCCATCGCGACACGGAGCATCTCCCTCCGTCGGAGAGCGCGCACGGAGCGCATCGCGTCGTCGATGTTCTGCCAGCGCGTCTGGATCGCCCGCGCCTCGTCCTGGAGCGCCTTGCCCGATCGCGGTCGAAGGAGAGCATCGTCGTCGAGCCACGCGACGGCCTCCGGAATCCACTCCATCAGTTCGCCGATGTAGCGCGAACCCGAGAGGACGCGGGTCAGGCTCTCGGCGGCCCCGGCGGAATCGCGCAACACACGCAGAAACCAGGGCGTGTTCCCCAGGCGCTCGCTGATGCGGCGGAAGACGAGCAGGCCGTAGTCGGGGTCGACGCCGTCGGCGAACCACCGGATCATCACGGGCATGAGGTGGCGCTGAATCGTGGCCTTGCGGCTCAGACCGCTCGTGAGGGCCGCGATGTGCCGCAGCGCTCCCGCCGGGTCGCGGAAGCCGATCGCCGCGAGACGGTCGCGGGCCTGCTCGGTCGAGAGCGTGCGCTCGCCCTCGGGGAGCGAGGCCACAGCCGACAGCAGTGGTCGGTAGAACAGGCGCACGTGGATGTCGCGAACCTCGCGCTTGATGCTCTCCCAGGCCGCCTGCACGCCCTCGGCGGAGTCGGACAGGCCCGTCGCTCGCGCCAAGACGCGCAGATCGTCCGGCTTCTCGGGGAGCAGGGCGGTCCGCCGTAGACCCCTCAGCTGCAGCCGATGCTCGAGGAGTCGGAGCAGTCGGTAGTCGCGACCGAACGCCTCCGCCTCGGAGCGCCCGATGTAGCCCTCGGAGACCAGGGCATCGAGGGCCTCGAGCGTGCCGCGTTGACGGATGCGCTCGTCGGTGAGTCCATGGACGAGTTGGAGCAACTGCACCGTGAACTCGACGTCGCGGATGCCGCCGGGTCCGAGTTTGACCTGGCGGTTCACCTCCGCCGCGGGGATGTGATCCGTCACACGTTCGCGCATGCGCTGAACGCCGTCGACGAAGTTCTCGCGCGCGGCGCTGTGCCAGACGAGCGGCTGCATCGCGGCGACGTAGTCGGCGCCCAGCTGCGGGTCGCCGGCGATCGCGCGCGCCTTGAGAAGCGCCTGGAACTCCCAGCTCTTCGCCCAGCGGTCGTAGTACTGACGGTGCGAGGCGAGGCTCCGCACGAGCGCGCCCTGTTTCCCCTCGGGGCGCAGATTCGGATCCACCTCCCAGAGGGGCGGCTCGATCTCAGGACCCGAGATTCCGCGCATCGTCTGGACGGCCAGACGCGTTCCGATATCGATCGCGCGTGCCTCCGAAACGACCCCTTCGTCCGCGGAACCGCCGACGAAGATCACGTCCACGTCGCTGACGTAGTTGAGTTCGCGCGCTCCCGTCTTGCCCATCGCGATGATGGCGAATCGGGTCGCCTCGACCTGCGCCCGTGGGAACGCGGCGGGACCTGAGCCGACGATGCGCGCTCGGGCGACGCTGACGGATGCTTCGAGCGCCGCTCCGGCGAGGTCGGCGAGGGAAGCCGAAACCATGTCGATGGCTGCAGCCGGGTCGCGCTGGCCGAGGTCGTATGCGGCGATCCGCGCGAGCAGCCGCCGGTAGCGCACGCGTAAAGCCACCCACGCCCCGTCAGAGGCGTCCGCGGCGAAACCGTCTTGGTCGCCCACGGACGACAGCAGCTCGGCGCGCATCGTCTGCTCGTCGGGAATGGTCAGTCCGGCACCCGAGAGTTCGGCCAGCTCCTCCGGGTGTCGGAGATAGAACTCCGCGAAGCCGTCGGACGCGCCCACGATGTCCCAGAGCGCACGCCAGGCGCCGCCGTCCGCTGCGCAGGAGCGCGCGGCATCCCTGTTCCGTCGGGCGATCTGAACGATCGCCGATAGGGCACGGTCGGGGTCGGCGACCCGCTGCGCGAGCGCCGCTGCGTCTTCCCGCGAGACGCCGACGAGGTCGGTCAACTCGCCGAGCAGCGCATCGGCTTCGGAGAGTCTCGAGAAGCCGATGCGGGCAAGGGCGGTGAGCGCCGTCGATCGATCGCCCGACGTCATCGGGGCCGTGCCCCGGCCGCGGTCAGAGCGCCTCCAGGTTGCTCGAGAGCTCGAACGGCGTCACCTGGGCGCGGTACTGCTGCCACTCCCGACGCTTGTTGAGCAGGACATATTTGAAGACCTGCTCGCCGAGCGTCTCGGCGACGAGTTCGGACTCCTCGAGGTGCTCGAGGGCCTGGTCGAGGCTCGCCGGGAGCGGTGCGTAGCCGAGTGCGCGGCGCTCGGAGTCGGTGAGCGACCAGACGTTGTCCTCGGCCTCGGCGGGAAGCTCGTATTCCTCTTCGATGCCCTTGAGTCCCGCGGCGAGCATGAGCGCGTACGAGAGGTAGGGGTTCGCCGCGGAATCGAGGGCGCGGTACTCCACGCGCGTGGACTGACCCTTGTTCGGCTTGTACAGGGGAACGCGCACGAGGGCGGAGCGGTTGTTGTGACCCCAGCAGATGAAGCTGGGGGCTTCGTCTCCGCCCCACAGGCGTTTGTAGGAATTCACGAACTGGTTCGTCACCGCCGAGATCTCGCTCGCGTGGCGCAGGAGGCCGGCGATGAAGTGGCGTCCGACCTTGGAGAGCTGATACTGCGCCCCTTCTTCGTAGAACGCGTTCATGTCTCCCTCGAAGAGCGACAGGTGCGTGTGCATGCCGCTGCCGGGCTGCCCGCTGATCGGCTTCGGCATGAAGGTGGCGTACACGCCCTGCTCGATCGCGACCTCCTTCACGACCGTGCGGAAGGTCATGATGTTGTCGGCGGTGGTCAGCGCGTCGGCGTAGCGCAGATCGATCTCGTTCTGTCCGGGACCGCCCTCGTGGTGGCTGAACTCGACCGAGATGCCGAGGTCTTCGAGCATCCGGACGGAGCGACGACGGAAGTCGTGTGCCGTGCCGCCCGGGACATTGTCGAAGTAGCCGGCCGAGTCGACCGGCTCGGGACGCCCGTCGGGACCGAGCTGCGATGACTTCAGCAGGTAGAACTCGATCTCGGGGTGCGTGTAGAACGTGAAGCCCGCGTCGGCGGCTTTCGCGAGGGTGCGCTTGAGCACGTGGCGCGGATCGGCGACCGCCGGCTGACCGTCAGGGGTGGTGATGTCGCAGAACATCCGCGCGGTCGGGTCGATCTCGCCCCGCCACGGGAGGATCTGGAACGTCGTGGGGTCGGGGTGGGCGAGCAGGTCGGACTCGTACGAGCGCGTGAGCCCTTCGATGGCCGAGCCGTCGAATCCGAGTCCCTCGGTGAAGGCCCCCTCCACCTCGGCGGGAGCGATCGCCACCGATTTCAGAGTGCCCACCACGTCGGTGAACCACAGGCGGACGAACTTCACGCCCCGTTCTTCGATCGTCCGCAGGACGAAATCGCGCTGCTTGTCCATCGTCATCCCCTCGTTGTCGTGCGGTGCGATCAGCGCGTGGCGCCGTCTGCGCCCCAGTTCGCGTCGCGCGCGTCGTCTTCGGCCCACTGCTTCGAGCGCTCGCGCAGGATCTCGGGAGCGCGCGCGGCCTCCTCCGCGGTGTCGAAGGGACCCGCGCGGTCGATCGCCGGCGACGCGTAGCCCTGCTCGACCGCGTGGGTTTCCAGGTTGTACCAGTACTTCGCGTTCTCGTCGCTCACGATCGCTCCTCGGGATGGGTCACGGGCCTGCGGCGGATGTGCGCCGGGCCTCTGACGATCCTACTGATGCGGGCCCCTCGGCTGGCTAGGCTGGAGGGCATGGCAACGAATGCGTCGCGCGCGGTCGGAGTGGACATCGGCGGAACCGGTATCAAAGCGGGAATCGTCGATCTGGATGCCGGGGAGCTGATCAGCGACCGCGTGAAGGTCGCGACCCCCGCCGGCGCGGAGCCGGCCGATGTGCTGGCCGCGGTGAAGGAAGTGCTCGAGACGCTCGAGGCGCCCGCGGATCTTCCCCTCGGCGTCGCCTTCCCGGCGATCGTCAAGGGCGGTCGCACCCTCTCGGCCGCGAACGTGTCGAAGTCGTGGATCGGCTTCGAGGCGGAAAAGTTCTTCGAGCAGGGACTCTCACGCGACATCCACTTCGCCAACGACGCCGACGTCGCCGGCATCGCCGAGGTCCGCTACGGCGCGGCCAAGGGCATCGACGGCCTCGTCATCCTGACCACGCTGGGCACCGGGATCGGTTCCGCCATGATCTACGACGGCGTGCTCGTCCCCAACAGCGAACTCGGACACCTCCAGCGCGCGAGCCACAAGCGCGACGCCGAGGGCTACGCCGCCTACTCCGCGATGGAGCGCGAAGAGCTGTCGTGGGAGAAGTGGGCCAAGCGCCTGCAATGGTACTACGACTACGTCGAGTTCCTCTTCAGCCCCGATCTCATCGTCGTCGGCGGAGGAGTGTCCAAGCACTCGGAACACTTCCTCCCGCTGCTGAACCTGCGGGCGCCGATCGTCCCGGCCACGCACCGCAACAACGCGGGCATCATCGGCGCGGCGTCGCTGGCCGTCCCGGTGCCGGAGGCGTTGCCGGCGGTCAAGTGACGGTCGGGTCTCCCGACCGACGCGAGACTTCAGTATGGTCGAGCCATGAAACGACTCCCCGCGGCCCTCGCCGTCGTCGCCGTCGTCACCATGCTCGCGGGATGCACCAGCGAGGTGACCCGGGAGAACGTCGTCGTCACCCCGGGCCAGACCGGTACCTTCTCATCCGGCGACACGACGGTCGTCGTGGAGAGTGCGGCCCCCACGAGCGAGGAGGCCTACCTCGCGGAGGTGCGTGGCAACCTGGAGGCCCTGGGGTCCGCGTCGGACGAGCAATTGATGGCGGCCGGGGATGAGGCGTGCTCTCAGCTCGATGGGGGCGTCGATGTCGAGGACGTGCAACTGGCCATTCCCGGCGTGGAGCAGGTTTCCGCTGGTGATTCCACGGCGGTAGCCCAGGCGGCCGACCTCTTCCTCTGCGGCTGAGTACCGCTTCCTGTTCGACACCGGGAGGGCGGCACGCCCACCCGACAGGGCGAGCAGACTCCTGAGCTCCGCAGGCCGTGTCTTTCCAGACCTCGGGCGGATGTAGCGGTCTGCGGAAAGTCCGCATGGGGTGGAGCGGGCGAATGGGCCGGCCTGTACGCCGGGTTCTGTCCGGGGGCCCTTCGACAAGCTCGGGGCCCCGTGGACGGTCATCTCTCTCGGCGACACGTTGCCGTGCCGCTCCAGCGGTCTACCCGGGGACTCGGCGAGCCGCGTCGGCATCCCCTGTCTGACCTTGCTCCGGACGAGGTTTACCGTGCGGGTCGTGTCACCACGACCCCGGTGGTCTCTTACACCACCCTTTCACCCTTACCTCGGCCCTGACGGGCTGAGGCGGTCTGCTCTCTGTGGCACTGTCTCGCGGATTGCTCCGGGTGGGCGTTACCCACCGTCCTGCCCTGTGGAGCCCGGACGTTCCTCGGCGCGGGCGAACCCGCGACGCGACCGTCCAGCCGACCCATTCGCGGAGTCGAGTCTACCGGCGTAGGCAGTGCAGTCCGCCGTCTCAGGCCTTCTCAGCGGTCGCTCCGACCTTCAGGTCCAGGGGGAAGTCCAAGGGGAACGAGCCGAACAGCAGTGTCCCCGCAGCTGCCGCGGATTCCCGGACAGCCGCGGCGACGGCCTCCGCATGCACCGCCGGTGTGTGCACGATGATCTCGTCGTGCAGGTAGAAGGCCAGGTGCGGCTGGCGTTCGAAGACCGGGCCTGATCGCGGCGCCGCGTCCGCGGCATCCACGGGTTCGAGAGCGGCCAGGCGTCCGCGCAGGTCGGCGAGCCAGGCCAGCGCCCACTCGGCCGCCGTGCCCTGGACGATGAAGTTGCGCGTGAAGCGTCCGCGGTCGCGCGCCGAGCGGCGGGCACGGGTCTCGTCGACTCCGGATGCCTCGGCGTCGCCGGCGCGCGACTGCACCGCCCGCCATTCCTCGCCCGGACCGGGTGACGTGCGGCCGAGCCAGGTCGAGACGACTCCGCCCTCTTCGCCGACACGTGCGGCGTGGTCGACGAGTGCCATCGCACGGGGGAACGTCCGGCGCAGACGCGGGAGCAGGCGACCGCTCTCCCCCGTCGTCGCGCCGTACATCGCGCCGAGCATCGCGATCTTGGCCTCGGCTCGCGTGGCGACCGCACCGGCCTCGACGACACCCGAGTAGAGGTCGCGGCCCCGAGCGGCATCGGCGAGGGCGGTGTCGCGGGCCATCGCGGCGAGGACCCGAGGCTCGAGCTGGGCCACGTCGGCCGTGACGAGCGTCCATCCCGGGTCTGCGCGAACAGCCACGCGCAATTGCCGCGGGATCTGCAGCGCTCCCCCGCCCGAGGACGCCCAGCGGCCGGTGACGACGCCCGCGGGCACGTACACGGGACGGAAGCGCCCGTCGCGTACCCACTCCGCCATCCATGTCCAACCGTTCGCCGTGTACAGGCGCATCAGCTTCTTGTAGGCCACGAGGGGCGCGACGACCGGGTGGTCGTGCTCCGCGAGCTCCCACTTGCTCGTGGACTCCACGAAGAGGCCGGCGCGGTGCAGCGATCTCAGCAGCCGCGGCTGCGAGTCGAGGGACGCCGCGGGATCGCCGAGCACCGCGCGCACGCGCGCTGCCGCCTCTTCGATCCGGGCGGGAAGCGCTTGCCCCCGACGCTCACCCAGCTCTCGCTCCAGCAGTTCGCTGTGCGCGTCGATGCTCCAGGGCAGCCCTGCGGCGTGCAGTTCGAGGGCGATCAGGGCCCCCGCCGATTCGGCTGCGGCGAGCAGCCGCAACGCCGACGGGGTCGCGGAGCCGTCGATGGCGGCTCGCTGCCGGCAATACTCCTCGAGCGCGGCCTCGGCTCCGTCGGGCGGACCGGATGCCGACTCGGTGAGGTCGAAGAGGGTGTCGGTGACGAGGGTGTCGGGGATGACGGCGTCCCAGGCGCGCGCCGCTCGCAGGCCGTGGTCGTCGAGCACCGAGGCCGAGTCGCGCAGGAGCGCGTGCACGAGCCGGAGATCCCAGGCGCGCGCCACGCGCACTCCCGCGGCGAGCAGGCCGGCGTACCAGGCCCGGGTGTCATTCCAGATCCAGCGGACGGCGCCCGCCGCCTCTCGACGGCCGATCGTCTCGGCGACGACGGAGGGCGCGACGGTGACGGTCGTCGTCGCGGTGCCCGAGGCATCCAGGTCGATGAGGACGACGTCGCCGTCAGCGGTTCGGGCGACGACGACCGCGTCAGACCCCGCGGACGCCAGGGCGGCTCACCGCGATTCTTCGGTGCGGACGAGAATCGCCCCGCACTCGGGGCAGAACACGACCTCGTCGGTCTGCGCGCGGCGGACGTTCGCGAGGTCGCTCGGCGGAAGCACCATGCGACAGGCCTCGCACGCGCCGGCGCGCAGGAGTCCGGCACCGTTTCCGCGCGCAGCCAGGCGCTCGTAGAGCGCCAGGAGTTCTGCAGGGACGGACCCGGCCACGGCGTCTCTGTCTCGACGGGCGCCGTCGAGACGCTCGGTGGCCTCGGACACCACGCGCTTGGCCTCGGCGCTGAGCTGGGCACCGCGCGCATTGGTCTCGGCGATCAGAGCCTCTTGCTCGGAGACGGCGGCGTCCGCGCTCTCGAGCCGCTCTATCAGCTCGATCTCGAGGTCCTCGAGATCGCTCTTGCGGCGCGCGAGAGCGGTCAGCTCGCTCTCGAAGCCCTGCGCCTGCTTGGGATTCGACGACGCGGCGAGGCGTTCGGTGTCGCGCGCGATGCGGGCATCGACGATCTTGACGTCGGATTCGAGGCGTGCGATCTCGGCGGTGAGGTCGTCGCGGGCGTTCGCCCGAGCCGACAGCTCCTGGGTGAGCGTGGCGCGCTGGGCGATGAGCTCGCGTACCTCCGCCGCCTGCGGCGGGTTGCCGGCGACACGCTCGTCGTGCCGGATCCGGGCATCGAGGTCGGCGAGAGCGAGCAGTTTGCGCTGGTCGGCGGGGTCGGCGTTCACGAAGTCCACGCTACCGCGAGGGTCGGACACCGCCGCGCCGTAGATAGCCTGGAACGCAAGGACCCCCCGGATGAAGGGATGCCATCACCGTGACAGGGAGCATCGACCCCGTGCCGGCGGGAGGTGTTCGCCGCACCGCCGACGAACACGCCGAGGCGATCGACGCCGTCGCCGGGGGGTGGCTGGGGCGGAAGACTCCGCAGCGGATGATCGACGATGCCCGGGGAGAGAACAAGACCATCCTTGCTGCCGGATCCCTCAGGGCCGAGGAGCCGCCCGCGGCGGGCTCGCTGTGACGGGCGGAGTCTTGGGTTCGCTCGTCTTCCTCACGTGGGGGGTCCTCTCCTACACGGGTTTGTGGAAGGGCTGGATCCGAGTCCGCCGAGGGTACGGGTCGACGATCGGATTCGCCTCTTTGTGGCTCGGTCTCGCCTTCGCGGTCGGGACCTCGGCCATCGCCATCGGGGCCTCCTCGGGGCCCGTCTTTCTCGTGCTCAGCGGAATCGCCGCCGCTCTCCTCGCCGTTGCCATGATCGGCATGTTCTGGCTCCCACGGTTCGTCCTCCCCGAGTGGTTCCGTGTCCTCCGCGGAGATGACGTCCGTCCGAAGGGTCGAGCATGAGATTCTCCATCGCCGATGAGCGCACGCCGCCCGCCCCGGTCATCGAGGCTCGCACGCCCCACGCCGTCGTGCGGTACCCCGACAGCTTCGTCGCCTCCGAGTACGACGGTGCCGAGCTCGTGCTCACCCTGGGCGAGGACCAGCCCGCCTTCCAGCCGAACCTCGTGCTCACGGCACTGGAGAGCACGGCGCCCCTGACGGATGCCTCCGCGGCCGCGATCGCCGCCGCGGGCCGGCAGCATCCCGGTGCCCGCGTGCTGGGCGTCGACCTGTGGGATGAGGAGCCGGATGCCAGCCTCGCCCGAGCGCGACAGATCACGTTCGTGTACCCGGTGGAGACCACGGACGTCGTCGTGAGCAAGATGGTCTGGGCCACGGGGGCGCATCACGTGCACCTCTCCGCGAGCGCGACGCCCGCACAGTTCGGCGCGCTGAGGCCGGTGTTCTCGTGGATCGCCGCGCAGCTGCGTCTCACGGCCGATCCTGCCGAGGTCGAGGCCGCCGCTCGCGCCGTGGGCGCCGCACCGGTCGATGCCGATGCCTCGACGCGCGTCGGCTTCCCGCTCGAGGACCTCGCGGCCTTCGCGCCGCCTGCCTTCACCACCACTGCCCCGGTCGCGTCGACGGCGGCGCTGACCGCGCTCCGCGCGGGTGCCTCGCGCATCCGTGCGGGATCCGCGTCGCTCCCCCGCCGGGTGAGAGGGACGGATGCCGCTGCCGAGCTCGTCGAGGCCGGATTCGTCGACGACGCGTCGAGGCTCACGCCCGCCGGCACCGCTGTCGCGTACGCGCTCGGCTCCCCACGCCCGGTGATCGTGGTCCGCGCTCGTCGGGGCGGGGTGGACGCAGTGCTGGTGGCCTTCGCCGGTCCCCGCGGCATCGTGGTCTCCCACGACCCCTCGATCGCCGAGCTGCATGCGGAAGCGGTGACCGCCGACCCCGAGCGTCGCCACCACGCCCTCATCGTCCCCGAGCACCTGCCGGCCTTCGTCGCCGCGTGGATCGGGCTGTCCCCGTTCTGGCCGATCGACGACCCCGACGCACCGTCCGTGACGACCGCCGCCCTCGAGGACGCCGTACGCGCCGACACCGTGCCGTGGACCGACGTGCTCATTCAGGGTTCTGGGATGGAGCGCTACGACGTGATCATCTCGGGGCGCGGCTGGAAGCGGGTGGCTTCCCCGGTTGACGGCGCGCACAAGCTGGTCGCCGCCCCGAGCCTCGCGGTGTACACGTTCCTCGTCGAGGTCTGCGCGCAGGCCCTCGGCCGCTAGGCTGGTGGCATCCCGGGCCTTTAGCTCAGCTGGTAGAGCGCCACGTTTACACCGTGGATGTCGTCGGTTCGATCCCGGCAGGGCCCACCCGTTTCACGCGAGGATGTTCACGCTCCGCGCGATCACCAAGGCCAGCAGGACGAATCCCGACACCGCCTGCACCATCATGAACAGCTTTGCGCGCGTGCTGAGCGGCATGACGTCGGTCGGGCTGAAGGCCATGGCGTTGGATGCCGAGAAGTAGAGGTAGTCGACGTAGCCGGGCGCCCAGTCCTCGACGTCGGACGACCGTCGCGCCACCTCGCTCACCGCGTCGCGGTCGGAGTCCTGCGGGAATTGGAAGTCGGCCGGCGGGAGGGCGTCGCGGTGGTCGCGGCGACGGGCCACGGGTCCGCCGCGGTCCATCTCCCAGTAGACGACGGCGTAGCCGATCACGTTGATGGCCCACACCTGGGCCGCACCGAGCAGAGTCGCCGCGCCACTGCCCTCGCCCTGCAGCAATTGACGGAGCAGGAGGAACAGCGCCACCTGATTCGCTGCCAGCAGCACGGCGGTGAAGCCGAGGGCGAAGCCACGCCCGACACGCGACTCCCGCGTCAGTCGCGCGGGGTTGGTCACCACCATCGGGATCGCACAGAGGACGCCGGCTCCGACGACGACGTAACGCAGGACTCCCGACGCATCGCTCGGCAGGACCGCGTACAGTCCCGTGCCCGCCGCCAGGGCGATGAGGACCGGCCAGCGATGCTCGGGACGGGTCCGGAACGCAGGGGTCTCGCGAGTGCTCACGCGCTCAGGCTAGACCCGGCCCCTCCCAGAACCCGGGGCGCGCAGCCGACCGATAGCTCCCGATGGGAAGGGGCATGGATGCCTCGACGGCGAGGCATCCACCGGGCTCATGCCGTTCAGGCGACACGCGCGCATCCGACATCGCCCCGACTCGCTAGGCTGGACGATGGTTGATTGTGCGGAGCGAACAAGGGTTGCCGCACTCGTATGGCGATTCTCTGGCATGACCTGCCAGACGACGAAAGGTCTCCCGTGACTGTTCACGACCAGGATCCGTATTCGCAGGGGCCGCAGGACAGCGACCCGGAAGAGACCGGGGAGTGGCAGGAATCCCTGCGACAGCTCGTTCAGGCGAAGGGTCCGGCTCGCGCTCGCGAGATCATGCTGAGCCTGCTCAAGGGCTCCAAGGAACTACACCTGAACGTCCCGATGGTTCCGACCACGGACTACATCAACACCATCTCGCAGCAGAACGAGCCGGAGTTCCCCGGTGACGAGGAGCTCGAGCGCCGCTACCGCAAGTGGATCCGCTGGAACGCGGCCGTCACCGTGCACCGCGCGCAGCGGCCCGGCATCGGTGTCGGTGGTCATATCTCGACGTACGCGTCGTCCGCCGCTCTCTACGAGGTCGGCTTCAATCACTTCTTCCGCGGCCTCGACGACCCCTCGGGCGGCGACCAGATCTTCATCCAGGGCCACGCGTCCCCCGGTGCCTATGCGCGTGCGTACCTCGAGGGTCGTCTCACCGAGGCGCAGCTCGACGGATTCCGCCAGGAGAAGTCCGCCGCGCCCAACGGCATCCCGTCCTACCCCCACCCCCGTCTCATGCCGGAGTTCTGGCAGTTCCCGACGGTGTCGATGGGTCTCGGTCCGATCAACGCCATCTACCAGGCGATGTCGAACAAGTACCTCTCCAACCGTGGCATCAAGGACGTGTCGGACTCGCACGTCTGGGCCTACCTCGGCGACGGTGAGATGGACGAGGTCGAGAGCCGTGGCCAGCTGCAGGTCGCGGCCAACGAGGGCCTCGACAACCTGACCTTCATCGTGAACTGCAACCTCCAGCGTCTCGATGGCCCCGTGCGCGGCAACGGCAAGATCATCCAGGAGCTCGAGAGCTTCTTCCGGGGTGCCGGCTGGAACGTCATCAAGGTCGTCTGGGGTCGCGAGTGGGACGACCTGCTCGCCCGCGACACCGAGGGCGCGCTGCTCAACCTGATGAACACCACGCCCGACGGCGACTACCAGACCTATAAGGCCGAGAACGGCGCCTACGTCCGCGAGAACTTCTTCGGTCGCGACCCCCGCGCCCTCGAGCTGGTCAAGGACTACACCGACGAGCAGGTCTGGGGCCTCAAGCGCGGCGGCCACGACTACCGCAAGGTGTTCGCGGCGTTCAAGGCGGCCAAGGAGCACAAGGGTCAGCCCACGGTCATCCTCGCCAAGACGATCAAGGGCTACGGCCTGGGGCCGCACTTCGAGGGCCGCAACGCCACCCACCAGATGAAGAAGCTGACGCTGGACGACCTCAAGGCCTTCCGCGACGCGATGGACATCCCCGTCACCGACGCGCAGCTCGATGAGAACCCGTACCAGCCGCCGTACTACAACCCCGGTGAGAAGGACGAGACGATCCAGTACATGCTGGAGCGTCGCCGTTCGCTCGGCGGCTTCCTGCCCGAGCGGCGGAGCACTCATGTCGGTCTCGAGCTGCCGGGCGATTCCGCCTACGCGCTGCCCAAGAAGGGATCGGGCACGCAGGAGATCGCCACCACGATGGCGTTCGTGCGTCTGCTCAAGGACCTTCTGCGGGTCAAGGACTTCGGTCACCGCATCGTGCCGATCATCCCCGACGAGGCGCGCACGTTCGGCATGGACGCGTACTTCCCGACGGCGAAGATCTACAACCCCAAGGGCCAGCACTACACCTCGGTCGACCGCGAGCTGCTTCTGGCGTACAAAGAGAGCCCGCAGGGGCAGATCATCCACGTCGGCATCAACGAGGCCGGCGCGCTCGCGGCGTTCACCGCGGCCGGTACGTCGTACGCCACCCACGGCGAGCCGCTCATCCCGGTGTACGTCTTCTACTCCATGTTCGGTTTCCAGCGCACGGGTGACGCGCAGTGGGCCGCCGGCGATCAGATGGCGCGCGGATTCATCATCGGCGCCACCGCCGGCCGCACGACGCTGACCGGTGAGGGGCTCCAGCACGCCGACGGACACTCGCAGCTGCTGGCATCGACCAACCCGGCGACCGTGTCGTACGACCCCGCGTACGGCTACGAGATCTCGCACATCGTCCGGTCGGGTATCGAGCGCATGTACGGCGGCGAGCACTCCGACCCGAACGTCATGTACTACATCACGGTCTACAACGAGCCCTACGTTCAGCCGGCGGAGCCCGAGAACGTGGACGTCGACGGTATCGTGCGCGGCCTGCACCGCGTCTCGACCGGCGAGGGCGACGGTCCCCGCACCCAGCTGCTCGCCTCGGGCGTGGGTGTGCCGTGGGCGTTCGAGGCCCAGCGGCTGCTCAAGGACGACTGGGGCGTCGTCGCCGACGTGTGGTCGGTCACCTCGTGGACCGAGCTCCGCCGAGACGGCCTCGCCGCCGATGAGCACAACTTCCTGCACCCCGACGCCGAGCCGCGCACCGCGTACGTGACCGAGAAGCTGCGGGATGCCGAGGGCCCGGTCATCGCGGTCAGCGACTGGATGCACGCCGTCCAGGACCAGATCCGTCAGTGGGTGCCGCAGCGCTACCTAACGCTCGGTGCCGACGGCTTCGGGTTCTCCGACACGCGCGCCGCGGCACGCCGGTACTTCAAGATCGACGGCCCGTCGCTCGCCGTGCGCGCGCTGCAGGCTCTCGCCGAGGAGGGCAAGATCGATCGCTCGGTCATCGCCCAGGCCATCGACAAGTACCGCCTGCACGACGTCAACGCCGGCACGAGCGGCAACGCGGGTGGCGAGGCCTGATCGCGTGAGTGATCCCACGGTCGGGACCGACTCCGCCCCCTCGGGCGGGGCCGGTCCCGACCGCATCTCCCGCGACGAACCGGCACCGTCGACCACGACGACGTCGGGGCTCGACCGCGTCGCGCGCGACAAGGAGGAGACGCTCGTCTGGCTGCGTCGCATCTCCGGCGATCTCGCCACCGCGACCATCCAGCGCCTCGAGGAGACCCTGCCGTGGTACGCCGGGATGCCGCCCGCGCGCCGGTCGGCCGTCGGTCTCGTGGCGCAGGCGGGGATCACGTCGTTCACGCAGTGGGTGGAAGACCCCGCGCAGACACCCGCGATCGCGTCGGACATCTTCGCCGCGGCTCCCCGGGAGCTCCTGCGCAGCGTGAGCTTGACGCAAACGCTCCAGCTGGTCCGGGTCACCGTCGAGGTGATGGAGGAGCGCGTCGCCGGACGCAGCAAGAGCGTGCGCGAGGCCATGCTGCTGTACTCCCGAGAAGTCGCGTTCGCCGCCGCCGACGTCTACGCGCGCGCCGCCGAGGCCCGCGGGCTCTGGGACGCCCGCCTCGAAGCCCTCGTGGTCGACTCGATCCTCACGGGCGAGGCCGACGAGGAGCTCCCGAGTCGTATCGCCGCTCTCGGGTGGCATGGCCACGGGGAGGTCGCGGTCCTGGTCGGCACGACTCCCCCGCAGTTCGACGTCGATCAGGTACGTCGCACGGCGCGCAAGCTCGGCGTCGACGTGCTGATCGGCGTCCAGGGCTCGCGGTTGGTCTTGGTCCTCGGCCGCGCGGAGCTGCCGGCGCGAAGCGGCGACGAGGCGACCGAACTCGCGTTCACCGAGATCGCCAAGCGACTCGAGCCGGGCTTCGGCTCGGGTCACCTCGTACTCGGCCCCGCCGTCGCCGCCCTCGTCGACGCGGGTCAGAGCGCCCGCGCCGCCCTCGCGGGGTTCGCGGTCGCCCGCGCCTGGCGCAACGCGCCGCGCCCGGTGGAAGCCGACGACCTCCTGCCCGAGCGTGCCCTCGCCGGTGACGCGGTGGCGAAGCAGACACTGGTGGAGCGCGTCTACCGTCCGCTCCAGTCCCACAGCACCGACCTCGTGGCGACTCTCTGGAGCTACCTCGACAACGGTCGTTCCCTCGAGGCGACCGCTCGGGAGCTGTACGTGCACCCGAACACGGTGCGGTACCGCTTGAAGCGCGTCTCGGAGGTCATCGGGTGGGATGCCACGGGCCCGCGCGAGGCGCTCATTCTGCAGACCGCGCTCATCCTCGGGTCGATCGGCACCGACGCGACGCGCCGCCGTGGAGTCGGGGCCCGGCGGCCCGGCGCGCCCCGCTGATGCACGGCGCGCACAAAGACACGCCGCATTTCTGTGTCGATATCTCCATAAGACGCCGCTCGATCCTTGGCAGGATGGGACGGTGATCATCGCCGTCTTCCCCGGGCAGGGGTCGCAGACTCCTGGATTCCTCTCACCGTGGCTCGAGCTCGACGGGGCGCGCGAGCGTCTCGACGCCTACTCGGAGCAGGCCGGTGTCGACCTCGTCGCCGCCGGAACCGAGTGGGATGCCGACCGTATCCGCGACACGAGCGTCGCGCAGCCGCTGATCGTCGCGGCGAGCCTTCTGTCCTGGGCCGCGCTGAACGACAGCGGAGGCACGGCGGTCGCCGGTGTCGCGGGCCACTCCGTCGGCGAGATCGCCGCGCTGGCGGCATCCGGCGTCCTCTCCGAGAGCGAGGCTCTGCGCCTCGTCGGGATCCGCGGACGCGCCATGGCGGAGGCCGCCGGGATCACCGAGACGGGCATGAGCGCGGTCGTCGGCGGCGACGAGGCCGCTGTCCTGGAGCGCCTCGATTCGCTCGGGCTCACCCCGGCCAATTACAACGGCGGCGGTCAGATCGTCGCGGCCGGCGAGCTCCCCGCTCTCGCCGAGCTCGCGGCCGAGGCGCCGCGCGCCGCCCGCGTCATTCCGCTGCAGGTCGCGGGAGCCTTCCACACGCGCTTCATGGAGCCCGCCGTCGACACGCTGCGCGCCGCCGCGGCCGACGTGGACGTGTCCGACCCGAGCCTGCCGCTGTGGACCAACTCCGACGGATCCGTCGTCACCGAGGGGCGTCATGCGCTCGACCTCGTCGTCGCACAGGTGGCATCCCCCGTCCGCTGGGACCGCTGCATGGCGTCGTTCGCGGAGCGCGGGGTCACCGGCATCATCGAACTCTCACCCGCCGGCGCGCTGACCGGCCTCGCCAAGCGCGCGCTGCGAGGCACGCCCACCGTGGCGGTCAAGACCCCCGACGACCTCGACGCGGCCGTCTCACTGCTGAAGGAAGACCAGGCATGAGCACCCCCACCCTCCGTCAACTGCAGGGCCCGGCCCACACACGGATCTACGCGTACGGCGCCGCCCGCGGCGAGAAGGTCGTCCCGAACGATGACCTCATCGGCCCCATCGACTCGAGCGACGAATGGATCCGCCAGCGCACGGGCATCGTCACGCGCGTGCGCGCGAACAAGGAGACGGATGCCATCGACCTGGCGTCCGAGGCCGCCCGTGAGGCCGTGGAGAAGTCGGGGGTGGACCCCGTCGACATCGACGCCGTGATCGTGGCGACCATCAGCAATCCCAAGCAGACACCGTCGGCCTCGGCCATCGTCGCCGACCGCATCGGTGCGAACCCCGCTGCCGCGTACGACGTCAACGCCGCGTGCGCCGGGTTCGCGTACGGCGTGGCTCAGGCCGATGCGCTCATCCGTGGTGGGCTCGCGAAGCACGTCGTCGTCGTGGGCGCCGAGAAGCTCAGCGACATCGTGGATCCCGCCGATCGGAGCATCTCGTTTCTGCTCGGCGACGGCGCGGGTGCCGTGGTGGTGGGCCCGAGCGACACACCCGGCATCGGCCCCACGGTGTGGGGTTCGGACGGGTCGAAGGCGGATGCCGTGGGCATGAACGCGACCCTGACCGAGTTCCGTGACGGAGCCGCCCCCTGGCCGACCCTGCGGCAGGAGGGGCCGACGGTGTTCCGTTGGGCGGTCTGGGAGATGGTGAAGGTCGCGCGTCAGGCGATCGAGGCCGCGGGCATCGAGCCGGGCGACCTCGCCGCTTTCGTGCCCCACCAGGCGAACATGCGCATCATCGACGAGTTCGCCAAGCAGCTGGGTCTGCCCGAGACGGTGGTCATCGGTCGCGATATCGAGACCACGGGCAACACCTCTGCGGCATCCATCCCGCTCGCCACCCACCGACTGCTCGAGGAGCACCCCGAGCTCAGCGGCGGACTCGCGCTGCAGATCGGCTTCGGTGCCGGTCTCGTGTTCGGCGCGCAGGTCGTCGTGCTTCCCTGACGCAGCGTCGTCGAACCCTAAACTGATCGGGGCCCATCGGGCCTCATCCCCGACAAAACAGGAGACATCATGGCATTCACCAATGACGAGGTTCTCGCCGGCCTTGCCGAGCTCATCACCGACGAGACGGGCATCTCGGCCGACGAGGTCGCCCTCGAGAAGTCGTTCACCGACGACCTCGACATCGACTCCATCTCGATGATGACGATCGTCGTCAACGCCGAGGAGAAGTTCGGCGTGACCATCCCCGACGACGAGGTCAAGAACCTCAAGACCGTCGGCGATGCCGTCACCTTCATCACCTCGAACCAGGCCTGATTCTCCCGGTGGGGGCTGCGGCCCCCACCGGTCAGGTCTTCCGGTCCGTACCCAAGGATTTCGCACCCCATGAGCACACCCCGCATCGTCGTCACCGGCATCGGAGCCACCTCGCCCATCGGCGGAACGGCGCCCGAGAGCTGGTCCGCCCTGCTGGCCGGCACCTCCGGCGCGCGCACCCTCGAGCACGAGTGGGTCGAGAAGTACCAGCTTCCCGTCACGTTCGCCGCCGAGGCTCTCGTGCGTCCCGAGACCGTCCTCGAGCGTCCGGTCGCGAAGCGTCTCGACCCCTCGTCGCAGCTGGCGATGGTCGCCGCGAAAGAAGCCTGGGAAGACGCGGGCGCGCCCGACATCGACCCCGAGCGTCTCGGCGTGGACTTCGCCACCGGTATCGGCGGCGTGTGGACCCTCCTTGACGCCTGGGACGTCCTCCGCGAGAAGGGTCCGCGTCGGGTCATGCCGATGACGGTGCCCATGCTCATGCCGAACGCGGCAGCCGGCAACCTCTCGCTCCACTTCAACGCGCGTGCCTTCGCGCGTACCGTGGCCTCGGCCTGCGCGTCGAGCACCGAGTCGATCGTCAACGCCGTTCAGCACATCCGCGACGGTCTCGCCGACGTGGTGATCGCGGGCGGCACCGAGTCGGCGATCCATCCGATCACCATCGCGTCGTTCGCATCGATGCAGGCGCTGTCCAAGCGCAACGACTCCCCCGAGACGGCATCACGTCCGGCGAGCATCGATCGCGACGGCTTCGTGATGGGCGAGGGCGCGGGCGTGCTGATCCTCGAGACCGAGGAGCACGCGAAGGCCCGTGGCGCGAAGATCTACGCCTCGATCGTGGGCGGCGGTGTGACCGCCGACTCGTATCACATCACGGCGAACGATCCCGAGGGTCGCGGAGCGGCGCGGGCCGTCCGCATGGCCCTGGACATGGCGGGCGCGTCGGTCGACGACGTCACGCACATCAACGCCCACGCCACCTCGACCCCGGTCGGCGACCCGAACGAGTACCAGGCGCTGCGCGCGGTGTTCGGTGAGCGGGTCGACGAGATCCCGGTCTCCGCCACGAAGGCATCGACGGGCCACCTGCTGGGTGGCACGGGCGCTCTCGAGGCGATCTTCACGGTGCTGGCGCTCCAGAACCGCGTGGCGCCGCCGACCATCAACCTGACCGAGCAGGATCCTGAGGTGCCTTTCGCCCTCTCGGGATCCCCCGTCGAGCTCGGCGCCGGCGACCAGCTCGCCATCAGTAACTCCTTCGGCTTCGGCGGGCACAACGCCGTCGTCGCGATCGCCTCGGTCTGACCACGTCCGAACGCCCCCGGCATCCCCCGACTGCTTCGGGGATGGCGGGGGCGTTCGTCTTTCGATCGGGTGGAGGATACGCGGTCTCGGTGCCGGGAATGATCACCGACGTCCGGTAGTGGCGCCTCCTCCGCCCGACGCTTTCGCCGGTGCGGTCAGCCGACCTTGTGCAGCCAGACGATCTGCTGGTCGTCGCCGGCGTGCCGGAACGGTTCGAGTTCCTCGTCCCAGGCCGAGCCGAGGGCGACGTCCAGCTCACGCTGCAGCTCGAAGGGGTCACCGGCGGCCACTTCCATGGCGTACCGGACGCGATCCTCGCCGATCACGACGTTCCCGGCCGCATCGGTCTGTGCGTAATGGATGCCGAGACCGGGCGTGTGCATCCACCGACCGCCGTCGCTGCGCGGGGTGGGGTCTTCACTCACCTCGAAGCGGAGGTGCTCCCACCCGCGGATCGCGCTCGCGAGCGCGGCACCGGAGCCGACGGGGCCCTCCCAGTAGAACTCCGCGCGCCGACTGCCCGTGAGCACCGGCTGGTCGGCCCAGTCGAAGTTCACGGCACGGCCGAGGGCGCGTCCGACCGCCCACTCGAGGTGGGGGCACAACGCGCGGGGCGCGGAGTGGATCAGGATCACTCCGCGCGAAGACGTGGTCGCCATGGTCTCTCCTTCGTCAGGTACGTCTTCCCCTACGACCTGTGTCGGAGCTCACGGCGATGTTCGGTTGTCTCGGTCATTATCACCCGCTCATAACGAAATCACAACACTGTGATTCGTCGGTGAGCGTGTCACGCGAACCAGAGCTCCCAGTAAAGCGCGAAGTTGCGATTGCCATAAGACGAGCACGCGTCGCCGGTGCCCCACGTGGCTGCGAGCGCGGCGGCGTTCGGCTGATAGGGCGTGTAATTGTAGAGCGCTGCGGTGGCCTCGTTCGTGATGGTCACGTCTGACCCGCCGCAGGAGGGATCCGGCGAGTACGCGATCCAGTGGGTGCCCGGCTGTCGCATGAAATCGGACGCGCTGTAGGACTTCAGATCGGCGGCCCCCTGGGCGACCTGGCTCGCGAAGCCGGCGAGGCCGGGATCGCACGGCGCATCATCGGGGCACCGAGCGCCCATGGCCGCGCCCAGAGCCGCATCGTCGGGTCCGCGCGCCGCGCGGCCCGCCACGAGACTCTGCTCCTTCTGGAGGGTGACGAGGAGCACCTTGGCCGAGATTCCGCAGGCGCGCTGAACCCGGTCGATGATCTCGGCGGCGCTGAGCTCGCCGCCGTCGTAGGAGTCGCAGATGGTCTCGCCGGTGACATCCGAGACGATCCTCTCCCGTCCGGGCAGGGTTGCGCGCAAGACGTTGAGGCAGGTGTCGGTACGACACTCCCCGATGCTGTCGTCGAGGAAGCGCTGGATCTCCTCCGCCGTCATGGCGTCGCCGTCGTAGAACACCTCGTCATCGATGAGGTGGCCGGGGTCGAATCCTGCGAGGGAGACGCTCTCGCGCCGGGTATCGGTGTTCCATGCGGATGCCAGGCCGAGCAGTGGTACGACGGCGGCGACGAGCAGGCCGACGATGGTGAGCGCACCGACGGCGACCAGGATGCCGACGGTGATGCGGCGGCGGCGGATCGCCGCCGCGCTGACCCGACGAGGAGCCGGACGTCTCCGCCTCGGGTCGCGTCGGGGTGGAGCGGGACGGCGGGCCGGAGGTCGCCGTGTGCTCATGCATCGATCGTGCCCCACCGCGCTGACCGCGCGCTGCACGCGAGGTGGCCGGCGTGGCGGTCAGCGCGGCTCCGGGGTTCAGCTGCCAGGGGTGGGAGGGGTGGGCGCCGCGGCATCGGCGGGTGGGGTGGGGACGCCGGCCGGTGGGGTGGGCGCCGTGCCGTCGGCGGGCGGCATGGGAGCCTGGCCGTCAGCCGGGGCCGCGGGCGCCCCGGGGCGGCCCGGACCCGGCGCCGTGCCGTCGGGGCCGCACGTGTCCGGGGCCGGCGCCCCCTCGGGTGCAGTCGGCGTGGCGCCGTCCACCGAGGGGGTGGGCTCGGTGCCGGGGGTCGGCGCACCCGCGGGGGCGTCGCCGGGCGCGGCGCTCGGCACGGGCGAGGTGCCCGCACCCACTCCGCCGCCGTCGGCGCTCGGCGCGGACGTCGCCGTTGCGCCGGCCGGCGACGAACCGGCGGTCTGCGCGGCGATCGCCGCGGAGCCACCCGCCAGGCCGAGTGCCACGACCACTGCTCCGGCGATGAGGGCGGGCCGCGTCCAGGCGCGGCGGGTGGGTTCGGGCTGGGGTTCCTGTCGCGGCAGCGGGAGTGTGGGGTTCTCGTCGTCGTTCATGCTCGTCCTTCTCTCTGAGGTGGGGGCCGGAGAACCTCTCCGGCATCTGAGACCAGCCTTCGAGCCGGGACTGAAGCGAACCTGAAACCCAGGCACGGACCGGGATGACATAGCGCTCGCATAGGGGGCCCACAGGGCCCGGCCCTACCGTTGCGCGGGTGTCCCCCTCCGCCCGCATCCTCGTGATCGACGATGACGACACCATCCGACTCAGCGTCGTGACCGCCCTGCGGGCCGAAGGCTTCGTCACGGAGGGAGCGCCGGACGGGATCGACCTACCGAGCCGTCTCGGCGCGTTCCGGCCGGACCTCGTCGTCCTCGACTGGATGATGCCCGGGCCATCCGGCATCCGCCTGCTGCCCGTCATCCGCGCGGCGGGCGATACCGCCGTCATCATGCTGACGGCGCGCGACGAGGTCGACGATCGGCTGCGCGGGTTCGCCGAGGGTGCCGACGACTACGTCGTGAAGCCTTTTACGGTGGCTGAGCTCATCGCCCGGGCGGGCGCGGTGCTCCGGCGTCGCGGACGACTCCCGCAGACGGTGTCGGTCGGGGACCTGATCGTCGACCCGGATGCCGCGGTCGCGCGGCGCGCGGGCGATCCGCTCGATCTGACGGCGACGGAGTTCCGCCTGTTGCAGCTGTTCGCCGAGAGCCGGGGGCGGACCCTGTCGAAGGCGCAGATCCTCACGCAGGTGTGGGGCTACGGCGACTACGATCCCAATCTCGTCGAGGTGCATCTCAGCGCGCTGCGACGGAAGATGGAGTCCCGCGGTCCGCGCCTCATCCACACGGTGCGCGGGCTCGGCTACCGGATGAGCGAGAGCCCGTGACCTCCTCCCCCGCCCTGCGATCCGGGTCCTTGCGTCGCCGGACCATCGTGGCCGTGGTCGCACTCGTCGCGCTTCTGCTGATCGTGCTGGCGATCGTGGTGGATGTGGCATTGGGTGCGCGGCTTCGCGGCCAGATCGAGGAGCGTCTGCGTGACCGCGCTGCCGCCGCGGCATCTCTCGTGGGGACGGTCGACGATGCCGACCTCGCCGATCGGCTCTCGGATCAAGGGTTGGCCGTGCGAATCGACAGCGCGGCGGGTGACTCGATCGTCGCGGGTCCGAGCCCCGAACAGCTCCGGGACGGGCCGGCCGGTCCCGGCGGTCCGGGGCCGGCGGAGCGTGAGGCGCCCCCACCGACGTCGGGCGGATCCGATGTCACCGTCGTCGCCGCGGAGGTCGGCGGTGACGACGATCTGGTGACCTTGCGCTCGACTCTGAGCGACGGCTCCACCCTGACGCTCACGGCGTCAGCGGGCGGCATCGGAGAGACTCTCACCCAGGTCCGGTGGATCATGGCGATCGCCTCTGCGGGCGTGCTCGCCGTGGCCGCCGGGGCGGTCACCCTCGTGGTGCGCGCCTCTCTGCGGCCCCTGAATCAGGTATCGGACGTGGCACGATCGATTGGTGCGGGCGAACGCGGACGGCGACTGCGCCCCACCCGCCCCGATACCGAGATCGGGCGGGTCGCGACGGCGCTCGATGACATGCTCGACGATGTGGTGGGTGCCGAGGACGCGGCGCGAGCGGCGGAGGCGAGGCTCCGCGCCTTCCTCTCGGACGCCGCCCACGAACTCCGCACTCCGGTCGCCGGTATCCGTGCGGCGGCCGACACGCTCGTCCGAGCCGATCTGGACGGCCCCGAACGTGAGGTCCTCGCTGCGCAGGTCGCCCGTGAGGCGGCCCGCGCGTCGCGTCTCGTCGACGATCTGCTGACGATGGCGCGGGTGGATCGCGGTCTCGATCTGACCATCACGCGGGTCGACGTCCGCGCGCTCGTCCGCGCGGAGGTGCAGCGCGCTCAGGTCGTGCATCCGCACCTCGACCTCCGCGGTACGATCCCCGCGGGTGCCGTCGAGGCGTCTGTCGACGTCGATCGTCTTGCTCAGGTGCTCGCCAACCTCGTCGAGAACGCCGCGCGCGCGACGGACGGCCGCGGTACGGTCCGTCTCTCCGTCGTGCAGGACGGATCCCGCGTCCTGCTGACCGTCGCCGACGACGGCCCCGGCGTTCCCGACGCGGAGCGCGAGCGGATCTTCGACCGTCTGGTGCGGCTGGATCCCGCGCGCGGGGGTGCCGGCGTCGGCCTCGGTCTACCGATCGCGCGCGGAATCGCCCGCGCTCACGGCGGAGACGTGCAGTGTCTCCGCGCGGACGCCGGGGCGACCTTCGTCGTCACCGTCCCACGTGTCGCGGACCCGCCCCCGGGCTGACCCTCCGCCGCGCGGCTGCTCTCCGGAGGCCGTCAGCGCGCGGAGCGCACCGGTGCGACGGGAGCGATCACCGGTCCGGTCGAGAGCAGAGTGAGGCCGTCGGCACTGCTGGCATCGTGCATCATCTGATCGACCAGTTCGCGGTCGATAGCGGGCTCGCGACCGCCGTAGAACTGCAGCACCAGCGCGTTCGAGGCGTGCACCCAGATGCTCGCCTGGCGCACACCCTCGTTGACGGGCAGCTGCAGCATGAACCCCTCGTTGCGACGGAGCTTGTTCATGATCACGATGCGGAGGTGAGCGAGGACGCGGTCGTCGATGTCGAACGATGCGCGGTCCCGATAGATGAGGCGTCCCACAGCTGGTCCGTTCCTTTTCTGGCGCGCTGAAGCGCCTCGTGGTGCAAAGGGCGGGACCGCGCCGGGAAGCGCAGCAATGCGGGGTGCACCCATCTTCTCACCCCTCCGGAGCGACGGCGGTCTTGACAAGAGAATGCATGTGTTCCATGCTTACTTAGTCAAGTAGTAAACCAAAGGACGGATGGTCGCATGATCGACGACGGAAGGGCTCTGTTCCTCCAGATCGCCGAGAGCATCGAGGACTCGATCGTCGACGGCTCTCTGTCCGAGGAGGATCGCGCGCCCTCGACCAATGAGCTCGCCGCGTTCCACCGGATCAACCCCGCCACGGCCGCGAAAGGAATCACCGTGCTCGTCGACAAGGGCGTCCTCTACAAGCGTCGAGGTATCGGCATGTTCGTGTCGGCCGGCGCGAGGGAGAGTCTCCTCGGCGAGCGGCGCACGGCCTTCGCCGAACGCTTCGTGGAACCCCTGCTGGCCGAAGCGCGCACCCTCGGGCTCGGCCCCGACGATCTCGCCGAGCTCATCCGCGAGCGCGCTCGTCTTGCCTCGTCCGCATCCGCCCCCCGTACCGAAGGAGCAATCCGATGACCGCCGTGATCGAGGCCCGTGGCCTCAGCAAGCGCTACCGCAATGCGGTGGCCCTCGACGACGTCTCGTTCCGCGTCGAGGAGAATGCCATTTACGGACTCCTCGGCCGCAACGGCGCCGGGAAGACCACGTTGATGTCCATCCTCACCGCCCAGAATCTCGCCACCGACGGCGAGGCCCGCGTCTTCGGCGAAGATCCCTACGAGAACCCGCGCGTGCTGTCGCGGATGTGCTTCGTGCGGGAGAGTCAGAAGTACCCGGACGACGCCCGACCGGTACACGCCTTCCGCGCGGCCGGACTGTTCTTCCCCGCCTGGGATCAGTCGTTCGCGGACAAACTCGTCGATGAGTTCCAGCTTCCTCTGACCCGTCCGATCAAGAAGCTCTCGCGCGGGCAACTCTCGGCCGTGGGCGTGATCATCGGACTCGCGTCACGCGCGGAGGTCACCTTCTTCGACGAGCCCTACCTCGGCCTCGACGCCGTGGCGCGTCAGATCTTCTACGACCGTCTCCTGGAGGACTACGCGGAGAACCCCCGCACGATCATCCTGTCGAGCCACCTGATCGACGAGGTCGCCAACCTCCTGGAGAAGGTCATCGTCCTGGATCGCGGCCGCGTGATCCTCGACGAGGACACGGATGCCATTCGCGACCGCGCCGCGACGATCGTCGGCGACGCCTCGGCCGTCGAGGACTTCTGCGCGGGACGAGAGGTCATCCATCGCGAAGAGCTGGGGCGCGTGGCATCCGTCACCGTCGTGGGTGCCCTCACCGACACCGACCGTCGCGCGCTCGTCGAGGCGCATCTCGAGGTCCAGCCCGTCTCGCTCCAGCAGCTCATCGTTCGTCGCACCCAACACGCGGCGCACCGCGCCGACACACCCACCGTGGTCCCGGAAGGAGCGCTGCGATGAACCGCACGCTGAACGTCGTCCGTCTGCAACTGCTCAACCGGCAGACCTTCCTCTGGCTCCCGCTCATCATCCTCTTCGGCGCCCTCGCGATCAGCCTCGCGCTCTATGGAACGATCCAGGCGGCCGGGGCCGACGGCGTCAAGGTCGGCGGCGGGGTTCAAGCGCCGTTGTGGTATTTCGGGGTGATCGGCGTCCAGGCCCTGACCCGCACGTTCCCGTTCTCCCAAGCCATGAGCGTCACCCGTCGCGAGTTCTTCCTCGGCACCCTGTTGACCGCGGGGATCACGGCAGTGCTGCTGTCGACGGTGTTCGTGATCGGCGGCTCGGTCGAACGCGCCACCGACGGGTACGGCCTCAACGGCTACTTCTTCTACTTCCCCTGGCTGTGGGAGGCGGGACCACTCGCCGCGGGCGTCGTGTTCTTCGCCATCGCGATGTTCGCTTTCGTCATCGGCTTCTGGGCGGCGACGATCTTCAAACGTTTCGGCACTCTCGTCACGTCGGTCACTCTGGTCGGCGCCGCACTCATCGTCGTCGCGATCGCGGGCCTGGTGACCATCACGCGGTCGTGGCCGGCGGTCGTCGACGGGATCATCGTTCTCGGAGCGTTCGGCCTGGCGCTGTGGGGCCTCGTGCTCGTGGCTCTGCTGGCAGCGTCGTCGTTCGTCACGCTCCGGCGCGCGACGCCCTGAGCCCGCCGCGGCGGGGTCGGACCACGAGAGGTCTGCCCCCGCCGCGTTTTTTACGCGGTCAATCCCCAGCCGGCGACGGACGCTCGTGGATAAAGTCGAGAGTGATCTTCGATCACCCGACCCACGAGAGAGAAAACCCGTGAGCCATCACCGCACCTCCCCCGACCAGGAGGGCCGATCTTCGAGCCCCCTCTTTCCGAGAGGGGGTGAGATCTGATGCTGGCTGCGGCCCTGACGCTCCTGGTGGGCGTCATCGTGACTCTGGCGATCATCGTCGCCTGCGGCTTCTTCGTCGCGCAGGAATTCGCGTACATGTCCGTCGACCGGTCGCGTCTCGCGGCGCTGGCCGAGAAGGGCGACGCGCAGGCCAAGCGCGTGCTGGCGATCACCAAGCGCACCTCGTTCATGCTGTCCGGCGCGCAGCTCGGCATCACCGTGACAGGACTGCTCATCGGCTACGTCGCCGAGCCGTTGATCGGCGAGTCGATCGGCACGCTGCTCGGCGGTGTGGGGATCGACCCCGCCGTCTCGGTGCTCGTCGGAACGACCGGCGCCCTGCTGCTCGCCACGGTGGTCACGATGATCTTCGGCGAGCTGTATCCGAAGAACCTCGCCATCGCGAGCCCCGAGCCGCTCGCTCGGGCCCTCGCGGTGCCGACGCGCATCTACCTCACGCTCTTCGGCTGGCTCATCACCGTCTTCGACGTCGCCGCAAACGCGCTGCTGCGCCTTCTGCGGATCGAACCCCTCGAGGACGTGGATGAAAGCGCCACCGCGCGTGACCTCGAGGCGATCATCGAGGAGTCGCGCCAGAGCGGCGACCTCCCCGACGACCTGTCGATCATCATCGACCGCATCCTCGATTTCCCCCAGCGCGACGTCGAACACGCGATGGTCCCCCGCTCCCACATCGACTCGGTCACGCCCGAGACCACCGTGGGCGAGGTGCGTGCCCTCATGGCGGGGGGACACACCCGTTATCCGGTGATCGGCGACGAGGACTCCCCTGTCGGGGTCGTCGAGCTCATCGACCTGCTCCGCGAGCAGCCGGCCGACGACGCGACCGTCGCCACGGTGATGCGACCCGCCGTGGTGCTGCCCACCTCGATGATGCTGCCGGTCGCGCTCGACCGCATGCGCAAGACGCGCAACGAACTCGCGTGCGTCGTCGACGAGTACGGCAACTTCGACGGCATCCTCACCATCGAGGACCTCACCGAGGAGGTCATCGGCGAGCTCTCCGACGAGCACGACGTCGAGACCGCCGAGGTCGCCGCGGTGGGCGACGACGCGTGGACGGTTCCGGGCGACCTCCACCTCGACGAACTCGAGCGCGTGATCGGTCACGATCTGGCCGCGACCGACGCCGAGACGGCCGCCGGGCTGGTTATCGAGACCCACGGCGACCTCCCGCAGATCGGGATGGTTGTGCGGATCGACCTGCCGGAGAGGCCGTCCGAGACCGTGCAGGGCATCGACATCGAACGCTGGCTGACTGTCGAGGTCGTCGAGGTCGACCGCCACGTGCCCTCGCAGCTCGCTGTCCGCCTGCACGAGGTGGACCGGGATGCCGAACCCACCGCGGATGCGCCGAGCGACGAGGAGGTGGCCCGATGAACGGTTGGACCGTCGCCCTCGTCACCACCCTGCTGATCATCGCCAGCGCGTTCTTCGTGATCGTGGAGTTCGCGCTGCTCGCGGCCCGCCGTCACCGCCTCGAGGAGGAAGCGGCCACGAGCGCTTCCGCGCGCGCCGCTTTGCGCGGCGTCAACGAGCTCACCGTCATGCTCGCCTTCGCGCAGCTCGGCATCACCGCGTGCACCTTCCTCCTGGGTGCCATCACCAAGCCCGCGATCGACTACGCGCTCGCGCCCGTGTTCGAGGCATGGGGTCTTCCCTACGTCCTCGCGGACGTCATCGCGTTCATGCTCGCGCTGATCGTCGTCACCTTCCTCCACCTCGTCATCGGCGAGATGGCTCCGAAGTCGTGGGCGATCGCGCACCCCGAGACCGCGGCGAAGGCCACCGGCATCCTGGCCCGCGCCCTCACGTGGCCGCTGCGCCCGTTCCTGCTGTGGATCAACCACATCGCGAACCGTCTGGTCAAGGCGTCCGGCGTCGAGCCGGTCGACAAGGCGGCCGCCGGCGGCCAGGACGCGGACACCATCCGTGAGCTCGTCGCGCACTCGCGTCAGGCGGGCACGCTCGAGGAGCAGTATTCCGAGCCGATCGCGCAGGTGATCGCGCTGGGCTCGCTCACGGTCGGCGACATCGTGCGGACGGACCGCTCCCCCACGAGCGTTCCGGCGGATGCCACGGTCGCCGACATCCAGGCGGTCGCGGCCTCCTCGACGCACCTGCGCATCCTCGTCGGATCGGGCGCGTCGTCTCGTGTCGCCCACGTTCGCGACACGTTGACGGTCGATCCCGCGACCCCGGCGCGGGAGATCGCCCGCGAACCGCTCGTGCTCGAACCGGAGGCCTCGGCCTACGACGCGCTGGCCCGCATGCGCCGCGGGCGCGTTCAGCTGGCGACGGTGGTCGCGGGCGACCGTCTGCTCGGGGTCGTCACACTCGACGACCTCCTGCGGGAGATCCTGCCCGGACCGGGTGAACTGACGGAGATCACGCGGTAGGACACCAGGGTCCCGTTCTCACCTCGGGGTGAGGCGGGGCCCTCGTCGTGGCCGTCGGGTCCCGGGGAGCCAGCAGCGCACCCGACCGCGATAGTCGCGGTAGTCGTCGCCGAAGGTCGCGGCAAGGTCGGCTTCTTCGTGCGGGCGGATGGCGTAGTTCCAGACCAGCGACCCCGCGAGCGCCCACACGACCACGAGCCACGAGTGCAGGATCAGTCCGACGCCGACGCCCTGGACGATCCCGGCCACCGCCATCGGGTTTCGCACCCACCGGTACGGCCCGGCGATCACCAGGCGGTTCGGCATCGCGGACGGCAGCGGAGTTCCGTCCCCCTTCACGGTCAGCGCGGCAGCCGCGGCGAGCCCCAGGAGGCTCGCCGCGGAGACCAGGATCAGTCCCCCCGCACTCGCTCCCGCCGGCAGCGGGATCGACAGACCCCACCGGTCCTCCAGGAAGGCGATCAGCACCGGGAACACCACGAGGAACAGCCCCCAGAAGACGACGATCTGTCCGGCCGTGGCCAGGACATGCACGAGAGGGGTCCTGCGCGGGCGGGCCCTGCGGAAAGCGAAGGGGCCGACCAGAAACCAGGTCGTGGGGATCCGACCGAGCCACAGGAGGCACAACCCGCCGAACGAGCCGGCGGAGGCCGCCATCATGATCAGCACGCCCCACCCGGCGAGGCCCGTCGCCGTGGCGAAGAGCCCGAGGGAAACGGTCACGACCAGCGTCCACACGGTGGCCACCGAAGCGACGAGACATCCCGCTCGCCCGCGAAGCAGGGCTGCGGCGCCGGATGCCACGATGAAAAGCGGGATGTCGAGAGACGCGACGAGCACCGGATCGAGGTCACCGAGGGTCGCGGTGCGGACGAGTGGCACGGCGAAGACGGCGATCCACCAGATCATGCCGCCGATCGCCTGGACGGCGAAGTAAAGACGACCGACAACGCGGGCGTCCCGCCCGCTCCCGCTCGTTCCGCTCCGCCCGTTGGTCTGCATCCCGATCGAGCGTATGTGCTGCGGGTGTGGTCGGCATCCCGATCCCGTCGAAGCTGCCCGACGCGTGTCACGCGCCCTGTGCGGCCGCACCGGTGAGGGCGACACCCGCTTCCGCGACGACGCCGCGCACCTCGTCGAGATACCGCTGAGCCTGTTCGGTGAGCGGGATGGCCGTGCGGCCGATCCACCCGATCTCGATGCGTTCGTCGACGTCGAGGGGCACGGCGACGATCTCGGGATCGAGGTCATCGCTGATGATGCCGGTGGAGATCGTGTAGCCGTCGAGCCCGATCATCAGGTTGAAGATGGTGGCGCGGTCCGAGACGCGGATCTCCTGCGCGCTCGACAGGGTCGAGAGGATCTCTTCGGCGAAGTAGAAGGAGTTGTTCGCTCCCTGGTCGAAGGTCAGGCGGGGCAGATCGACGAGATCGTCGAGGGTGGCGCGGGAGCGCGAAGCGAGGGGGTTTCGTCGCGAGACGAAGATGTGCGGGGCGGCCACGAAGAGCGGGTGGAAGGCGAGGCCCGAATCGCGGAGCAGCTTGTCGATCACGTTGCGGTTGAAATCGTTCCGGAAGAGGATGCCGATCTCGCTGCGCAGCGTCCGGACGTCTTCGATGATGTCCCAGGTACGGGTCTCCCTCAGTGAGAACTCGTACTCGACCGCGTCGCTCGCCTTCACCATGCGCACGAACGCGTCGACGACGAAGGAGTAGTGCTGCGCCGAGACGCCCAGGAGGCGTCGCGATGGCGGGCGCCCGAGGTAGCGCTGCTCGAGCAGCTCCGCCTGCTCGACGACCTGGCGGGCGTAGCCGAGGAACTCCACGCCGTCCGTGGTCAACGTGATCCCGCGCGCGGATCGGATCAGCAGGTCGCGGCCCACGCGGGTCTCGAGATCACGCATCGCCGCCGACACCGTGGGCTGGGCGACATAGAGCAGGTCGGCGGCCGCAGATATCGACCCTTCCGCAGCGACCTCGATGAAGTACTGGAGCTGCTGGAGGGTGACTCCGCTGGAGCGTCTTGCCATAGCTTCAGGCTATAGCAGTGCATAGCGGGGCCGAATTACCCGATGCCCGCCCTCCGCCCGCACCATGAAGGAGCTGCATCCGCCCCCATCTGATTGGTCCGTCATGGCGAACGACATCACGTTCAGCATCACCACCACCCGTTTCGACGAGGACTACGCGCCCGCGGAGAACTCGCGCGTGACGACCAACTTCGCCAACCTGGCGCGCGGGGAAGGACGGCAGCAGAATCTCCGCAACGCGCTGTCGATGATGGATCGGCGCCTCAACGAGCTGGTGTCGGGCGATGGCCTTGCCGGCGACCGTTTCCGTGTCGAGCTCGACATCGTGTCGGTGCACCTGCGGTTCTCCGACGGTGCCGACGACGAGAGTTTCCCGGTCATCGAAGTGCTCGAGGTCTACGTCGTCGACACGACGACGGGTGAGCGGCACCAGGGCATCGTCGGGAACAACTTCTCGTCCTACCTGCGCGACTACGACTTCAGCGTCGTGCTGCCGGCGGCGAACGCCGGCGGGGGCGGTTTCACGGTTCCCGATGACTTCGGGAACCTGCACGGCCAGATCTTCCAGCACTTCCTCGGCTCCCCCGCCTACCGTGACCGTTTCCCCCTGTCGCCGGTCATCTGCATCAGCGTCTCCACCAGCCGCACCTACCACCGCACCGGTGTCGAGCACCCGGTGTTGGGAATCGAGTACGAGCAGGACTCGTACTCCCTCACCGACGAGTACTTCGCGAAGATGGGGCTGCGTGTGCGCTACTTCCTGCCGCGCGGCAGCGTCGCCCCGCTCGCGTTCTACTTCACGGGCGATCTGGTCAACGACTACGACGACCTGCAGCTCGCCGGCACGATCGCCACCATGGAGACGTTCCAGAAGATCTATCGGCCCGAGATCTACAACGCCGTCACCCCCGCGGGCGAGGTGTACCGCCCGACGCTCGACGAGCCCGCCTTCGTTCGCACCGGCATCGATTACGACCGCGAGGAGCGCAGCCGGCTCGCGGTCACTCAGGGGCGCTACGCGGAGGAGCACTTCGTGACGCCGCACCGTCGTGCTCTCGATGAGTGGTCAGCGAACTTCGGGGCGGTGCTGCGTTGACCGCGTCGATTCTCCCCACCGCTCTCGTCGGCAGCCTTCCCAAGCCCGCGTGGCTTGCGCGCCCCGAGATCCTCTGGGCGCCGTGGGAGCTCGAGGGTGACGCGCTCGTCGAGGGTCAGCACGACGCTCTGCGCGCCGCGGTGCACGAGCAGGAGCGCCGGGGCATCGACATCGTCAGCGACGGCGAGCAGACGCGCCAGCACTTCGTGACGACGTTCATCGAGCACCTCGACGGCGTCGATTTCGAGAACCGTGAGACGGTCCGCATCCGCAACCGATACGACGCGAGTGTCCCGACGGTCGTCGGGGCGGTGAGCCGGCGCCAGCCGGTCTTCGTGCAGGATGCCGCCTTCCTCCGCTCGCAGACGGATCGGCCGATCAAGTGGGCTCTCCCCGGTCCGATGACGATGATCGACACCCTGTCGGACCGCCACTACCGCAGCCGCGAGAAGCTGGCATGGGAGTTCGCCACGATCCTCAACCAGGAGGCTCGCGAACTCGAGGCGGCGGGCGTGGATGTCATCCAGTTCGACGAACCCGCGTTCAACGTCTTCTTCGACGAGATGAAGGAGTGGGGGGTCGCGGCGCTCGAACGCGCGGCGGAAGGGCTGCGCGCCGAGACCGTCGTGCACATCTGCTACGGCTACGGCATCAAAGCCAACAACGACTGGAAGGCGACGCTCGGCTCGGAGTGGCGTCAATACGAAGAGTCGCTCCCTCTGCTGCAGCGGTCGACGATCGACGCCGTCTCCCTCGAGAGCCATCACTCGCACGTGCCGATCGACCTCGTCGAGCTCATCCGTGGCAAGAAGGTCATGCTCGGGGCGATCGACGTCGCGAGCGAGACGGTCGAGACCCCCGAAGAGGTCGCTGACACGCTGCGCAAAGCGCTGCGGTTCGTCGACGCCGACAAGCTGATCCCGAGCACGAACTGCGGCATGGCGCCGCTGCCGCGTCGTGTGGCTCTCGCGAAGATGAGCGCTCTGGCGGCGGGAGCGGCGATCGTGCGCGACGAGGTCTCCTCCCCCACACTGGCCTCCGCGGACGCGTGATCGCCCGCGACGGGGTGTGATCGACGGGGCCGACGAGGCTCGCGTTCCTCGATGGCCGCGGCTCGGTGGTCCGTGACGGCGGGAGGGCGGGGGTGAGCGGAGGACGGATGCCGCGCACTCGGTCGTCCGCTGAGCCCCCGCCCTCCGCTGGTCACGTCGGACCGGGTGATCGGTAGGGCGGGTGGGACTTGAACCCACGATCGTCGGGTTATGAGCCCGCTGCCTTGACCAGCTTGGCCACCGCCCCCAGCGACGACGAGCCTACCGGCATCCGTGTTCCGGTGGCGACAGGAACCCCGTGCGGGCATCGGCATCCGCGAGAGAACCTCCCGCCGCGGGAGCACCCATGATCCGTCCTTCGCACGTGTCCGCGTCCCACGGCGCGGGCCCGTGTCACGCGTGATCCTGGAGTCCGCGAGGCACGCCCGAGATCAGTGGACGCGCGGCTGCTTCGGTTTGCCGTCGGCGGTGATCTGCGGGTGGTGCTTCGTCAGCTGGATGACGCCCCACGTCGCGATCGCACCGGCGATGACGAAGCCGATGAGAGCCCAGGCGGGGGCCGTGGAAGCCTCCCCCAGAACGAGCAGCCCGATGAGCACCGCGACGATCGGGTCGATCACGGTGAGCCCGGCGATGACGAGGTCGGGCGGACCGACCGAGTACGCGGTCTGCACGAAGTAGGCGCCCACTCCCACGGCGCCGAGGAGGGCGACCACGCACAGCAGGGTCAGCCACTCGAAGTTGCCGGCCTGGATGCGGCTGATGATGACCTTCGCCAGGGTCGCGACGAACCCGTAGATGACCCCCGCGGCCATGATGTAGAACAATGCTTGTGCGCGGCGGCGAACGAGCACCCAGAACACCGCGAACACCACGACGACGACGGCCAGGATGCCGAGGATGATCAACAGCTCTCGCTCGGTGACCACGTGCTCGGTCGCGAAGAACGCCGCGATGGTGACGAAGATGAAGATCCCGCCCACGCACAGGGCGATCGCGATCAGCGACTGGCGCGTGGGCTTGTGACGCGAGACGCGGGCGTTCAAGACGGTGGTGATCACCAGGGCGATCGCGCCCAGGGGCTGGACCAGGATGAGCGGCGCGACCGAGAGAGCCGCGAGCTGGCACACGATCGCGAGGCCGAGCATGATCGTGCCCGCGACCCACGACGGACGGGTGATGAGGGAGGTCAGCTGCGAGCGCGAAAGACCGCCCGTGGTCTTGCCCGAGAGTCTCTCGACCTTCTGCACCCCGCGGTGCTGGTACTGCGCGCCGAACGACATGAACACCGCGCCGAGAAGAGCGAGCGGGATGCCGAGGAGGATGCGGGGGTCGCGGAAGACACCGACGAGTTGGTCGATTCCGTCGCTGAGGGAGACATCGAGCGGGATCACCCTCCGACGATAGCCGTCCGCTCCGTGGATAGGCTGGTGACGTGGCCGTTCTCCCGATTCGCATCATGGGTGACCCCGTGCTGCACGCTCCCGCCGTCCGCGTCGACGAGATCACCGATGAGGTGCGCACTCTCGTCGCCGACATGTTCGAGACGATGGATGCCGCGCCCGGCGTCGGTCTCGCCGCGCCCCAGGTCGGCGTCGGATTGCGGATCTTCACGTACACGTACGAAGACGACGAGGGCTTGCCGTGGCGCGGCGTCGTCATCAACCCCGAGCTCTGGATCCGTCCGATCGAGCCCGGCTACCCCGATCCCGACGACGAGAGCGAGGGGTGCTTGTCGTTCCCCGGCGAGCGTTTCCCGCTCCGCCGTTCCGAGGCGGCCCTCTTGACCGGTCTCGACCTCGACGGTCAGCCGGTGCGCATCGAAGTCACGGGCTGGCGCGCGCGGATCCTGCAGCACGAGTTCGACCACCTCGACGGCATCTTGTACGTCGACCGTCTCGATGAGGAAGACAGCCGCGTGGTCGCGAAGATCGCGAAGAAGCGCAAATGGGGAAAGCCCGGAGCGTCGTGGATGCCGGGAGTCGATGACATCGACGCGTGAGGCGCACCGGCCCCGTGCGAGTTGCGATGCTGCTGATCACAGCCATTTCCGTCAGGCGCGGCTGGGGGAAAAGCTGTGCAGACCGAGAGCGTCGCTGAGCGCGATGCTCGCGAGGTGGCCGCGTACGCTCGTGCCCTGATCGTCGAGAGGCGGACTCACGACCGCCGCGCCGAGGCGGCCCGGCGCGCTCAGCACGATCGCGCCGGACACGCTGGACTTCGCGGGGACGCCCACCGCCCGCATCCAGCGCCCGGAACCGTCATACACCCCGCACGTCGCCATGACCGAGATGACATCGCGCGCGATCCGCTCCGGGACGACGCGCTCACCCGAGCGGGGGTTCACTCCGCCCAGAGCGAGTGTCGCCCCCCTGACAGAGAGCGTCCTCGCGTCGACGAGAGTTCCGCAGGCGCGGGCATAGACGGCGACGGCGTCATCGGCGGTGGCGGTCAAGGTGCCTTCAGAGCGCATCAGGTGGGCGAGGGCGTGATTGCGGTCGCCGAGGAGATGCTCATTGTGGGCGACGTCCTCATCGACCCCGAGCTCGCGTCCCGCGAAGGCCGCGAGACCCCGGGCGATCCGTTCGCTCCGCGCGTCGGAGCTGTCGCCGTCGACCAGGGCTGCAGTGAGCAGCGCCCCCGCGTTCACCATCGGGTTCGGCGGGCGGCCGGTTCCGGCCTCGAGTTTGAGAGCATCGAAGGACTCCCCCGTCGGTTCGATGCCGACCCGGTCGAGGGCCTCGCCGTCGGTGTCGAGCAGCGCCAACGCGAAGAGGAACGGCTTCACCGCCGACTGGATGCTGAACGGCACGTCTGCCTGGGCGCTTTCGATCACCGAGCCGTCGGGAAGGGCGAGAGCGATCGCACACAGGTCGGGGTCGGCGCCGGCGAGTTGCGGGATGCTGTCGTCCACCTCGCCCGCACGTTCGTCGATGAGGCGGGAACGGAGGGCATCGAGATCGAAGCATCGTGGGTCGGGCGCGTGAGTCACCCGTCCAGACTCGCATCACACGGAGATGTCGGGGCGGTGCGGGCGGCCTCCGTGGCAAAAGGTAAGGCCCGGGGTGGAAGCCCGGGCCTAGGGTGAGAGCCACGCTAGATGGACGCGGACTTCTCGCTCCCCGGCTTGGACTCGAACCAAGAACCTATCGGTTAACAGCCGATTGCTCTGCCAATTGAGCTACCGAGGATCATGCTCACCTTGCGGCGGGCAACCACACGATACTAACAGCACCGTGGCGCGGTCGAAAAATCAGGCCGTCGAAATGCGCCGGTCGGGCGCGCCGCCGGGCGTCCACTGCAGGTCGGCGGCTCCGTGGCCGAAGGCGACGGCGTGACCGCCGTGCAGCACGAGCACGTCGGCGTCCAGATCGCCGGGTGCGTCGGAGTCGTTGGTCACGACGAGCGATGCCATCCCCCGTTCGTCGCGACGGCGGGTGATCGCGGCTCGCGCCGCGGCGCGCACCTCGACATCGAGGTTGGCGTACAGGTCGTCGGCGACGAACAGCCGCGGTTCGAGCACGAATGCTCGAGCCAGGGCCACGCGCTGGCGCATCCCGGCGCTCAGCTCGTACGGATACTTGGGTGCGGTGCCCAGGGGCAGCTCCATCTCGTCGAGGAGCGTGGCGACGCGCACGGCGAGAGCGCGCGTGTTGACGCGCCGGTCGCGGCTGGTGATCGGCTCGGCGATGACGTCCTGCACCGTCAAGCGCGAGGGCAGCGACGCGCCGGCCCCCTGCGGCAGATAGCCCGTGTGGAACGTCCACTCCCGATGAGCTCGACCCGGGCGTCGCACGGAGATGCCGTGCACGCGAGCGTCTCCCCCGACGACCGTGAGGCCCTCGTCGGGGCGCCCCGCGAGCATCGACACGAGCGACGTCTTGCCGGAGCCGGTCGCTCCCTTGACCACGAGGGTGTTCGCCGTGGCGAGCGTGAGGGTGATCCCGTCGATCACGCGCACACCGTTGCGGGCGAGGGAGAGATCGTCGGCGCGGATGGCGACATCGGTGTCCAGGGTCCGAGGCATTCCCTCATCATCGCCGACGAGATGCGCGGTCGCACCGGCTTCCCCACCGACACGCCGTTGCGATAGGCGTTGCCCGCGCGACCTCGCCACGCGACTCCGGGAGGTGTCCGGCTACGAGGCGATGAGGCGCTGGCGATCGGTTTCGAGGTCGCGCAGACGCATACCGAGGCGGCGCCCTTCCTCCGTGTCGGCCGGGATCCGCTGCACCTCACGAACGAGCACGGCCTTCTCCCGTTCGATTTCGCGCACCAGCAGTTGGCGGGCGAGATCGTTCGCCGCGACCACGGCGCCCTCCTCGGTGCGGGCGGGGAACTCGGCGGTCAGCAGCTCGGCCGCGAGAGAGCGGAAGGGCTCACGTACCGCCTCGACCGCGGCCACGGCCCATCCGGGTTGGGACAGATCGGTGGATGCGAGCGAGCTGCGGACCGCCTCGAGCGCGGGGTGGCCGAAGGGCGTCTGCAGGGCACGGAGGAAGAGCTCCGGCTCGATGCGATGCCCGTACTGCAGGAACGCCATCATCGCGCCACGCTCCAGGGCGACGTCTCTCGTGTTCGGCAGCGACGACAGGGTGACCGAGATCGCGATGGGTGCCGACTCGTTCGTCCGGGCATTGTCGCTCTGCTCGGCGCGGTCCGCGCCGCGCGCCGCGCGTTCGACGGCGGACTGCACCTCGGGCATGTCGAGGCCGAGCCGACGGGCGAGCACGCGCACGTATCCGGGCCGCAGGGCGGGGTCGCGGATGTCGGCGACGATCGGGGCGGCCGCGCGCAGGGCGCCGGCGCGCCCCTCGACGCTGGAGAGGTCGAAGTCTTTCAGCCGCTGATCGATGACGAACTCGAACATCGGCGCCTTGGTGTCCATCAGCGCGCGCACGGCTCCGTCGCCGCGCTGCAGGCGCAGGTCGCACGGGTCCAGGCCCTCGGGCGCGACGGCGACGTAGGTCTGCGCCGCGAAGCGCTTCTCGTCGGCGAAGGCGCGCAGCGCCGCCTTCTGGCCCGCGGCATCCGGATCGAAGGTGAACACGACTTCGCCGGACGCGCTGTCGTCGCCCATCACGCGCCGGAGCACCGTGATGTGGTCGCTGCCGAACGCCGTTCCGCACGAGGCGATCGCGGTCGTGACGCCGGCGAGGTGGCAGGCCATGACGTCGGTGTACCCCTCGACGACGACGACGCGGTGCGAGCGCGAGATGTCGCGCTTGGCGAGGTCGAGGCCGTAGAGCACCTGCGCCTTCTTGTAGATCGGCGTCTCGGGGGTGTTGAGGTACTTCGGACCCTGATCGTCGTCGTAGAGCTTGCGGGCGCCGAAGCCGATCACCTGGCCCGTGACGTCGCGGATCGGCCAGACGAGCCGCCCGCGGAAGCGGTCGTACACGCCGCGTTGCCCCTGGGACACGAGTCCGGCTTGCAGCAGCTCCTCCCGCGAGAACTTCTGCGCGAGCAGGTGGTCCATGAGGTTCGACCAGCCTTTGGGCGCGTAGCCCACGCCGAAGTGCGCCGCGGCCCCCGCGTCAAAGCCGCGGTCGCCGAGGAAGCGGCGACCGGTGTCGGCTTCGGGGGTCATGAGTTGCGCGCGGAAGTACTCCGCAGCCGCGGCATTGGCGGCATACAGGCGCGAGCGCCCCGTCGTCTCGGGAGCCGGCCCGCCGTCTTCGTAGTGCAGCGTGTAGCCCACCCGCGCGGCCATCCGCTCGACGGCCTCCGTGAAGGACACGTGGTCCATCGCGCGCAGGAACGAGTACACGTCGCCCGACTCGCCGCATCCGAAGCAGTGGTAGTACCCCACCTGCGGGCGCACGTGGAAGCTGGGGCTGCGCTCGTCGTGGAAGGGACAGAGTCCCTTCATCGAGCCGACGCCCGCGGACTTCAGCGCGACGCGTTCACCGACGACGTCGGCGATGTTGACCCGCGCCTTGACCTCGTCGATGTCGGACTGGCGGATGCGGGGCATCAGGCATCCGCCCCGCGGGGCGAGCGGCCGCCGGGCGCCCACACTCCGAGTTCGGCGGCATCCACTTCGCCTACCAAACGGTTATGCCAGGCGATGGCGAGCTGGTCGGTCAGGCTCGCGACCTGATCCACGATGACGCGGCGCCGCGCCGTGTCATCGTCGGCAGCGGCGAAGTCAGGGGCGTGGAGGGCGTCGAGAGCACCCGGATTCTCCCAGAGGGCGGATGCCAGGCGCTTGAGAACGTGCCGCTGCTCGCGGTACAGCACCTTACGGCCGTCGATAGAGACCACCGTCGCACCGATGATGCCTTTGAGCACCGCCATCTCGGTCTCGACGTCGGCGGGCACGACGACCTGCGCACGGTAGCGCGTGAGTTCATCTGCCGGGTAGGCCTCGCGCGTCGCCGTGGTCGCAGCGCGGGCGAAGCGACCGATCAGGTCGGACGTGAGGTTCTTCAGTCGCGCCAGGGCGGGACGCGTGCCGTCGAAGGAGCCGATCCACTCCGGCATCGCCATGAGCCGATCGAGTCCCTGGGCGAGATCATCACGGACGAAGTCGTAGCCGACCCATCGCTGGATCGCGTCGAGGAGTCCCTCGCGACCGACGCGGGATGCCAGGCGCGCGGGGTCGACGTAGCGGTTGACGACCGCGTCTTCGAAGTCGTGCACCGAGTAGGCGATGTCGTCGGAGAGATCCATGACCTCGGCTTCGATGCAGCGCTGACGGGCCGGAGCCTCACCGCGCATCCAGTGGAACACCGGCTCGTCGTCGGGGTAGACGCCGAACTTCAGGCGTCCGCCCGGATCGGGTACCGGTTCATCGGCGGTCCACGGGTACTTGCAGGTGGCGTCGAGGCTCGAGCGCGTGAGGTTCAGGCCGAAGGGCGCGCCGTCGGCGCCGAACACCTTCGGCTCGAGGCGGGTGAGGATGCGCAGTGTCTGCGCGTTGCCCTCGAAGCCGCCGATGTCGGAGGCCCAGTCGTTGAGAGCCCTCTCGCCGTTGTGGCCGAACGGCGGATGACCGAGATCGTGGCTCAGGCACGCGGTGTCGACGACGTCGGGAGAGAGCTGCAGCGCCGTGGCGAGCTCGCGTCCCACCTGCGCGACCTCGAGCGAGTGCGTCAGGCGGTTGCGGGCGAAGTCGGCGGGGCTCGCGGGGCTGAGTACCTGTGTCTTCGCGGCGAGACGGCGGAGAGCAGCGGAATGGAGCACGCGGGCGCGATCGCGCGCGAAATCATCTCGCTGCGAGCGGTGCTTCTCCTCGTGGAACCGGGCGGCGTCGGCATCCGCGTACCCGAGGGGACGCGCGGATGCCACCGTCAGCTCAGCCCCCACTGTGATGCAACTCCGCTGCGGCGAGGTCACGCCCGGCCGCTTCGCCGATCTCACGGGAGTCGAGCCAGCCGTCCGGGAGCGCCGGTCGTTTCGGCGTGCCCGCGCGCCCGCGCTGGCCCTCGGTGGCGGCGCCCGGGTAGGGGGCGTCGAGATCCATCGTCGCGAGCAGCTCGTCGATCTCGTCGAGCGTGGAGGCCGTCGCAAGGCTCGCGCGGAGGTCGCCGCCGACCGGGTAGCCCTTGAAGTACCAGGCGACGTGCTTGCGGATGTCGCGGCACCCGCGACCCTCGTCGTCGAAGAACTCCACGAGCAGTTCCGCGTGACGGCGGAAGGCCTTCGCGACGAAGCCGAGCGTCGCGTCGACCGGCTCGCCGTGCGCGGCACCGGGGCCGCCGAGAGCCCGGGCCAGATCGCCGAACAGCCAGGGGCGTCCGAGGCAGCCTCGGCCGACGACGACGCCGTCGCACCCGGTCTCATCCATCATGCGGACGGCATCCTGACCCGACCAGATGTCGCCGTTACCGAGCACGGGCACGCTCGTCACGGTCTCTTTGAGCTTGGTGATCGCCGACCAGTCGGCGTGGCCGGAGTAGAACTCCGAAGCCGTCCGCGCGTGCAGGGCGATGGATGCCACGCCCGCGCCCTCGGCGATGCGCCCTGCCTCGAGATACGTGAGGTGATCGGCGTCGATGCCCTTGCGCATCTTGATGGTGAGGGGCTTGTCGCCCGCAGCCTTCACGGCGCGCTCGACGATCGCGCGGAACAGGTCGGTCTTCCACGGCAGCGCGGAGCCGCCCCCGCGACGGGTCACCTTGGGGACGGGGCAGCCGAAGTTGAGGTCGATGTGGTCGGCGTGGTCTTCGTCGACGATCATGCGCACCGCGGCCTCGACGGTGGCGGGGTCGACGCCGTAGAGCTGGATCGAGCGCGGCGTCTCGGACTCGTGGTGGCGGATCAGTCGCATGGTGGTGTCGTTGCGTTCGACGAGGGCGCGCGTCGTGATCATCTCGCTCACGTAGAGCCCGGCACCGTATTCGCGACACAGGCGGCGGAACGCCGTGTTCGTGATGCCGGCCATGGGAGCGAGGACGACGGGGGCGTCGAGCTCGATGTTGCCGATGCGGAGCGTCCGCGCCGGAGCCAATGCCGTATTCACTGTCTCATTCTCCCAGACGTCCCACGGCGGCGGTGCCCACGCCGGTCGGAGCCGGGCGGGGGCACCGCTGTGGAGGAGAAGTCAGGCGTCGGCCGTCGCGGATGCCTCGCGCCGCTCGCCCCACACCTGACGCGCGATCTGCGAGAACGCCTCGACGGGCTGCGCGCCGCTCACGCCGTACTTGCCGTCGATGACGAAGAACGGCACGCCGGTGATGCCGAACTGCTGCGCCTGCTCCTGGTCGGCACGCACGGCCGCACGGTAGCGCTGAGAGGCGAGGGCCTCGCGGGCGGCATCGCCGTCGAGACCGGCTTCGACGGCCAGCTGAACGAGGTCGTCGTCGCGGCCGACGTGTCGCCCCTCGAGGAAGTACGCCGACATGAGGATCTCGGCCAACTCGAGCTGGCGGCCGTGTTCCTTGGCGAAGTGCAGCAACTCGTGCGCCTTCACCGTGTTGGTGTGCTTGAGGATGTCGAAGCGATAGGCGAGACCCGCGTCGGCGGCCACGCCGGTCACGCGGTCGAGCATCTCGCGCGCCTGCGTCGGGGAGATGCCCTTGTGCTGCGAGAGGTAGTCGACCTCTCCCCCGTCGAAGTCCTCGGGGGTGTCGGGCGAGAGCTCGAACGAGTGGTACTCGATCTCGACGACCGGGGCGTCGTCGTCATCGGCAGTGGCGGCGAGACCGTTCTCGAGGTTGCGCTTTCCGATGTAGCACCAGGGGCAGGCGATGTCGCTCCACACGTCGATCTTGATGGCATCCGTCATATCGCGTGCAACCTTCCGGGTCGAGGATCTATTCCGCTCGCGGCATCCGTCTTCCGCCTGCCAGCGCGGACTGGCACCGGGTGCCGAACGACTACGCGGTCGGCGCGTCGACCGCCCCGCCGAAGCGGCGGTCGCGCGACAGGTAGAGCCCGATCGCGTCCCACAGGTGCGTACGGCGGAAGTCGGGCCACAGCGTGTCGAGGAAGACCATCTCGGCGTACGCCGACTCCCACAGGAGGAAGTTCGACGTGCGCTGCTCGCCGCTCGAGCGCACGAACAGGTCGACGTCGGGCATGTCGGGTTGGTACAGGTGCTTGCGGATCAGCTTTTCGGTCACGGCCGAGGGCTTGAGGCGCCCGGCGGCGATGTCGTCGCCGATCCGTCGCATGGCATCCACGATCTCGACACGGCCGCCGTAGTTGACGCACATCGTCAGGGTCAGGGTCGAGTTGCCCTCGGTGAGGCGCTCGGCGTGCTGCAGCTCTTTGATGACCGAACCCCACAGGCGCGGCTTCCGCCCCGACCACCGGATGCGCACGCCCCACTCGTTCAGCTGGTCGCGGCGGCGGTGCAGCACCTCGCGGTTGAAGCCCATGAGGAAGCGCACCTCGTCGGGTGAGCGCGACCAGTTCTCCGTCGAGAAGGCGTAAACCGACAGGTGCTTCACGCCCGCCTGAATCGCCCCGGCGACGACGTCGAGCAGCGCCGCCTCGCCGGCGCGGTGCCCCTCGACGCGGGTGAGGCCCTGGCGGTTGGCCCAGCGGCCGTTGCCGTCCATCACGATCGCGACGTGCTCGGGCACCGACCCCTTGGGGTAGACGGGCGGGTACTCCCCCGTCCAGTCGAGCGGGCGATACGGCACGGCGTCGCGGTGCGTGAACGGCTTCGGTGTCATCGATGCGACTCCAAGTGCGAGAGGGAACGGATGCCACGCTCCAGGTGGAACTGCGCGTAGGCGGCCACGAGGCCCGAAGCCGCGGCGACCGTACGGCCGGGGGCGGTGTCGATGGTCTCCCACTCCCCCGCCATGAGGGCACGGAGCATCGCCACCGTGTCGCGAGAGACGCGGGGCGATCCGGCCGGAGCGCACGTCGAGCAGACGAGACCGCCGAGCTGGGGCAGGAAGTAGTCGTGGTCGCCGATCGTGCCGCAGCGCGCGCACTCCGTCAGCCCCGGCGCCCACCCCGACAGGGCCATGGCGCGGAGCAGGTACGAATCGAGCACGCTGCGCTCGGCGTGGTCGCCGCGGGCGAGCGAACGCAGACCCCCGACCAGGAGCAGATACTGTTGCGGCGTCGCCTCGGCCTCGTTGAGTCGGTCGGCGGTCTCGACCATGGCGCTGGCGGTGGTGTACCGGTCGTAGTTCACGACGATGTCGGCGCCGTACGAGCCGAGCGACTCGGCCTGCTGCACGATGTCGAGGTTGCGGCCCTTGAACAGCTGCACATCGGCGACCATGAACGGCTCGAGCCGCGAGCCGAACTTCGACGACGTACGCCGCACGCCCTTCGCGACCGCGCGGATCTTTCCGTTGCGGCGGCTGAGGAGGGTGAGGATGCGGTCCGCCTCCCCGAGCTTGTGGGTACGCAGGACCACGACCTCGTCGCGGTAGGTGGGCACAGTCCATTATCGGGCCCGGATGCCGTGAGCCGGCGGTGCGCCGCGCCTCAGGACGCGGGCGTCAGGGTGATGAGGACGCTGCGCGCTTCGCCCGGGACGTCCACGGACACGGTCGCGAGAAAGGCGCCGGCGGTGGGTAGGGGCATCCGTCCGACGCGGAGCTGTCGGTCCCTGTCCGTCATCCTGCTCCCCTTCGTGCAGCGCCGCCGGATCCAGGATGCCGCCGAGGCCGCCGCAGAGCGAGGCGATCTCCGCGCTCGCCCATCGCGCGATTTCCGCTGTGTGGGCGTGGTTCTCTCCCGCAGACCCCGAAGGCGGCCCTCGACAAGGCCAAGCAGGAGCTCGAGGAGCTGCGCACTCAGCTCAACACGATCTCGCAGACTATCTTCTCGGCGGGTGGCGGCGCCTGAGTCTTTCACGCTGAGCGCGAGACCGAGCGCGCAGAACCGGCCCATGACCGCCTACGACACGGTGGTCGCGGGCCGGTTTTGTGCGTCAGCCTCCCGGAGAATGGATGCCGTGAACCCGCCCGTCTTCATCATCCCGCTGTGGGCCGACCTCACGGCCGTCGCGCTCGGCGGGGTGCAGGGCGCGCTTTTCGCGTCCGGTTTCCAGGGGCAACGGCGCCTCGATCTGCTCGGCGTCGCGATCATCGGCATCCTGCTCGGGATGGGAGGCGGACTCATCCGTGATCTGCTCCTCGGCCTCACCCCCGCGACCCTGCAGAACAACTGGTACCTGCTCACCGCGACCGGCGCCGCGCTGGTCGGCATGCTCCTGTCGGGTCTGTTCCAGCGGCTGAACCGTGTCATCGTCATGCTCGATGCCGTTGTGATCGGTCTCTTCGGCGCGTTCGGCACGAGTAAAGCGCTCGCTCTCGGACTTCCCCCGGTACCGGCGGTGTTCGTCGGTGTGCTCGCGGCGGTGGGCGGCAGCGTCCTCCGCGATGTGCTGATGGGGCTGCCCGTCGCCATCATGCACGTCGGCTCGCTGTACGCGGTTGCCGCCGGAGGTGGGTGCGCCGTTCTCGCGACCGTCGCGGCATTCGGCGTTCCTCTCCCGGTCGCCGCGGTGATCGGGCTGGCGGTCACCACGATCATCCGGGTGCTCGCCGTGGTGTTCGACCTCTCGCTCCCCGAGCAGCGCAAGCTGTACCGCCGGAAGGTGGCCGTGGAGACGACGGGGATCCCGATCATCCGCACCGACGACGGCGCCCCTGGATAGGCTCGCGCCCCTGCTCGGTCTCGACAGCGACGACACCCGCGCGGGGTCCGCATTCGCGGACGTGCGGTCAGTCGGCGTCGATCCGTACCTCATCGCCCTCGCGGATGACGCCCCCGTCGCCGGCTGGAAGCAACAGGATGCCGAGCGTCGCCTCGTCCTGATCGAACTGACGCGTGAGAACGCCCAGCAGACGGGCGTCGCGCTCCCCCGTGTCGGGATTCGCCATGATCGCCGCGCACCGCCCGATCGGTCGCTGGACCTCGAACGCGACGTCGCCGATGCGCACGCGTCCGCGCCATCCGAGCTCCGCCCATGGCACTGTGCCCGAGACGACGATGTTCGACCGGAAACGGCGGTCGTCGACGGGCGCCGGGACGACGGCATCCACTGCGGCGACCGAGGCCGCGCCGTGCAACGAGACGAAGCCCCGCGCACGGTCCTGGAAGCGGGAGGTGCGGCCGTCGCCGATGAGGCGCAGCGGCAGAACGCCGTCGCGCTGCAGCGTCGGCGCCTCGGGCGTTCGGGCGACGAACGCCGTGATCGCCTCCGCCAGCTGTCCGCGTCCCTTCTCGTCGAGGGCAGCATCGGCGAGGAGTCGGCCTTCCGCGTGAAGCGAGAGGCGGCCCGTGTCGGGGTCGAAGGTCGCGGAGACCCGCGCGAGCGATGGGAAGTCCATGAGCGCCAGGCCACGGCTCTTCGGCCACGCCTCGAAGCCCCCCTCGTCGACGGGCGTGACCGCGTCGGCGAAGCGGAAGGCCAGGACGCGGTCGCCCTCGATGCGACCGTCGTCCTGGACGACCAGCTGCTCTCGTCGCTCAGGTGTGAGCCCTTTGACGGGATAGCGGTAGAGCGCCGAGACCGTGATCATCGGGTCATCCTGCCAGGTCGCCGTCGACTCGCTGCTCGGTTGTGGGCAGGATCGCGCCCAGCGCCTGAGCCACGTCGTCCGGATCGGCCGCCGACAGAGCGGGAAGATCGAGGAAGTGGTGGGCGATCGTCACCCCGAGGATGCTCGACACGAGCACGGCGGCCCGCAGCGCGGCATCCTCCCCCGGCGCTGCCGCCGTGAGCCTCGCCGCCCTGTCCTGCAGGTGTGCACTCATCGCCTGGGCGGCCTCCGGGGAGGTGAGCAGGGAGCGCAGCAGCGCCCGCGTTGCCGGGGACAGCTCCCGCAGGCGTACGTCAAGCACCTCGGAGAGGTGGCCGACCACATCGCTCCCCGTGATGTCGGCCACGGACGTCACCGCGCGCGCGAACAACTCCTGCTTGCTTCCGAAGTGCTGCATGACCAACGACGGGTCGACGTCGGCGCGACGAGCGATCGCGCGGATCGTCGCGCCGTCCCGGCCCCGCTCACCGAACTCCTCCCGTGCGGCGCGCAGGATGCGCTCGGCGGTGGCGGCGCGGCGTTCGGAACGCGGCAGCGAGGGTTCCATGCGTTCACTCTACAAGTGGTGAGCGAGGGTGTATGGTTTCGCTCAACAGTTGTAGAGCGGAGGATGTCATGAACAAGAACGACCCCCTCACCCACCGGTCCGTCCTGATCGTCGGCGCGTCGCGCGGGCTCGGCCTGGCGATCGCCGAGGAGTATGCGGCACGCGGTGCCGACGTCACCACGACCGTGCGGGGAGACGCACCCCCGGCGCTGCTGTCCCGGCCAGAACGTTCCGGCGCGCGGGTGGAGATCGAGCACGTCGACGTCACCGAAGCGGAGAGCATCGACGCGTTGTCACGCCGGCTCGGCGTCGTCACCTTCGACCTGCTGTTCGTCGTTGCGGGCGTCTCGCTCGCCCCGGTCGAGCAGCCCGCGGTCGACATCAGCACGGACGACTTCATCCGCACCATGACCACCAACGTCCTCGGCGTGATGCGCGCGGTCGAGCGACTGGCCGACCACGTCCGCGACACGGGGACCATCGCCGTCATGTCGTCGGGTCAAGGCAGCGTCGGCAACAACACCACCGGCGGATTCGAGGTCTACCGTGCCTCGAAAGCGGCCCTGAACCAACTCATGCGCAGCTACGCCGCGCGCCATGCGAACGACCAGCGCGCGCTCCTCCTGATGGCCCCCGGGTGGGTGCGGACCGACATGGGCGGTGAGGGCGCGAGTCTGGAGATCGCCGATGCGATCCCGCCGCTCGTCGACACCGTCGAGGCGCAGCGCGGAACCCCCGGTCTCCGCTACCTCGACCGCCGCGGGGCGACCGTGCCGTGGTGACACGATCGCCCCGTCGGATCAGGCGCGGGCGAGGATCTCGCCGTGCGGCATGAGGAACCAGCCATCCGGATCGGCCGCCCACTCGTGCCAGGCGTCCGAGATGCGCTGCAGCAACGCGTCGTCGGCGAGACCGAGCCGACGTGCATGGCCGGCGAACGCCGACGCCCGCACACGGTCCGCCCACATGCCGCCCCACCAGGCGCGCTTGTCGTCGGTGTCGAACACCCACACGCTCGCGCTCGCCTCGATGCGCGTGAACCCTGCCTCGCGCACCCAGGCTTTGAGCACGCGACCCGCGTTCGGTTCGCCCGAGACGCCGCGGTGCACCCCGTCGTAGAGGACGAGCCACTCGTCGAGAGCGGGGATCCGCGGATGCCAGATCACGCCGCCGTAGTCGACGTCGCGCACCGCCACCAGGCCGTCCGGTCCCGCGATGCGGCGGAACTCACGCAGCGCGTCGACGGGACGGGCCAGGTGCTGCAACGTCTGATGGGCGTGCACGATGTCGAACGAGGCATCCGGGACGTTCAACGCGTAGGCGTCATCGACACGGAACGTGACGTTCGTGCGATCTTCCGCGGTGGTGCGGGCGACCTCGATGACATCGGGAGCGGCATCCACCCCCACGACCCGCCCCGGGAAGACCCGGTCGGCGAGGTCGACGGTGATGGTGCCGGGGCCGGCGCCCACATCGAGGATGCGGGCGCCGGGGTACAGCGAGGACACCAGGTACGCCGCCGAGTCGGCGACGGTCCGTGCCGCGTGGGAACGCAGCACGCTCTCGTGGTGTCCGTGGGCGTAGGCCACGGCCGGTTCTCTCGCGTTCGGAGTCAGACGCCGGCCAGGGCGCCCGCGGACTGCCGCGTGCGGATGGCGCGGTTCACGCCCGACACAATGGCCTTGAGCGACGCGGTGGAGATGTCGTTGTCGATGCCCACGCCCCACAGTCGCTGGTCGTCGACCTGCAGCTCGATGTAAGCCGCCGCCTGCGCGTCGCCGCCGGAGCTGAGGGCGTGCTCGACGTAGTCGTAGAGCGTCACGTCGAAGCCCTGAGCGCGCACGATCTCGAGGAACGCCGCGACCGGGCCGTTGCCCACGGCCGAGGCCGGCTGCGAGGAGTCGCCGTCGCGCAGGGTGACGTCGAGGTGCACGTCGCCGGACATGTCGCTCGACGAGCGCGTCGACAGCAGCTCGAATCGACCCCAGCGCTGGTCGTCGTCCTTGGAGGGCAGGTACTCGTCGGTGAAGATGTCCCAGATCTGGGCGCTCGACACCTCGCCGCCCTCGGCGTCGGTACGCGCCTGCACGACGCCGGAGAACTCGATCTGGAGCTTGCGGGGCAGGTCGATCGCGTGGTCCGCTTTCAACAGGTAGGCGACGCCGCCCTTGCCCGACTGCGAGTTGACGCGGATGACCGCCTCGTACGACCGGCCCAGGTCTTTCGGGTCGATCGGCAAGTAGGGCACCGCCCATTCGATTTCGTCGACGGTCTTGCCCTCGGCGGCCGCGCGGGCCTCCATCGCCTCGAAGCCCTTCTTGATGGCATCCTGATGCGAACCGCTGAACGCGGTGAACACCAGGTCGCCGGCCCACGGGCTGCGCTCGGGGACGGGCAGCTGGTTGCAGTACTCGACGGTGCGCTTGACCTGGTCGATGTCGCTGAAGTCGATCTGCGGGTCGATGCCCTGCGTCAGCAGGTTGACACCCAGGGCGACGAGGTCGACGTTTCCGGTGCGCTCACCGTTGCCGAACAGGCACCCCTCGATGCGGTCGGCGCCGGCCAGGTAACCCAGCTCCGCGGCGGCGACGGCCGTGCCGCGGTCGTTGTGCGGGTGCAGCGACAGGATGACGTTCTCGCGGTGGTTCAAGTGCCGCGACATCCACTCGATCGAGTCGGCGTAGACGTTGGGGGTGGCCATCTCGACGGTGGCGGGCAGGTTCAGGATGACCTTGCGCTCCGGCGTCGGCTGGAAGACCTCGAGCACCTCGTTGCAGATGCGCAGAGCGAACTCGAGCTCGGTGCCGGTGTAGCTCTCGGGCGAGTACTCGTAGAAGACCTCGGTCTGCGGGATCGTCGCCTCGTACTTCTTGCACAGACGCGCGCCCTCGAGGGCGATGTCGACGATGCCCTGCTCGTCGGTGCGGAACACGACTTCGCGCTGCAGCACGGAGGTCGAGTTGTACAGGTGGACGATCGCCTGCTTGGCGCCGGCGATGGCCTCGTAGGTGCGGGCGATCAGGTGCTCACGGGCCTGCGTCAGCACCTGGATGGTGACGTCGTCGGGGATGACGTTCTCTTCGATCAGCTGACGGACGAAATCGAAATCGGTCTGGCTCGCGGACGGGAAACCGACCTCGATCTCCTTGTAGCCCATCTTCACGAGCAGATCGAACATGACCCGCTTGCGCTCGGGGCTCATCGGGTCGATGAGGGCCTGGTTTCCGTCGCGCAGGTCGACGGCGCACCAGCGCGGCGCGACCTCGATGCGCTTCGACGGCCACGTGCGATCGGGCAGGTCGACCCGGATCTGCTCGTGGAAGGGACGGTACTTGTGCACCGGAGCGGACGTGGGCTTCTGGGTGTTCTTCATGATGTGTCGCTTCTCTTGTTCGTGGTTCCCGCCCGGGAAAGGGCATCAGGAGGGGCCGACGACGAGCTCCGCGACGAGGATGGCCCTAGATCGAGGACTCGTCGCGGCAGCTAAGAAGAAGCAGACCACCGAAGCGCATTCTGCGATGGTATCAGCCCCAGACGGAGCGTTCACTCCCCCGCCGTCTCCTCGTCGGCCGCCCGGGCCCGCCGACGTCACTTCTCGACGGGGTCGTGCCTGGACACGGCCCCGCGCCCGATAGTCACGGGCTCAGGGCAGGAGCGCGACCTTGCCGCCGGGGTGTCCCGTCATCACGAACCGCACGGCGTCGATCGCCTCCGCAAGCGGAAACGTGCGAGCGAGAGGGACCTCCAGGGCGCCGGATGCCGCCAGCTCGAGGACACGCGCTCGGGCGATGTCGCGGAAACGCGCGCTCTCGGGGCGCGAGCCCGCGATCCAGAGGAACCCGTCTTGCTCCGCCCGTTTCGGGTCGACGATCGTGACGATGCGGTCGCGGTCCGCGACGAGTGCGAGCGACACGTCGATTGCTTCGTCCGTGCCCACGGCGTCCCAGGCGGCGACGATCGGGGACCCGTCTGCCGCGGTCTCGACCCGGTGGCGGAGGCCGTCGCCGTAGGCGACCGGAACACCGCCGCAGCGACGAACGCGGTCTGCCGAGTCCTCGGCATCCGGACCCACCGTCCCGATGACGCGGACGCCGAGCTCGCGCGCCTGCTGAAGCAGGCTCACGCCGACAGCACCGGAGGCGGCGTGAAGGAGGACTGTGTCGCCGGCTTCGACGCGTGTCACCTGAATCATCTCGGCCGCGGTGGTTGCCGCGAGCAGGAGGTTCGCGGCCTCCGCATGGGACAGCGTCGGCGGCTTGGGGAACACGTCGCGCGCCGGAACAGTGACCTCGGTCGCGTAGGCCCCCCTGCACCCGGAAGGCCACCACTTCGTCGCCCACCGAGAGCTCGCCTAAGGCGCCCACCACGTCCGCGCCGACGGCGATGACCTCGCCGGAGAGCTCGTATCCGATCGGCGCCGGAAACGTGGCGCCCGGGCGCGCGTGGGCGACGTGCTTGGCGTCTGCGGGGTTCACGCCGGCCGCATGTACGCGGATCGTCACCTCACCGGTCCCGGGCGGCGCGATCTCGACGTCGTCGAAACGCCAGGTCTCGATCGGTCCCGGCGCGGGGGCGGTCCATCTCTTCGCCATGGTCGTTCCATCCTGTCGGAGGCCCCCGTCAGAGGGCGTCGGTGGCCGGGAGGGTCAAAAACCGAGACGACCCAGCTGCTTCGCGTCACGCTGCCATTCCTTGGCGACGCGCACGTGCAGCGACAGATACACGCGGCTGCCCACGAGCGGCTCGATGCCCGCGCGAGCGCGCGCCCCGACGTCGGCCAGACGCGAGCCCTTGCGGCCGATGATGATCGCCTTCTGGCTGTCGCGTTCGACGATGATGTTGGCCCACACGTCCGTCAGATCGCTGCCCTCGCGCGGAGCGACATCGTCGACCGTGACGGCGATCGAGTGCGGGAGCTCGTCGCGCACACCGTGCAGGGCCGCCTCGCGGATGATCTCCGCGATGCGATCCTCGAGCGTCTCGTCGGTCGCGATGTCGTCGCCGTACAGCGCAGGACCCTCGGGCATCAACGCGAGCAGCTCGTCGCTCAGCACGTCCAGCTGGTCGTGCGTCACCGCCGAGAGGGGAATGACCGCCGCCCAGTCCTCGCGCAGGCTGTCGACCTCGACGAGCCGTTCGGTGATCTGGTCGCGCGTGGCCGCGTCGGTCTTGGTCACCAGCGCGACCTTCTTCGCGCGCGGATACCCGGAGAGCGACTCCGCGATCCGTCGGTCGCCGGGGCCGACCTTCTCGGTCGCCGGTGCGCAGAACGCGATGACGTCGACATCACCCAGCACCTGCTCCACGAGGTCGTTGAGGCGTTGGCCCAGAAGAGTGCGAGGACGATGGATGCCGGGGGTGTCGACCACCACGAGCTGACCGCCGGGACGGTTCACGATGCCGCGGATGGCGCGGCGAGTCGTCTGCGGCTTGTCGCTCGTGATCGCGACCTTCTCGCCGACCAGGGCGTTGGTGAGGGTCGATTTTCCGACGTTGGGGCGGCCCACGAAGGTCACGAAGCCGGATCGGGTGTCGCTCATCTGTCGTTCCTTTCGCGCGCGGGCTCATCCGCGTCCGCGTCGTCGTCCACCGGCTCGGCCCGCTCCACGAACACCGTCGCGATCCCGCGGTTCCGGCCGCGTGACGCGCCTCCGGTCATCACGAGACCCGAGTGTTCCGCGGTCGCACCCGGCTGCGGGATGCGTCCGAGGGCTTTCCCCAGCAGTCCACCGATCGAGTCGACGTCTTCATCGTCGAGCTCGAGGCCGAAGAGGTCGCCCACCTCATCGAGGCTCAGCCGCGCGCTGACGCGGAAGCGACCGTCGTCGAGCGCCACCACCTCGGTGGACGGAGTGTCGTACTCGTCGGAGATCTCGCCGACGAGCTCTTCGATGAGGTCTTCGAGCGTGACGAGTCCTGATATGCCGCCGTACTCGTCGACGGCGAGGCATACGTGCACGGCATCGCGCTTCATCTGTTGCAGGAGGGTCTCGGCCTTCATCGACTCCGGAACGAAGACCGCGGGACGCGCGATACGCCGGATGGGCGCGTCACGCCACCCCGCCTCGTCGCGGAAGCCGAACTGCACGAGGTCTTTGAGGTACAGCATCCCCACCACGTCGTCGGCCTCGTCATCGGCGAGGGGGACGCGGGAGACGCCCTTCTCGAGGAACAGCGCGAGGGCTTCGCGGGAGGTGGCCGTGGCATCCACCGTCACCATGTCGGTGCGCGGAACCATGACCTCGCGGACATAGCGGTCGGTGAAGTCGAAGACCGAATGGATGAGTTCGCGATCGTCCTGCTCGATGAGCTCGTTCTCGGCAGCCTCGTCGATGATGCTGAGCAGCTGCTCCTCGGAAGCGAACGAGGTGGACTGGGAGAGCCCGGGCGTGACCCGGTTGCTGACCGAGACGAGTCCGTGGGCGAGCGGCCCGAGCAGGATCCGCATGCCGCGGATGAGCGGGGCTCCCCCGCGCAGGAGTCCGCGCGCGTGCTGACGACCGACCGAGCGCGGGCTCGCGCCGACGGCGATGAAGGAGATGCCGGTCATCAGCACCGCGGCCGCCGCGACGGCGAGCCAGATGTTGTCGAAGAGCAGCACGAACGCGGCTGTGACGAGGACGGCGGCGGTGGTCTCGGCGAGGACGCGGATGAAGCCCACCGCGGTCACGTGGGCCCCGGGGTCGTCGGCGATGCGCTGGAGCGCGCGGGCGTTGCGTCCTGCCGCGCCCATCTCGAGAAGATCGCTGCGCGAAGTGACACCGAGCGCCGCCTCGGACGCCGCCATCAACCCGCCGAAGGCGACGAGCAGCAGCGCGGCGACGAGGAGCAGGGCCTCGGTCATGCGCGGCGGCGGCGCTCGACGGCTTGGAAACCGGTGATGAGCTCGCGCTGCAGGCCGAACATCTCACGCTCCTCATCGGGCTCGGCGTGATCGAACCCGAGCAGGTGCAGCAGCCCGTGCGTGGTGAGGAGGATCAGCTCGTCCTGCGTGGAATGCTTTGCCGTCACGGCCTGCGCCTCGGCGACCGAGGGGCAGAGCACGATGTCGCCGAGCAGGCCGGCGGGGGTGGGTGCATCCTCGGAACCGGGGCGCAGCTCGTCCATCGGGAAGCTCAGGACGTCGGTGGGACCGGGCTCGTCCATCCACTGCACGTGGAGGGATTCCATCGCGCCCTCGTCGACGAGCACGATCGCCACGTCGGCGTCGGCGCTCACGTGGAGCTCGGCGAGGTTGTACTCCATCAGGCGGAGCAGTACCTGTTCGTCGATCTCGTAGCCGGATTCGTTGTTGATCTCGATCGTCATGAGCGGTTTCGTCTCGGGAGGTGATCGCGGGGACCGGCGGCCCGGGGGCCGCGTCGCTCCGCACGGTTGGCGAACTCGGAGGCCTCGTCGCGCTCGCGCCGCGCGACCAGGCGCTTCTCGTCGTACTCGCTGTATGCATCGACGATGCGGCCCACGAGGGTGTGGCGCACGACGTCGTCGCTCGTGAGGTAGGCGAAGTGGATGTCGTCGATGTCGCTGAGGACGCGCGTGACGAGCCGGAGACCCGAAGCGCCCTGGGGCAGATCGATCTGCGTGATGTCGCCCGTGACCACCATGCGTGTGCCGAACCCGAGACGGGTGAGGAACATCTTCATCTGCTCGGGTGTGGTGTTCTGCGCCTCGTCGAGCACCACGAACGAGTCGTTCAAGGTGCGTCCGCGCATGTAGGCCAGCGGGGCCACCTCGATGGTGCCGGTCGCCATGAGCTTGGGGACGATGTCGGGATCCATCATCTCGTTCAGCGCGTCGTAGAGGGGACGGAGATAGGGATCGATCTTGTCCGTCAGCGTGCCCGGGAGGAAGCCCAGGCGCTCGCCCGCCTCGACCGCCGGGCGCGTGAGGATGATGCGGCTGACCTCTTTGCGCTGCAGGGCCTGCACGGCCTTGGCCATGGCGAGGTAGGTCTTGCCGGTACCGGCGGGGCCGATGCCGAACACGATCGTGTTCTCCTCGATGGCGTCGACGTAGGCCTTCTGCCCGGCGGTCTTGGGCCGGATCACCTTGCCGCGCGACGACAGGATCGCCTCCCCCATGACCTCGGACGGTCGGGGACCGCCGTCGGAGCGCAGCATCCGGTTCGAGCTCGCGACGTCGGACGGGTCGAGGCCCTGGCCCGACCGGGTCATCGCGAGAAGCTCATCGACCAGACCGCGCGCCGCGCGGACGGCACCGGCTTCACCCGACAGGGTCACTTCGTTGCCGCGGACGTGGACATCCACCGCGGGGTGTTCTTTCTCCACGACTCGCAGGAGACGATCCTGCGGGCCGAGGAGTTGCACCATGGCCACACCGTCGACCTCGATGCGGTCGACGACGTGTTCTTCGGGGGAATCAGCCACCCAGGCTCTTTTCGTTCAGGTCGCCCGCGAGGACGTGGGCGTGCACGTGGAAGACGGTCTGACCGGCGCCCTCGCCGGTGTTGAAGACGAGGCGGAAATCGCCGTCGGCGTACTCGGCCGCCACCGTGTTGGCGAGACCGACGACCTCGGTGAGAAGGTCGGGATCGCCGGCGGCGAGCTCGACCACGTTGCGGTATTGCGGCGTCTTGGGGATGACCAGCAGATGCACCGGGGCCTGCGGGGCGATGTCGCGGATCGCGAAGACGTTCTCGGTCTCGCCCACGATCTCGGCCGGAATCTCGCCCTGCAGGATTCGCGTGAAGATCGACGGCTCGCTCATGGCATCCAGTCTAGTGACGGCCTCAGACATCGGGCCGGGGGTCGTGTCGCACGGGCCGCGGGAGGTCGGGGCGACCGAGGTCACCACCGGCCGTGCACGGCCGACAGTACCGAGAGCGCCGCGGCGCCGGCCGTGGAGGTGCGCAGGACCGTGTCGCCGAGTCGCACCGGCTGCGCCCCGGCCTCGGTCAGCGCCGTCAGCTCCTCGGGGGCGATCCCGCCCTCCGGGCCCACCACGAGCACGACGTCGCGTCGGTCCGCGGCGTCGACCGACACGGCCGTGAGGTGCGCGGATGCCGATGGCTCGAGCACGAGCACGCGAGCGGACGCCGCGCGTATCGCGAGGTCGGCCGTTCGAGCGACACCCTCGACCTCGGGGATCCACGCGCGGTGCGCCTGCTTCGCCGCCTCGCGGACGATGGTCCGCCAGCGAGCCAGACCCTTGTCGGCCTTGGCATCCCACCGCGAGATGCTGCGGGCCGCCTGCCAGGGGATGATCGCATCGACACCCAGTTCGGTGGCCGCCTGCACGGCGAGCTCGTCGCGATCCCCCTTGGCGAGGGCCTGGACCAGGACGAAGCGCGGTGCCGGTGACGGCACGTCGTCGCGGGCGGTGACCCGCACGTTCACCTGCTTCGGGGTCGCCCAGGTCACGACACCGGAGAGCCATGCGCCCCGGCCATCGCCGAGCGTGACGGTCTCGTCGACCCGCACGCGGCGCACCGCAGCGGCGTGATGAGCCTCGGGCCCCGTCAGCGTCACGGTGTCGCCGGGCTGGGCGGATGCCGCGTCGTCGGTGACGAAATGCAGCGCCACGGTCAGTGCCGGAAGCGGTCGCGGAACTTGCTGAACATGCCCTGCTGGTGCTCGGCCAGCCGCGGCTTCGGCGCCTTCGTCCGCTTGGCGAACTCCTCGATGAGGGCACGTTCTCGGTGATCGAGACGCGTCGGTGTGACGACGTGCACACCGACCTTGAGGTCGCCGCGCTGGCTTCCGCGGAGCGGCGTGATCCCCCGCCCCTTGATCGTCAGCACGTCGCCCGACTGCACCCCGGGGCGCACCTCGAGGTCGACCGACCCGTCGAGCGAGTCGATGGTCGTGCTCGTCCCGAGGATGGCATCCGGCATCGAGACCTCCAGAGTGGCGACGAGGTCGTCGCCCTCGCGACTGAAGGCCTCGTGCGCCTCGACCGTGACCTCGATGTACAGGTCGCCGTTGGGGCCGCCGGCCGGGCCGACCTCGCCCGAGCCGGGGAGCTGCAGGCGAAGACCCGATTCGACCCCCGCGGGGATGTCCACCGACACCGTGCGGCGCGCGCGCACGCGGCCCTGGCCCTGGCACGTGTTGCAGGGGTAGGGGATCGTCGTGCCGTGGCCCTGGCAGACGTTGCAGGGCTGGCTCGTGACGACGTTGCCGAGGAGGCTGCGGACAGTCCGCTGCACGTGCCCCGAACCGTGGCAGATGTCGCAGGTCACCTCGCTCGTCCCGGGTTGGGTGCACGCGCCCTGGCACGTCTCGCACAGCACGGCGGTGTCGACCTCGAGGTCGCGGTGCACGCCGAAGACGACGTCGCCGAGAGACAGGGTGACGCGCACGAGGGCGTCCTGCCCGCGTTCCCGGCGCGAGCGCGGCCGCGGTCCGCGTCCGCCCCCGCCCTGGGCTCCGCCGAAGAACGTCTCGAAGATGTCGCTGAAGCCACCGAAGCCGCCCGCTCCGCCGCCACCGAAAGGATTCTGGTCGCCGCCCATGTCGTAACGCCGCCGTTGCTCGGGGTCGCTCAGGACGTCGTAGGCGTGGGTGACGAGCTTGAAGCGCTCGGACGCGTCATCGCCCGGATTCACATCGGGGTGCAACTGGCGGGCGAGGCGCCGGTATGCCTTCTTGATGTCTTCGGGGCTGGCGTCGCGCTCGACGCCCAGGACCTCGTAGTGGTCAGCCACAATCGCCTTCCTGCCCGCTCACGCGGGGTTCGTTCTCGTGCTGGATGCTCGTCATCGCTCGGGTGTCGTCAGCGTGCGCTGTCGTCGTCTTCGAGCATCCGGGTCAGATAGTGCGCGACGGCGCGGACCGCCGCGAGGTTGGAGGAGTAGTCCATGCGGGTCGGCCCGAGCAGGCCCACCCGCGCACCACCGGTCGATCCGTCGTACCGGCTGGCGAGGACCGACGCCTCCACGAGGCCGAAGGGCTCGTTCTCGCGACCGATGCTGGCCGAGAGGCCCTTGTCGTCCGCGACCATCTCGCTCATCAGCCGCAACAGGGTCACCTGCTCCTCGATCGCCTCGAGGAGCGGGTAGATGCTTCCGCGGAAGTCGGACTCGCGCTTGGCGAGGGTGGCGGCACCGGCCATGACCAGGCGGTCCTGACGGAACTCCTCGAGCTCCTCGCCGACGACGCGGAGGATCGCATCGATCACGGCGTCGAGGGAGACGTTCGGCCGCGGCCCGCCCGAGATGGTCGCCGCCACCTCGTGCACGCAGTCGGCGACGCTGCGTCCGACCAGCGTCGCGCGGACGCGTCCGCGCAACTGCACGATGTCGGCATCCGTCGGTTCGATCGGGACGAGGGCGATGCGCTGGGAGACCCGGCCGGTGTCGGTGACGAGGATGACGAGGACCCGGGGACCGCCCAGGGCGACGAGCTCGACGTGCGAGACGTTCGCGCGGGCGAATGAGGGGTACTGCACGATCGCGACCTGTCCGGTCAGCTGCGTCAGCGCGCGCACCGTCCGCGCGAGGAGATCGTCGAGGTCGCCCGCCTGGTCGAGGAACGACGTGATGGCGCTCCGCTGCGCGCTGGAGAGCGGACGCAGCTCGGCGAGGTGATCGACGAAGACGCGGTAGCCCTTGTCGGTGGGGACGCGCCCCGACGACGTGTGCGGGGCGACGATGAGATCCTCGTCTTCGAGCAGGGCCATGTCGTTGCGGATCGTGGCCGCGGACACCCCGAATGCGTGGCGGTCGACGATGGCCTTGCTCCCCACGGGCTCGCGCGTGTCGACGTAGTCCTGCACGATCGCGCGGAGCACCTGAAGGCCGCGTTCAGACACCATGAGCTGCTCCTCCCGTTTGGCACTCCATATACCTGAGTGCCAATTCTACGGGATCAGCGCGCATCGTCGCCGGGGCTACACGCGGGCTGTGGACTCCCGCGTCGCGCGAGTGCTCACGCCGATCGTGGTGACGGCGACTCAGGCCGTCAGCGCGCGCACCACGGCATCCGCCAACAGGCGACCGCGCCGGGTCAGGACGATGCGTCCGCGCACGGCATCCGTGCCCTCGATCAGCCCGTCGGCGATGAGGGATGCCACCGCCTTGCGGCCTTCGCCGAGCAGTTCCGAGACCGCGAGACCCTCGCGGATGCGGCTGCGCAGCAGCACCGACTCCAGTCTGCGTGCGGTCTCGTCGGGCCGTTCCCGGGCCGCGGCCGGCGACTCGTCGGCCGCGAGTCGCTGCGCATAGGCCGCCGGGTGCTTGACGTTCCACCAACGCAGGCCCGCGACGTGGCTGTGCGCCCCGGGCCCGAACCCCCACCAGTCGGTGCCGCGCCAGTACGCGAGATTGTGTCGAGAACGGTGCCGGGGGCCGCGCGACCAGTTCGAGACCTCGTACCAGTCGTAGCCGGCCGTCGCGAGCATCTCGTCGGCGGCCTCGTACATATCGGCCTGGACGTCGTCGTCCGGCATCGCGACCGCGCCGGAGCGGATCTGACGGGCCAGCTTCGTGCCGTCCTCGACGATGAGGGCGTACGCCGAGATGTGATCGGGCTCGAGCGCGGCGGCCGCCTCCAGCGACGCCCTCCAGTCGTCGAGTGACTCCCCCGGCGCGCCGTAGATCAGATCGACCGACACATCGAGTCCGGCCCGGCGCGCAGCAGCGACGGCGGTCGCGACGTTGGCGGGGTCGTGAGTGCGGTCGAGGGCGGCGAGCACGTGCGGCCGGGCCGACTGCATCCCGATCGAGACGCGGGTCACCCCGGCTGCGGCGAGCGTCGCCATCACGGCGTCGTCGACGGTGTCGGGGTTCGCCTCGACGGTGACCTCCGCGTCCGCGGCGATCCCGAACTCCGCCCGCACCGCGTCGAGCATGCGCGCCAGGTCTCCGGGGGGAAGCAGGGTGGGGGTGCCTCCCCCGAAGAACACCGTGGATGCCGAGCGCCGGGCGCCCGCGGCATCCATCACCCGACCCGCCAGACGCACCTCGGCCGCGAGCGTGTCGGCGAAGTCGTCTTGCCGGGCGCCGCGCAACTCGCTCGCGGTGTAGGTGTTGAAGTCGCAGTAGCCGCAGCGCACTCGGCAGAACGGAACGTGCAGGTAGACGCCGAAGTCGCCGGCGGGGTCGATGATCAGATCGCCGGGCAGCCGTCCGTCGACGGGGGCGGGGTCGCCGAGGGGAAGCGGTCCGCCCATCAGGACGTGTACAGCGGCGAGATCGCGCGCAGGTACTGCGTGAAGAGTGCCTTCCGGCGGCGGCGCAGTCGGCTGGTGAAGAGGCGGTACGACGGAACGGTGGGGCGGTCGAACGCGCGCACGACGAACCAGACCTCGTCGTTGTCACGCCACTCGACGACGAAAAGCTCTTCGCCGCTGACGATCGAGTGGCCGACCGTACCGAGGATGAAGCCGACCCGACGGGGCTCCTCGAACACCGAGATCACGCGCAGCTCGGCATCGGCGCGGTGCCCGTCGACCTTGCCGTGCAGGCGCACCCCCGTGCCGGGGCTGACGTAGGGCGTGCCGTCGGCGGCGAAACGCTGCTCCGGCTCGAGGCTGCTCGGAGCGACGGGCGCCCCCTCGGCATCGAAGCCGACACCGGAGTACCCGCCGCCGGAGGCCGGGCGCACGTCCGTGATGTGCAGATCGCCCGAACGCAACGGGGCCCACGACAGCAGAAGCTCGCTCGCCGCGGCGAAGCGCTCCTCGCCGCTGCCGATCCGCCACGCGTCCTCGGCGGGCACCGAGTGCTCCGGCGGGTACTGCATGAGGTCGTGCGCCTGGGTGGCGCCGACCGCGGCGTAGTCGACCGTGTCGTCGGTGAAGTTCTGCCGGCGCATCGTGCTCCCGTCCTACTTCTTCGCCTCGACGTCTCCCGACAGGGCGGCGATGAACGCCTCCTGGGGAACCTCGACGCGGCCCACCATCTTCATGCGCTTCTTGCCCTCCTTCTGCTTCTCGAGGAGCTTGCGCTTGCGGGTGATGTCACCGCCGTAGCACTTGGCGAGCACGTCTTTACGGATGGCGCGAATGGTCTCGCGGGCGATGATGCGGGCACCGATCGCCGCCTGGATGGGAACCTCGAACTGCTGGCGCGGGATGAGCTTTCGCAGGCGCTCGGCCATGAGCGTGCCGTAGGCGTATGCCTTCTCGCGGTGCACGATCGAGCTGAAGGCGTCGACCTTCTCGCCCTGCAGCAGGATGTCGACCTTGACCAGGTCGGCGGTCTGCTGCCCGGCCGGTTCGTAGTCGAGGCTGGCGTAGCCCTGCGTGCGCGACTTGAGGTGGTCGAAGAAGTCGAACACGATCTCGCCGAGGGGCATGTGGTAGCGCAGCTCGACGCGGTCTTCGCTCAGGTACTCCATGCCGAGCAGCGTCCCGCGACGAGACTGGCACAGCTCCATCACGGTGCCGACGTAGTCCTTCGGGAGCAGGATGCCGACCTTGACGATCGGCTCCGACACCGAGGCCACGCGACCGTCGGGGTACTCGCTGGGGTTGGTGACCGAGACGGTGTCGCCGGTGTCGGTCGTGACCTCGTAGGTCACCGACGGCGCCGTGGTGATGAGGTCGAGACCGAACTCGCGCGACAGGCGCTCGGTGATGATCTCGAGGTGCAGCAGACCGAGGAAGCCGCAGCGGAAGCCGAAGCCGAGCGCGACCGAGGTCTCGGGCTCGTACTGCAGCGAAGCGTCGGAGAGCTTGAGCTTGTCGAGCGCCTCGCGCAGTTCGGCGTAGTCGCTGCCGTCGATCGGATAGATGCCCGAGAAGACCATGGGCTTCGGGTCGGTGTACCCCGCGAGGGCTTCGGTCGCGGGCTTGCGCTGGTTGGTGATGGTGTCGCCGACCTTCGACTGGCGCACGTCTTTCACGCCGGTGATGAGGTAGCCCACCTCGCCCACGCCGAGGCCCTTGGTGGGGATCGGCTCGGGGCTCGACACGCCGATCTCGAGGAGCTCGTGCGTCGCGGTGGTCGACATCATCTGGATGCGCTCACGGGGCGACAGGGCGCCGTCGACCATTCGGACGTAGGTGACGACGCCACGGTAGGCGTCATAGACCGAGTCGAAGATCATCGCACGTGCCGGGGCATCGGCTTTGCCGACCGGGGCCGGGATCTTCTCGACGATGAGATCGAGCAGGTCCTCGACGCCCATCCCCGTCTTCCCGCTGACGCGCAAGACGTCTTCGGGGTTCCCGCCGATGAGACCCGCGAGCTCGGCCGCGTACTTGTCTGGATCCGCCGCGGGCAGATCGATCTTGTTCAGCACGGGGATGATCGTCAAGTCGTTCTCGAGCGCGAGGTAGAGGTTCGCCAGCGTCTGCGCCTCGATGCCCTGGGCAGCGTCGACGAGGAGGATCGCCCCTTCGCACGCGGCCAGCGACCGGCTGACCTCGTACGTGAAGTCGACGTGACCGGGCGTGTCGATCATGTTCAGGGCGAACGTGCCGTCGGCGGTGGACCACGGCATCCGCACCGCCTGCGATTTGATCGTGATGCCGCGCTCGCGCTCGATGTCCATGCGGTCGAGGTACTGCGCGCGCATATCGCGGTCGGCGACGACGCCGGTGATCTGCAGCATGCGGTCGGCCAGCGTCGACTTGCCGTGGTCGATGTGGGCGATGATGCAGAAGTTGCGGATCTGCTCCGGCGGAGTGGCAGACGGCTCGAGGGGCTTCAGGGCGCGCGGTGACATGTTCCGTCGATTCTACGGGAGGGGATGCCTCCCGTCGGGCGTCAGGCGGGCGGCAGGGCGGCCAGACCGCGCTCGAGGTCGTCCCACGGGCTCGCCGCGCAGACGCGGATCCAGCCCTCGCCGCCCGCGCCGAACGCGGACCCCGGCGCCACCGCGACCCCCTTCTCGACGAGGAAGCGCTCCGCCCAGCCGGCCACGTCTCCCCCGGACGCGTGCGACACGTCGATCCACAGATAGAACGCCCCGGTGGGCGGCAGGTAGGGCACGCCGCGTTCGTCGAGCAGGGCGCACCCCGCGGTCAGGCGCTCGCGGTACAGCTCCCGTGCGGCATCGACGGTGTCCTGCGGCCCGGTCAGAGCGGCGAGTGCGGCATACTGCGCCGGCGTGTTGATGCAGCTCGTGGTGGCCTCCTGGACCTTCGCGAGTGCACCGTCCAGCCCGGGCGGCGTCACGAGCCAGCCCACCCGCGCACCCGTGAGCGCGTACGTCTTCGAGACCGAGTGCACGGTGAGCGTGCGCTCCGCGGCTCCGGGGAGAGACGCGACCGAGACGTGCGCGGCATCCATCGCGAACCGCTCGTAGACCTCGTCGGAGATGATCCACAGGTCGTGCGCGACGGCGAGGTCGACGATCGCTTGCAGCGTGTCACGGCCGTAAGCGATACCGAGCGGATTGGACGGGGAGTTGACGATGAGCGCGCGCGTGCGTTCCGTGACGAGCGTGGCCAGGTCTTCGGCATCCGGCACGAAGCCACGGTCGGCGCGGAGACGGTACGGCACCGGGACCGCCCCGATCATGCGTGATCCCATCGAGAAGACCGTGTATCCCGGGTCGGGTACGAGCACCTCGTCACCCTCGGCGAGCGTCAGCAGCAGCGCGTGCGACAGTGCCTGGGTGCCGCCATTGGTGACGTGGACGCGCTCGGGCTCGACGATCAGATCGTTCTCGCGGCGGAGCTTTTCCAGGATGGCGGCGCGCAGTCCCGGCACTCCCGCGTTGGCGGTGTATCGCACATCGGCGGCCGCCCACGTGTCGGCTCCCGCCGAGAGGCTGTGCACCGGAGGCTCCGAGACCGGTTCGCCGACGGCGAGCATGATCGTGTCCGGGCGCAGCAGTGCGAGCTCGAAGATGCGGCGGATCCCCGACGCCGGCATCGTCGACGCACGAGAAGAGAGCTGTGGCATGGGGTCATGCTAGGCGGGGCATGTTTCGGTCGTGGTCGGGTCTCGACGGCGCGTGCGGATCGGGTTCGTACAGTGGATGCCATGGCGGTCCAGGTCGTGCTCGTGCACGGCATCCGCACGTCGGCGACGATGTGGCGCGCCCAGGTCGCTCATCTGCGGGCGCGCGGCAATCCGGTCTTCGCCGTGGATCTCCCGGGGCACGGCACGCGTCGAGGCGAGGAGTTCACGCTCGACGAGGCGTTCGCCACGATCGACCGGGCGGTCCAGGATGCCGCGACCCGCGGGCCCGTGCTCCTCGTGGGCCACTCGATGGGCGGGCTGCTGTCGATCGAGTACGTGGGGCGCGACGACCCGCCGCCGGTTGCGGCGTTCGTCGCGGCATCCTGCACGTCGATCCCGCGCGGCGTCGGGCTCGCGGCCTACCGCTTCCTGGCGCGGCGGTTCGACAGCCTGCCGGATCGCGGTCTCGGGCTCACGAACCGCGTGCTGGAGCGCACGTTGCCGCCGGAGACGCGGCCCGACTTCGGTGCCGGCGGCTACGCGTTCGACGCGCAGGACACGGCGTTGGCGTCGCTGTCGGCGCTCGATCTGCTCGCAGCGCTGGGTCGGATCGAGATTCCGACCTGGTTCATCAACGGGCAGTGGGATCAGCTGCGCGTGAACGAGCGACTGTTCGCGTCACGCGTACCGCACGCCGAGTTGATCGTGGTGCCGCGCACGACCCACCTGGTCACCGCGATGCAGCCCCGGGTGTTCAACGCGCTGCTGGACGTGGCGCTCACCACGATCGAGGCCTCGACCTGATAGACTCGGCCCTTGGCTTGCGTGTGGGGTTTTTCCCGACCTCCACGACCGCCGGTGCAGCGTCCCTCTACCGCTCGCCCGGCACTTCCAACACTCACTCAAACGAAAGACCGTCGACGTGGCGAACATCAAGTCGCAGATCAAGCGCAACAAGACCAACGAGAAGGCGCACGAGCGCAACAAGGCCGTCAAGAGCGAGCTGAAGACGCACGTGCGTCGCACTCGCGAGGCCGTCCTGGCCGGTGACAAGGAAGCCGCCGAGAAGGCGCTCGCCACCGCGGCCAAGAAGCTCGACAAGGCCGTGAGCAAGGGTGTCATCCACCAGAACCAGGCCGCGAACCGCAAGTCGGCCATCGCGAAGCAGGTCAACGCTCTCTGAGCCGCACGTCCTCCTCGACAGCCCGTCCCGCGTTGCGCGGGACGGGCTTCGTCGTCTGCGGGGTCGTGGTCCTAGAAGGTGGCGATGCGCTCCTGCAGACGCTCGAGCGCGGGCAAGGCGGCGGCGATGGTCGCGACGTCCTCGCGCGGCAGGTCGAGCAAAGCGGTGACGAGGACGTCGGCCGCCGCCTCGTCGAACGCCTGCAGTCGCGCCGACGCGAGGGTCGACAGCCCGACGGCCGTGCGACGCCCGTCGCCGATGACCAGGCGGCGCTCCACGAGCCCGGCCCGTTCCATCTGCGACAGGAGGTTGCTGACCGTTGATCGGGCGAGGCGGAGTACACCGGCGAGCTCAGAGGGCGTGCTCTCCCCCGTGGTGGCGAGCGAGCGCATGACCTCGATCTGCGCCTCGGGTATGTCGGGCAGATCGGCGGCCGACCGTGAGGCTCGGAGGACGGCTCGCCGCAGCGGGCCGAGCCTGTTGTTCAGTCGTCGCGCCGTGGCCACCGCGTCATTTCGCATGTCGTGAGTCTAGGCAAAACATATGTTTGACAGAAAACTAGTTTGGTCAAAAACTTTTGCCATGGAGATCACGACGAGCGTCGCACAGCCCGAACCGCCACAGGATCTCTCCGGGATCGTGGGTCACCGCTTCATCTACACCTACGCCAACGGCTGGCAGTACGAGATGTACGTGAAGAACGCGACGACCATCGACTACCGCATCCACTCCGGTCACGTCGGCGGCCGGTGGGTCAAGGATCAGACCGTCGATCTGGTCGCGCTCGCCCCCGGCGTCTTCAAGGTGTCGTGGAACGAGCCGACCGGCACCAGCGTCGTCGTCAACGTGCTGCCCGAAGCGCGCGTGCTGCACGGCACGATCTTCTTCCCGCACTGGGTGGAGCTCGACGGGCAGAAGACGGTGCTGTTTCAGAACGACCACCTCGACGACATGCGGCGCTACCGTGACGAGGGTCCGACGTATCCGATCTACGTCGTCCCGGAGTTCGCGCACATCACGCTGTTCGAGCACGTCGGTGCGGACGACGACACCGTGATCGACACGGCCCCCGGCGATCTGCCGGCCGGCTGGTCGGAGCGGAGCAACTGATGGCTCTCGAACCCCGCGTCACTCCCCTCACCCTCGAGCACGACGGCCGCGCCCTCCGCGGGTGGCAGTGGGAGTCCCCCGACGGCGCGTCGCCCGATGCCCCCCGGGTGCTCCTCGTGCACGGGTTCAGCGATAACGCCGCCGGCGGTCACCACCTGTTCGTGCAGACGGCGCGCCACCTCGTCGAGCGCGGTGCCGTGGTCCGCAGCTACAGCCGGCTCGGGCAGGGCCTGAGCGACGGCGTCTTCGCCGACATCACGATCGGCGACGAGGTCGAACAGGTCGTGCGGATGATCCGCGCGTTCGCCGACCGCGACGGCGTGCACGTCGTGTCGCACAGCCTCGGTGCGGTTGAGGCCGCCCTGGCCGCCGCTCGGGTGCCGGAGCTCGTGCGGACGCTGACGCTCTGGTCGCCGGCCGGTGTCGTCGTCGACGACATCACCGTGCACGACGCGATCCAGGGGCAGCCCCTCGCGCCCGCCCGCGAGCAGGGCTGGTTCGATTTCGGCGGGATGCCGTTGGGCATGGCGTTCATCGACGAGGTGGTCGGGGGGCTCGATGTCTACGGCCCCGTGGGGGCGTACACCGGGCCGGCCGACGTCGTCCACGGCACCGAGGACCGCATCGTTCCGGTGGAGTACGGCGAGCGCTACGCCGCCATGCTCCCCGGGGCGAGCCTCACGGTGGTGGAGGGGGCGGACCACGGATGGTCAGCCGTCCCCCTGCGGGAGCGCCTGCACGCGATTCTCGACGCGCGTCTCGGCCTGTCCCGCTGAGCCGCCGTCTCCTCGTCGGCGCCGCGCCGGGCGCCACACGACGCGGCGGTGCGCAGAACGCTCAGGTGCCGTAAGGCGCGCGAGTCGCGATGACCGTGATCATGCGCTCGAGCGCGAAGACCGCGTCGCGGGAGGCGCCCTTGACCTCGGCGTCGGCGCGGGCGGTCGCGTGGATCGCCCGGCCCAGACTCGCCGCATTCCACCCGACGAGGTCGCGGCGCGCACGGTCGACCTGCCAGTCTTTCATGCCGAGGCGCTGCGCGACCTGCGATGACGACTCGCGGGTCCCCGCGACCCGCGCCATGGTGCGCAGCTTCATGGCGACCGCGGCGACGAGGGGCACGGGGTCGGCTCCGGATGCCAGGGCGTGCCGCAGCGCGAGCAGGGCGGGGCCGTACTGCCCGGCGATCGCCGTGTCGGCGACGGTGAAGGCGGACGTCTCGACCCGCCCGCCGTAGTAGCGCTCGACCGTGCGCTCGTCGATGTCGCCGGGCACGTCGGCGATGAGCTGCTGGCAGGCGGCGGCGAGCTCGGTGAGGTCGTCGGCGAAGGCCGACACCAATGACCGCAGGGCGACGGGGGCGATCCGCTTGCCCGCGGCCTTGAACTCCCCCACGGCGAAGTCGAAGCGGTCGGAATCGCGCTTGACCGCGGGGCACGCGATCTCGACGCCGCTCCCCTGGCCCGCGCGGATCGCATCGAGGAGCTTCTTGCCGCGGACGCTCGCGCCGGTGTGCCGGAGCACGACGGTCGCGCCGTCCTGGGGCTGTGCCAGATAGGACAGGGCCTCACCGAGGAAGGTGTCGCTGCACTTCTCGACTCCGCCGACGCGGACGAGGCGCGGCTCGCCGAAGAGCGACGGAGAGGTGACGGCCAGGAGGGTACCTGCCGCGTAGTCGTCGGCGCGGACGTCGGTGACCTCGAGGCTCGGGTCTTCGCTCTTGAGGAACTCGCGGATACCCGCCGTGGCCCGTTCGGCGCACACCTCTTCGGGCCCGGAGACGAGCACGATGGGCGCGGGCTGCGGGGTGCGCCACGACACCTGCGGGATCGCCGTCTTGGCCTTCGCGGGGGCTGCGCGTCGAGGAGCCGGGGTCACTCTGCCAGCCTACCGATCGGGTCCGACACGGCGGGTCGGCCTGCGGCGCTGGGGGCCCGATCGCTCATCCCGGCGGTTTCGCGCGCCACACGGTCAACCGCGCCTCGTCATCGATGCTGACCGCGAGATCGCCGTCGGTGTCGGTGCGCCCCACGACGACGCCGAGCGCGGACAGCGTCGACAGCAGCGAGGCGGTCGGATGTCCGTAGCGATTTCCGGCTCCGACGCCGATGAGCCCCACCGCCGGGTGCAGGCGGCGGTACAGGTCCGGATCCTGGTCGGCGCTGCCATGATGAGACACCTTGACGAGGTCGACGCGCGGCACATCGACGCGTCGCATGAGGGCGGCTTGCGCGTCGGCGCCGAGGTCACCGAGCATGACCGTGCGCGGGAAGTCGGGCCCGACCACGTCGAGGGCGACGCTCGCGTCGTTTCCGGGTGCGTCGCGTGGGGCGGGGCCGAGGGTCTGCCAGCGCGTGTCGCCCACGGTCCCGGTCATCCCGGTCGAGACCTGCTGCAGCCGGGCACCGGCCGCCGCGAAGTCGTCGAGGAGGCGCTGGTCGTCCGGCGCATCCACCGGGCCGTGCACGACGAGCGCGGCGCGACCCAAGATCGCGCGTGATCCACCGACGTGGTCGAGGTCGAAGTGCGTGAGGACGACCAGGTCGAGGTTTCCGACTCCGAATGTCTGCAGGCATCGCGCGAGCGGCTCGGGTTCGGGCCCGGTGTCGACGAGCGCCACCGCGTCGCCTGAGCGCCACAGCGTGGCATCCCCCTGTCCGACGTCGCACATCGCGACGTCCCAGGCCGTCGGCACGGTGAGCGGGCCCGCGACCGTCGTCACCGTGATCTGACCGGCCACCAGACCGACGACGATGGTCACGACGACGCTCGCCGATGCGGTCAGGCGGGGCACGCGCCGCGGGCGCACGATCGCGACGACGATCGCGGTGCCGACGGCGCTGAGCAGCGCGGCACCGAAGGCGCCGTCGGGCCACGGCAGGTTCTGCGCGCCAATCGCGCTCGTGGTGTGGGCGACCGCGGCAATCCAGGATGCCGGGACCCAGGCGAGTGCCGTGAGGCCGTCCCGCAGCCACGGCACCGGAGAGGCACAGGCGAGAACACCCGCGACCGTCGCGGGCGCGGCGGCGGGGTCGGCCACGAGGTTGGCGGCGATGCCGAGCAGCGGGACGTGCGGGTCGATGAGGACAATGAGCGGGCCACAGACGAGCTGGGCGGCCGTCGGCACCGCCAGGGCGAGCGCGAGGGCGCGCGGCATCCATCTCTCCATCCCCCGGGCAAGGGGGCGGGCCAGGATGAGGAGGGCGGCCGTCGCGGCGGCGGACAGGGCGAATCCGAGCGACGTCGACAGCCACGGATCGGCGATGAGGAGGACGGTGATCGCCGCCGAGAGCACGGCCACGCCCGCGGCCGGGCGTCCCAAAACGACAGCAAGCAGAGCGATCGCCGCCATCGCCGCCGCCCGCACGACGCTCGGCTCGGGGGTGACGAGCCCCACGAAGCCGGCGAGCACCGCCAGCGCCCCGACGACGCGGAGCCACCGCGGCGCTCCCGCGAGCGCCAGGAGCGCGAAGGCGGCTCCGACGACGAGCGCGCAGTTGGCACCCGACACGGCGGTCAGGTGCGAGAGCGAGGAGGCGTTCATGGCGGTCTCGGTGGCGGCATCCAGGCTCGAGGTGTCGCCGACGGCGAGGCCGGGCACGAGACCGGCCCCGGGCTGCGGGAGTCCGAGCGTCGAGGCCACCAGGCCGTCGCGGAGGCTTTCGAACCACCCCCACACCCCGCCGGGTGCGGGAGCACTCAGCACCTCAGTGGCCCGCAGCACGAGCACGGCCCTCTCCCCCGGCCGCGCCGGGATGGCGCGCCCGACGAGTCGCACCTCGCTCCCCTGCCCGGATGCCGCGAGTGCGGCGCGACCGTCGCCGTCGACGCCGATCCGGCTCGGGATCTCGCCGCTCGAGCTCACCCCTCCGGCGGTCACCTTCGTGGCGATCGCGTCGAACCAGGCTCCGCCGTTGGACGTGCCGGAGATGTGACCCACCACGACGGCGGTGAGCTCGAGCTGGCGGCCCCCGTCGACCTGGAGCGCGGTGATCTGCGCGCGGACGGGCGCGAGGGCCGCGACGCTCCCGCCTGCCGCGGCCGCACACGCGAGCGCGACGGCGGCGACGGCGAGGGCGGGACGCCGCACCCTGCTGAGGGCCACGACGCACGCACCGGCGCCGACCGCCAGGACCGCCCACAGGACGACCAGGTCGGGGCACATCGTCGCGGCCGCCGCGGACGCCCAGGTCACCGCCGCGACCGACGCAGGGCGCGCAAGGCGTCGCGGCATGCTCACACCCGCACCAGATCGCGGAGCCCGTCGAGCATCTTCTCCCCGATGCCGGGGACCGAGCCGAGATCATCGACGCTGGTGAACCGTCCGTTCTCTTTCCGCCAGGCGATGATGCGGTCGGCGATCGCCGGTCCCACGCGCGGGAGGGTGTCGAGTTGTTCGGGGGTGGCCGTGTTGAGATCGATGAGTCCCCCAGCGACCGAGCCGCCGCCGGGTGCCGCGCTCTCGGTCGCCGCTCCGTGCACCGGCACGACGATCTGTTCGCCGTCGGCGACGGGGCGTGCGAGGTTGACGCCGGCCCGCTCGGCTTCGTCGCCGAAGCCGCCTGCGCGGGCGATGGCATCCGCGACCCGATCCCCCGCCGCGAGGCGGTACAGGCCCGGGGAGCGCACGGCGCCGGTGACGTGCACGTAGAGCCCCACTTCGGCGGCGGCGGACACCGCGGTCGTCGGCGACGCCGCGACGGAGACGGTCTGGGTGCCGGAGACGCCCCGCAGCATCCCGATGCCGATCGTCACCGCGAACGCGAGCAGCACCAGCACGATGACCGCGCCCACGCCGAACCGGCGCCGGGCGGGAAACGCCGGGGGCGGTTCGGCGAGGGTGTCGGTCACGCGGCCACCCTAGGAAGGCGCGGCGGAGCCGCGCGGCACACCGGACGCGATCGGGGGAGAAATCGGTGGAGCTGCAGCCTGGGGAGGAGAATTACCCCATGAACGAGAACGCCTGGCGCGCCGTCATGGCCGCCCTCGCCGACGATCGGGCCCGGGATGTCTACGCACGCATCGTCCTGGGGCAACCGGTAGAAGACACTCTGGACGCCGTGCCCGCGCGAAAGGCGCAGCGAATTGTCGACACGTTGATCGGCGCGGGACTGGTGGCGCGGACACCGCAGGGCTACGACGCCGTCGCCGACGTGTTCACCCGCGCGATGGCCGCCGCGGGTCGTCCGGCGCGCGCCGAGGGCGTGCACCGCTTCCTCAAGGACGGACGCCTGGTCTCCTATCCGTCGCGCGCCGACGACCGTCGCGCGCTTCTCGTTTATCTCGCATCGCGCGTCCTCGACGCGGGCGAGACCATCGCCGAGAAGGACATCAACCAGCGGCTGTCAGAGGTGACCGACGACACCGCCCGCGTACGCCGCGCCCTCGTCGACGAGGGTCTCATCACGCGCACGCCGTCCGGCTCGCAATACTCGCTCGCCGCGAGGTGACCCCGAAAACACCGGATGCCACGCCCCTCCCGCTCCGCAGAGCGTCAGGGACGTGGCATCCGAGGGTCGCTCACTTCGTCGAGAAGCTGACCACCTTCGGCGGACGCACCACGGCGCGCACGATCTCGCGGTCGCCCAGTGCCCGGCGCACCTTCTCGTCCGCACGTGCGAGCTTCTCGAGTTCTTCCGCGCCGATCTTGGCCGAGACCTCGAGGGTGCCGCGCACCTTGCCGTCGATCTGCACGACGGCCACCACGCTGTCTTCGACCAGCAGCGTCGGGTCGGCCTGACGCCAGGTCACAAGGCCCACGAAGCCGTCGTAGCCGAGGGTCTGCCACATCTCCTCCGCGGTGTGCGGGGCGAACAGGTCGAGGGTCATCGCGATGACCTCGGCCGCTTCGCGCACGGCGGGGTCGCTCGTGCCGGCCGAGCCGTCGATCGCCTTGCGAGTGGCGTTGACCAGCTCCATGAGGCGGGCGACGACGACGTTGAACTTCGTCTGCTCGATGAGGTTCGGCGCCTCTGCCAGCAGCCGGTGCGTCACGCGGCGCAGCGACTGGTCGCCCTCGGCCCACACGACGTCCTTCTCGCTGTCGACGTCGTGCGCGATGCGCAGGGCGCGGGCGAGGAACTTCGCCGCACCCGTGGTCGAGACGTCGTTCCAGTCCTTGTCGTCCTCCACCGGGCCGGCGAACGCGAGCGCGACGCGCAGGGCGTCGGCCCCGTGGGCGTCGAGCTCCTCTTGGAAGAGCACGAGGTTGCCCTTACTCTTCGACATCTTCGCGCCGTCGAGGATGACCATGCCTTGGTTGATGAGACTCGAGAACGGCTCGGTGAACTCCACCAGGCCCATGTCGAACAGCGCCTTGGTGATGAAGCGCGCGTAGAGCAGGTGCAGGATCGCGTGCTCGACACCACCGATGTAGAAGTCGACCGGTCCCCACTTCGCCGCCTCGCGGCCGGAGAACGCCTCGGTGTCGCTGTTCGGCGACAGGAACCGCAGGTAGTACCAGGAGCTGTCGACGAAGGTGTCCATCGTGTCGGGGTCGCGCAGGAGGGTCTGCCCCGTCTCGGGGTCGGTCACCTGCACCCACTCGGTCGCCGCGCCCAGCGGCGAGGTGCCCTTGGGCTTGAGGTCGAGTCCCTCCACCGAGGGCAGCACGACCGGCAGTTGATCGGCCGGGACGGGCGTGATCGAGCCGTCCTCGCCGTGCAGCATGGGGATGGGCGTGCCCCAGTAGCGCTGGCGCGAGATGAGCCAGTCACGCAGACGGTACGTCTTGGCCGCACGGCCGACGCCCCTCGCCTCGAGCTCCTCGATCACGCGCGAGATGGCGTGGCGCTTGGACAGCCCGTCGAGCGAGCCGGAGTTGATCATGCGCCCGTCACCGGTGAGGGCGACGCCCGTCTTCAGCGGGTCGGTCTCATCGAGGTCGCCCAGCGGATCGATCGGCACGCCGTCGGCATCCAGCTCGATCACCGGGATCGCACCCGTGACGGGAGCGTTGGTGTCGACGACGATCTTGACGGGTAGGTCGAACGCCCGGGCGAAGTCGAGGTCGCGCTGGTCGTGCGCGGGCACGGCCATGACCGCGCCATGGCCGTAGTCGGCCAGCACGTAGTCGGCGGCCCAGATCGGCAGCTTCTCACCGTTGATCGGGTTGATCGCGTAGTGGCCGAGGAACACGCCCGTCTTGGGGCGGTCGGTCGCCTGACGCTCGATGTCGGTGGCGCGCTGCACCTGCGCGAGGTAGGCCTCGAACGTCTCGCGCACACCCTGATCCGCGGATGCCGCGAGCTCGGCCGCCAGCTCGGACTCGGGCGCCACGACGAAGAACGTCGCGCCGTGCAGCGTGTCGGGGCGGGTGGAGAAGACGGTGATCTTCTCGTCGCGACCCTCGATCTCGAACGAGATGTCGGCGCCGACGGAGCGGCCGATCCAGTTGCGCTGCATCTGGATGACCTTGCTCGGCCAGAAGCCCTCGAGCTGGTTGAGGTCGTCGAGCAGGCGGTCGGCATAGTCGGTGATCCGCAGGAACCACTGCGTCAGCTTCTTCTTGACCACGACGGCGCCGCTGCGCTCGCTCGTGCCGTCGGGCAGGACCTGCTCGTTGGCGAGCACGGTCTGGTCGACCGGGTCCCAGTTGACCAGCGCGTCCTTGCGGTAGGCCAGGCCCTTCTCGTACAGCTTCTGGAACAGCCACTGGTTCCAGCGGTAGTACTCGGGGTCGCTCGTGTGCAGCACCCGGCTCCAGTCGAAGGAGACGCCGTAGTCCTTCAGGCTCGCCTTCTGTTGCGCGATGTTCGCGTACGTCCATTCGACGGGGTCGGCGCCACGCTTGATCGCGGCGTTCTCGGCCGGCAGGCCGAACGAGTCCCACCCGATGGGGTTGAGCACGTTGTAGCCGCGGTGGCGCCAGAAGCGCGCGACGATGTCGGAGTAGAGGTAGTTCTCGGCGTGACCCATGTGCAGGTCGCCCGAGGGGTACGGGAACATCGCGAGCACGTACTTGCGCGGGCGCTTGTCGTCGTCGCCACCGGCGCGGAACGGATCCTCGTCCGCCCACGCGCGCTGCCACTTCGCCTGGATCGCGTGGGCGTCGAAGGCGCCCTCGCCGGGCACGGGTGTGGTGTTCTCAGACACGGGTGAAGCCAATCGTGAGGTCGGGAGGCCACAGGGCCAACGTCCAGGTTATCGGACCGGACCCGTCACCATCCCGGCGGCACCTGGGCGCCGAGGGCCGCGAGGGGCGCCCGCGCCTTGATCCCGACCTCGGCCACCTCGGATGCCGCGACCGAACGCCACGTGATCCCCCCGCCTGCGCCGACGTACGCGGCATCCGGCTCCACCACGATGCTGCGGATGACCATGGCCAGATCGGCCGCCCCGTCGTCGCCGACCCAGCCGAAGGCGCCGGAGTAGATCCCGCGGGGCGCTCCCTCGAGGCGGGCCAGGATCTGCATGGCCGAGGCCTTGGGCGCGCCCGTCATGCTGCCCGCCGGGAAGGCTGCGCCCAGCAGGCCGCCGATCGTCGTCCCGGGTCGGAGGGCCCCGGACACCTCGCTCACGAGCTGATGGACGTGCGGGTATGTCTCGACCTCGAGCAGGCGGTCGACGCCGACGCTCGACGGCTCGCATACGCGCGAGAGATCGTTGCGCATCAGGTCGACGATCATGACGTTCTCGGCGCGTTCCTTGGCATCCGTCCGCAGTTCCTCCGCCAGCGCGGCGTCCGCGTCGGGGGTGTCCGCGCGCGGACGCGTGCCCTTGATGGGGTGCGTGTGGACGCGACCGGCGCGGACCTCGAGGAACCGCTCCGGTGAGACGCTGACGAGTGCCGTGTCGCCGAGCCGGACGAGACCGCCGTGGTGCGAGGCGGAGCTGCGGCGCAGACGCCGGAACACCTCGAGCGCGTCGAAGCTTCCCGACACGGTGAAGCGGGTGGTGAGGCACAGCTGATACGCATCTCCGTGGCGGATGTGCTCGCGGCACGCGGCGATCATCGCGGCGTACTCGTCCGGTTCGTGTCGACCGGATGCCATGCCCCGAGGCTCCGCAGCGGCGACCGGCTCCGCGGCCACCGCGGCGACGGCCCGAGCGGCGAGATCCTCGAGCGCGTCCGCGTCCGTCCCCACCGCCCAGACTCGCCGGGACGCATGATCGAACGCCAGCGCGGCGTCGACGCGAATCCAGGCGGGCTCGCCGTCGTAGGCGATCCACCCGACCCATCCCCCGGCGAATGGTCCCGCAGGCCCGTCGTGCGGCACGCGAGACGCCACCTTCTCCGAAGGGCCTCCGCTCCGATCAGGACGGCCCGCGCCCAACCAGCTCCACCCCGCGGTCGTGTCGTGACCGCCGTCGAGCCAGAACGCCCCCGAGCGCTGTGCCCAGAGCCGGGTGAACACGGTCTCCGGGTCCACCCAGTGCGGCAGGGCGAGAGAGGGAACGGATTGGGGCACGCTCCCAGGCTAGGCCGCGGCGAGGCCCCTAGAGTGACGGGGGTGAACGAGATCCTCACGTGGCTGCTCGACGTCGTTCAGAACGTCGACCCCGTGCTGCGCACGATCCTCGCGGGCCTCGCCGTGATGCTCGAGACGAGCGTGCTGGTCGGTCTCATCGTCCCCGGCGACACCATGGTCATCGTCGCGGGAACCGCCGTCGCTTCGCCCGTGGAGGGGGTCGTCCTCGGCGCGGCCGTGGTCGTGGGCGCCCTCCTCGGAGAGAGCGGCGGGTTCTGGCTGGGCCGCTACTTCGGTCCCCGCATCCGCTCCTCGCGGCTCGGTCAGAAGCTCGGGGACCACAACTGGGAACGCGCAGACCGCTATCTCCGGCGCCGCGGCGGGCCCGCGATCTTCCTCTCGCGATTCCTGCCGGTGCTGCACTCGCTGGTTCCGCTCACGGTCGGCATGAGCGGCTACCGCTACCGGCGGTTCCTCGCATGGACGGCTCCGGCCTGCGTGCTCTGGGCGGCCCTGTACGTCTCGATCGCGGCGACGGCGGCGGGGACGTACCGCGAGCTCTCCGACCGCATCCATTATGCGGGGTACATCTTCGTCGGCATCCTCGCGGTGTTCCTCGTGCTCGTGTTCGTGGGGAAAAAGCTCATCGAGCGTGCGGAGCGTCGCCATCTCGCGGATGACGTCCAGCCCCTCGAAGCGGTGGACGGTGACGTGAAAGACTGAGGTCGATGCCTCGCTCTCCTCGCGCCAAAGTGCTCTGGTTCGCCCGACTGGAGCGCCGCTTCCATCGGTGGCGTGAGAGGCGCGCCCGCGCCCGAGGCCTCCGGCCCGCCGTCACCGGGTTCCCCGGCTACGGGACCGAGGAGTGGGTGCGCGTGCTGGGCCGCGTCCTCATCGCCCCGCCGATCAAGCGCACCTCCACCGGTGAGTTCGCCAGTCTCCGGGGGTGGCGCAGCTTCGCGGCGGTTCCCGTGGGAATGGCCCGGGTCAGCGTCGTCATCGACGGCGTGACGCACCAGCTCTCGGCCGACCGCGGCGGCGTCATCGACGCGCGGCTCCCGGCATCCCTGCGTCCGGGGTGGCAGACGGTGACGATGTCGGTCGAGGGCAGCGAGCCCACGGAGACGCGGGTGTTCATCGTCGGCTCCGACGTCCGCTTCGGCGTCGTCAGCGACATCGACGACACCGTCATGGTCACGGCCCTGCCCCGCCCCCTCCTGGCGGCCTGGAACTCCTTCGTCGTCGACGAGCACGCGCGGCAGCCCGTGCCCGGTATGGCGGTCATGCTCGAGCGGGTCACCCGCGAGCACCCGGGAACGCCGGTCATCTATCTGTCGACCGGCGCCTGGAACGTGGCGCCCACGCTGACCCGGTTCATGCGCCGCCACCTGTTCCCCGCTGGGTCGTTCCTGCTCACCGACTGGGGACCGACGCACGATCGCTGGTTCCGCAGCGGGCGCGATCACAAGGAGCAGAACCTGCGGCGGCTCGCCGGCGAGTTCCCCGACGTCAAGTGGCTGCTGGTGGGCGACGACGGGCAGCACGACGACGCGATCTACACCGGGTTCGCGATCGAGCACCCGCAGAGCGTCGCCGCCGTCGCCATCCGTCGACTGCTGCCGGCCGAGGCGGTCCTCGCCGGTGGGCGCACGGTCGTGGACGACCACTCCGCGGCGGAGGTGCCGTGGGTCACCGGGTCGGACGGTGCAGCGCTGCTCGATCGCCTCGAGAACGCCGGGGTGATCTCGGGCGACGCCTGACGGCCGTGCGACGCCTTTCGGGGAGTCGCGTCGTGGCGTGTCCGTTGTCGGAGGGGGCGCGTACGGTGGGAGCATGTGCGGTCGATTCGTCGTGGCCAACGTGGCCTCGGAACTCGTGGGCGTTCTCCGTGTCGACGTCGAGGGCGATGAGCTGCCGACCCCGTCGTACAACATCGCACCGACGTCGTCGGTGGCCATCGTGCTCGACTCGGTGAAGACCGAGCCGCCCGTGAGACGCCTCGAGGTCGCCCGGTGGGGACTCGTGCCGGGCTGGGCGAAAGACGTGAAGATCGGGGCGCGCGCGTTCAATGCGCGATCGGAAGAGGTCGAAGACAAGCCGATGTTCCGCAACGCCCTCATCAAGAGGCGCGCCGTGATCCCCGCTTCCGGGTACTACGAATGGAAGACGACCGAGCAGGGCAAGACGCCCCACTACATCCATCCCGCCGACGGCGCGCCGCTGTTCTTCGCCGGCCTGTACGAGTGGTGGAAAGACCCGGCGCGAGCCGAGGACGACCCGTCGCGTTGGGTGCTCAGTTGCACGATCCTGACCCGCGATTCGATCGGCCGGCTCGGATCCATCCACGACCGGATGCCGCTGTTCATGGACCCCGACTTCGCCGATGCCTGGCTCGATCCGACGACGGAGAACGTCGGAGACATCCTCGACGCCGCGATCGACGCGGCGCCGGATGTCGCCGAGACCCTCGATGACCACGTCGTGTCGTCGGCGGTGGGCAATGTCCGCAACGACTCCCCCGCGCTCATCGAGTCGGTCGAGTGACGACGCTCGCCGAGACGTCGGTCCTCGCGCGCGCCGAGTGGTCGGAGCGTGCCGATGCGCACGAGTCGCGCGCGCAAGCGCTCACGGCGGCTCACCGGGCGCGGGCGGGTCGTGCGGAGAAGCACCCCGTCGAAGACTTCCTCTTCACCTACTACTCCTACAAGCCGGCGATTCTGCGGCGGTGGCACCCCGGCTCGGCCGTCGTCCTCGAGAATGCCGGGGAGCGCGCGGGGTGGCGTTGGTACCGCCCCGAAGGTGAGGGAGTACGGGTGGATGCCGAGGCCTTCCGCACCGAGCGGGGGTCGCTGTTCCGTGGCGTCACGAATCTGCTGCGGGCCACGTTGCATCGGCCCGGCCAGTTCGGTTGCTTCGGACTGCACGAATGGGCGATGGCCTACCGTGTCGACGAGGTGCGGCACGCCGTGCCGCTTCGGCTGGGGCGCACGGGAACCGACGCCGTCGTCGAGAGCCACGATCTGCGCTGTACGCACTTCGACGCGTTCCGTTTCTTCACCCCCGATGCCGTCCCGCGGAACCGGCAGTCACTGTCCCGTGACTCCCAGAGCGCACACGAACAACCCGGCTGCTTGCACGCCGGGATGGACGTGTACAAGTGGGCCGTCAAGCTCGGACCCCTCGTCCCGGGCGAACTCCTCCTCGACGCCTTCGAGTTGGCACGCGATATCCGCACCCTCGACATGGAGGCGTCACCATACGACCTCGCCGAGTGGGGCTATTCCCCTGTTCCGATCGAGACATCGGAGGGCAAAGCGATGTACGTGACGCGACAGCGCGCGCTGGCGGATCGAGCACAAGACCTCCGGCGCGCCGTTCTGATCGCGGTTGGCGCGGGCGACGACACGCCCGGTCGTGCCGATTTCTTGCGTCGTGACCCCGTGTAGTAAGCTCATGGAGTTGCCTCGAACGGGGCGGAAAACAAAAAACGGGCCTGTGGCGCAGCTGGTAGCGCACCTGCATGGCATGCAGGGGGTCAGGGGTTCGAGTCCCCTCAGGTCCACCCGGAAGAAGAGCCCCCGCCTCGGCGGGGGCTCTTCTCGTTCCATGGTGAGGCCCCCGCACCCCCGCGACCGCGGGCGGTCGCCGTCACTCGAGGACGGGCGACCGCACGTGCGGTCAGCGAATCGTAGCGGGGACACGACCCTTCGCCTGGGCGGCCTCGCGCATGACGAGCTCGTCGTCGAGCCAGTTCGGCGCCCTGTTGCGCAGGGCGAAGATGTAGACGACGAGCGAGGCCGCGATGATCGCGGTGACGTAGACGATGAACAGCGGCACCTGCTCGGTGCTCTGTGCCCCCGCGAACAGCAACGGTGCGGTGCCGCCGAAGAGGGAGTTCGCGAGCGCGTACCCGAGGCCCACTCCCAGCGCACGCACGTGCGTGGGGAAGAGCTGGGCCTTGACGAGCGCGTTGATCGACGTATAGCCGGTGAGGATGACGAAACCGCCGAACAGGATGGCGAAGGCGGCGAACTCGTTCGTCTGCTGCGGGAGCATCGTGATGAGGAACCAGGTGTAGAGCACGCCGCCGACGCCGAAGAACACCAGGAGGGTCTTGCGGCCGACCTTGTCCGACAGCCAGCCGCCCAGGGGCTGCATGAGCATCAGCGCCGTGAGGGCGACGAGGTTGATGATGGTGCCCGCGATCACGTCGCCGCCCGAGAACGCGGTCTTGACGATGTTCGGGCCGGTGACCGAGTAGGTGTAGAACGCGACCGTGCCGCCCGCGGTGACCGCGAAGCACAGCAGGAGCGGACGCCAGTTGTTCGCGAACAGGTCGCGGAGCGAGCCCGACTCCTTCGACCGGCCCGACTTGGTGTTCTCGATGACGCTCTTCTCGAGCGATTCGTCCATCGTGCGACGCATCCAGAAGACAGCGACCGCCGCGACGCCGCCGATGGCGAACGCCACACGCCAGCCCCAGGCCGAGATGGCCTCCTCGTCGAGCGTGAGCACCATGATCAGGAGGGTGGTCTGTGCGAGGACGTGCCCGCCGACGAGCGTGACGTAGTGGAACGACGACAGGAATCCACGTCGACCGGGCATCGCCGCTTCCGACATGTAGGTTGCGCTCGTGCCGTACTCGCCACCGGTCGCGAACCCCTGCAGGAGTCGCGCGAAGACGAGGATGACGACGGCGCCGACGCCGATCGCCTCGGCGGTGGGCGCGAACGCGATGATCAGGGAGCAGAACGCCATGAGGGAGACGGACACCGTCAAGGACAACCGACGACCGTAGCGATCGGCGAATCTACCGAAGAACCACGATCCGATCGGTCGCATCAGGAAAGTCACGGCGAAGATCGCCCACACGTAGATGGTGGAGTTCTTGTCGTCCGAACTGAAGAACTGCGACTCGAAGTAGACCGCGAACACGGAGTAGACGTAGACGTCGTACCATTCGACGAGGTTTCCCGCCGAACCTTTCAGGGTGTTAGAGATCGAGCGGCGCAAGCTCGTGGGGACCGTCGTGGTCGTCGCGGAAGCGGCGGATGTCGTCGTCGACATGGGGATCCGATCTGTGGAGGGACGGTTCTCGTCTCGTGCGTCGTCGCACGCCCCGGCGACGGCGACGAGACGTTCTCCATTCTGGATCGCCCGCGCCGCGGCATCCGGAATCCTTACACGCGCCTTACATTCGCCCCGACGGGCGTGCGGGACTCACTCACGTCTCTTCTTTACGATGAACGCATGCACGTACTCGTGGCCGAGGACGACGGCTCCGTCGCCGCAGCGCTCGTCTCGGCGCTTCAGCGCGCCGGTCACTCGTGCACCCGCGTGGCGCGCGGCAGCGACGTGCTGCTGCGCCACCGCGACGCGCAGGTCGTCCTGCTCGACCTCGGCCTGGAAGACATGGACGGGCTCGACGTGCTCCGGCAGCTGCGGGCCGTGAGCCTGATCCCCGTGATCGTCGTCACCGCCCGGGGGGATGAGCGCTCGACCGTCCGCGCGCTGTCGACGGGGGCCGACGACTACCTGGTGAAACCCGTCCGCCTGCACGAGCTCCTCGCTCGACTGGTGGCGGTGACCCGACGGTACAGCCCACCCGACGAACCGACCCGCGTGCGGGCGGGGCCCGTGGACATCGACGTCGATGCGCGGCGCATCCGAGCCGGCGACCGCGAGGTCGCCCTCACCCCCCACGAGTTCGGCATCCTCCTCTCCTTGGCGCGGCGCTCGGGACAGGCGGTCAGCCGGCAGCAGGTGCTCGACGATGTGTGGGGCGACGCCTACGCGACGTCGTCGAGGTCGTTCGACGTCCACCTGGGCCAGGTGCGTCAGAAGCTTCCGGAAGTGACGATCACCACCATCCGGGGATTCGGATACCGACTCGAGGATGCCGGGTGACGCGACGCGTCCTGCTCCCGCTGCTCGTCTTCGGGCTCATCGCGGTGATCGCTGTCCTGATCCCGGTCGCGCAGTCGATCGCCGACTCGCGGTCGCAGCAGGTCGCCCTGCAGCGGACCACCGCCCTCGATCAGGTGGTCCAGCGCGCGAGGACCGCCCTCGCGCAGGGGGACGTGCAGAGCTTGCAGGCCTATCTCGAGCGCTTCCATGCGGTGTACACCGAGTCGGTCCTGGTGATCGACGAGAGCGGGGCCGTGGTGGCCTCGGCGGGAGACCTCGATCGTGACGAACGGGTGGACGACGTCGCGACGGCCGCATCACGCGCCCTCCCCCAGCTCACGATCCCCCGCGTCACACCGTGGGCGGAGAGCTCGGTGCTCGTCGCCGTCCCCGTGATCGCGGCGGGAGGTTTCTCGACCGGGGTGGTGGTCCTGTCCGTCGATCTGCGCGGTGCGCAGTCCGACGTCGCGCGCGCCTGGACCGTCATCGCGGTGATCGGCGTCCTCCTGCTCAGCCTCCTCATGGGGGCCTCCCTGCTGTGGACGCGATGGATCCTGGGTCCGGTCCGTGCGCTGGACACGGCCGTCGCGGACGTGACAGCCCACCGTGACCCCACGCCGCTGCGCCCCTCGGGTCCACCGGAGCTGCGGCGACTGAGTCGGGCATTCGCGGGCATGGCTGACGAGGTCGAACGCAGCCTCGAGCAGCAGCGCGGCTTCGTGGCCGACGCCTCGCATCAGTTGCGCACTCCCCTCGCCGCCATCCGCCTCCGCATCGACGGGCTCCCGCGTGCGGGCGAGACCGGCGACGACCTCTCTGCCGTCGACGACGATCTCGATCGCTTGGAGCACACCGTCGAGCGGATGCTGACGCTCGCGAACGCCGAACACCGCGCCTCCGCCCGCGTGCACGGGCGCGACGACGGCCGCGCGGAGGGCGCGATCCGTGAGTGCGTCGTCAGCGCCGTCGACCTCGTCGAGCGGCACCGAACTCGCCTGGGTGACGCGGGTCTGCGTCTGCACGCCGTCCCCGGCGCGCCGGTGACGGTACCGTGCGGGCGTGCCGACCTCGACGAGATGGCCGAGGTCCTGCTGGACAACGCAGCCAAGTACGCCGGGGCGGGCGCCGAGGTGCGGGTCTCTCTCGTCTCGGATGCCGCGGGCCCGACGCTGACGGTGGAGGACTCGGGAACCGGTCTCGCCGACGCCGACCTCGCCCGCATGGGCACGCGGTTCTGGCGCGCCGGCCGGGACGCGTTCCCGGGCGGCACCGGGCTGGGCTTGGCGATCGTGGCGCAGCTCATGCGCGCCGCGGGCGGGCGCCTGGATCTGCAGCGATCGTCCCTCGGCGGGCTGAGGGCTCGACTGCTCTGGACGGCATCGTGATAGAGCTCACCCGGCGGGGGTTCCTCGGTGTCGGCGTCGCCGCGGCCTCGTTCGCTCTGGCCGGGTGCGCCCCCGCGGACCCGCCCACCGTCACACTCGGATGCGGGGAAGCCGGGGGAAGCTACCTCCAGTTCGGTGAACTGTTGAGCGAGGTCTCGCGGGCGCACGGCGGCGTGCGCGTCACGGCGCTGGAGACACAGGGCAGCATCGAGAACATCGCGCTGCTGGCCGACGGGCGGGTCGACATGGCCCTTGCCCTCGCCGACGCGGCGGCCTCGTCACCCGTGCGCGGGTCGTTCGTCGCGATCGGCCGCGTCTACCAGAACTATCTCCAATGCGTGGTGCGCTCCGCCGATGGTCCACGGTCGCTCGTCGAGCTGACCGGTCGCGTCGTCTCGCTCGGCGCCCCGGGCTCGGGCGCCGCGGCGACGGCTCGTCGGGTCCTGGATGCCGCCGGCCTCGGAGCCGGCCGGACCGCCCCGATCACCGTGGAGCGGTCGTTCCGGGACGCGGTCGACGACCTCGAGAACGGGCGCATCGACGCCCTGTTCTGGTCGGGAGGGGTTCCCACCCCGCAGATCGCGGACCTGGCGGTACGGGTACCCATCACGGTTGTCGACACCACGTCTGTGCTTCCAGGGCTGCGCCGCCTCTCCCCTGACGCGTACGTCGCCACGACGATTCCCGCCGGTGTCTACGGGGCGTCGTCCTCTGTGCCCGCGATCGGGGTCGCGAACCTCCTTCTCTCCCGTCCCGAACTCGACGACGCCTCGGTCGCGAAAATCGTCGATCTTCTCATCGACGACTCCGCGGACCTTGTTCCGGCCGGGGCTCTCGGCATCCAGTATTTGACCCCCGCCAGCCTGATCGACACTCTGCCGATCGCGCTGCATCCCGCGGCGAAGCGGCGGTATCGCGAGCGGTACGGGTGAGGTGCGTCGGGTGAAGGAGCTCGCGTCGCGAGCGCCGTCGCTCATACGCTCGCGACAGGTCCTCGGTCGTCACCGAGGCCGGCACACGCGCCGGGTTCGCCCGTCGACCCGCTCCCATACCACGTCACCGACGCTCGGATCCTCGCGTACCGTCTTGCGCCGCTCGGACCGTCGGCGCCCCGTGTCCCCTCACTCTCGAAGGAGAACCCATGACCGCTTCGCCGCACGTCCCTCCCCCGCCCGCCGACACCGGTTACCCGGGCAAGACACTCGGGATCGTCGGGCTGATCGTGGCGTTTCCCGCCAGCCTCATCGGCTTGATCCTGTCGATCGTCGCACTCGCGCAATCCAGGAAGGCCGGTCGCGGAAACACCCCGGCGATCGTGGGCATCATCATCGGAGCGGTGCTCACCCTCGTGTGGCTCATCGTTGCGATCGTTCTCGTCGTCGTGTTCGTCAATCTGGCGAGCACCTGCGCCGATCTGGGACCGGGAACGCACGATGTCGACGGGGTGACGTTCAGCTGCTCCTGAGCACCGAGAACGACGCTGCCCCCGTACCGGTCGATACGGGGGCAGCGGAACACCGAGACGGTCAGTCCGCCGTGGCCGGGCTGGGCAGCTCGAGCGGAACGACCGGGCAGTCCTTCCAAAGACGCTCGAGGCCGTAGTACACGCGTTCCTCCTCGTGGAAGACGTGCACGACCAGGTCGCCGAAGTCGAGGAGCACCCAGCGCGATTCCTGCCGCCCCTCCCGACGCAGCCGCTTGTGCCCGGCCTCGAGGAGTTTCTCCTCGATCTCATCGGCGATCGCGGCCACGTTGCGCTCATTACGGCCCGTCACGAGGAGGAAGACGTCGACGAGCGGCAACGGCTCGGAGACGTCCAGGGCGACGAGATCCTCGCCTGACTTGCTGTCGGCGGCGAGGGCGGCGATCTGCGCCATCTCGCGTCCGTTCGCGGTCGCGGTCATCCGAATACTCCTGTCGTGACGGCGATGGCGAGAGCCACCGCCACGGCGATCGCCAGAGCGCCGGTGGTGATGATGAGCCCGATGACGAGCTTGCTGCCCTTCTCGGGTGCGGGGGGCCGGATGATGTCGCCGGGTTGCTTGACGGTGCTGATCGCCGCGCTCGCGGCGATCGGGGTGGGGGACGAAGCGGCGGGCAGCTCCCCGTCGAGGAGGACGGCATCCGCCTCCCGTCCGTCGGTGGTGCCGGGGGCGTGGCCGACCGACCCGAGTCCCTGCGGCAACTCGAACGTGCCCGTGATCATGACCTCGCCGGTAGCGGTGACGGGGGCCACGAGGGGGCCGCCGACGGGCGTCTCCGACAGGATCAGGGCGTTCGGGGTCGACACGGATCCCGTGGCTGCGCCGCTGCGGGCGATCAGCTGATCGAAGGACGGCGGCAGTGAGACGTCGGGGGTCGTCCCACTCAGCAGATCGGACCCGAGGTCGGGGTTGACGGTCGAGGAGACCACCGGCTGCGAAGCCGGTGCCACAGCCTCCGGCTCCTCGGCCACGGCGGGACGGAAGATCGCGGGAGCCGCGTCCGACGGCGTCTCACCGCTCGAGCGCGGGGTGGCGGGCACGAGGTCGGGAGAGATCACCGGCACGGCGGCTGTGCGGATCTTCTCCTGCGCTCGAACCTGACGTCGGGTCAGCCCGGTGGGCGCATAGGCGGAGCCCTCGTCGGCCAGCGGTGACACGAACCCGGGGACCGCCGGTTCAGGAGCGGCGTTCTGTGCGGGTGGCGCGTCGACGATCTCGGTCGGCGCGGGAGCGTCTTCCGTGTCGGCCGCGTTCTCGGACGCGACCTCGACGGCCTGCTCCGGCGCGGCGGCCGGGGCCTCCGTCGGGGGTTCGTCCGACGGGACCGGGATGATGGGCGTCGCGCCGGTGTTGCGGATCTCGCGCAGCTGGCGCCGCGTCAGCGGCGGGGTTCCATTGTTCTCGGAAGTGCTCATGCCTTACTCCGGTAGAGGTGGTGCTTCGCGATGTACTGCACGACACCGTCGGGCACGAGGTACCACACGGGGTGCCCTCGACGCACGCGGGCGCGGCAGTCGGTGGATGAGATGGACAGCGCCGGGATCTCGAGTTGGCTCACGTCTTCGGTGGGCAATCCTTCGGTGGTGAGCACGTGTCCCGGGCGCGAGACGGCGACGAAGTGCGCGAGGTCCCACAGCTCCTGGTGGTTTCGCCAGCTCAGGATCTGGGCCACGGCGTCGGCTCCCGTGATGAAGAACAGATCGGCGCCGGGGCGCTGACTCTTCAGGTCGCGAAGGGTGTCGATCGTGTACGTCGGGCCGTCGCGATCGATGTCGACCCGGCTGACCGTGAACTGCGGATTGGACGCGGTGGCGATGACGGTCATCAGATAGCGATGCTCGCTCGCCGTGACCTCGTCTTTTTGCCACGGGCGTCCGGTGGGGACGAAGACGACCTCGTCGAGGTCGAAAGACTGAGCGACCTCGCTCGCCGCAACCAGGTGACCATGATGAATGGGATCGAATGTCCCACCCATGACCCCGATGCGAGGGGCGCGCGTCACCGACATACGGTGCGCCTCAGTGGCCGTGCGCCTCGGGCGTCGGCTTTCCGTGGGTGCGCGTGTAGGCCTCCGCCTTGTGCGCGTGACGGTTCGAGACGTTGCGGTACGACAGGGTGACGAGGCTCAGCGCGACGAACCCGAGGAAGGCCAGACCGCCGATCCAGAAGGTCTCGGCCTGCACGTTGCCGCCGTGGTGGCCGGCCTCTTCGGCGGCGTGGGCGAGAAGTGAGGCGAAAGTCATCAGTGCTCCGTTTCGGGTGTCTGCGCGGGACGCAGTGCCATTTTAGGCGGTTAGGCGCGTACCTGTCCGTCGCCGCGCCCGAGCCACTTGGTGCTGGTGAGCTCGGCGAGACCCATGGGTCCGCGGGCGTGGAGTTTCTGGGTGGAGATGCCGACCTCCGCGCCGAACCCGAACTCGCCGCCGTCTGTGAAGCGCGTCGAGGCGTTGACGAGGACGACGGCGGAGTCGACCTCGGCCAGGAAGCGGCGCGCGGAGTCATCGTCGTCGGTGATGATCGACTCGGTGTGGTGCGTCGAGTACCGACGGATGTGCTCGAGCGCAGCGTCGAGATCATCGACCACCCGCACGGCCACGTCGAGACTGAGGTACTCGGCGGCCCAATCGGCGTCGGTCGCGGCCACCACGCGCGGGTCGAACCCGGCGACGCGCCCATCGCCGTGCACCGTGACGCCGGCTTCGGCGAGGGAGACGAGGAGCTCGGGCAGGAGCCGGTCCGCGGCATCCTGATGCACGAGGACCGTCTCGACCGCGTTGCACACGCTCGGGCGCTGCGTCTTGGCATTCAGCACGATGTCACGGGCCCAGTCCGCGCGTGCGGATTCGTCGAGGTAGACGTGCACGACGCCCGCGCCCGTCTCGATCACGGGAACGGTGGACTCCGTCACCACCGTCTCGATGAGGGAGGCGCTCCCCCGCGGAACGAGGACGTCGACCAGCCCGCGCGCGTTCATCAGCGCTCGAGCGCCGTCGCGACCGAAGTCGTCGACGCTTTGGATCGCCTCGGGCGAGATGCCGCGGGCGCCCAGGGCCGACCGCATCACGGTGACGAGGGCGGCGTTGGAGCTCTGCGCGGCCGACCCTCCGCGGAGCACCACCGCGTTGCCCGAGCGCAGGGCGAGCGCCGCGATGTCGACCGTGACGTTCGGACGCGCCTCGTAGATCGAGCCCACGACTCCGAACGGGACCGCGACCTTCTCGAGCTCGAGACCGTTCGGCAGCGTACGCCGATCGAGGACGCGCCCCACCGGATCGGGCAGGACGGCGACGTCGCGCACCGCTGACGCGAGGGAGGCGACGCGCCCCGCGTCCAGTCGCAGGCGGTCGAGGAGCGCGTCGCCGATGCCATCGGCGCGGCCGCGCTCGAGGTCGTCGGCATTGGCGGCGACGATGTCGTCGGCCGCGGCCTCGAGGGCAACGGCGATGCCGTTCAGCAGCGCGGTCTTCTCCTCAGCGTCGAGCAGACCGATCTGTCGCGCCGCGTCTTTCGCGAGACGCAGGCGCTCATCGACGGAGACGGCGATCGTGGTCATCGTGTCAGTCTACCGCCGAGACGACGGCTCCCACCGGGCCGGTGGAGAGTGAGACGGCATCCGGATTCGGCGCGAACCACGTGCCGATGGACTCCCCCGCGAGAGCCTCGCCGACGAGGTCGGCGCTGGTCACGAGGACGCCGACGCCGGCCGCGGATGCCAGCTTCGCCGCCGACACCTTGGTCGCCGCCCCGCCGGTGCCGACCCCGTTGACCACGCCCGCGCCGAACTCGAACTCCGAGAGGTCGTCGCCCCACGCCACCTCGGTGATGGGACGGGCTCCGGGCTCGTTCGGGGGCGCGGTGTACAGGCACGCGATGTCGCTGAGCAGCACGAGCGCGTCGGCGCCGATCAGCTGCGCCACGAGCGCTGCGAGCCGATCGTTGTCGCCGAAGCGGATCTCGTGGGTGGCGACGGTGTCGTTCTCGTTGACGATGGGCAGGATGCCGAGCCCCAACAGCCTCTCCATCGCGCGACGGGCGTTGGACCGGGGTGTGGCGTTCTCGAGGTCGCCTGCCGTGAGCAGCACCTGGCCGGCGAGCAGATCGAAACGGTCGAGCGAGGTCTGGTAACGCCACATCAGGACGTTCTGTCCGACCGCGGCGGCCGCCTGCTGCGTCGCGAGGTCGTTCGGGCGTCCCTCGAGGTCGAGCAACGGCAGGGCGGTCGCGATCGCACCCGACGACACGAGGACGACCTCGATGCCGGCGGCGTGAGCGCGTGAGAGGGCCTCGACGATGGTGTCGATACGGTGCGCGCCGTCGCCGCTGATGGACGAGGACCCGACCTTCACCACGACGCGCCCCGCGCGCGGAATGGCGGCGCGGGTGGCAGCCGTCACCGCTCCTCCCCTTCATCCGCGACGGACGACGAGTCGCCGTCGGGAGCGATCCCCGCCGCGCGTGCCGCGAGGCGCTCCGCCTCCAGCTCGGCGCGGGCGTCGGCCTTGGCATCCATCCGCTCGTGGTAGCGCTCGCGGCGCTCCGAGGTGGTGCGGCGCGAGTTCTGGATGAGACGGGGGTCGGTACCGCGGGGGGCCGTCATCAGCTCCGCGGCCGACGACAGCGTCGGCTCCCAATCGAACACGATGCCGTCACCGGGGCCGATGACCACGGTCGCACCGGCGACCGCGCCCGCGGCGAAGAGGCCGTCCTCGACGCCCAGTCGGGCGAGGCGGTCGGCGAGGTAGCCGACGGCCTCCTCGTTCTGGAAGTCGGTCTGCTGGACCCACTTGACGGGCTTGTCGCCGAGGATCCGGTAGACGGGACCGTACGTGCCGCCTTCGACCTTGATGGAGAAGTCCTTCTCTGCCCCCTGGGGGCGGATGACGACGCGTTCGGCCGGGGCATCGTCGATGGTGGCGATGCGATGCTGCTCGACGACGTCGGCGAGGGCGAAGGTCAGTTCACGCAGACCCGCGCGGCTCACCGTCGAGATCTCGAACACGCGGAAGCCGCGCGCCTCGAGGTCGGGACGGACGAAGTCGGCCAGCTCGTGCGCCTCCGGAACGTCCACCTTGTTCAGCGCGATGATCTGCGGGCGCTCGAGGAGGGGCAGTTGCCCCTCCGGAACCGGGTACGCGCCCAGCTCGGCGAGGATCACGTCCAGGTCGCTCAGCGGGTCGCGCCCGGGATCGAGCGTTGCGCAGTCGAGCACGTGGACCAGGGCGGTGCAACGCTCCACGTGACGCAGGAACTCCAGCCCGAGCCCCTTGCCCTCACTCGCCCCCTCGATCAGGCCGGGCACGTCCGCGATCGTGAAGCGCACGTCGCCCGCCTGCACCACGCCGAGGTTGGGGTGCAGCGTCGTGAACGGGTAGTCGGCGATCTTGGGGCGCGCGGCCGAGACGGCGGCGATCAGGCTCGACTTCCCGGCCGAGGGGAAGCCAACGAGAGCGACATCGGCGACCGTCTTGAGCTCGAGGACGACATCGCCCTCCCATCCGGGCGTGCCCAGCAGCGCGAAGCCGGGGGCCTTGCGTTTCGGCGAGGCGAGAGCAGCGTTGCCCAGGCCGCCGAGACCGCCCGGTGCGACCACGAAACGCATTCCGGGTGTGAGCATGTCGACCAGCACGGTGCCGTCGGTGTCCTTGACGACGGTGCCCAGCGGCACGGGGAGCTCCTGGTCCTCGCCGGCCGCGCCCGAGCGGTGGTCGCCCATGCCGAAGCCGCCGTTGCCCGCCGAGCGGTGGGGCGAGTGGTGGTACGACAGCAGGGTCGTTGTCTGCGGGTCGGCGACCAGGACCACATCGCCGCCGTGTCCGCCGTTACCGCCGTCGGGACCGGCGAGGGGCTTGAACTTCTCGCGGCGCACCGACACGCAGCCGTTGCCGCCCTTCCCCGCACGCAGGTGGAGAGTGACGCGGTCGACGAAGGTGACCATGGGAGTCCTTTCGGGACGGGACCGGGGATGCCGGAAAGAAAAGAAGAGGGGGCGGGCTGACGGCCCACCCCCTCTGCAGCGCTGAGCGCTGTGGATTACTCCGCTGCGGCGACGATGTTGACGACCTTACGGCCGCCCTTGTTGCCGAACTCGACCGCACCGGCGGCGAGAGCGAAGAGCGTGTCGTCGCCTCCACGGCCGACGTTGGCGCCGGGGTGGAAGTGCGTGCCGCGCTGGCGGACGAGGATCTCGCCGGCGTTGACGGCCTGGCCGCCGAAGCGCTTCACGCCGAGGCGCTGTGCGTTGGAGTCACGACCGTTGCGGGTGGAGCTTGCGCCCTTTTTGTGTGCCATCTCTGCGTCTCCTGGCTCTTACTTGATGCCGGTGATCTTGACGCGCGTGAGGTCCTGGCGGTGGCCCTGGCGCTTCTTGTAGCCGGTCTTGTTCTTGAACTTCTGGATCACGATCTTCGGACCGCGCTCCTCGCCGAGCACCTCGGCCGTGACCGAGACCTTCGCGAGCTTGTCGGCGTCGGTCGTGAC